>Ga0265299_10000388_pt1 | contig 55534 bp, 30 predicted proteins | sample AusTroGonzalo_MG_4_FD_193485 | JGI IMG/M metagenome (GOLD analysis project Ga0265299, IMG submission 193485) | Bovine rumen microbial communities from tropical cattle in Woodstock, Queensland, Australia - Gonzalo_02 | ecosystem: Host-associated > Mammals > Digestive system > Stomach > Rumen ...
GTTTATTTATGATCCGCATGAATATATGACTTATAGTTATTATTCAGAAGATGGAGAAAATTGGAATGAATATGAAGAACAACCTCTTTATAATGGCCAAATTTATATTGGAATAGCTAATAATATAATTGGTATAAGTACAGGTTATACCAAAGCTTACTTAAAAGAAAATCGTGCCTCTTTAGATTTAACTAATTTAGAAATATGGTTAGATGGAGAAAAATGGTATTCTACATTTGAACAACACTTTGATCCAGTTGTAAAAGTACAAGCTTTATATGTGGATAGCAAAACATATTCTGGAAATAAAAAAATCACAAGCATAAACTGTAATAATGCTACATTTGTAAATAATAGTATGGCAGGAGCTTTTGCTAATTGTACAAATTTAACTTCTGTAACAAATATTAATCAAGATGTTACAAATATGTCTTATGCATTTGCTGGATTATCTGATGATTTTTATGAATATAATTTTCCAACAATTCCAAATTCTGTAACTGATATATCTGGTTTATTTGCATATCATACAAATTGGTGGGAAATTCCAGCAGAACTTATTTTAAATACATGGAATAAATTACCTGCGCATTTACAAAATAGTGCCGCTGGATTTTTAGATGGATGTACATATCTATATAATATACCAGAAAATACAATACCGAATTTTATAACAAATATATCTAATGGATTTAGAGGGTGTAAAAGTTTTTCAAATATGCCCATAATTACAGAAAATATAACTGATATGAGTGGAGCATTTGAAGGTTGTACTTCTATGTATAATGCCTCTTATACAATTCCAAATTCTGTAGTTAATATAGCTAGAGCATTTAAAAAGAGTTCAATAAATACTACTCCTGGTTTTGCATCCGGTACAAATATAGATGATATGTCAGAAGCATTTTCTGGTTGTAATAGCCTTACAACAATAACAAATTTTCCAGCTTCTGCTAATAATATGAGCGGTACATTTAATTATTGCTATATATTAAATACTGTTCCTACATTACCTGCAAATGTAACTAATATGAGTTATTGTTTTAACGGCTGTTCCAATTTAACAACATCTCCGAGTATTCCTAGCACCGTTATAAATATGCATAGAACCTTTAACTATTGTCCAAAATTAACATCAGCCCCAACTCTTCCTGCTAATGTACAAGATATAAGTAATTGCTTTTATTATTGTACTAATATGACAGCAAATATTACAATTCCTCAAAATGTAACTAATATGTATGGCACTTTTGGTTGGTGTAATAAATTAACAAATGCAATAATTACTTCTAATAATATTACAAATATGGCATATGCGTTTTATTATTGTAATTATTTACAATCTATCGGTACATTGCCTAATTCAGTAGTTGACCTGTCACACGCATTTTATGGGTGTTATAACTTAAAGGGTACATTTGTAATACCAAATACTGTAAATAATTTATCTTATGCGTTTTATGGATGCTATAATATAACTTCTACACCTGATATATCGAATGTAACTCTTACCAATAGTTTATATTATACATTTTGTAGTTGTCGTAATATAAAAACCCCTCCGACTATTCCTACACAAATAACTAATCTAGCTGGTACATTTTCTAGCTGTTATAATTTAACTACTCCTCCAACTATTCCAACCAATATAACAGATATGTCTTCTACATTTGCATATTGCTATAATTTAACATCTGTACCAGAAAGTTTACCTTCAAATATTGCAAATATAAGAGGGTGTTTTATGTATTGTAGAAATGTTACATCTAATTTCCCACAAATACCGGAAGGCTTAACAGATATGAGTGTAGTATTTGCTGGATGTAACAAACATACAAGCTTTCCTACCTTACCAAATAGTACAACTCAAATGTATGGTACGTATAGATATTGTTCAAATTTAACACAAGCTCCAGAAATAAAACAAAATGTAACAAATATTGGAGATGTGTATCAAGGTTGTTATAACGTAATTACTTCTCCTGTTATACCAGCAAATGTAACAAATATGTGTAATAGTTTTTATAATTGTAGAAATTTAACTGGACCTATTTATATTAAAGCAAACAGTGTTGAAAATATAACTAACTGTTTTTATAATACAAGTAATTGGAAAAATGTATATATCCATATGTATAATACAGAACCAGTAACAAAAATATTATATGGTTGGAACGCAGTATATGGAGATCCAGGTAAAATATTTTATACAGATCAAGATTATTATAATACAGCAAGTAGCGAATATTATGGAAGTGTACCAATTTATTATGCAAATGGTACAAGAATGTATAATACAACCGGTGAAGTATATACATATGGTGAAACTATGCTATATGTAAATGAAAATAATGAAAATTATTATGAATGTATGAGTGATCCTAGTGAAGAAAAAGAAGTTATAGTGCCAGCTGGCTCACATACAGATATATATGATCTATTTGAAGGTGAATATGGTGGAATTGCAAATGGAACAATTGTTGGTAGTTTAACAAATACTAATGGTATACTTAGTAATTTTTCATCAAGTAATTATTTAAAACATTCTGGATTTTTATTATCTTCCCCTGATTTTGAGATAGTTTTTAAATTCAAAAATAATAGTACAGCTAGTCCAACTTGGAATCCTATTTTTGATAGTATTGTACGTAATTCTGGAAATGGTTTATTAATTTGGACCTCTCAGTATTATACGGATATTATATCAGCTGCATGTGAAATGCAAATTAATTCTACACAATATCATGTGCATACTCCTTCTAATTTTAATGTATTACCTAACACGTGGTATTATATAAAAGTAAAATTAACATCTTCTGAATTACAATTGACTATATCAGAAAATGAAGATTTTTCAGATAGTGTAACTGTATCAACAGCAACAAATGGTAATTATTATTCTACAAATTCTGATATGTGGTTCGGTAAAGAACAGCTATGGGGTAGTAGTTATTATTTTGATGGTTATCTTGATATGAATAAAAGTTATATTAAAGTAAATAATAAATTGTGGTGGAAAGGTACTACTTATTCGAATGGTATAACTTTAAAAGATATAGATGAAGAAAATAAAAATTTTGAAGTTATTGGTCAATTAACAAACACTAATGAAATATATTCTGACTTTTCAGATAATAATTATATTAAAGTAAATGGAGATTTTTATTCAGCTGTTAGTAACGGTGCTCCTTGGGAAATGCATGTAAAAATTATAACAGGTACACTTGGATCAAGGAGAAAAATAATTGCAAGTGGTGCTGGTGATAATCACTGGTTAGGTATAGAAAGTAGTAAAGTATGGCGTGTTAGATTGCGTGCTCAAACTACTACAAATTATCTATGGGATTTTACAGGTACAACTATTTTAACAGATAATACTTTATATTATGCAAAACTCTGCTTTGATGGATCAAAATATAGTTTATATTATTCTACAGATAATGAAAATTGGACTTTAGAAGGATCTAAAAATTCTACAGACATTATAGGAAATGTATCAAGTTTAACAACTATTGGAATAGGTTTAACAGATAATACTAGTTACCATAATCCATTTAATGGATCAATTGATTTAAATGAATGCTATATAAAAGTAAATAATGAATATTGGTGGAAAGCCTATGAATCTTGGAAAGAACCTAACATTATTCCTTTAAATCCATCTCTTTGTTCAATAACTAATACTATGTTTAAAGGAGCAGGTGTTATACGTATACCAATAGTATTTAGTCCTGGAAATAAATCTTGGGAAATCTGTTTATATGCTAAAAAATCTGCTTGGGGTTCAAATCAATATACCGATTTATTAGAAGTAAAAGAAGTATCATTTGATAATACAAATCATAAGTGTATTACACTCGAAGATAATCAGCTAAGTGGTACAATGAGTGTTGGAGGATATTTTTCAACAACTGGTACAAGTTGGGATTATGCTGGATCAAGTTATAGAGCTAGTATACCATTTAATACATATTATTATTACAAAGTTGGTTGGACAGGTACACAATTATATTATAAAGTATCTTCAGATGGCTCAACATGGACAGATATTTATACTGGAAATTGTACAACGCCTTTGCATGGATTAAATACAAATACATTTATAATTAATATTGCAAAGGGCCAAGATGTTGTATGGGAATTAGACTTATCAAAATGTTATGTAAAAATAGATGGACAAGATTGGTGGAAATTTAAATATATAACAAAAGAAGATATATAATAAAAACCCGTCTGAAATATGACGGGTTTATTTTTAATTTATAAAAAATTTACTTAAAAATTTAATCTTCTTCTATTTCTTTTTCTGGGTAAGGTGTTGAATCATCAGTCATTGGAAAATCTTCTTCATTTGGGTCATATTCATCTTCAAGTTTTTTCATAAACTCACTAATCCCAATCCATGGAATAATACCTGCTAATTTATTACCCATATAAGAATTGCGCATTACATCATTATAAATTTCAGAAAAAATCTGTTCACTAATTTTGTCTTTAATTTCATGATATACTTCTTTATAGTATTTTCTGCAACAATTCCAATTTTGCTCATAAAAGCGTTTATCACGAGCTTGACATTCAACCAAATATTCAAACAAGTTACACATAATTGCAACTTTTTGCTGTAAAATATTACCGTTAAACGGACACATCTTTTCTGCATGTTTAATTGCAAAAATCATATTGTTTGTATAGCCAACATATGATTTGTCATAGCTGTATTGTGCATTATTAATACGTGTGATTGAATCTTCTTTAAAATGCCAATAGTAAGTAATATCTTGAATAAATTTAATTTGTTCATTTTGATTTGCGCATAATTTACAAATCATATTGAATCCATTATCTTCATTTGCTCTTGAACCAGGCATAAAATGAACATTATATTTTTTTAAAAAATCTCTTTTATATAATTTACCAAACATCCATACGGTATCTTGTGGATGTCCAATATAATTTCCAGGTTGTTCTTCTAAAAATTGACTAAAGCACATAGCATTTTGTGGTTCTGCTAATAATTGTGCTCTTAAAGTCTTTAAAGCAAAAGCTCCAGAGAATGTATCATCACTATCAATAAATGTTACTAATGGGTTTTTAGTATGATCTAGTCCATATTGTCTTGCATCACCTGGACCACCATTTTTTTCTAGCTTGATTTCTCTAATTTTTACAAACGGTTTAAAAGCTTCTATAAAATTTGAATAATCTTGTTCATCTGCATCATTAACAAGAGTAATTGTAATATCTTCTACACAATCTTGAGCTATAATAGAACCTAAAGTTCTATGTAATGTTTTATGTGTATGAAAACATGGAATTATAACGTCTATTTTAGGCAAGTCACTCATATATTTCTCCTTTTTTGTTTTAAGTTAATATATAGAACCTTAAATCTATATTGTTTCTAATAAAATATTATAAAAAAGTTCTAAATATTATTATGATTGGAGAAAATAATGAGTACATTTAGAGAAATAGTTTGAAAAAATTTTAAATAAAAAAGAAAATCCTGAAGAAATAGAAGAAGATACTGTTAAACAGGGTAATTCATGGGTTAATAAAGGTAAAGAAGGTACTCATGGTAAATTTAAAACAAAACAAGCAGCTGATAATCAAAGAAAAGCTATGTTTGCAAATAAATATAAAGGTTAAAAATGACTGTTTATAATAATGTAACACGTTTAGAATTATCATATATTACAAATGAAGCAAAAGTTAATATTGTTAACTTTGATTGTAATAATATTTCATTTCCAAATAATATAATGAAAGATAGCTCTCCGTGGTATGGTACGTTTCATAACTGTAAAAATTTAACAACTGTGAGTAATATTCCTAATTCTGTTACAGATATGCGTTCATCATTTACATCTTGTATTAATTTGGTTAATATTCCAGACCATTTTCCACCAAATGTTAAAGATTTAAGTTACTCATTTGAATGGTGCTATGCTATTAGATCTATTCCTACATTACCAAATAGTGTATCGGCTGTAAATTATGCATTTATGCAATGTAGAAACTTAGTAAATGTACCAACAGATATGCCTTCGAATATAACAAATTATGCGGCTGCATTTTGGGACTGCTCTAATTTAAAAACAGCTCCTAATATTAATGGTCATTTAGCAGATAATTTTTGGGTATTATTTAGTGGCTGCTATAATTTAACAACATCTAATATTGTAATAGGACCTAAAGCAAAATATATTTATGGTATGTATGAGCGTTGTTACAATTTAACACAAGTTAATCTTACTTATACAGATTATAATAATACAATATATGCAAAAGATGTTTATAATATGTTTTATGGATGTAATAAATTATCTAATTTTCCTGAATTACCTCCGTGCGCAGAAAATATGTCTGGAACATTTTATAACTGTCAACTGTTAACACATTTTAATTGTCCAAATACAGTAACTAATATGTATCAAGCTTTTTTCTAATTGTAGAAATTTACAACAAATTACTATACCAAATTCTGTAACTACTATTACTAGTGCATTTTCAAATTGTTTAAAATTTACAGAAGCAACTATTCCATCTTCTGTAGTTGGATCAATTAATAGTGCTTTTTATAATTGTACAAATATTACAACAGTTAATGGACATATTCCATCTACAGTAAATAATATGTCACAGACTTTTTATAATTGTAAAAAAATCACAGGTAATATTTATATTGACTCAGCAGATATAGAAAATGCTCAATCTTGTTTTTATAATACAACAAATAATAAAGATGTATATATTCCATTGAAAACAAAAGAAGCGATAACAGAAACACTTTATTGTTGGAAAGTAAACGATAATGATGATGTATTTTATTTAAAAGAAGATATGTCTGGGCATTCCGGTTCTGTAAATGAAATATATGATGCTCAGGGAAATCGTATTTATACATATGACTATATTTATATTTATGGTTATTATTATAATTATAATTATGATTATAATGAATCATACATAGAATCTGGATCATATGATGAGTCTTATATAGAATCTTATCTTGATTCATATATAGAAGATTCATATATTAATACAGAGTCATCTTATGATAATTCTTCTGAAGAATCATATGAAAATAGCTCTTATCTTGAATCTTATATAGATGATTCCTATATTGATACTGAATCATCTTATGATTATTCTTATGATTATTCTTATGAATCTTGGGATGAATCTGAATCTGAACCTTATGGTGATATAGAAGGCGAAGCAATACGTACAGATGATTGGAGTGAACATTATATACATTATGTACCATCAGAAAATATTGTTAAAGTCATTCCAGCTGGAAGTAATACACAAACATATGATGCTTTTACAAATGCTGGATATTCAACAACGACTAGACAGCATGGTGTATTATTAAAAGATATTGATGATGCATAAACATAGGATAAAAAAATGTCAAAAATAGTTTTAAAAAATGAATGCTATAAAGAAAAAACAATATTAGAGACGGTTGATCTTAATGATGTTGAATTTTCTGGTAACAATATGAATAATGCATTTAAGAATTGTACAAATCTTAAAAAAGTTATTAATATTAATGCAGATGTTACAACATTAGATAATGCTTTTACAAACTGTTCATCTTTGGTTGACGATATTTATATTGAATCTGAAAATATTACATCATGTGAAGGTATATTTGATGGTAATACCTATATTAAAAAAGTATATATTCCATATTATAATTCAAATCATCAACATACAATAACATATAATACATTCATTGCTGCGGGTTATACTGAAACAGGTACAAAAAATTGTATATATTTAGATGATATAAATAATCCAAATGATTTAAAAATTTATAGATTTAAAGCTGTTGAAAACTATAGATCTAGATATGGTTTTACTACAGATGATGGAACAGCTGTATTTTCATTAAGTACAAATTGGGATGACCCAGAACAAAAACCATCAAGAATAAATTTTTATAATAGGGATGGAGAATTAATTGATTATTTTTATATGCCAAATAGAGGTAGTATAGATGGACTAAATGCTACAAGTTGGCAACCATTTTTGGGTTGTGTTGGATTAGATATGCCAACAACTAATCAATATTCTACTTTTCAAAAATGTCGATTTTTTAAATGTGATAATAAATATTGGGCATACTATTTAGATTTACCATTTTATATTTGGTATAGTTTTATAGAAGGAGGGAATTTACATTGTTTCCCAAATTCTCCATGGCAAGCTAATAGAACAACTCTTTATCATTATGTACAAACAGGTTTAAATACATTTACACATGGAACAAACACTGCAACGACTACTTATTGTTATCCTGTTTATTATAGTCATGCTAATAATATAATTTATTCACTATATATGACACAAAGTGGTGGTGCAAATAGTAAATATATTTTAAATATGGATGTAAATTATAATATTGTATCTAAAACAGAAGGATTTACAGTAATCGGTGATGAATTTAAAGTTTATTGGTATAGTAATGTAGCAACTGCAGCTAGAGAATTAAATGCCGATTTTACACCGGGAAATCTTCAAATAACATGTCTAGCAGATTCAAATAATAAAACACGCTGGTTTGTAATATCAGAAACCTCAAGAGGTATATTAGACTGTAATTCAACAAGAAATACAAATCTTAATAGTTATTTTGATAGTATATTTGGTACTAGTAGTAATGTACCAGATATATATCCTTTGCCAAATAAAAAATTTATAGCTTTTCGTTATACAAGTACTGGATATAAAGTTTATCAATTTCATTTTAATGGTAATGAAGTAGTAGATGATGGATTATATTTATCTATACCCGCAGGCTATGCAGCCCCTTCTAATGGAGCTGAAATATTTGTAAATTATTTCACAAAAGAAGTTGGCTGGTGCTTTACAAAATCAGATACAGCTGAATATGTTATGGTAACTAGACAATTTTCTGCAACTACTAATTTACCTAGTTTTCCAGCAAATAATGTTTCGATTACAATAAATGATTCATTATATGATTCTACACAAGATTCTAATGGTGTTGTAAAAATTATATATAAGGGAAATCAACAAAATGTTGTTTTACCTGGTGCTGATATACCATTGGCTGTACAATTACAATTTAAAGATGCTTATACAGGACAAATAATAGAAAATATTTATGATGATCTTGTAATACCTTATGTTAACTTTTATGACGCTATAGCAACACGTAATATGTTTGAATTTTTAGTACCTAGAGCAGGAACATATTATATAGGATTTACAGAAGATCAATCACATAACAATAAATATCTTCCTGTAGATTATTATAATGAATTTGAAATATTTGAAAACAATCAAATTATAACTATTAATCTTATTCCAAATCCAGATATGCCTGATACAAAATTTGAAGGTACAATTAAGTCTTGGTATGGAAATAATGATCCATATTATAATTATATGCTTTTAAATAATAATACTTGGTTGTTGGCTAACTTTTATGATTATACTGATAATAAATCATATGCACTTCCTTTAACTACAGATTTTACTATAAATGAATGGGATATATTAAATACAGAATGGGATACAGATTTATATCCAGAAGGAGGTTCGTGGCTAGAAGATTATTCTTATGTATTACCCTGCTTTGGAAATGATTATTATACGACTTCACCAAATCCAAAGAGAGGTGATCATGTATTTACCTTCACAACCAACGGAACTAGCTGTGAGAAAAATATAATAGCAGAATTTACAGGTGAAGAAACCACAGCGAGTGGCAAAGCTTATATTGATTCAAATAATCAACTCCATATAAATGGAATTGGTATATTTGATTATAACCCCAATAAATCTGGATTAATTATTCAATATTAAATTAAGCCGGTTCTAATTGATAGAATTATATAGTTAATTGTAAATATAATAAAAACAGAGGAATTTCAAATGAGTATTGAATCAGAAATTGAAAGAATAGAAGATAATATATCAGATGCTTATGATGTAATGGAAGCGGCTGGTGCTGAAATGCCGGCAACACGTAATAGTAATAATCTCGCTTCTACTATTGCAACAATCCCAAGTGGTACAAGTTCTGATTCACTCAGATCTTTAACATCTACACAAGCAACACAATTATTAACAGATGGTACTTATAATGGTGAAATTGTAACAAGTGGCGAAGTATTTACAAAAGAAGATGGAACATTTCAAGAATTTAATGATGATGTTACTTATGGTGGTGATAAGCAGTTAAACTTTACTTTAACAGCTCCTTCTTTGGTTAATAATCAAGTTGCCTTTAATTTTGGACATGGCAATAAAGGTGTTGTATTTTACAGTAAAGATTGGAACTATGGAGAAGGAGATGGAGATTCTTGCATTAAAGGAGAAACATTAACACATCAAAATATTCCTAGTTCTAGTTTACCGAGATACTTTAATGATGGTACAAAACTTTATAGAATTACTACAAATAGTGTTTATAGAGCTTCAACAGATGGCACTACTTGGGGTAACGAAGTAAGTTTTGCATCAGGAATGGATAGTAGCCATATCGAAAAATCAACATTCTATAAAGCTCTTGGAAAAGTTTTAATATTTGCTCCAAAAGATTATTGGACATACCAATCTTATAGTTATGCAGACTCTATGGATAGTACTTTTACAGCAGGAACATTCCCTGCTGGTATGGAAGAATATGCAGATTGTAGAGTACTTGTGTTTGATGATGAAGTTCGTTTGTTGGATTTAACAGCAAATAAACTTTATTCTACAACAGATTTTTCACAGGGTTGGACAGATACAGGAGTTACTCCAACATTACCTCCATCATTACAAAGTGGAAGTATCAGTTGTGTTGGAGGGATTGTTTATGCTTACTCTAATCCTTATGGAAATGAACAAGATAATGTTTTGTATTATTCAACAGATAGAGGGGAAACTTGGAGTACTGCAACAATTCCTCATGGAGCTTTCACTATAGCATACTGTGAAGACACTCAAACATGGGTAGCAGTTCGTCCAGCGGACACAACATACTACTACACTTCTATTGATGGACATACTTTTACAGCTCAAACTCCGTCAACAGGTACAACAATTTATGGAAACTTGCTAGGTGCTACTGATTGTGCTTACACAGCATCTACTGCAGGCTCTTCAATAATTTATACAGGAGCAGCACATGATAGGTCTTTAATACCTTTATCTTATAACAAAACAGAAGTAAATAATTTAATCAGTAGTTCATTAACTTTAACCTCTATTGCACAAGCAGGTACAGGAATTGTATTTGGACCAGCACTAGATATTGACAATGTTGATGCAAACGATAAAATAGGTTCCCCAACAATAAGTAATAAAGGATTATTTACACCTACAAGCACTGCTTATTTAAAAATAACAGGTTCAAGTGTTGGTGAAAATGTTGCTTATCCAATTGCTAATGGTGGTTATAACTGGGAATTTACTATAAAAGTTAAAACACCTGCTGCGTATGAAACAGGAAAAGCAAATAATTTATGGGAATTTGCACCCTATTATCATCAATCTCCTGGCTTAAGTGTATGGATTGAAGAAGATGGAACTGTTAAATTTAATTATTGGAAAAGTGGATCTTGGTATAATATTCAAGGAACTGATGCCTTAGATACAAACACTTGGTATTATGTAAGAGTAGCACACAATTCTTCAACAGGTCTTATACTTGAAACTTCTAAAGATGGTACAACATGGAAAGAAGAAGGTACATCAAGCACAACTGGTGGATTTACTGGACAAGGAACATCACAGTATTTCTTCATAAGTATTGTAGATTCTAGTAGTCCAGCCATTCAATTTGATTTGACAGGATTAACTTATAAATCATCCTACAATAGTATTAATTGGGTTGCTTATGTTGATGGTGGAGATAAGACAGAAATATCTACTACAGTACCTACAATTATAGTAGATCAAGTTTATAGCGGAGTTTCAACAAATGCTCAATCTGGTGTAGCCGTAAAACAAGCGGTAGATGAAGCTGTAAGTTCAGTATATAAACCAGCTGGATCAGTTGCATTTTCTGGATTACCTACATTAGGTGCTTCATATGAAGGTTATGTATATAATATTAATGAAGAATTTACTACAGATGCAAACTTTGTTGAAGGTGCTGGTAAAACATATCCGGCAGGTACAAATGTAGTATGTATTGATGTTGGATCTTCTACTTATAAATGGGATGTATTAGCTGGATATATTGCTCCTACACATCTTACTGATTTAGCAGAAGCAGGAACAGGTATTTCATTTACACAAGCATTAACACAAAATTTTACAACGCAAGGTAATCCTACTATAATAAATAAAGTAGCAAGTGGATTTAGTTCTTCTAATTATATATTACCAACTTTGCCTATATTTACAACAGCAAATTCTTGGGAATTAGGATTTAAAATTACAACTGGAAGTAATATTACAGATAGAAATCAAATATTTCAATATACATCTGGATTAACAGAAGAGACAAGATATTCATTAGATATAAGTTTAAATAATTCACATTTTGGATTTGATACAACATATAACGGAACAGCTTTTGATATTGATGGTAATTCAGCAACAGGAACATATACCGTTTTAACTAATACTACTTATTGGATTAAAATGGGTTGGACAGGAACAGAATATTATTTAAGTTATTCATTAGATGGAACAAATTATACAAAAGATATAAGTATTCAATCTTCTACTGCAACATATTCCGGATTACAATATGCTTATATTGGATGCTGGATAGTTGCTTGGTATTCATCTGGTAATAAATGGCAGTGGCAAGGTTTGATAGATTTGAATGAATGCTATATAAAAGCAGATGATAATATTATATGGACACCTTATACTACTTCTAATAACAAAACTATAATTAATGCTACAGTTTCAATTCAAAAAGTTACTGTAAATAACACTGCATTAACTACAACAAATAATGAATGTCGTTGGGTAATAACGCATAATTTAGGTACAAAAGATGTAAATGTATCAGTATATGATTTAACTACTGATATGGAACCTTTATATGATGTTGAGCATACAAGCACAAATACCGTAACAGTTATATTTAATTCTTCAGTAGATATTAGTGCAGATTCCTATAGAGCAGTTATTATTGGATAACCGAATGGTCTTGTAACAAAAGTTGAAGTCATAGAAATAAAAGTAGATAATACATCTTTATCTGATTCAAATACTATACATTCATTAATAGATGTTATTATAGTAAACTTATTCACATAAAATTATATTATAACCGGTATATTTATTAACTATGCTTAGAATTACTCTCATAAAAGTTCTAAGTAATATGTTATACATAAAATAAATTTTTTATAAAAAGGATAAAAAGATGGCTATATCACCCAAAACACCAAATGACATAGCAATAAGTGTAGAAGAAAATACTTTATTTAATACAACTGTAACAATAGCAATCTCAGACTGGTCATCAAATAGTTGCACAAAAACAGTTCAAGGTATGACTGCAGATAAAATTGTTTGGATAGCTCCAGTAGCAGAAAGTAATGCAAATTATGCTTCAGCTGGCGTATATTGTAGTAATCAAGGAACAAATTCACTTACTTTTGCTTGTAAAACTGTACCAGTAAGTTCTTTAACAGTAAATATAGTATTTAATTAAATATAAAGGATTAAAAAATGACTATACTAACACAAAATGAATTAATTAATCAAGTTGCACAAGTAGAAGAAACGGCTGAAGCAAATGCGTTTAATACTGGAGATGGATTAACTCTTTCTTCAGATACATATAATTGTAAAAAAATATCTTTTACAGGCAATAGACCTACACTGAACAATGGTATAGCAAGTAACTTTAGAGGAATTCTTGGATCAGAAGCAGATGGTATGTTAGCTGTACCAAATGTTTTGAAAGGAGTACAATACACATCATTTGAATTTGTTACAAGATTTTATTATTTATATAGTAATTCATATAATTTTTATGAACAAACAGTTTTTGCAACGACAGCAGATACAGCTCGTAATAATACTTTAATGGGTTTACAAATATGGGCTCCATATACAAATTCGGCAAATTATCAATTAAAGTTTACATTTAAAGCTGCAAATAATGCAGAAGTAACATTAACAAGTGGTAGTGGCATATTTAAAAATAATCAATGGCATTGGTTAAAAGTAACATATAGTAATACATCTGGATATGCTTATTATTTATCAGAAGATGGTGAGACTTGGAATTTAGTAAATTCAAGCGCAATAACTGCTCCACTAGATACAACTAGACTAGGTGATTATATTTTTTATGGTGCTAAAAATATACACGGTAGATTTCCAATAAATAGAGAGATTGATTTAGCTAACAGCTATATTAAGGTAAACGGAGTAGAAGTATGGCATGGTTATGAAGTAGGTAAAAAACAATTACGCTCTAATGTTGTTAATAATGCAACATCTGAAACTTCAATAGCTTTTACAAATAAAATAGTTACTTCTAATGGATGCATCGCTATTGGTAATAATTCAGAAATTTCAAAAGATAATGTAGAGTCTTCAGATAATTCAATAGTAATTGGTGCAGATACTCGTTCTGTCGGTCAAGGGAATGTAGTTATTGGTCCAAGTACAACTGCTTATGAATATAGTAATACTTATTATAAAGGAAATGTTGCTATCGGTTATCGTAGTTGTGCTGTTGGTCCAAGTAATGTTGTAATTGGAGATTGGGCAACTACTGATGAAACCTCAAATAGTACTGCTATAGGCTATCATGCCTGTGTATGGGGTGGTGTAAAAGATGCTATACAATTAGGCTATGGTACAAATGAAGAAAACGGTGCATTGTATTTTGGTGTTTCAGATGATGGAACAGGAGCAGGTGAAGACTCAGATGAAGATATAGCATCTCCGGCAAACTATAAATTAATAGGTAGAGATGGATTAATTCCAGCAGAACGTTTATTAAATGCTGCACCTCCATTAACAAATATAGCAATTGCTGGTAATAATATTACTTTTACACAAGGGGTTTCTAATTATTTGGTTGTTGGATCAGAGGTCACTATTGAAGATAATATAGCAAGTGGATTTTCTACAGAAGATTATATTTTACCCGCTGATTCTGGTAGTCCTTTCTATAATAAAACAATAACTTCTTTTGAAATAATTACAAAAGTGAGATTACAAGAAGGTACAGAAACAGGTGTAATCTTTTTTAACAATTTAAATCCAGAAGGTTCAGAAGGTTTAGTTTCATTAGGTGTAAATTCATCTGGTAAATTTTATGCAGAATTAACTTCATCTAATTATAATACTGTGTGGGCTGAACAAGATTCAGATTATTCAATAGAACCAGATACATGGTATTGGGTAAAAGTTGTTTGGGATTCAACAGAATATGGTGGATTAAATATCTATGTATCTACAAACGGTAGAAGTTATACACAATGGGCTTGGTCTTATGATTCTACTTATGAATTATGTCATGATGTTGCTAATAGATTTATGATAGGTACATCATTATTTGAAGATTTTTCTATAGAATCTGCAGAACCAGTTGGTGATCCTTTTACAGGTGAAATTGATTTATCTCAAACTATAGTTAAAATCAACGGTGAAGAAGAATGGTGTGCTTATGATTCAAGAAAAACTATAATTTCAGCAACTGGTGAAAGTAGTGGCGGAACATCTAAAGTAAAATATAATAATCCGGCTTTAACATCTGTAAATGATATTTGTACATGGACTGTTACACATACATTAAATACACAAGATATTGTTGCACAAGTTTATGATAATACAACAAATAAACTGATTACTGCAAATATTATACCAACTACAGCATCATCAATTACTGTTGAATTAACATCAAGTAATAATATAAGTGCTAATGCATATAGAATTGTTATTATTGGATAAAAATAAACTATAAAGGAAAAATATTTATGCCTATAATTAATAGTATAATTGCAAATAATGAAAGTGGTAGTGACAAGGTCACAGCTTTGGTAGGTTCTAATGCTTCTGGTATAAGTGTTGGAGATAAGGTTATTCTGAATTATCCTGCTGTAAATGAAACAGGTTACTGTACAGAATATAGATTCCAAGACCAAACTTATAATTCAGGTCAATGGTCAATATTTTTTGATAATTATATGATGTATGTTGATACATCGGGTCATCCAGTAATTCTTAAACATGATATAGTAAATGATAAATTGATTTATTTAGCTAAATTAGATAATACACTTGATTTATTAGGAGCGGATGACAATAAAAATACTGCATTAAGAATCACATATAATGAAAATACAAGGAGATTTGCTACTTGTAAAAATGGTGCACTTAAAGTTTATCAATTATATATTAACGAATCAAAAAATTATTATAATGTAGAGTTATTATTTTCATTATCTTCTATTTATTCATTTGGTGGCATAGCTCAAGATAGTGATACTATATGTTATTTAACAACAGATATGAACTTAGATTCATTAGTTATTAAAGATTTTATAGTTAATGATGGTGTTGCTACACTTGGTGAAGCATATACTCATACAAATACAGCACAATCTATATCATCTATAACATCTGATGCTTTTGGTTGCTTTATGAGTCCAGGATTAAGTATATTTACTTTTACTAATGGCAATACATCAGCTGCTGGAGGCTGGATTACTGGTGCTATTGTTAATAAAGAAAATAAAAGCATAACTTATTCTTCTGAAACATTAACATTATCTACAATAAATGATGGCAATTCATCAAATTGGTCAAGACATAGTGAATATTGGGATATGTGGGTAGATGATAGTGGCTATGCTGTATTAATGGACTGCTATACAAATAGTTCATCAATTTTAAGATCTCAAGGAATACAAATAACCACATCAACTATTTCCTTAATAGGTTCAATTATTGCTAATACAAATTTTGGCTCAGAAGTATTATATGCAAATTGGGCTAAATATTATTTTGGGAAACAGCAAGGTATTATACATAAAATAAATGGTTGGATTACAGGTGGTCCGTTTGCAGTTTCAATAAATGAGACAGATGGTTCATATGGTAGAACACCAATTGCATCAAATAACCTAAGTATAAATAGTAGTTATAATGGTGGTGCTTTTTGTTCTAGCTTATCAAATACAGGATTATTTATATATCCATATCGTTTAGCAACAAATTCAAGTACTTCTTATAATACATATATAGCAAAATGGAATAATGGTGATCCAATTAGAACTTATTCATATATTACACCTTCAGATAGTATAAGTTATCCGTTCTACTTTGATGGAAACTTTTTATATGCAACCGGTGGCGTATTTACAGCTTCTGACAGTACTTTAAGAAAGATAGGCAATCTTAATGTTTCTGGAGTTTTGTATAATCAAGGTTGGATGCCTCCTATATTCTTAGATGGAAGAATTGGGTTAGGAGCTGGATGCTCTAATAACTATTACTCTACAATGGCGTTCCTCAAGGATGGAACTGTATCTGGCGCTTTGAATGAAACTTCTGCTTTGACGTCGTCCAGCCGTCAATTATATGCCTTAGATGCACGTCTAGATTCTACAAATACAGGGTTTGTTACATTTATTCGATACAACGAAAACTATTATGCTAATGGTGGTTCAGAGATTGCATATTATAGCAATGGTAGCGAAATTACAAGCTGCACCAGCAGATATGCAACAGCCGGATTCTTTAGTGCTAACGGAACGTGTTATCGTATTGGAAGTAGTGTCCTCTATTCCTATACGATGAGTGGCTCATCAATGCAGGAAGCAACTGTCTTTAATACAAATATAATGGCTTCAATGATAGGGAGCTTAAATGATAGATATGTTACCTGTTGGCTTGCTGTTCAAGGTGATAGGGTTGATGATTATCAAGCTTGGTACACTGCGGGAGGTAGTTTTCACGGATTCACAAAATTAGACCTTACCAACTCTCAGATGATACAAATAACAACGCCTTCAGCCCTTCAGGAAATTTCTGGGACCATATATGCTTGCTGGTGGGATTCACAGAACAGATTGAATATCCGAACAAACATTGGTCTTTATGTGTTCTCCTATAGCAACCACGACATCTCGACAATGCAACTTGTCAAGAAATTCGAATGGTCAACGGATTATTCCGGTCCTGCAACCTGTTCATCAGATTTGATGAGCTACGCTGTGGGGAATGCTACTTATATCAAGGTGGTTCGTGAAGTGGATATGCCTATCTATGAATTCTCTGCGAATGTGTACAACGGCCATAACTTCGCAGGCACGTCTTTGACAGGTTTTGTCAATGAGGCAATCTCAACAGATCCGTGGGGTCAATCCATTGTTGAAGTCAACACGGTTAAAGACCCTGCCGATACTTGGACGAACGTAGGAACGCCATTTGGGTTTGATGTAAGCACGACATCGGCTAATGTGTCTGTGGGTAGAGGATACTATAATTCAGGTTCCGCCGAGGTTATTATTCCGTCAACAGTAACAAAGACCCTGTCACAGGCAAGCTCTGGTCAAACAACAGGGTTTAAGAATGATGTTGTCGTTTATCACGATACATTGGACAATAACTCTGCATTGATGTGCAAGACAGGAACAACACCTGTTGGTACATTTAAAGTAAGCACAGCTTTGACAACACCTGTGTACTTATCACCTGATAAGACAGTCATTGTGGGCACGGACGCTGATAGTGGATTTGATGTGAGCTACGCAGCTGCAGATACATTAAATTGCACGAAAGTAGGTTCTCCAACTATATCTAGTGCTTATGTTGCAAGTGGATTCAGTGATAGCAATTATTTAACCTGCGCAAATTATTTAAATAGTGCTTCGCAGTCCTTTGAGCTTGTAACAGCGGTGAATATGTCCACAGCCTCGAGCACCAATCTTGGCATTTTTGATACGTCTGGCACTTCAACTCATAATATAAGATTGACAACTTCTTCTACAAATACAGCACATCTGAGGATATCAACATCCGGGGGAGAAACCTATGCCGTGGATATAACAGGAACAACGCCTCTGACTGTTGGGACAAAAGTATATATTAAAGCAACTTATAGCTCATCAACAGGTTATGCCCTCTATACGTCTACTGATGGCTCTACTTGGACAACAGAAGGTACATCTAGTACGACGACACGACCTTATGCAAGTGCTAATGCAAATCTTATGATCGGTGATAATTCAGCTACCGGCTCATCTCTAAGTGGTTCCATCTATTTAGCAGATAGCTATATTAAAGTTAATGGAAATCTTATGTGGATAGGCGCTGTCATTGATGGTTCTGTCACAGTCAGTGAGGGTTACAGCTACATCGATGAAACAGAAGCCCCGTATTATTTGGGCTCAGATTTGACACGTTCGGCAACACAGATGGTGGTTCATCCAGAGGATTTTGTGGAACAGGAGACTATCTTGCCGTGCTTTACAGTTGTTGGTAGCCCAACAATATCGGATGGTATAATGACAAATGGTAGCCCTAGCAACTATTTGTTGACTGATGAGCCGTTTAATCCGGGAGATAACGTTTGGGAAGCGACGGCTAAATTTACCACAGGCTCGTCCTTGCAGGTCATTCAAGTCTTTAATAATCCAACAGACCAAAGATGTTTCAGAGTTTTTATAGATAATAATAAGTTTGGATTCCTCGTTTCGAATGGTAGTCGATGGATAAATACTTCGTCCTATCAAGGGACCTATACTCCGCAGACAAACACAACATACTGGATAAAGGCTGGTTATGATGGTTCGAATTACTATCTGAAGTATTCTTTGGATGGTGAAACCTATACGACGGATGTATCTTATTCATCGAGTACAAAGATAGGTGGTGGTTATTATAGTGCTATTGGTACAGCCACAAATAATAACTCTTTGGATTTGAATGAGGTATCTATTAGTATTGGTGGTTCATTATGGTGGTCGGCTTATAAGTCTGAAACAAGCAAACAAGGCACATTGTTCCTGACACAGCCGACAGCAGGCACAACATCATCTGTTGTGGTTGCGAACACAGCGGCTGTCCCTGCAACGAATAATTACACAGTAACAGGTTCCACGACCATTACAGACGGTGTGGCGAGTGGGTTTAGTTCTGGAAACTACCTTACAGCTCAGCAATCTACTTTGTACCAATATGGGGATTCTTGGGAATTTAACACTGCCTTTATGGTAACAAGTGCTTATTCAAGTGGTGATATTAGTTATATAATTGGTAATAATAGTGCCGGATATTCTAACCTTGAAATTTACCTCTATCAGGATGGCTCTAACTTAACATATAACATTATGTTACGTCAAGGAGCCTATGGCACTCAATGTTTTGGTGGTGCTAGAGGTAATACAATACTAGATTTAAATACAAAGTATTATTTAAAAGTTATTTATATTCACAACGACGACTCTAGCAAGAGAGTTTTAAGACTCGAAATAAGTACAGATGGGATAAACTATACTCATGACAACGAGGGAGCTACATATAGTTGGAATTATGGTCCTTCTCAAAACAGAGCTTTAGTAATGGGTGCTAATTTATGGCCTTCCCAAAATTATTATTTTACCAATGGCAGTATATACCTTGCTGACACGAACCTATATATTAATGGACAGTTATCTTGGCAAGCTATATCGCCTGCACAGCCTTCTGGCCCTATTAACACTTCTAAGGAATATTGTGGTTCTGTCGTCAACCCGATTAATAAAGGCAAAGTTGTTACAATGGATACAACTTTAACAAAAATTCTGTTTGTAGAAGATATTTTATAAAAATGTATAATGATTAAAAAAGAAATATCTATAAAAGACAACGATGTTATTTTCTTTTCCTTAGGAGAAAATTGTTTAGCCGATGGTATCTTAGAAAGAAATAATTTAAAATCTTTTTCGTCTCCTTTTAGTTCAGGTAGATCAAATATTGAATATATACTCAATTTTGAAAAAGAAAATTATATTGATTTTTTAAATAAAGATTTTTTAAAATATGAATATTTACAAACTGGTAAAAAAGTCGTTAGAAACAAAAAGTATGTTATAACAGAAAATAAATATCATGATTTATCTAAGTCTGGTATTGAATTTACACACCATGATGTTATTAATAATGAAGAAGTAAGACAAACTATTAAAAGAAGATATACTAGATTATTAGATTTAAGAAATGTAAATATAATAATATTATATCATCATAGAAAATGTGATGAGACTAATTTAAATTTATTAATGCAACATTTTAATTCTTTAGCTAAAATTTATGAGGATAGAAATAATAAAATAACTATTTTTGTAATGTGTCAAAAAATAATTAAAGATAAATCAGAAAGATGTATTAAATTATATTCTTTAAATAATATACATTTATATGAATTTTATACATTAAATGAATGGGCTGGAGAAAATAAAGATATATTTTGGGCTAAGCCAGATGATGATTTATTAAGAATAATGATAGATGATATGCAAAAAGAGAAACAAAATATGCTTAGTACATCTATATAAATTATTTAGATATAGCCTTTAACTTTGCATAATTTATTTTATCTAATAACCAACTATATTTCTTATGAGTTTTTAATATATCATTAAATGTAATAGCTATATGAAATTGCATTGTAATATAATTTTTTATTACTTTCATATTAAGATATGCATACTGAGCATCTTCTATATTTATTTCAAAAAGTTCATAGTTTTTTAAAATAGGTTTTTTATTTTTAAAATTTTTTCTATCAAATTCTATAATATTTATTAGCTCATCACTACTAGTAAATATACTATTTTTTGGTAAATAAAATTGTTTAGAAATATCTTGTATTCTTTCTAAATACACTTCTTTTTCATTATCAAAAATAACTTTTGTATAGTATTCACTATTAATTTTGTAAATATTATATTTTTTCATTTGATTTCCACATATACACAAATTATCTATAATTATATATTATAGAATAGAAAAATAAAAAAGTAAATAAAAAATACCTCAATAATTAAAATAATTACTGAGGTATTGAGTAGTATTTTATTACAATTAACTTTCTAATTCATCACCACACAAGAAGTAGTTATAGTGGAATGTAGCAGTAATTGTAATAGGATCAGAACTCGATGCGTTAATACTTGGAAATGATACATTCGTTGGGAATACATCATATAAACGCATATCATAACGAGTTAATCCTTCAGGTTTTGGATCATATACATCTGGATTTACCAATGCAACATTAACTGTTGCTGTATAAGCGTCTAATAATGAAATAGTACCATCTTTATACATGTGATATGTATTGCACCATTTCTTAAATGCTTCTGTAATAGATGAATCCCAAACTTCTGTAAACGTCACAGTCCAGTCACCAGCACGAGTCTGTTTACCAGCATATGTTCTCTCGAATCCGCCCCAGTTTACAACCGTTTTATCACCTGTAATTGTTGGTAATCCAAAGGTTTGGCAGCGTAATTCCAGATTATCTGTACGAATCAATGAAGTTAAAGGAGATGTTGTTGGAAAGACAATTTGCCATGTAGCAACAAACATCTTCAAAGGATCCTTGAGGTTCTGTACCTTAGATAATGGATTTAACATGCTTTTTGTCCTTTTTGTTAAAAATTTAAATAATAGATAGCAACTTCGTCAGTTCTATAATAAATAGAACGATATATCTAAATGAAATTGTTAATCATGATAATTTTGTTTTACTTTTAACTTAAATTATATTATAATTAATATGAATCAAAAAGAATGGAAAATTTTGTCAAAACAAAAAAAGGAGAATCGTCCAAAAAACTTATTTTATTATAGAAATTTAGCAGAAAAAATTCTAGGTTATAAACGTAATTCTGGTTTAGTAATACATCATTTAAGAAATACAGAAAAAGAACGTAATTTTAATGATATGTATTATGAAAGATGGGGTATAGATTTTGATGGAAAACTTAAATATACAATTTTAATAACCATAGAAGAGCATAAGCTTTTACATAGTGTAAGTAAAGAAACAAAAGAAAAAATATCAAAATCTGTAAGTGTAGCTAAAACAAAATATACAAAAGAAGAAGTAAAGCAACACAAATTAGAAGCCGATAGAAAAAGTCGAAATAAAAAGCCTGAATTTTATAAAAAACAGAAAAAAGAATATTATAATAAAAATAAACAGCACATATGTGAAATGGCTAAAAAATATAGAGATACTCATAAAGAATATATTGCACAAAAAAAGAAAGAATGGAAACAAAAAAATAGAGAATATGTAAATAAAAAGAAAAGAGAATATTATGCTAGAAAAAAGAATATGTAAATTTTGTGGTAAAACATATGCAGCAGATTCAGATTTAGGAATGTGGCAAAAAGATGGAAGTCAAGGTTCAAATAAATCTGGTACCTCTGTTAAACGTTATTGCTGCTATGAATGTGGTAAAAAAGATAGAGCAATGCACATAAAAGATACATGGGCTAATAAAAATAAGCAAGAAATAGAAAATTTAGTACAAAAACGTAAAAGTAATATTCAGAAACAAGTTTGTGCAGTTTGTGGCAAAGAATTTTATCCAGAAAGTGGGTATGGTAATAAAAACGGAGTATATATTTGTTCAGAGCAATGTAGAAAGAAAAGATTTCGTAAAATTCCTGATACTGGTATGATAAAATGCCAAAATTGTGGTAAATTATATTATTATACAGAAGGACAAGGCAGTTGGGATAAAGATAATAATTTAGTTAATGCAGATGGACTTGGACACGAATTTGTTATAAGAAGTGATAGATTTTGTTGCTATGAGTGTGGTGTAAAATTTAAAGAAAAGAAACGTAAAGTGACAAATATTATAAAGTATGGAAGAGTTAGCCCATTCCAAGATAATGAATTTAGAGAACAATTATTTGAAAAGAAAAAAGAAGAAGGTACACAATTTATATCAAAAGGAGAAAAAGAACTAAAAGATTGGATTGAATCTTTAGGTATAAAAACAGAACATTATATTACTGGAAACGGATTAGATAAAAAATCGCCAAGAATTGAAATAGATATATATTTATCTGATCTAAAAATAGGTATAGAATACAATGGAGTATATTTCCATAGTATGAATGGTAAAAAAGCAGGTACAATTACACGATCTTATCATTTTTGTAAGTCAAAAATAGCTAAATCATATGGAATTGATCTAATTCATATATGGGAAGATCAATGGATTAACCAAAAAGATCTTATAAAGAGTATTTTATTAGCTAGATTTAATAAAATTGATAAAAAAGATAAAATTTATGCTAGACAATGCGAAATAAAAGAAATTTCTGTAGAAGATTATAAAAATTTCTGTATAAAAAATCATATTCAAGGTTATTTAGCAGCTAAAGTTAAATTAGGACTATATTATAAAGGAAAATTGGTACAAATTTGTTCTTTTGGTAAAATGTATAATACTGGAAAAGCTATAAAAACTAATGAAAAATATGAATGGGCTTGGAAAAGAGGCTGTATCGCATCAAATAATGCTGTAATCGGTGGTACTTCTAAACTTTTTAAATACTTTATCAAAAAATATAATCCTAAATCAGTACTTTGTTATGCAGACTGGAATCTTTTTAATGGAAAAGGCTATAAAGAAGCAGGTTTTGAATTAGATGGATATACTGGACCTGATAAATTTTATGTAACTGCTGACCATTATTATAAAAGAGTTAATAGAGATCCACATCATTATAAAGAATTAATGGATAAAGTTAAAAATAATAAATTATGGTTATGTTATGGAGCCGGTTCATTAAGATTTATATGGACTAATCCAAATAAGTAATGATGAATTAAACATTTTATTAGTATTTATACTGTTCTAATTAATAAGTATTATTATTTATTAAAATCCTTCATTCAACTTATATATAGTATAAAGTATAAATGCTAAGATCATTAAACGAAATACGCGGATTAAAAGACCCGATTAAGCAAAATCAGGTAGATTTTGTTATTTGTGATTTTCCTGGATTTGAATTAGCAAAAGCTACACAAAAAATTTGTGGTGTATTATCCGGAAATAAAGAATTAGCTAGTACGAAAGAATTACGCTTAAGAGCAACATCTTTCAGTTATCCTGGTGCTAAAATTAAACAATCTGAATTAATACTTGCTGGACATCATCGTAAAATAGGTACCATTCAAGATAAATCTGGTGTTTTTAAATGTAAAGTAACAGAAGATAATGGTGGTAGTGTATTAAATATTATATCTGCATGGTGTGATATAATTCATTCAACAATGACAGGTATTCGTTTACCGAATACATATTATAGTACTTTTTGTCAAATGAAATTAGGTGGGCATTGTGGTCCACAACATGAACGTACTATTTATTTAAAAAATTTCTATCCAATAGAATATCACGTAAATGAAATAGATGCTAGTAGTTCAAATGCTATAGATGTTGATATATCATTTAATTACGATTATTTCTCAGATAATAGTTATTCTATTTGGGCATTTACAATGTAGGTGAAAACATGTTAAGATTTACAAGTGCATTACAAGTAGCAGCCATTCCTGATGAACAACTAGAAGATCGCTTTGAAGTAATTATGCCTACATTAGATATAGGAGTAGCGGGAAAAGAACTTATACCTACTGAAACAGGAGAGAGTTTAGTTGGTAATTACTGGAATAAAATGACAGGCTCTTCTTATTGTCCAATTGTAGAAGAAATAGTCTTTGGTACAATGAATTTTAAAACAGATACCAGACGTGTTCGTACTGGTTGGTATAATTTACCAACTGATATTGAGAATTATAAAGAAGTTAGTATTACAATGTTCTGTTCTGTTGGAATGCTTACACAATATTATCTTGAAACTTGGAAAAGATTAATATTTGATCCATATGGTGAATATTATAATCCAGGAAGTGTATATAAAAAGAATATAGAAGTTTATTTTGAAGGTATAGCTTCTGCTCCTAGTTTTGACTTAATGGCAGGGGGAGATGCTGCACATAGTATGCATATTACATTAGCTGGATGCTTTCCTAGTATGCAAGATTCATATAAACTATCATATTCTGCTGATCCAAAAAGAATGCGCTTAACACAAAAATTTAAAGTTGATAAAGTAATTATAGATACAAGTAAGGCATACTATGCCGTAGGTATGGATAATGTAGCTACACCAACATCATTAATAAGTAATGCTATATCAAATTTTGGTTTAGGTACACAAACAACAGACTATGATATAAAAAGTATATATGATGCTAAACAAGCAGCAAATATTGCAAACAGAGAAGGTTCTTGGGATAAATTTAAAAATAGCTTTTAATTATAATTTTTAAGCTTTTATAAATTCTGTTCTATAAAATATAATTATAATATAAAAAAGGAGAAAATAACATGGCATATGAATATTATGCAATAGATTTACCAGGAAAATCTTTATATGAAAAATCGTTTAATGTAAAAATTAGACGTATTACACCTATTGAACAAAAATTTATTTTAAGTCTATCAGATAAGCAACAAAAAACTAATAAAGACTATTTAGATTTTATTAAAAAACTTGTTGAATTTGATAATTTAGATATGTCTTTTGAAGAATTATATTGGTTTGATTTACAATATATTCTTTATCGTATCCGTTTTACAACGTATGAAAAATATCCATTACAATTAGCATTTACATGTAATAATAAAGAATGTAATGAAAAATTTAAGTATACATTAAATCTTGGTGATTTACCAATTATGACACCAGAAGATATTCCTGATTTAAAAAAGACAATTACACTCCAAAATTTAGGTGAAGTTAAAATTCGTCAAAAAATATTACAAGACGACTTAACTATTGATGCTTTTATGAAAGCTCACGGAATAAAAGAAGATGATGTACAAATTCGTTTATTACTTTTAGATTTGTGTTTGATTTCTAATGGAAAATCTTTGGACGAAATGTATTCTTTAGCAGAACAAGATACTGTTACAGCTGCTGATATTGTTGCAATTGAAAAGTGGTTTACAGAATCTATCTGGGGTGTTAAAGAATTTGTTAATGTAAAGTGTCCAAAATGTGGAAAGGAGGCTTCCAGAGCTTATTTCTTGCGACTGGAAGACTTTTTTTCTGCGCTTTGAGTTAACTGACATTCTTGAACGAGAATGGTGGTTAATGGATAATCTTCATCTAGGCTATAATGATTTACAATCTATGCCTTGGGAATTTGTTGATTGGTATTATAATAGACATATTCAATATTTAGTGGATAAAAGAAAAGCCAGAGAAGAAAAAAATAATCATTTTGGATAAGATTCTATGAAGTCTCTTTATTTATTTAGGATTTAATTAATTGAGTTCTATATTATAAAGAGATTTCTTATATAATATTTCCATTCTTTATAATAAAAAAACAAATGGTCGATAAAATAAAAGTTACAAAAACTACAAATTCATTTGGTAAAACTTCAAAAGAAACAGTTGAAGTTAGTGGTGAAAAATTAGCAAAACAACTTAATTCAATTACAGCAAAGCTGGGTTATAATGAAAAAACACTAGATGAATTAACAAAAAGAATTGAAAAGCAAAGACAACTCTCAGAAGCAAACGGAAATAAAACATTTTCAACAAAAGATTATTTAGACCAAATAAGACTTGAACAAGCAACTTTAGGTTTAAGTCGTCAACGCTTAGAATATACAGAATTTTTACATAATTATGAAAAGCGTATAAAAGAATTAAACAAAGAAGCATATAAGGATAATAGTTTATATAAAGCTTATCAAGCAGTTAAAAATGAACATAATTCTATGCCAACTGCTGCAGCTACTAATATTGGTTTAGCAATGGCAACAGGCGGTGCAATTAATCCAGTTATTGCACAAGCTTTACATTTAGATAAATTAATTACAGCTCCAATTAGTGCTATTACACGTAAATTACTTGGTATTGGACATACAACAAGTTCAGCGATTAAAAATGAAGAAGATGCCGAACGTAATGAAATGTTAAAAAAAATATCAGATAATGTTGAAGGCATAGCTAAAAAAAGTGCGAATGCAGAAGTTAAAGAAAAAGAAGAGGGAGGATTTTTTAGTAATTTATTAAAAGCAGCTGCTGGTATAATAGGAACTGGTATGCTTTTATCAAATATTCCAGGAATTCCAGATTGGGCTAAAGATTATTTACCATGGGCTGTTGGTGGATTTGTGTTTGGAGGAGTAAAAGGTTTACTTGCTGCGGTTATATTAAAATTTGGATGGAATAAATTACAAGAATTCATGGGTAACGGTGATGATCTGTTAAATACAAGTGATACTATAGATGAAGCCCTTGGAAAATTTGCAAAAGAAGTTGGAGTTAGCCCAAGAACAGTAAAAGTAGCATTGGGTGGTGCTATAGCTGGCCTTATGATGGGTGGAATAAAAGGAGCACTTGCTGGTGCTATAATTGCATTGGCTGGAGATGCATTGTGGGGTGCATATCAAGCTAAAGATGAATTAGAAAATCAATTTAATGAAAATTCAGTCGGTACAGGTTTAAGAGTATTAGGACAAGGAACTGCAGAGCAAGCTAAAAGGAATGGAGCATCACCAGAAACAGTTGAAAATTTACAAAAAGTAGATGATGCTGTGGCTTTATTACAATCTGGTGCTAGTAGCTATACAACTGCGAAATTATTAAGACATCCTTTACATCCAAAGGGAATGGCTCCTTATTTAACTTATGCTGCCGGAGGTATAGAAACAGCTGCAACAGCCCAAAAGCAAATTGATAAAGACGGTGGAGCTTTTGACGGGATAAATGTAGGTAATGCATTAGTAGGAAGTGTAGAACAAAGTTGGGAAGAAACTTTTAAAGATGCCGGAAAAGCTTATGATGATTTTTCAAATGGTGAAATTTTGTCGGGTTTATATCATACCGGTGCTACAGTAAAAGATGTTATATGGGATGATTTTGCAATGGGCGCAGCAAAACTCGGTGGTAGTGTAATGTCTTATACATGGGGCGGTGTACAAAAATTATGGAACTGGGCATTTGGAGATGATGATGAAGAACCACCAAAACCCGTAACTACAAATCAACAGGCTGTTAACCCATATGCTGTTTCGAATATATATGATGAACAACAGCAATTAAATGGTGGTGAATTATCAAAAAGAGAATTAGGCTTTTTGGAAAAAGAAAGAGAATTATTAACAGAAGGCTTAAAAGAAGTAGTTCATGATCCAGATAGTATTGGAATGCTACAATTATCTATCCAGCAAGATATTAGAGATGAATTGCGTGAATTCAATGAAATTAATAATAAGCTTTACTTAGATCAACATAATTATTTGGAATTAGAAAGAAATAATTATAATGTTGGAATAGGGCACGGTGGTGTTAGTCCAACAGCTATAGGTAGTAGAAGAGTAGATTCAAATGTTTAAAGGAACTGATATAAATGGCTGACGAACAATTAGGAGATTATATACCAGAAGAAGGACCGATTGCTTTAAGTTTTGCTAAAAATTTAGCAAATGAACAATCATTTGCCCAACAATTTCGTGCTAATATAAATTATCATAAATCTTTAGATTTTTCTAATGTAGGACATTATGCAGAAGGAGAAAAAGAAACCGGAAAATCTCTAAATGAAAAAGCAATAGCTTTTAGACAATTTCACCAAACACGTATTTATGTTTCGGGTTTTGATGGAATGAATAGGCATACTGTTCCGGGGGAAAATCAAACATATGTAATTTCTGCAAATTTACCAGAATTAGTAAATTATAGAATTGGATCAGAATGGAACGCACCATTACAAGGTATGGGATCATCATTAGGATCTGCGCTTTTAGGGTTAGCTAAAAGCGGATTACTTCAAGCAGATAATAGTTTAGTAAAAAATATCGGTAGTTATATGCCGGATTCTATGTTCAACAGAGCACAAACAATACAATTATGGAATGGTTCAAAACCTTTAACAATGTCTATTACTATTCCTGTTATAGATGATGGTAGTTATGGAAAAATAACACAAATCGGAAGAAATACAAATTTTTCAGAAGCACTTGAATTTTTAGGAAGTTTATGCTTACCGAGATATATAAAAGAAGGAGAAGGTGGAGAAACAGACAGTGGTGTTCAGCGCTGGGGTTTTTATAAACCACCTCCATCTCCACTAAAAATCTCATTAAAGGGCTATGGCTATATTGAAAAAGAAGGAGAAGTATTAGGTATAAAAGAAACAAATTATACAAGAAAAAATTATGCCAAACAACAGACTGAAGTAATTGGTGGTTATTCTTCAGCTATTACTGCTAAAAAAAGTGATGTTGGAAAATTAAATACAAATAAAAAAGTTGAAGGTAATTTTACACAAACTTATGGTAGAATAATGATTCAACTAGGTGGTATGTTATTAATTGATAATTGTATTATTACTGGAATTGATGTTAGATATACAAATACAAAATCATTAATTCGCCACCATTATGATGCTGAACAAAATCATAATACAGAATTAGATTATTTAACTCCAATAATAGCAGAATTAACTATAAACTTCTCGACAGTAGAAGCTATTACATCAAATATCTATAGTAAAATGTTATGGGGTGTAAGACAACCAGATATGGGTACTGGTTCTGTTAACCTTGGTTCTGCACAACAATTGGTAGAAAAAATAAGAGATTATTTACAACCAAAAACACAAACAGGTAAATAAAAATGTCAAATTCAAATTTTGATTATTACTTTCAAGCACAAACTACAGATAATAATGGACAAACATGTACAGATATTAACATTGGTTTAAAAAATTTATTTGAGCCATTCTGCGAAGAAAAACCGACAATGACTTCTTCACAAAGAATTCTTGTTAGTGAAGTAGAAGAAGGATATCCAGATTTAGTAGCATATAAATCTATATTAAATAATCAGGATTTATGGTGGTGGGTTTTATTAGCTTGTAGATTAGATGATGCATTTGAAGGAATAAAATCAAACTATATTTATCCAATTTTTGAACTTTTAATATTTTCTGATATAAAAACAAATTCTACTTATGAAGTAGAAGAAAATCAAAGTGTCGAAGTAGAAAATACACCAGGAACAGCAGTGGAGCTTAATTAATAATGTATACACAAACGGGCTATGAAGTTGATATAAAAATAAACGGGGCTAGTGTTTTTACAGATTATCCCTGTGAATTTTTAAAATTTCATATGTACGAAAGTATAGAAAATATAATGCCTACGTGTGTATTAGATTTGTTATTTTATGCACAAGCTTTTGATACTTATCCAATTGTTGATGGAAGTAGTATAGAAGTTACAATACAAAACGCTGATTTAAATATTAATGAAACATATAACTTTGGAGTATATAATATAGAAGAAATAAAACAAAATCAACAATTTTTAACTATGCGAATAACAGGTGTTGTTGATTTTTATTCTGGTTATATAGATGGAAATATTTTAAATTCATATTGCAATACTTATGAAATTTTTAATAAAGTTGCTGATGATTGTAAATTAAAAAAAGATATTGATATGACAAATGATAAACAATTGTGGGTTGCTGGTGAAAAAAATGTATATGACTTTTTAACATATTTGACACAGCATGCATACATTGATGATACATCTGGTATGTTTTGGTGCTTAACAGCTAATAATACAATATTATTCAAAAATATATCCAATATTTTAAAAAATGTAAATGATGCTTTCATAATTTCACAAGTAACTGGTTATGATCCACAGAATAAAACTTATAATTATACAAGTGCTGATTTAAAAGTCGAATCTGGATTTTGTAACGTTGTAGAAGGTGGATATGGTGGAAAAGACTTTTATTTTGATTTAGAAAAATATGAACAGCAAGAAGCCGATTCTAGAATTGTTATATCAGCTAATAAAATGATAAATATATCAAAAAATTTATCACAAGGTTTACAAAATTCTTACTTACCATTAAATATTGGAAATTATCATCCAAATTATTATAATGCATATAAGCAAAATATACGAACATTATCAACATTATCTATACACGCATACTTATTATGCCAAACATTACAACCTTTTAAATTGGGTGAGCTAGTAAAATTCGTATATTCAGATAGTCAAGAATTAGATACCGGAAGTAAAATATTATCTGGTAATTATATAATTACAAAAAAACATATAGAAATACAAAAAGAAACTGTAATTTGTGATTTACAATTATCTACAACTGGATTTAATGCTAAATCACCAGTAGTGGAGACATATTAAAATGAAACAAGTATTAAGAAGTAAAAATACATTCGAAAGTCCATTCTTTATAGCTACAGTTGAAGATAATAATGACCCAACTTTTAACTACCGTGTGAAGGTGCGTATTCCAAATTTTCATCCAGAAGATACAATATCTACTGAACAACTCCCATGGGCTGCACGCTTAGATTCAACATTTATGGGAATGGGTGATGAACAAGATTTAAAACACGCTATACCAGAAGTAGGAACACAAGTTTTAGTTATAGCTGTTGGAAATGATATAAATTCATTACTTTATTTAGGCTGTTTATATAAAAAAACAGCTCAAACACCATCAGACAATAAGTATTTAGATACATATGGTATTTATAGAAAAGATGGACAATTTATTGGTGTAGATAAAATACAAAAACTATTCCAAATGTTATTTGATGGTGATATTGAAATAGATAAAGCACATAATATGAATATTAAAATATCTACAAAAACAACTTTAGAATGTCCAGCAACAATAATTACAGGCGATGTACGTATAAATGGTAATTTAAAAGTATCTGAAAAAATTATTGGAAGTACCGTACAATCAATTATGGGTAATGATTTAGATAAGCATGTACATTCTGGTGTATTCCCAGGACCTGCTAATACTACACCACCAGTACCAGGAGCATAAAAATGACAGAAGAAGTACAACAAACTACACCAACCTCTGGAGAATCACCCGATACACAAAAAGCAATTGATTCTGCTGTATCTAAATTAAAAACTGCTGCTGATTCTGCAAAAGAATTAGCCGATGAAGCAATGGAAGCAGCTAAAAAAATTCAAGAAATGGTTAAAGAAATTCTTGAATTTAAAGAAAATGCAATAAAAATTGCAACAGATATGATTAAGCAAATGGGTACAGCAATGGCTACCGAAATAAGCAAAATGATAAGTGGTGGATCTCCAGATCTTCCTGGAGCTATGAAAAAGAGCTTAACTGATGCATTAGAAGCTTTAGGAAAAAGTTTACCACCAAAACCTCCAGCTGATGGTGGATCAGAAACACCTCCATCTACTCCAACCGCTTAGTATTAAGCTAAATTAGGAAGTATATATTTATCCTATTCTAGTTCTAATAATAAAGTTAAGTATATATAATTTCATTACATAAAATCAATACAATGAGTACTTATTTAGATTTAAATGATAATTTCAGACCATCGAATGCAAATCTTTCTGTATTATTATATAATATGGATAATATAAAAGATAGTTTGATGCGCTTGTTTACAACAGGAAAAGGTGAATGCCCATTTAATAGAGAATATGGTACTTCTTTAAAATTTTTATTGTTTGAAAATAGTGTAGATATAAGTACAGCAATAATGTTCTTATATATGGATATAACAAAATGGGAACCAAGAATTTCTATAAGGTTGCAAGATATAAATATAGAAAAAGAAGATGAACATACATACGTAGTAAGTTGTTCATTTACAGTTCCTGGATTAAACAATGCTTCTGGATCAACTGAAACAACAATTACTGATCAATAGGAATAGAAAATGAAGTTAGACTCAATTATTTATGATCAAAATTCTTTAGCAAGTGCAATAGCTGAACAATGGGCAACAGAATCAGATGTATTTAATGCAATGTATCCAAGTGATACAGCAACAGCATTAATTAATGGTTTTGCTGCTTATGGTGCTATGTTACAATATTGTTTAGTTTCAGCTATGGCTAACTGCTATACATCTACAGCATTTTCAGAAGCCGGCATTTATCAATTAGCAGAAACATTGGGAAATATTTTACATGGTAATGAACCTGCTCAGGTGACGGTTGCATTAACAAAGAAAAATTTCTTAACAATGCGTACAACTGTTCCTGCTAATACACAATTTAAAATTGATGAAAAGAAATTTTTTAATCCTTATGCAGTAATTATTCCTGCAAACAATCCAACTGTTACAAACATTTCATTAATTCAAGGTGAATGGGTAGAAGTAAATAAAATATCTACAGGCTTAATTAATGAAAGATTCTATTTCTCTACAGATTTTAAAGCTGCACATAATTATGTAAAAGTATTTGTAAATGGTGTAGAATGGCAAGTTAAAAATTCATTTTTAGAATATGATAAATATTATGTATTAGATGTAAATGATATAAATGTTGTTGTATTGAGAACAGATCCAGAAGGCAATTCATATATTCGTGTTGGTGATGGTCAGTTAGGTACTTTACCTCCTTCTGGAAGTAATATTACTATTCAATATGTTTCAAATGATGGTGCTAATGGTAATATTCAAGAGACAAACATTGAAGGTGAATTAATTTCTGAAATTCTTTTAACAGATAATAATGGACATCAAGATACATTACAATTGGATGTCGTTTCTACATCTACAGCATTTGGTGGATTTGGTAAACAATCTATAGCTACCTTACGCTATACATCACCTTTTGTATTTGCATCTGGTCATCGTGCAGTTCGTAGACAAGATTATAATGCAATTTTACAAAATGAATGCGGATATTTAACATCATCTGTATGGGGTGAATGGGAAGAATCAGATTATGTAGGTGCATATGATTCAATTATGATGAACATGGTTTATTATACAGGTTTAAAATCATTTGAACATTATGATTACTTTGAAATTGGTAAATTAACGAGTGGAACAAGTTTTGATGGTACACTTTATACAACAAGAGGTTTTTGGGGATCATATGCATTAAAAATTACAAATGATAAAGATGATACTTCTTATTTTATAATTTCAGATAATGGTGCTCATGGTACATTATATATAAATAATGATAATTTAGACCCAAGAGACAGTTTACTACCAGAATGGATTGCTGCTGATAGTCCAACTGGTGTAATTATGTCATTATATGATGGTCCGCAAGCTTGTATTGTAGCTGGTGGAACTGGATATAAAGTAGGTGATATCTTAGAATTATATTATGAAGATAATGGTACAATTACAGATGGTATTTATGTACAAGTTAAAGGTGTAGATTCAACAACCGGTTATGTATCAGAAGTAAAATTATCAACAATTTATTCTGGAGATGATTTAGTTGATTTAAATGGTCTTACATTTACAGCTTATGATAGAAATACTCCAAATTTAGGTACAAAAAAATTAAAAACAGAAGGTACTGGATGTCAAATCAAACTAACAATTGAATATTTGCGTGCTAGATCTGGTGGTGAAGTTGTTGAAACAGTACCATTAGTTACAACAAATGATTTAACAGGTTCGGATGCTAGTGCAACACAAGAACATCCTATTGAAAATGCCAGATCTGATAAAAGCGATACATTATTTTATCAAAGTTTAAGAGCCCCTGGATTAAATGCTCCAAGACAAATACGTTTAAATTATGGCGATATTGCAAAATTAGGACAAAAGGGTATCGCTGCTATTAAATTTAAAGCTACTTCTACATCAAATGGCCCATTTATTGGTACAGTTGCAATGTTTGGATGGAATGGAAGTGCTGGATTAATTCCTACATATGAAAACGTAAGAAATAGTGAAAACTGGGATTGTATTATTAACCGTACATACTTAACAAATCCGATAAATGATGCTGAAGATGGTTGGACAGATTGGATTTCAACAAATTGCTTCAATGGTGAAAATGATATGAGTGGTAATCCAATCTTTACACAATATCCATATTTTGTAATTGAATTTTATTCAGTAGAAAATATTACAGATGTTGAAATAAAGAGTGTAACATTTGATAAAATTAAGATTTTATATGATACAGATGCTTCATTAATTTATTATAATAATAATGGTATTGTTGATCTTAAATTTCCAGCAGAAGGTTGTCCTGGTCCTGGTGGTACAGAAGCAGGATATTTAACAGAAAGTTTATTAAATAATTCGGATCGTACTGGTGATTCAAGTGCTATGACATTCCCATTATATGCATATACTCCAACAATTGAAGGTATTGATTCTGCGCATGGTTATAACAATGGTAATACATTAGCTTATACATATGAAGGTGGTAATGGAGAATCATTAACATTTATTATTACAGTTACAAATGCAGCAAATGGTTTATATTCTGTAACACTAGATGGAAGTACAACACTTATCGGTGAAGAAGAAATTAATATGGCTGCGCCTGTCTCATTAGATACAGTCCAAACATATACATTACCACAAAGTGGAATAGAAATAGTCACTACTGGTACAAATTATCGTGTAAATGATACTGTTAGAGTTTTAGGATCTGGAAGTACATCATTTATTGATTTACGAGTAACACGTATTAATACTTCTGGAGGTGTAATTGGTATTACTCCTGTTTCTCCATTAATTATTGGAGGTACTTTTACAGAAGTATTATCAACAGAATTAATAACAAGCGGTGGTGGTCCAGGTACTGGATTAACAGTTAGATTAACACCTGTAGCAAATTCATCTGGAAGTGGTGCAACAATTTCTATTGCTTCTGATTCAAATTTAACAGCTTCAGCAAGCTTTATTGGAAATAGAATTGATACTTCTGACATTAATAGAATTGATCAATCTATAATTGAACGATATAATCATTTTACAACATTTGTTGAATTTAAACAACCAGAAATTGTACAACAAGAAATAGTTGCTCAGGTTGCTTTATCAACAAGTGCTAGTATATCAAGTAGCATGATTATTCAAAATATTCGTAATAATTTACAAAAATTATTCGATATAACACCAGATTATATGGGAAAAGGTTTAGCATTATCTGATATCTATAAAGCTATCACAAAAACAGCTAATGTAGAATGGTGTAGAGTATTAGCACCAACAGACAATGTAATTATTAGAAAAAATCAGTTATTGATTTGTAAAAATATAACAATTCAAGAAGTTACTAACACCGTGAATTAAGGTAAAGTAAATGTCAACAAATAATATAAATAAAATATATGTAGCTGATAGTATAAAAGTAGAAAGTATAGGTTTAAGTAGCTTACTTTTCTGTGAGGGTAAAGCCATTTCTAAAAAATTATATTCTATTGTTGATAATTTAATAAATCTTACAGAATCTGCAGAAAAAGATATAAGTGTATTTTTAAATAACGGTACTGCTAAATACTATGAATATAAATTAGTATTAACATCGGGAAATACTACAGTTTCTGGAATGGATGTATTTAAAAATATAATGCCCAATATAATAGATCAAAATTGTATGATTTTTATAAATGGGACATTAATCTCTAGATATGATTTTATCATAGATAACGGTAAAATTGTTATTACTTCTCCATTCGGAACAGAAACTGGAAGTACTGTAATAGTATTATTATCAAAAGAATTAACCTTTTTAGATGAAGTACAAAAAAGTACATTATTAAAAGATAATATTTATCAATTACCAATTTATCAATATTCCTCTGATAAATATATTTTCTTTAAAAATGGTGAATTAATTGGAAAAGATAAAATCATACCAATAGATGAATATAATATTTCAATTAATGTTGAATTAGGAGATAATGATTTTATTACATATTATAGATTACCAACAGAAACAACAAATTATTTCTTTTCTGGATTACCTGGATATTTAACATATGGTCCTATTGATGATTATAATAGAAAAATTCCAGATATTTTTGATACTAAAATTACATTTTCTAGAGCGGCTAGATTAGCAATAGATGATGTAAGAAAAGGAATGATAATTGCTGAAAAAAATGGAACAGGACAAGCTATAATAGTTGGAAATGATTTTGAAACACCAACTGTTAATTGTATTGCACTTTCTAAATTCTCAAAAATGTATTATGGGCAAGATGAATATTATATTCAAGTACCAGAAGCAAAATCTATATTAAAATATGTATCAGAATATGATTTACAAAAAACTTTATTTCCAGAATTATTGACTTCATTCCAAAGATTATTATTAGACGAAGCCTATGATAGTATTCAACGTTTAAAAAATATTCGTAATTTAAATAAAGTAGATAGTGATCATATTACAAAATTAATTGATTTTCTTGGTTTAAAAATAGATATTACTAATATGACCATTGAAGAAAAACATGGTATATTAGAAGAATTAACAAACTTTTATAGAAAAGTTGGTACAAGACCTTCTTATAATTTCTATAATATAATGACAGAAAACTCCAAGATTATTAAATTAGAGCAATTATTTACTCCAATTAAAAATGGTGGAACTGTTCCTGCACCAATTTATAGATATATTACTTTTCGTACTGCTGAAGAATTAGGTGCACAATATAAGAAAGAATTTAGAACAGATGTTACAGACTATGGCCGAGTAGATGAATTAGCAAATTTAAATGATACATTACGTAATACAAGTCCAGATTATCCAAGAAGTGCAGGTATTTTACAAAATACATTGGCAAAACATGTATCTGAAACACCACGAACTATTTATTATATTAATCAAGTTGGTGAATCTGTTACAGAAGAAGTTGAAATTCCTTTAAATTTATATACTACCAATCCAATAGCTGGTCCAAATCAACCTACACCAACCTATGATTACGGATCTGTAGAAGATATAGAAGTGAATAGTTATGATTATGGTAGTGTAGAAGATGAATTAATCGGTAGTTGGTATACATGGTATGAATGGGATAGACCTAAAAACTGGTATCCAACAAACCATGTACAATTATCTGCGGAAATTCCTCCTGAAATGAATTATGATGAATTTATAGAAGAGTTTAAAACTATTTTTTATGACATAGCATCTACTGTTCTATATATACATAGTATTATTGAAATATATACCTTCGGCGGTAACGAAGGTCCTGGTTCTGGTGGTGGTGCCGGTGGTGGAGGAGGATCTAGTTCTGGTGGTAAAAACAACGCTGGATATTTTGCTGTTAATGCAAACGGTGGTCCTTTAGTTGTAACACAAGAATATTGTTTTACTTGTGATCCAGAAAGACAAATTGCCCCAGATCAAGAAAATCCAGTAGAACCAACTCCAGTCATTCCTAATTATTCGCTCACATATAATAAACAAGATGATATAATTACATTAACAGAATATATCGGAAATGAATCAAGTGTTATAACACCAAATGAGTTCTAAATAAATATAAAATTTAATTAAAGCAAGGGTTAAAAATGTTACTTCCAAAATCAAAACTTTTAACATACATTCCAGAAGATAGTCCTTACTGGTTTGCAACACGTACTGGTGCAGATCCTGTTACAAGTAGAAATGCATATTTTGAGGCGCACCCATCTGAATTAACAGAAGGACAATATTGTGCTATCGGTGATGATACTGCTGGATATCAATTAGAGCAATATTTAAATCAAAACTGGATAACAGTTAATCCCAATTCAAACTATAATTTAACAATTACTAACAGAGGTCTTAAAGCCCTTGCAGATGCTCAAAATGGTGGTTATAGATTATATGTTTCTGGTTTAAAAATTCGTTCTGATGTAATTACACAACCTGTTACTGAAATTGTAAATTGGACAGATAATGAATTTCAAAATACAGGTGTAGTTGTTTTCTCTGCAAGCGCAGGTGTAAATAGCTATTGGGTGGCAACAGATCAAGCAGGTTTAGCATATAATCCTGCATTTGTTAAAAAGGGTGTTTTGAATGAAATTTTAACATGGGATTTTAACTCATCCAACGGTGGTTTGCAATATACTTTAACACTTTCACCAGATAATGCTGGTGATACAGATGATTTTGGTCATGATGAATGGTCAATTGGATCTATTGGTTTATATGTAAGAGCACAAAACCAAGAAACAAAGCAAGATAATGCTAATACTGATACAGGTGTTGATATTTTATTCGGTGTAGCTACATTACAAAGTCCTGTTAAAAAATATGCTTCAACAGTAAGTAGATTTGGTAATAAATTAATCTTCTACTTCAATATGATTTTAAACAATTTAGGATATGTAACAAATCTTGAAGTATTACCACAAGAAACATGTAGAGTACCAGAAATTGCAAATGATTCCATTATAGAAAATATGGAAAATTCTGAATTAAATTCACGTAATGTTTATTTAGTCGATAATGTACATGGAACAAATATTCCAGCTTTAGCATTACCCCGTGGAAAAAATGTTAATAATGAAAAAATTTGGTCATATGTATATCCAACAGATAATTTTATTACTGTTACAGCCGATGATTTTGATTCAAATGTTACAAATTATCGTTTTGTTTGTTGGGATGAAACATTAGAAAAATATGTATTAGCAAATGGTTCTACAGCAAGTCCAAATAATAATACAACTTTACCAATGGGATTAAGAATTGGTAATTCAATTGTATTTTCTGGTGAAATAATTAATAATACAGATAATCATTCATATAGTTATACAGTTCATGGTTTTAATGAGCCTGCTGGAACAAAGTCACCAAAAGCTGGTATATCTTATAAAGAAAATGATTTATTATTATTATCCTATGCTTCGAATTCAACAACAGATATTGTCTTAAAAGTCAGAGTATTAGACACAGATCAAAATACTGGTGCGATTCAATCATTTGAATTTATTGGTCCAAACGTTGGTGATATTAATATTAATGATAGCTTAATTTATGCTGTTTATAGTCCATATAGCCAATATCCACAATACGGTGAAGGTGCACAATTTAGAATTACAAGTACGGAAATTCAAAATAATGGTTGGAATTTTGCAGCTTCTGATGTAAATAAACCTTTATATTGTGGTGCAAACGGTATGCCGACAACAACTGTAAACGATTCATTTGTTGGTTGGTGCACAGGTCCACATTCATTGAAATTAGCTTTAGATTTACGTAATGAAGCTACAACAACAAGATATGGTACTACAAGATATGCTACAGATGAAGAAGTAGCCCAATCATATACACACATAAACGCTGGGGTTACAACTTCTATTAATCCATATGAATTAAAGAAAAACTATTTACAAATCACAAAGGGTATTGCAGGTGATACAACACAACCCGGTGATACATTAACAAATCCAATCAGAGTTAATACATTTACTAAATTTAATGAAATTCTTGTTGGTAAAGGTATAACTGAACCATTTACAGAAGCAAATAACCCACATATTACAGACGCTTCAATTTCATTCTATGGTATGGCATTTAGAGCATGGTATCAAGATATTGCAGAATTTTATGAAGCAGATAAAATTTATGAACCAGGTACATTAATTACAATGGGCAGTGGTGAAAAAGAAATTTCTATAGCAGTAAATGAATGTAATGGTGTTATTTCTGAAAAACCAGGTTATCAATTAGGTACAAAAAAGAATGATCACTATTTACCAGTAGCGTTAGCTGGACGTGTAAAAGTAAGATTAGATGGTAACTGTATGGCAAAATTTGGAGATAAAGTTTATTTATCAAAAATTAAACACGGTTGTGCATCAACAGTTGAAAATGGTAAATGCTTAGGAAAAATAATTCAAAAAGACTTTGATAATAGTGGTTTAGTTGAATGCTCAGTAAGAATTGATTTTTAAGGAGAATAATAAATGGCAAGTACAGTTCAAACTACAGCAGTTGCTCTTAGAAGAGGAACAACAAGTGCAAATGATTTATTTACAGGCGTACAAGGTGAACTTGTTGTTGACTTAGGTGCAGATGGAACTGGAACAGATGTAAATACAACATTACGCTTACATAATGCTATAACTACTGGTGGTATTCCAATGGCTAGAGCTGATATGGCCAATGTTGCATCAAAAGCTTTAGCAACAAACCGAACAGCCCTTGGCGAAAAGAATTTAGCATATGCAGATTTAAGTAACATTGAAACTGCATCTGATGCAAGTAGAATCATTTCAATATTATCCGGTTATGGTTTTGCACAAGAAAATTCCATTGAAACATTATTAGTTAATTATGCAAAAGCAGATATGTCCAATGTAAATACTGCAAATCTTGCTACAGCAGGAACTGGACACTCTGGTAAAAATCTTGGTTATGCAGATATGTCAAATGTTGATACTGCTAATTTAGCAACTGGAGCTGGACAAACAGGTAAACATTCAGGTAAAGATTTAGCTTATGCCGATTTATCTAATGTTGATATGAGTAGTATTACTGGAAACTTTGCAGCTGCTGATTTGTCAAACGTCACAACTGCATCTTGGAATACAATCAAAATAGCACAAGGTATTGAATCGAGTACAAATAAAGATACTGTAATAGATGCAAATAATATTGTACAAGATCATTATCCAACAACACAAGCTGTTGTAGATTATGTTGGATCAGGTGGAGGTGGTGGTGATCTTAGTACTAAAATGAATGTGAATTTTAGTAATGCTTCTACATGGGATTTATTATATTCAAACGATGCTGCCTATTATCAGTATAAAACAGATGGTGCAATTGTTGATGGCGGAACAGGTTTTATACAAGGCAACGATTATTATACTGGTATAACATTAAGTGATGATCGTACTTATTTAGCCGTAGATGTTACAGCCGTTGATAGTAGTGGTAATATTACATCAGCAAAAGTTTCACCAGAATTCGGTGCTACAGATTTAACATCACACAATGTATTAAATGTAGTTAATAATCAAGATGGTTCAGCAAATGTAACATTTACTTCTACATTAGTAAGTACAGGCTTATATAGATATTCAGTATCTAATATTACTACTGTAGTTTCTGGTGGATTTACTACATCTTCTTATGAAGATCAAAATGGTACAAGTACTGTTCCTGTATTATTTGTAAAAGCAGTAACAGTTGGTGCTGGTGGTGCAATCACATCTTATAAATTTAAACCAGAAGAAGGAAGTACTGATATTACTGGTACAATTACAATTTCATCTGGTGTAAGTGGAGCAACAGATGCTGAAATTACAGCAAGTACAGTAAATACTTTTCCACCAATTGGAGGTGCAAATTTATTAAAAACAGATTTAACAAATCTCCCTGGAATGTCAAATGGTGATGCATTAGTTGAACAAAGTTCAGATTGGCGTATTAGACATAATCTCCCTATTCCTACATCTCCTGTGACTCCCGGTGATCCAGAATATTATCGTATTGTAACAGCTGGATTAGTTGCTGATGCTATTGCTGCAAGTGCAAGTGGTGATCTTAAAAACACAGCTACTGGTACAAATGGTTTAACAATCGATGGTGTTTCTTCTACAGCTAATAATGGTATAAACATAGGCTATTCAAGTAAAGCTCAGTCTACAAATGCATTAGCCATTGGAATAGGAACAGAAGCTAGTGGACAATCTACAACAGCCATCGGTGCGGGTGCTAAAACAAGTGCTCACTATGCAATACAAATAGGTTATGGAACAAATTCAAATGCTTCAACGTTATCAGTTGGATTTAATGCAGCTAGTACTACCGATAGAAAAAATTGGGTTTTATTAGATGGTATAACAGGTCAAATTCCTGGTGAGCGTATGGCATTACAAGGTACAGCGGCTCCTACGACATCAACAGTTGGTAGTATTGGTCAATTCTATATAGATACAACAAATGAAGATGGTTATATGTGTGTCGGTGTTTCAGGAAGTACTTATACTTGGAAACAGATAACTATATAATTCTCTAAGTAATACTAATTTAATTATACGTTATTAAAATGCTATATCAAAGTTCTAATTGGTATAGCATTTAAATTATATTTACAAAAAAGGTAATATCTCATGGCAAATAGAATAGAAACAAATAAAATTTACAAATGTGCAGCTGCATCTGTTGGTTCTGCTTCAATACATGTAGCGGGTGGTACAGTTCAAATTAAAGGATCAAATTCAACGCATCTTGTTACAGAACGTGGTACTTGGAGTTCTTCTATTGCCTATACAATGGATGATGTTGTGTCATATAAAAATAATTTATTTTTAGTAAAGAAAAATATTACGGGCGTTGAACCAAACATAGGTACAGAAGAAGATGAGAATTACAAAAAAATTCAAGCTAATGAAATAAAAAATGGTATGCTAGTTCCTCGTTTAAATGAATTACTTGATACGGGTGATAATTTAAAAGAGGGTATTCATATTGTTGCTGGTTTACCCGAATGGTTTGCTTTTATTGGAAATGCAAATGAAATATGGATAAAAGCTGGTATTAATGACCGTATTGTTTCTGGAGATGAATAATGAGCATAATACTTCAAGACCAATTAACTCTTTCAACACAAACAAAAGAACAAGTTGAAAAGAATACTCAAGATATAGCCGAACTTGAACAAAAAATCAGTACGGTATATAAGTTTAAAGGTTCAGTTGAATACTATTCTGATTTACCTCCTGCTTCTCAAAATGAAACAGGTGATGTATGGGATGTACAAGAAGATGACATGAATTATGCTTGGACTGCTGATGGTACATGGGATCCATTAGGTCCAACTGTTGATTTTTCTGCATATGTTCCTAAAACAACAGAAATTAATGGACATGCCCTTTCATCGGATGTTAATTTAAATGCTGCAGACGTTGGTGCACAAGAAACATTAGTTAGTGGTGAAAATATCAAAACAGTTAACGGTACTTCTGTTTTAGGTTCTGGTAATATTACTATTACGACTAACTACTCATTTAAAGATACATGGACAAAAGATGGTACATTCCAAGAATTCTTAGATGATGTTTATGCTGATCAAGAAGCTGTCCCTGGTATGTCTTATATTGGTGAGTTAACTTGTTCATCAGGTTTACCTACTGGATTAGGCAATGTAGAAGCAGTAGTTGAAGTAATGCCTAGCGCTGTTGCTTCGAAAGTTTTACATGTAATTATTACAAGTGGCAATTATGCACCATATCATTGGGAATGTAGCTATTGGGAAACAGGCACAAATCCTACTACGCCTCATTATAGTGGTTGGATTTCATTTCAACCCAAATTAACTCCAGGTACAGGTATTGATATTACAAATAATACTATTTCAGCAAATGCTATGGTTGGTTCTAATGGAACAACTGCTGGTTCAGCAGGTATTGTTCCAGCACCTGCAAAAGCAGACAATACCAAATTCTTGAAAGGTGATGGTACTTGGGCTACAGTAGATGCACTTCCTGCACAGTCTGGGCAATCTGGAAAATTCTTAACGACAGATGGATCTACAGCATCTTGGGCAGAAATAAATACAGATATTAAACTTACTGATATAGCTTCGGCAGGTACAAACATAACATTTACAACACCAACAATAGATGACTACTCTATTGCCGGTACAGATGTTACAGTTGCCGGTGGTGTTGCTAGTGGATTTTCAACTTCTAGTTATGTTTACAAAGCTAGTATCTGGAACTCAGTAATCAGTAATAATGTTTTTGAATACAATACTAAAATCAATATAAGTTCATTACAATCTCACGATATTGTTTTTGCTTTTGTTGGTGCAGATGATTTTACTTTTTATGCTGCAATTGAAAGTTCTGGTAAAATATCTTGTATTTTTTCTGGTTCTAATGGAACATATTATAGACCTAATTCAGGTACTTATTATCTTACAACTAATAAAGACTACTGGATTAGATTGTTAGTAACACAAAACTCCGATATAAAAATATATGTTTCAGAGAATGGTTCAAGTTATGATTTAAAATCTACAACCTCTTTTGATAGGCCTTGTAAGCAAGACAGCCATAACCTTGAATTAGGTTGGGGTAACTTTTATACCTTAACATCAAGATATTTCACTGGCTCAATAGACTTAACAGAAACAAACTTCAAAGATGGTAGCGGTAACATCTTGTGGGCAGCATCCGCATTTGCTGGTATTCCTTCTATTAACGCAACAGATACTACCTATTCAGCTTTCACAGGTGCCGATGGGGTAAATGCTGGTACAGCTGGTTTAGTACCTGCACCTGCTGCAACCGATAATGAAAAGTTTTTACGTGGTGATGGAACATGGTCTGAAGTTAAACAACTTGAAGCATATCAAAGCCTGACAGCAGCACAACGTACAATTTTGTTGAATAATGGTACATATGACGGAAAAGCTGTAACTCCTGGTACAATATTTACTCAATATGATGGAACATTCCAAAAATTTACCAAAAAACAAGTTATAGATGAAACAGAATTTGTTGATAGTGGTAATACAATTCCAGATGGAATATCTTACTATGTTACAAAAATTGATAAAAACGGTACCGATTTTTACATGGCTATTCCAATAGATAATGGATATTATGGGTATACTTTAACTGATGGTGAAAATTGGACATCTACAAATAGTATTATATCTAGTAAAAGAGAAGCTCATGTCGGAGCTTTATATAAAAATGGTGTTTGGGCTTGTGAAGATGGTAATAGTGGTTTCTTTAGATATTCAGAAGATGATGGAGAAACTTGGATTGAATCACCAACCTCTCCAGGAACACCAACTACACAATTTTCATTAGAAGGTGGTTATTTTGTAGCATGCTTTGGTTATGCTCCACCTTGCTATTCGGCAAATGGTAAAGACTGGATACAAATAAATTCTAATATGAGTAATGTCTATGGAATTACTTATGATGGAACGCAATGGATTGCTATAACTGATTATAAACATATTTATACGAATGACGATATTACCAATGATAATACTTGGATAGAAGTAATATTTCAAACCGCACCTATATGTAATACTTTTTATGCAATTACTTATAATGATGGTATTTATTATGCTTATGGTGCAGCTTATTTAAATGGTGCTTGGTGTAATATTGTAGAAACTTCACCCGATTTATTAAATTGGACTCATTCTGATAAAATATTTCCAGACAATGACGGGTGGTCCGGTGGTTATTCAAGATTTATTTGCAATGGAAACTTTGTAGCTATTGAAATTAATAATAGTATGTGGTATACATTAGATCAAGGCTCCACTTGGTCTGATGAAATAGCTACTCATGGACATTCTACTTTAATTGGTAATGAATTATGGGATGTATATGAAGGTACTATATATACTTTTAATACTATATCACATTTAGGAAATATATTAGAAAATATTTCTTATAATAAATCAGAAGTTGATACCTTATTAAATCAAAGATTAAGAGTAATACACGGAGGAAATAGTATTAATGTAGAATTAGATGGAGATGCTGCTAATATAACTTATCTTCCATCTACTGCTTATGAAGCTCCTACTCCTCAAACTTGGTCATATGACGGTACTTTATTAACAGATATGCAAAACAAAAAATCTTATATTAATATGGGATATGATTCTGATACAGGTAATTATATTTGGAAAGAAGTACAAACAGGTAGTTCACAGCCTACATATGATGCTGCAACAAAAACAATTATATTCTAAGAGAGGATAACAAATGAGTATTGTAGAAAAACTTAAAATAGGTTCAACAAGTTATGATGTAAGAGATGCTAATACTTACAGGAGTCTCTCTACAGCACAAGAAACAACTTTGCTGTCTAATGGTACTTATAATGGAGAATCTATTACATCAGGTACAATATTTACAAGTGTTGATGGTACTTTTAAACAATACTCTGACACAGTATTACCCCCAACCGTTCAATGGGCAGAAGCTTCTAAAAATTTTATAGCTTTTGCTAATAATGGTTCATCAGAAGTGTTTGCAGAAACAACAGATGGTAAAATTTGGAGAAGCTCTGATGCAAATACTTGGACAGAAATGCCGGCTATTACAAGGGATTATCCTGTATATTCTGCTTATTTACAGTATTTTGAAAATATTTTGTATTTATACGAACAATCAAGTTATAGTAGCTATCTTTATACATTTGATAAAGAAAATGAGCAATGGTTAGGTGGATATAAAGGTGATTATACTTCTTCATCTTTTGCTTTAGGTAGATTAGATGGCGATATTGTATATTGTAGAAGATACTCAACAGGTGTATTCTTTTCAACTGATTGTATAAATTGGGAGGCTTCTTCTGGATATCCTACTAATTATGAACCGGTAAAATATCTTAATGGAAAGTTTGTAACAAGCGATGGTTTTACAATTTGGGCATACGCTACATCAAAAACATCTTGGTATTATGGTGGTTCTACTGGTGGTGGAAATATTAAAGATTTTATCTATGATGGTGAAAAGTATGTAGCTCTCTGTTATGATTCAAGCTTAACAACTACAACAGACTTTACAACTTTTACAAATATTTCAAATGTTGGATTACCGACAGCTGGTGATGGTAATAATAATCGCATAGGTTTTTCGAACGGTGTTTATGTAGCTTTATTACCTTATGACAAAATTTATACTGCGACAGACCTTTCGGATTGGGATGAAAGTTCTACAAGTATTACATTTAATGATGGAAATTTAGGTGAAAGTTCTCCATTTGGTTTTAATAGTCATTTCTTTTTTCATACAAACAGTGAAAATAAAACTTATGAGGGTGTCTATACAGAGGCTCACGAAAGGGCTTTAATTCCTTTATCATACAACAAAGAAGAAGTAAATCAGTTAATTGAAGATGTATTAGGAGATATTGAAACGAGATTATCACAAGTATAATCTACTTTATCTCTTATATATCATAGTTCTTATATAATATATTTAAAGTAGGATTATTATAAATGAGTGAAACTTTAACTAAACAATTTAATGCTCATATTGGCTCTCGTGTATCTTATAAATTAACAAAAGAAGGATATTTTGATAAAACAGGTTCAGTAGTTATTACTGAAGATGGCCAAGTTATAGATTTAACAGATACTGATTTTATCCCTTATGATTCACAAATACAAGTAATTTATAATCCTCAAAATAAAGCTACTGTAACTGTAAATAGAGACTATGAGATAGTTGGTAAAGATGTAGTTGTAACAGATGAAGGTATAGCATCGGGATTTAATGATACAAGCTGGATATTAGTAGATAATAAATATAAAATATGGAATAGTACATTACATGTTGCTTTTACTACTCCGGCTGTAATCGGTGATGAATCAATTGTTCATGCTACTGGATTTTTTACACTAGAAACAAAAGCGAATGGAACTTTGAATTCATGGTCATACGAAATATCAAAAAATGTAATTACTTATAATATTCAACCAAATACAAAATATTATTTAAAAATTGCAGTTTCTAGTAATAAAGTTAAATCAATTTATATTCATGATGATACTACTACCGATTGGACACTGATGGGTAGTTTCTTAGATTTAGGTATTAGTATTTCAGATCAAACAAAAGAATATAGAATAGGACAAAAGTCTACAGCTACAGATAAAGCTTTTACTGGTACAATTGATTTACTTCATACATATATAACAGATAATAATGATATAGTTGAAGAAGAAGGTAATATTATTTATAGACCGTTTTCTATAGATGTAGATTCTTCAGATTTAATTTGTGCTCCTTCTACGACTCTTATCTCTAGTTATAAAACACAAAATAATGGTGCAGTAAGTTATTATACGATTGCTGATGAAACAATTATTGTAAATAATACACATTATGCAGAAGGTTTAACATATAAAAAGCGTAACGAATTAAAAAACATTTATGATATACCAGAAGAATATGATACAGCAAATTTTACAAATATAGATAATGTATCTATAATTAATCATATTGCTTCTGGATTTGATTTAGATGATGTATTATCACTTGGACAAAATGGACAATTTGCTTTTTATGCGTATTATGCATCAAATTGGGAATGGAATTTTAAATTTGAACTAAACGGTCCTGGTTTAACAGGCCAAGCAAGTTCAAATCAAGCTATTTTTGCACAAGGCCTTAGTTGGGAAAATGGTTTATATGTAAATGCAAATAATAATTTAGCTATTTCTATTAATTCCACAGCAGGTAGTAGTGGTGATGGAAGAAATTGGAAAACAGGTAATACAACATTACAATATAATAAACCCTATTGGGTAAAAGTTTCTTTTACAGGAACGGCCTATAAATTATATTTATCAGAGGATGGCGAAAACTTTGTAAAAGAAGCAGAAATTTTATCATCAACAAAAATAAATAGTATAAAAAGTGATTGGAGAATTGGTGGAAACTATAATGGAGATCAATATTATAGATATCCTTTTCACGGTAAGATTTATTTAGATGAATGTTATATTTTACTTAATAGAAAAGTATGGTGGAAAGCATATGATAGTATTGATGTAAAAACACTTAGAAATAAGCACAAAGATGTAAGAAAAACAACATTAAATTTAACACTAAACGGAGATGTTACATTTAGTGATACCTATATTTCTAATTTTAATGGAAATAATTATGCTACTATACCAACAATATTTAATCCTGGAAATGATCCATGGGAAATAAATTTAACGTTTAAAACATCAAATGACTATACTTCTGCAACTACTTACTTTTTTGGTAGTAGAAATGGAGATAACGGCCTGTTAATTGGTGCAAATAGTAGTGGATGGTTACAAATGTGGCTATCTAGTACTGGTTCATCGTGGGATATAATAAATGGAAGTGTTTGGAATACTTTTATTATACAAAATAATTCAATTGGCTATTTAAAATTAAGATTTGATGGTAGTTTATATGAATTATTAGCGTCTAGAGATAATGTTAATTGGACAGTAGCTTGTCGCAAAGAATCAACTGCAGTTATTCATCCAACAACACTTTATTTTGGTTCACCGTGGGATAAAGATACAAGATATTTAAGAGCAGATGGTAATTTTGATTTAAGTGCTACAAATATTTATATAAACAACCACTTATGGTGGAAGCCTGAATTTGCATATATACCAGAAAGTGCTGCAGAAAAAACAATAAATTTTAGTATTATTGGAACTCCAACGGTTACATATACAGAAGCTTATAACTTTAGTGATACTGATTATTTAACATTCTCTGATCCTTTAAATAATACGACTACATCATTTGAAGTTGTTTCCGCTATAAAATTAATAAGTAATTCTACAGCAAATTGTAGTATTTTTGATAAAGAGCAAATTGATTCAAAAACAAGTTTTAGATTTGAAATAAATTCTTCAAATAATTTACAACTTAGAATTTCAACAACTGGTGAATATGCTTACCCAATAACATTAACTAGTTCGAGTACCCTTTCATTAAATCAAAAATATTGGATAAAAGCGAAATATAATTCTACTGATGGATATACTATATATTTATCCACTGATGGTAAAAATTGGACACAAGAAGGATATTCTTCTGATACTACATTATTATATCAAAACTCAACAGCTGTATTAAAAATAGGCGATAATGCTGCAGAAGGTACAAATGCTTTTCCAGGAATAATATATTTAGATGAATCATCTATTAAAGTTAATGATTCTCTTGTATGGCAACCATATACTGAAAATAATTATATTCGTTTATTTAAAACTATTGGTAATGTAGAAATATCTTCTGATAATATCGCTTCCGGCTTTAGCGTAAATAATACAGGACTTGTTTATAATAAAACTCTTCAAAATACATTTAGTAATTTTGAAATAAAAATGAAAATTACAACTGGAAGTAATATTACAGATAATCAAATATTTATGTGCACAACACAAACCCCTAGATGTGCTGTTGCGATGAATGTAAATCAAAGTAAATTTTGTTTATATTTAACTTCTGATACAACAGGATCTTCTTGGAATATAACTCAGGGTGTGTTAGGATCACACACAATTTCACCTAATACAACATATTATACAAAATTAGTATATAACGGTAGTAATTATGTATTTAGTTTTTCAACAGATGATACTAATTATACAAATACAATAACAGTCAATAACTCTACAAAAATAGCTTCATTTATACCTACATTCGGTGCATGGTTACAAAATGGTACTACATCAGATGGATCTAAGTTTTTAGGTTCAATAGATTTAAATGAATGCTATATTAAAGTTGATAATAAATTATGGTGGAAAGGTATAGTTACAGAAGATGATGATATTGATTTTGAACAACCGATATTATCTGCTAATGGAACAATAGGCGGAGATTATTTTGCTGTAGCTGCTTCATCTATATTAGGGGAAGGTACAGAGGCTTGGAGAGCTTTTGATGGTATACCTTGTACATCTAGTAGTACTAATTATTGGCATTCTGCAATAGGACATCCATCTTGGATTGAATGGTATAACCCATATCCGGTAGCTTTATCAAATATACAAGTTCAAAATAGACATGATCATGGATCTTATATAAATGCTTATGTAATTTCATATAGTGATGATGGCGATTCCTTTGTTGATTATGTTAGCGGAAATTCACCAAATCAAACAGCTTTAGCTTATTGGAATATTCCAATAGCAGAAACAGCTGGACATAAATATTGGAGATTAACTTGTAATTCATCATCTGGTAGTAATTCTAATTATACAGCCGTTGGAGAAATTAATTTAACAGGTAAAATAAAACCATCAAATGTTAATGACTCTGGTGAGCAAGAAGCACCTGTGCAACACGAAAATGAAAACTTCTATGCTTTTGGTAATTTACAAATTAATGATGGTATAGTTTCAGGATTTAGTAGTAATAATATTTTTGTATTACCAAAACAATTCATTGCTAAGTATAATGATACTTTTGATATAGCAGTTAAATTTAAAACACCAAATTCATTATCTGGTACACATAACTTATTTGGAATGTCTGAACCACTATTAGTAAGATTATATAATTCGTATTTAAGACTTTCGTTTTTAAGAACAAATAATTGGCAAGAGTATGATTTATGGACATTATCTACAAACACTACTTATACTGTAAGATGCTATTATTCTAGTGGTTATATTTATATATATTTATATAACGCAGCTGGAACATTACTTAACAATACTAGTTATTCTATATCTGATTATTTCTTACGCTTTGGATGGAGTTCTATTTTCTGCTATGGCTCACAAGCAAATAATGATTTCTGGCAAAATACAATTGATTTAACAGGTTGCTATATAAAACTCAATGATAAATATTGGTGGAAACCGTATAATGAAGAAACTCCATCTGAAAATGTATTGTTAACAAAATATACTGTACAAACACTCAAAAAAGAAGATACTTTAACAGAATATAATAACTATAATATTGTTGGATCATTAACTAATAATAATGGTATATATTCTGGTTTCTCTGCCTCAAATTATATACACTTTAATATAGGTAATAGTGAAGTACAAACATCAGATATAATTACATGTGTTAAATTAAATGCTTTAAGAGACAGTACACAAGATGTATTTGGACCGGCGTATTCTGCAAGTACAACAGATACAAATAATACACCAATCGGATTTAGCTCTGATGGTAAGTTGGGAAGATATAATTTAAGTCAATGGACATTTGGTGAAACAGCATATCCAATAAATACTTGGATATGGGTAAGACAGATTTATAAAAATAATGTATATTATATATATGGTTTAATAGATGATAATTATACATTAGAAACTTTACCGCCAATTGAAAATTGGGAATTAGAAACTACTTGGACTAGTTATGAAAAAATATTCAATTCTATTTTAAGAATTGGTAATGGCTGGACTGCTACAGGTGAATATTTTAATGGTGAAATAGATATCAATAAAACAAAAATAATTATAAATGAAAAAGAATTACCCATTAAAATAAAAGAAAAGCGTAATTATTCCTGGAATAGCTCAAATAATTTATTTGGTATATCGAATAAAATTGCTTCTGGATTCAATGGATATAACACAGGTTATATCAGTGCTACTGGATTAAGTAGATTTGATACAACAAAACCTTGGATGATACAAGTCAAAGTTAAATTAATGACTACAAGTCCAAATCACCAATATATTATTCATTTTAGTGATAGAATTGTATTAACTGCATATAGAGATAAAAATTTCTATATTTGGTTTGGTAATAACTATGGTCAAAGCATGATCGATGGTTATTATGGTTCATGGGATATAGGAAAATGGTATTGGATTCGTTTAATGTGGACAGGATCATTTTATGCTTGTTATACATCAATAAATGGATCTCAATATAACTTAATTATGACTCATGATAATGGAAATATAGTAACTCCAAATAATACAACAAATGTATTCGGAACACAATATGCAAGTGGAGGTGGCTATATTGCTTCTCCTGGTATGATTGACTTATCTGAAACATTCGTAATGCAAGATAATAAAATTACATGGGCTCCTTATTTAAAAGATGAATATGAAGTTTCAGAATTTAAAGGATTTTATGTACCAGAATTTGAATACACTGGTAATGAAATGTCAGTTAATGCTTATAGAAATACATTAACTTCTGGAGATGCAGAAACATTATTAGGAGAGAATCCAAGCCAAGCGAGTGATGTTGTAAGTACTCAATTATTAAAAAGTAATATTGCAATTGTAGCACCAAACGAAGATGCGTTTATATACAATTCTTCAGATGAAATGTTTACTCCAAGTGGATATTACAAAATCAAATTTGAATCTAATATAGAAAATTATGATATAAATATTTCTGCGAATGATATATTATATCAAAATCCAAATAGACTATACGTGAAACCAGGTACAAAAATAAGCTATATAGCAACAAAACCTGGATATATGGATTTAACTGCATCAGATGTAGAAATCACACAAGATCAAACTATAGAATTATTCTTTGATAAAAAAGAATTTAAATTTTCTATAGATACAACAAAAGTATCGGATGGTTCAACATCAACTGATACAACATATATTTTACCAATTGTATACAATACTGAATTTATAAATAGACATGAAGATGTAACTATAGATTGGGGTGATAATACTACAACATATTTAAGTTATATATCTTCATGGACACAAGCCCAGCTAACACATACATATCCAAGAGCTGGACAATACCAAATTACAATAAGTACACAAAGTGGTTATATGCCTCGATTCTATAACTACCTATATACAACAAATAATAATGCATATAAATTAATTTCATTAGATTCACCTTTATTAAAATTAACTTATAGTAAACAATGTTTTATGTATGCTTATAATTTAAATAGCATACATAAAGATCTATTTAAATATAATGATCATATTACAGATTTACAAGATACATTTTATTATTGTAATAAACTAAAATCTATACCTGATGGATTATTAAAATATTGTAAAAATTTAACAACTGTTGCTGAAATGTTTGGTTATTGTACAGTTTTAACTGCAATTCCAGAAGATTTATTTAAATATTGTCCAAAATTATCATATTTTGGCTGGGTATTTTCATATTGTTATGCATTAGTAGATATACCAGAAAACTTATTTAAATATAATATTAATGCAAGTAATTTCGAAGATGCATTTTACTATTGCTATAATTTACTTAATATACCTGAAAATCTGTTTAAATATAATTTAGCTGCAA
>Ga0265299_10000390_pt1 | contig 55500 bp, 46 predicted proteins | sample AusTroGonzalo_MG_4_FD_193485 | JGI IMG/M metagenome (GOLD analysis project Ga0265299, IMG submission 193485) | Bovine rumen microbial communities from tropical cattle in Woodstock, Queensland, Australia - Gonzalo_02 | ecosystem: Host-associated > Mammals > Digestive system > Stomach > Rumen ...
GCAACTGTCAATACCAGTGTCAGTAGTGAAAGAGCCAGCTGCAGTGCCGTCACCATCTCTGGCGGAACCATCACAGCTACGGGTGGCCAGGATGGGGCCGGTATCGGTAGCGGTCGTAGAGCCGACTGCGGTGATATCACCATCACCAGCGACGTGACCAGCGTGACAGCCACTATGGAAAGCGGTTCCACTAACTGTATCGGAGCCGGGAGATATGGCACTTGCGGCACGGTGACTATTGGCGGCACGGTGTATTATCAGAACAACGCTTATGTGGGCACTGGTAGCACCTATCTCACGCAGAGCCCGCTGATTTATCCGGCCAAGACGGCTGCTCAGGCCACTACTGAGGACTTAGGCAAGGTAATTGGTGCCGACGGCAGAATCTACGCCGACGCAGCCGCTGCCACAGCAGCTGGCACTACCGCCGTAGCATTGATTTGCTACGTGGGCAGCGATGCTAGCAACGCCCCTTACAATCACGGTCTGGCTCTGGCGTTGACGGATGCCAACGACGGCAATAAAGCTGCGTATTGTTCTTCGACTGGTTATTGCCTGACAGCTCAGTATTATTACACGGAAAACGCGATAACTGACATGGCTGGCATTGCCAATACCGATACCCTGATTAACCATGCTCCTGATGGACATGTTCACAGTGCAGCCACTGCAGCCAGAAACTATAATGGAGGTGCACATCCCTCAGGTACAAGTGCATGGTTCTTGCCGAGTGCCGGTCAGTGGTATAAGATGATAAACGCCTGCATGAATGTGTTAGGCGCCAATAACGACCACAGGGATCTGCGCGACGGTTTTGTTACTCGCGGTGGAACGAACTTGCAGCAGAATATCTACAGGACGTCTACGCATGGCCATCCCGGCTTCTCGTATTGCTTCCAATTCAACGAAGGCTATTGGACCGGTCCCAATAAGGACGTCCAATACTACGTCCGCTCAGCCTTGGCATTCTAATTATACCCCATTGTGAACAATTAACGATAAAAAATTAGGAACAATGAAATATATCAAACATATCATATTAACAGCCTTTGCCATGGTGGTGATGATGGGCACGTGGGCGCAAATCACCCCTGAGAAGCAGACCGACGGCTCATGGAAGTTCACCATGCCCGACGCGAATAAATTGATGGAGGTGGAGTACTACAACACCTACACGCTGACGCTCTCCCATAATGCCGGACACGGCACGGTGGAGTTACTCCGTCCTGGCAGTTCAGCCACAGTTGGCAATGCTGAAAACGCATTTCAATACTGCTACGACTGCCAACGAAGCCCTGCATACCCCACGGTGGCCAATAATGGCAATAACAACCTGTTCGGTTTCACAAACCCCTACGTGGGGTTGAACGGTGTCGGAGTCACAAACGATCCAAGCGGTCCATGGAAGTTGGAATACGTGGGTAAATATTCACATAGTGAATACAACTTCAGTGTATCAAGTGTTCGCCACACCTACGGCTTGAACAGCGATGAGGATGTTCCCATTTTCCTCCTCTATCAATGGAGCAGTGCCACCAACCAATACGAACCTGTTGTTTACGGCGTGGCTTGCGCCTACTCCAAATTGAACAACACTCATGGTGACGACCATACCCTCCTCTTTGTGGGCGAAGGCCATTGGGGATGCTTTTTGTCCAACAACCAACATTCCCAAAATTTGAACATCTCCTTCGATGAGGATTTGAGTACGGGTATGCATGACTTTGCCGAGGCTGCCACGCCCGCTCTTCCCGACGGCGTGGTTGACAACCATGACGGCACCTACAGCGTCACTCACGGCACCGAGGTAATCATCGAAGCCATCGCCAACACTGCCGAGTATTACTATTTCGACAATTGGACCAACGAGAACGGAAACGAGTACATCGCGGGTGTTGTAACCCCGTCGGGCGACCGTCCCGCCACCAGCTTGCTGACCTTTGTCGTCACTGGCGACACCACCGTCAAGGGAAACTTCAAAATCGACACCTACACGCTGAGGGTTAAAATCAACAACACCGGTATGGGACATGTCGGTATTGGAGAAACCGTATATACCTCTGAATACAAAGATACGGTAATGACCTATCACCAGCATATTGATGTCACCGCCATCCCTGAGCCCGGCTACTACTTTGTGAACTGGACGAACGAGAATGGGGTGGAGGTCAGCACATCCATCACCCTCAACTGGATGGCGACGGCCGACACAATCCTCACCGCCAATTTCGCCGCATATGCCACCCTGCAGGTTGCCAGCAACAACACCGCATGGGGCACAGTGGGAGAACCTCAGGTGAGTGCAGGAAATACTGACCATGTGATGACGCTCTACGACGAGAGTGAGAGCACCTCAAATCATATGGTTCCCGCCTACACGTGTTGGTTTGATGCTTCAACCAAAAGCCAGTATGTTATCCCCGCCTCAAAAATGGCCGACGCGAAGGGCGGCACAATCAGCAGCATCCAATACTACACGCAAGATCCGGTATCATGGACTTCAGGTGCTGTGGATGTTTACTTGAAGGAGGTGACCTATTCCACGCTCAGCAGTATGGAGGACAAGGGCACCTGCACCGTTGTTTATCAAGGTCAACTCACTTTTGAAAACAAGGGGGTAACCATCACTTTCACCAATCCCTATCCATACAACGGCGGCAACCTGCTGGTGGGTTTAGAGAACGAAGCTGCTGGATATAATTGTGGTATTCAGTTCTTGGGTGAGGATGCCCCCGGCGCATCCATAAGCGGCTTTGGTGGTAATTACCAACAGCAGGATTTTCTTCCCCAGTGTACGTTCACCTATCAACCCTCCGGCGTGAAAGTGAACCCCAATGGCGGTTATTATATCATTCCGGGGAGCGATGTTACTGTCACCGCCACTCCGGAAACGGGCTACTTCCTCGAAAACTGGACCAACGAAAACAGTAGCGTGATGGGCACTGACGAACAAATCACGCTTACCGTCACCGGCGACACCACCGTCCAGGGCAATTTCGCCCTCAAGACTTACACCGTCATAGTGGGTGGCACCCCAGATCAGGAGTATGGTTCTGCAGAGATTACCTACTGCCCTTACTGCCAAGACGGCGGATACAATGAACATACCAATAAACATACATATACCGTCAATCATGGCACCACCATCACGATTACAGCTACACCCACTACAGGCCACCATTTCGCAGCGTGGGAAGGGGACATTGATAGTGACGTCAACCCAATTGAGATTGTGGGTGTAGATCGCGACTATACTATCAATGCTTACTTTGAGGTGAACACGTATCCTGTGGCAGCGAATAGTATAGGTCATGGTTCCGTAGCGTTAAGCGGCGTCGGACTCACTACTGATGGTCAACATGGCAAATACGGTGGCACTGTTACCTTCACGGCCAATCCCGATGCGGGCTACCGTTTCGTCAGCTGGAATGACAACAATACGGATAATCCCCGCCACATCACCATCAGCGGAGAGGTGCATCTCACCGCCACCTTCGAAAGAAACCAACATACGCTGACGCTGTCGGCTGTTGGCAGCGGCACGGTGGAAATTCAAGCCATCAGCGGCAACAAGACCATAATCCCCAGCTCCAGTATCTCAGTACAGGAATGCTGCAGCAGCTATGAAAACGAACAATGCGACAGCCTGTTCGACGGCATCATCTCTGGCAACAACAAGTGGTGCTCCGTTGCTGAACCAAAATTTGTTGAATTCAGGACCACCAATGCCGTACAGGTAAACGGCTACACGCTGTATACGGCTAACGACAATTCTTCGAATCCTGGCCGCAATCCGAAGAGTTGGGTGCTGAAGGCGAATCTTGATGGTAGCGATAACTGGACCATCATTGACGCCGTCACCAACGACGCCACCATGCAGGACGTCAACTACACCCCCTTCGACTTCGAGATGGATGTTCCCGGCACATACAGATATTTCCGTTTCGAGGTGAGCGCAGTGCATTCCGGCAGCGACATGCAGTTGGGCGAGTTACAACTGTTCTACGAGGGGAACACTCTTCCCAATGGTGTGACCCAGGGTCCTACTCCTGACACCTATATTGTGGATCACGGCACTGTGGTGACCGTCAAAGCCATCCCGGATGCGGGCTACGCACTTCTGGAATGGAGCGACGATCATAGTACAGATGACAGTCGTACTATCACCGTCACCTCTGACACAAATCTCGTCGCCAACTTTGGTTATCTCTCTCCGGGTCTTACTCCCTTTGGCGAGCTGACCATCTATGGCCACAACTTCGTGAGCGCAACCGGTGAGATCAAGAGAGTGCCGTGCATCACCGGGACGGGTGAATTCACCAAGGTGGGAAGCAGAGAACCTACCACGGTTGACCTCTCCACAATTCCAGAAGCTTTTACTGCCCAAAACGGCGACACTCTGATGGGCACACTTGACGCAAATGTGAAGATTTCCATCGCAAAGGGCGCTACTGTGCTGCTGGATGGTGTAACCATCAACGGAACGCATAGTATGGACTACCTATGGGCAGGAATCACCTGCAAGGGCGATGCCACCATCATCCTGAAGGACGGAACGACGAATAATGTGACTGGGTTCAATAACGAGTATCCCGGCATCTATGTACCTATGGGTAGCACGCTCACCATCAAGGGCGGCACCGACGGCACAGGTAAGCTCATCGCCGGCAGCAACGGCTTCGCGGCTGGCATCGGAGCTGGACTTAACCATAAATCCTGTGGCAACATCATCATTCAGGGCGGCACTATTGAGGCTACTGGTGATCTATATGCATCTGGCATCGGTGGTGCTTATGTTTCAACTTGCGGTGATATCGAGATCACCGGCGGAAATATCACAGCCACGGGCGGTGTAGGCGCTGCTGGTATCGGTGGCGGTCGTGGTGCAAACTGTGGTGCCATCAGCATCAGTGGTGGAACTATCATAGCTACGGGTGGTGAAGACGCTGCTGGCATTGGTGGCGGTGGCCCAATCGATAATTACACCCATTGCGGCAGCATCACGATTACATCAGACGTGACCAGCGTGACGGCCACGAAAGGAAGCGGAGCCCCTAACAGCATCGGAGCCGGAAAGAATGGCACTTGTGGCACCGTGACCATCGGCAATTCTACGGGCGAAATTAGCACCAGCCCGTACACCTATCCCCAACCGTAACAGCCGTAACGATTCCACCAACGGATGGGCAACCCCTCCGCGAGATAAGATAACTAAAAAAAGCCCCGAATGTTCTTCAACATTCAGGGCTTTCTAATATTTTGAATAACAGATTATTTCTCTCCCGTAAAATTGATGATTTCCACGCGCGTTTGCAACAAATCGCTTAACAAGGCAACGGTATAATACACCGACATATCCAACCTGTCACCAGAAAAAGAGCACTCCACTGTAATGTCTTTCACCACTTCTGTGGTAGTGTCAATATAGTTGCTTTCGCCAACGATGGCAGTCAAGACTTGCGAGATGTAATCCACATTTTCACTCTTGGTTCTATACACACCAGTTGAAACATTATCCAAAGGCAGACAATAATAAACCAAGATACCGTTTTGCGAAAGCGGATTGTTGGAGATGGTCACCGTACCGGCTTTGGTTCTGCCGTCTTGTTTAACGAACACGAAAGTTCCTTGGTATTTTCCGGCATATTTCGCGCCTTCACCATTTGTACAAGCTGCGAAGCCTAAGACTAAAAGCAAAAAGATAGGGAATAATTTTTTCATTGCAGTAGGTTTTTTATGATTCAGGCGGCAAATATACAAAAAAGAAATTTGGCTGGGAGAGCATTCGTCTTTTTTAGTAATTTTGCGCGGTTTATGAGAAAAAGAATCATCTATATTACTTCATGTTTGCTGATAGGTTTTAGTCTGTCAAGTGCTTCGGCGCAAACCGGCGGCAGAAGTGTATATAATTTCCTTAATTTCAATTATTCCACCCGTCAGATGGCACTGGGTGGCGGCCTGATTTCTGTTTATGACCAAGACCCGACACTCCTGATCATGAACCCCTCCTACATCGGAGAACGTCACCATAACAATCTTGCCCTGAATTTTACCAACTATTTTGCCAATGTCAATTACCTGTCAGCGCTGTACACGTACACTTTCCCCAAGGTGGGCAGTTTTGCCTTCTCCATGAAGGGCATGCCCTATGGCAAATTCATGGGCACTGACGAGGCCGGACTGGAAACCGGCTATTTCACTGCTGGCGACTATGCGATAAGCGTCGGCTGGGGCCGCGAGCTGTCGCCGAACTTCACTATCGGCGCCAACCTCAACCTGTTGCTGTGCACGTATGAATCGTACACCTCTTTCGGCTTTGCCGTGGATGTGGCGGGTAGTTACCATAACCCTGACAAGCGGCTGTCGCTGACCCTGTTAGCCAAAAACATCGGTTCGGAAATAAAGCCTTTTGTAGCAGGCCAGGTGGAGTTGCCGCCCTTTGACCTCCAGCTTGCTCTCTCGCAACGCCTCCAACACGTGCCTATCCGTTATCATATTTCCCTGCACTCTTTATACCGCTGGAACATGAACTATTACGGCGACGGCAATCCGTTCCTGCAAACGGACGCTTTTACCAACACGATAAAATATCCCTCCAAGGCCGCACAGTTCTTCGACAATTTCTTCCGTCACATCATCTTCGGAATAGAGATTGAACCGATACAATATTTCTCCATTCAGGCCGCATATAACCATAATGTACACCAGGAGATGAAGATTGTGGCTCGTAACTCCTTGGCTGGGTTCTCCTACGGGTTAAGCATCAACATCAAAGGTATCCGTTTCGGATTTTCTCGTATGCATTATGCGCCGGGAGCCACGCCTAACTGCTTCAACTTTGCCCTGGACTTCGGTGAGCTGTCGAAGATGCACCAAACCAACAAGGCAAAAAAACTGCAAAGAATGACCGATTAAATTTTGTCAAGATGATTCCTTTTTCCCCTCCCCATATTGATGATGAGATTGTAAACGAAGTGATAGCCGCCCTGCGTTCGGGATGGATAACCACCGGGCCACGCACCAAACTTTTCGAGCAGAAGATTGCCGAATACTGCGGCGTGCCACGCGTATTGTGTGTCAATTCCGCTTCTTCCGGACTGGAGCTCATGTTGCGCTGGTTCGGCATCGGGCCCGGCGACGAGGTCATCGTGCCTGCATACACGTACACGGCTACGGCAGAAGTGGTGGTCCACTGCGGCGCGAAACCCGTGATGGTGGACGTGAATCCCGACTTCCTCATCTCCGTTGGAAATATCCGCAAAGCATTAACTGAAAAAACCAAGGCCATTATGCCAGTCGATATCGCCGGCATGCCTTGTGATTATGATGAAATCATGGCATTGGTGAATGAAGCGGAAGTGAGAAAATGCTTCCGGCCTGCCAATGAGGTGCAAGAGAAACTTGGCCGTCCGTTGGTTCTTTCCGATGCCGCCCACTCCTTGGGCGCGTGGTACAAAGGCAAGCGCACTGGAGCCCTCGCCGACATTACCGTATTCTCATTCCATGCAGTCAAGAATCTGACCACCGCCGAGGGCGGCGCAATATGCTTGGCACTTCCTGAGCCTTTCGATGCAGAGGCTATCTACAAGTACCTCAACACGTTTTCTCTGCACGGGCAATCGAAGGACGCACTGGCCAAGACACAAGTGGGCAACTGGCGCTATGACGTGTATGAGTGCGGCTACAAGTGCAACATGACTGATATGGCCGCCGCCATGGGATTGGTTGAGCTGGCCCGCTATGACGCGATGATCCTGAAACGCCGCAAAGAAATCTTCGATGCTTATACAAAAGCGTTTGGCTCTGACGACCGCTTCCAGATTCCCGAGTATGAAACGGCAGACAAAACATCATCCTACCATGTTTACGCATTGAGAATCAAGAATATTTCCGAGGCGCAACGCGATGCCATCATGCAGCGCATCTTCGAGCAAGAGGTAAGTGTCAATGTGCACTTCATCCCACTGCCGATGCTCACCGCATACAAAAACATGGGATTTAAAATTGCCGATTACCCCGTCACCTACGACAACTACTCCCGCGAAATTAGCCTACCCGTCTATTTCAACCTTACAGACGAACAGGTGCAACAAGTGATTGAAGCGGTAAAAAACGGATGCAATAGATGCAATGGATGAAATGGGTGAATGAGGTACATGGGGTGCATGGGGTAAAAAGTACCCCTTGTACCAATTTTACCTCTTGTACCTCATGCTCCTAATTCAAACTTACTCTCGGGTCCAGCCACCCATAGATGATATCACACAAGATATTGATGATAATGAGGATGATGGAAACGTAGAGTAACGAGCCCATCACCACGGGAAAGTCGTACTTATCCAGGGCATCTACGATGACCACGCCCATGCCTTTCCAGTCGAAAATGTATTCCACGAACACCGCACCGGCCAACAGCCCGGCCAGCCAGCCCGAAATAGCAGTTACCACGGGATTCAAGGCATTTTTCAGCGCATGTTTGGTGATGATGATACTCTTTTTCAATCCTTTGGCTTTTGCTGTGCGGATGTAGTCCTGCGACAAAACATCCAACAGCGAATTTTTGGTCAATTCCACCACTACCGCTAACGGGCGAATACCCAATGTCATAGCGGGCAGAATCAGGTTTTTGAGATCCAGATACTGGCCTGCGCCGTAGTCATCCACAGTATAGAGGCTGCCGAACATGCTCAACCCTGTGACATCGGCAAGCAGGAAGGCGAAGACCCACGCGAAGAGGATGGCGGCGAAAAAGGAGGGCACGGACATACCCAACGTGGAGAACACCAAGGCTACATGGTCGAACCAAGTGCCCTTGTAGAGGGCGCAGAAGATGCCAATGATGATGCCCACGATGAGGGCAAAGACGATGGACACGACAGCGAGCAGCACAGTCTTCGGGAACGCCTCTGCGATGATCTCACCCACGGGACGTTTGCTCTGATACGACCGCCGGAGGTAAGGGGCCTTCAACACCACAGCCGACTTGCCCAAAGGCAGAATCTTCACATAGTGATAATCGTTGTCGTCCAAATAGAAAAAAGATTCCGTATCTTTGGTTTTGTGCCACGAGATGGGCGAAACATCGTTGAGGTATGCCAAATATTGTACGCCCAGGGGCAGGTCAAGGCCCATCTCCTTGCGAATGGCCTCCTCCGTCTGCAGGTCACTGCGTTGGCCCATCATCATGCGCGCGGGGTCGGAGGGCAGCACGGTGAACAGGAAGAACACCAGCGTCACCACACCCAGCATCATGAGCAAGCCATACAATATTTTTTTTACGATGTATCGGAGCACTTGTTTACTATTTCTATTGGCTACAAAAGTACTAAATTTGCTGTGCGGATGAGAAAAACAAAAACAGCACCCGAACAGGTGCTGTTTTTTCTCGATAATTATTACTTCTAGTCAGCAAGATCTATAAAGAGTTCTTTGATGTCATTGTTTCCCTCGTACATCGGCTGGAAATTCATGGTCATTGTCTCCGTCGGAGCAGCAGATTCCATGATTTTGTAGCGATTGATGGCGGGGGTTTGCGTTACCATGTCAAAATCGGAGAAGATGTCTCCATCGTCCATAATCTTTTGCGGGCCAGCGGGACGACTTTGATCAAAGGCAAAAGGGTTCTCCGGTGCTTGAGGTTGAGACGTAACCGTCATCTTGGGAATGAGGTTGTCCATGTCGCTGTTGGGAGTCTCTTGCGCGAAGATAGTATCCTGTTTTTGGGCCACTTCGTCAGGAACGATGGTAACTTCCTGTTTTTTTTGCGGGTTGCTATTAAAATTCGTGACGATAACGGACAATTTGATGGATTCGCCCAGACTCTCGTCCATACCACGGCCCCAAATAACGCGGGCGTTGCGGCTTTGAATCTTTTCGAACTTCTCGGTAAGGCTGTCCAGCTCGGACATTTTGAGTTTCTTGTCCGGACCGTAACTGATGAAGAAGAGGAAGTTCTGGGCTTCGGAGATGGCGCTTTCGTCCAACAACGGACAATCCAAAGCGTCTTGGACCACCTTGTCCACACGATTCTCGCCTTGAGCAACAGCAAGACCCAACATGGCTTTGCCGCTGTCCTTCATGATGGTCTGCACATCGTTGAAGTCCACGTTCTGTGCATAGTTCACGGTGATCAGCTCAGCAATACACTTGACGGCATTCTTGAGCACATCATCAGCATATCCGAAAGCGGTATCACAATCCTCGTCGTTGTAGTATTTGATGACGTTTTGGTTCTTGATGGTGATGAGGGAATCCACATGTTTGGCAAGCTCAGCGATACCCTCGTTGGCGAGACGGGAGCGCTCGGCACCTTCAAACTTGAAGGGAGTGGTCACGACGCCAATAGTGAGAATGCCCATGTCGTGGGCAATCTCTGCGATAACGGGCGATGCACCCGTACCCGTACCTTTACCCATACCGGCGGTGATGAAGAGCATGCGGGTCTCCTTGCCGATGAACTCCTGGATTCTCTCCTTGCTTTCCATGGCATACTGACGGGCAACTTCGGGTTGTGCTCCGGCGCCCAGGCCGTTGCCTAACAACAACTTGTCGGGAACGGGCGTGCTCTCCAAATGGCCACGGTCCGTATTGCAAATCAGGAAATCGACACCGACAATGCCTTCGCTGTACATGTGACGCACGGCATTGCTGCCACCACCACCGACACCGATGACTTTAATGATGGACGATGGGTTGGTTTTTTCTCCGTAATCAGGTGTAAAGGTAATTTTATCTGTCATAATTCTGAATATTTTTTCTTATCTTAATAGGTTTTATGTTTTCTTATGAAATTCTTTCCAGCAAGTCTTTCAAATAGGAAGGGATCTTCCCAAAGATATCAGTACCCGGAGTCTTCTCCTTTTTAGGTTCCTTCGGGGCTTTGGGCTCTTTCTTGCGTTTGAAGATACTGGACTTTGGTTTTTCTTCTTCTACTGGAACTTCCTGCGGAGCAGTTTTGTATTCGGCGGCGATGCCGAATTTGAGCAGACCCAGCGCTGTGGCAAACATCGGGTGTTTGAGCTCTGTGGGCAGGTTGTGAGCAAAACTGTTGTCAGGCACACCGATGCGCGTGGGCAGTTGCAACGAGAACTGGCAAAGTTCCTTCATGTTCCGGAGGTTTGCACCGCCACCGGTGAGCACAAGACCCGCAAACAGACGGTCCTTGTAACCCGAATTCTCCACCTCGCTCTTCACCACGTTGACAATCTCTTCTTGCACACGGCAGTTGATGATCTGGGCCAGATTGTACTCGCTGATCTGAATAGGATCCTGTCCGTACGGTCTGGGAATGGTGATCATATTGTTGGCATTGCTCTTCTCCACCACGCACGTGCCGTAGCGGACTTTAAGTTGCTCGGCCACGTCCTCGGAGATGCGGCAAACCTGGGCGATATCTTTGGTAATGATATTACCGCCAATAGGGATAACTTTCGTGAATACCGGGCTGCCATCCACAAAGATGACCATATCGGTAGTGCCACCGCCGATGTCCACCAGCACCACGCCCTCTTGCTTCTCACGATCGCTCAAACAGGCCAGGCCGGAAGCGATGGGTTCCAAGACTATGTCGCGAATATTGAGGCTGGCATCGTTGACGCACTTCACGATTTTCTTGATCTCACGTTCGTTACCCGTGATGATTTGATAGACGCCGATGACTTCGTTGCCCAGCTCGCCCACCGGATCAACAGTATAACGGGAGCGGTCGATCTGATAGCGTTGCGGGATCACATCTATAATCTCCTCGCCGGGGGGCAGGGTCACATCCGACACATCCTTCTTCAGTTGATCGATTTCCTCTTGGCTGATGGGATTCTCGTTGCCATGACGGTAGAGAATATGGTTGTATTTGCTGGTCTTGATATGATGACCTGCTATGCCGGCATAAACCCAGTCAATCTCTTGATTGGAGCGTTGTGCGGCGATATCTTTCGAGAGCACAATACCTTCCGTCGTCTTGATGATATTCTTGATTTCTCCGAACTCCACACCGCTGGACTCGCTCTTGCCGTAACCCACAACCTCTATCTGGCCGTTGTCGTTACGGAAACCGATTACTGTGGCGATTTTTGTTGTTCCGATGTCCAGGCCTACCACCATGCCGTTGTTCGTAGAAACATTTTCCATAATATCCTTGTTTTATTGCATTCGTTTTGCGACGATTCTGTTTTTGTATCGGGCGTCCAGCATGGCGTATGTGCCATAACCCTGGCGTGAAAGGCCCTCCTTGTACACCACCTTCAGGTTGTCGAGTTTCTCGTCGGCGTTCTCATCTGTGCCAAAAAGAATGATCTGGTTGCCAAGCGAAGCCACCAGCTCCATCTGATGATGTTCATTGAGGTAAATCTGGCGGAACTGGGCAAGATAAAACTCATCGGCCATGATCTTGTGCGTCACATTGAGCACTTGCTTCAAATCTCCCTTCACCGTAGCCCCTTTCTTGTAGGTCTGTGCAATGTTGCCATTGGCAACAATCAGGTAATCCTTCATCTTGCCGGTGTAAGGCACAAGCACGCCGTCCTCATCCACAAAATACTGCCCGCCATCCTTGTCAAAGACGTGAAGCACCAGATGACGGAGTTCGTAGTCAATGAGCAGACGAGTGCCCGAGAAATGGATGAAATTGATAGTTTTGATGTAGGGATTATTTTCCAACGCCGCCGTCACTTCCGTCAAATCCACATCCTTGATCCGCTTGCCGATGATTTCTATGCCCTTTTCGGTCAGCATACGCTCCACATCCGCCTGCGTCAGCAAGGTGCTCTCGTTTTGCGTGTGGGCGCTAACCTGTACGGCGTCGCAACGACGCTGGGGTATCTTGACCATGGCCACGACGACCACTGCCAAAACACTGACAACCAAAACAATACGGGTTATTGCTTTAAAATACCTCATTTTAGGCTAAAATCACTAATTATTAGCCACAAAAATACCAATAAAAAAACAAGGGAAAAATATTGTTTATTTTAAAAAATAAACAAAAATATGTTCATAACGAACCATGCTCCTGAAACCTTTATCTATCGTTGAATCAGCCGTTTCTCTTGTCCAAACCCCACAACAGTTTTTCCCGAATGATATCGTAAAAATCGGTGTTTTCAAACAAAACGGTTTGGATGTAAAACTGCTCCTTGCGAATATGAAGTTTGACGTGGTCGGGCACCACGAGCCGTTCGGTGTCGAGCGCAAGGGAGTAGTTGCCTGTGCGACTGCTGACCTCCACAGTCAGCTCAATGTCGGCGGGAATCACAATGGGCCGCACGCTAAGGGAATGTGAAGCGATGGGGGTAAGCACCTGCACGTCGCTGCGCGGGTGGAGAATAGGACCTCCGCAGCTCATGGAATAGGCAGTGGAGCCCGTCGGCGTGGCAATGATCAGTCCGTCAGCCCAGTAGGTGTTCACCTTTTGTTCGCCGGCCCTGACGGTGATGGCGTTGATGGCATCCGCGTCAGTGGCGCGCACGGTAATGTCATTGATCACGAAACTGTGCGACAGGGCCAGCGGTTCGCTGCTCTCAATGTGCAAAAGGGAACGCTCCTCCAACGTGAATCTACCCTGCTCCAACAGCTGCAAGCACTCTTTGAAATTCTCCTTCTTGATACCGGAAAGGAAACCGATGCGCCCCGTGTTGATGCCCACCAGCGGGATGTTCAGGTTGCCGACAAGGTTGGCGGCATCAATAAACGAGCCGTCACCGCCGATGGAAACCATGAAATCTATTGGACCCTGTTTTTCAAGGTCCTGATGGGTATTATAACATTCAAGGCAACCATCCACAGAGGGATAGTTGCCATGAACTGTAACGTCACACCCTTGCTGTTTGAGATAGTTGACAACGGTACGGGTGAATTCCTCTTCCCCGCGTTGCCGGCAATAGAGCGCGAATTTCATTATTTATACTCTTGAACTTCGATCTCTCCGTTGATGATCATGTTGGCATTGAGGGCCATAGCGGCCATCTCATCCTCGCCAGGATACACAGCTACGGGTGCGATCCATTCGATATAGTTCTTGATACGTCTGATGACGGGCTTACCGTAAGCAATGCCACCAGTAAGGATGATAGCATCGATTTTGCCTTTCAGCACAACGGCATTCTCGCCAATCTGTTTGGCCACCTGATAGGCAAATGCTTCCTCCAGCAATTCGGCCTTGGGATCACCGGCGATAGCGGCTTTCTCCACGGCCAAAGCGTCGTTGCTGCCGAAATAGCCCACATAACCGCCCTTGCCAACGAGAATCTTCTGCATGTCTTCCTGGGTATATTTGCCACTGAAGCAAGCTTTCAGGAACTGGTTCATCGGCAGGGAACCGGAACGCTCAGGGGAGAACGGACCTTCGCCGTCAAGTGCCTGGTTCACGTCAATCACGCGGCCCTGACGGTGTGCACCCACACTCACGCCGCCACCCATGTGGCAAACGATCAGATTCAGTTCTTCGTATTTCTTTCCATTGTCCTTGGCATACATGCGGGCGATGGCCTTCTGGTTCAATGCGTGGAAAATGGACTTGCGCTCAAAATCGGGATGTCCCGTGATGCGGGCCACCTCTTCCATCTCGTCCACAATCACAGGGTCAGCGATATAGGCAGCATCCAAACCGATGACCTTGGCAAGGCTGTCGGCAATCAAGCCGCCCAGATTGCAAGCGTGCTGGCCGTTGTATCCCATCTTCAAGTGCTCTTTCATCAAATCGTTGATCTTATACACACCTGATTTCAAGGGTTTGATCAAACCACCGCGGCCCATCACGAGGTCGATGGAATGCAGGTCGATATTCTCATTCTTCAATTCATCTATGATGACATCTCGACGGAATTCAAATTGGTCGGCGATGGTAGCGTACGCTGACAGCTGTTCGGTGGAATGCTTGATGTTTTTTATGAAAATCTGTTCGTTTCCTTCAAAAATCGCGATTTTAGTTGAAGTGGAACCAGGATTGATAGCAAGTATTCTTTTCATATTTGGAAAGGTTTGGTTTAAATATTAATAACTGCGGGGAACTTTCACGGTATCAACGGAGCTGTAGAATGTGCCTGCGTTGGTGGTGATATAAGAGCGGAAGAAATAGAGCAAGGTATCGCTAACTTCTTCGCCATCATCCAGACTTTCGATAAAGGGCAACTGACGCTGCCAGCTGTATGTCAAATAAAGAGTGGAATCCGTAAAGGTCATCATGGAATCCTTGACCAGAGGCACCACAGTGCTGTAATAGCATGTATGAGAGGGCATTGGATCAACATAGCTGTAGCAATAACCAGCTTCAATACAACGGGGGCAGCCACCGTCATCCGTCACGACTGCTGTGTATTGAACAATTCTGGTGGTATCGTTGAAACTCGTCTGATCAATGGTAATTTTGGCCATGTCATAGCGTTGGCAACTTGCGAACAGTCCAACTATGGCAGCCAACAGGATAATGGTTAAACCGTGAAAATTTTTCATTGGAATAAAATTAGGTTGCAAAGGTACAAAATTTTTATTACGTGGGCAAAAGTGTGTATTCTTTGTAAAGAAAAATATCTGAAGTAAGATGTTACCGTGATAAAGATTATCACCGAACAGTGGATTTCAATTCCACAACCACGATCTCTGCATCGATGCCGATACGGATCGGGGCGCCGGAGGAGCCCATTCCACTGGTCACGTAATACTGTGTGCGCCCACGCTTCGCATAACCGCTATACAACACACCTTTGATGCTGCTGGTAAGGTGCCCCCAGAGGTTTAACGGAAACACTTGCCCGTTGTGCGTGTGCCCCGACAGTTGAATGTCAGTACCACACCGCTCCGCAGCGGACATGCCGTTGGGATTGTGGTCCATTACTATAATGGGCATGTCATTGGGAATACCAGCCATCAGCTTGTCCAAAGAAGCTCTCTTTTTGCTGGTGGTATCATCACGACCAACGATAACCAACTGGTTTTCAATGCAAACAACCGAATCTTCCAATATTTCAAAATTTAAATCCTGAAACAACTTTCTAAACTCCGGATTCTTGTTGTGCGGGTAGCCATGGAAATATTCATGATTGCCATTGATGAGAAAAATGCCCTTCTTAGCTTGCAGCTTTTTCAGCGCATCCAAATATCCCATTCTCTCCAAATCACGCCAATCCACCACAAACTGGTCTCCTAACATCAAAATGACATCCGGATTCAGCTTGTTGATGGTTTCAATATCGCGCTGCAAGGTCTTGGCTGACATGGTGCCCAAGTGCATATCGCTGACTGCCACAATTTTCCAATCGGGCACTGGTTTCTCCACTTCAAAGGTCACAGTATTGACAACAGGATGCTGGAAATGAACGAACCCGTAAGCGATGAGAACAGGTATAAATATCAGACAAAGTGCATAATAGGTGCGACGAACTTTGGGCATCCATTCTATCGTCTGCAGCTTCTTTTTTGTAAGAAAATACAGCAATAGACGAAAACCGTCGAAAGCCACGACGAAAACGAAAAGATAAAACACATACACCACCCAAGTGTATTCAATGGCCTGCAAGGGAAGATACCAGACCCCCATGTTGTGGGTGCGCAGAATCATCACAAAGATGAAAAACGCGGACATAAACCCTATTATGCCACAGATGAGATTCCGAAGCCATTGTTTGAATGTTACCTGACAAAGCCGATACAGCACGTATGCGGAGCCAGCCAGAAACTCCAAAGTAGTCAGGCAGATATGCAGAATTTTGACAGCGTCCACGCTTTGAGGGGTTCAGTTGCGATTATCTGTTCCTGTTCCTTAAAATATCCAAAGCGAGATAGATGGCATTGCGCATGGACTGGCCGTTGGCAATGTTCTTGCCGGCGATATCATAAGCAGTGCCGTGCGCGGGAGAGGTACGTACGATGGGCAGACCGGCAGTGAAGTTCACCCCTTCGGTGCCCAGAATCTTGAACGGGATCATACCCTGGTCATGGTACATGGCTAGCACCGCATCAAACTGACTATACCGCCCCGAAGCGAAGAAACCGTCAGCAGGGAATGGACCAAACGCATTGATTTTGTTCTGGAACGCCATCTCAATGGCCGGATGGATAATCTCCTTCTCCTCCGTGCCAAGCAGACCCTCATCGCCAGCATGAGGATTCAATGCCAATACCGCAATCTTCGGATTGTCGATGGCAAAATCCTGACGCAGCGAATGATTCAAAATCTCCAACTTGTTGAGGATACGTTCCTGTGTGATAACAGAGGCCACGCGACTGATGGGCTCGTGATTGGTCACAAAACCCACACGCAAATTTTCGGCCACCATCATCATCATGGCTTTCTTGTCACCACCAAAATAGTACTCGAAAAACTCCGTCTGTCCGTTGAATTTGAATTTCTCTGACTGGATGTTGTTCTTGTTGACAGGCGCTGTCACAACAGCATCTATCAGATTGTTTTTCAAATCTTTACCAGCCATAACAAGGGCACGTTCGGCCAACTGTCCAGCCACTTTGGAAGAAGTTCCCAACTCTATCTTCACCTCCTCGTCGTAGATATTGAGGAGGTTGGGACGCTTCTGCGACGTCTGTTCAACACTCTTGATGAACTGGAAAGAAAAATCGGGTATCTCCATGTATTTCCTATGATAAGATGCCGCCTTGGCCAAACCATACACCACGGGCGTACAGATGTCCATAATCGCATAATCGGCCAAAGCTTTGATGATGACTTCGTAGCCAACACCATTCAAATCGCCATGGGTTATGCCTATTTTATACAGTTGATTATCTGCCATGTTGATTTTCAGAATTATTTGTTAGCGTTAAAGGCGACCTCATATTCCTCATAGCCTTCGATGATGTCACCAACCTTGATATCGTTGCAGCCGTCGATGTTCAAACCGCAATCCTGACCGGCAGACACTTCCTTGACATCGTCTTTGAAACGGCGCAGAGAGCCAAGTTTGCCAGTGTAGATGACGATACCGTCGCGGATGAGGCGGATGCGCGTGGAGCGTTGCAGTTTGCCGTCCAGCACCATACAACCAGCCACATTACCGACTTTGGAGATATGGAAGACCTCACGAATCTCGATGTTGCAGACCACTTTCTCACGAATTTCAGGCGTATGCATACCGGCAATAGCCTCCTTGATCTCGTTGATAGCGGTATAGATGATGGAATAGGTACGGATGTCGATTTGCTCGGCCTCGGCCATCTTGCGTGCTCCGGCGGTCGGTCTCACCTGGAAAGCCACGATGAGCGCGTTGGAGGCAGTTGCCAGCATGACGTCGGTCTCCGTAACGGCACCCACAGACTTGTGGATGACGTTGACCTGCACTTGCTCGGTGGAGAGCTTGAGCAAAGAATCGGCCAATGCTTCCACAGAGCCGTCCACGTCGCCCTTGACAATGATGTTGAGCTCCTTGAAGTCGCCGATGGCGATACGGCGGCCGATTTCTTCGAGGGTGATGTGCTTCTGCGTACGCAGACCCATCTCACGTGCGAGGCGTGCGCGCTTGGTGGCGGCGGCGCGAGCTTCCTGCTCCGTGTCGCACACCTTGAAGGCATCGCCAGCCTGCGGCGCGCCGTTCAAACCCAGCAACAGCACTGGAGTAGCCGGGCCTGCAGACTTGACGGGCTGGTTACGCTCGTTGAACATGGCCTTGACCTTGCCAAAGCAACTGCCTGCCAAAATCGGGTCGCCGACAGAAAGCGTGCCGTTCTGGACCAAAACCTTGGCTACGTAGCCACGACCTTTGTCCAAAGAGGACTCGATGACCGCACCGACACCGTTGCGGTTCGGATTGGCTTTCAGGTTCAGCATCTCAGCCTCCAGCAACACCTTCTCCAGCAATTCATTCACATTGTCACCGTGCTTGGCATCGATAGCCTGGCATTGGTATTTGCCACCCCAGTCTTCCACCAGGATATTCATGTTGGCCAATTCTTCCTTGATCTTGTCAGGATTGGCGTTGGGTTTGTCAATTTTCGTGATGGCGAACACCATGGGCACACCCGCGGCTTGCGCGTGATTGATAGCCTCGATGGTCTGTGGCATCACGGCGTCGTCGGCAGCGATGACGATGATACACAAGTCGGTAATCTTCGCACCGCGAGCACGCATAGCCGTGAAAGCCTCGTGACCCGGCGTGTCCAGGAACGTGATCTTGCGACCGTCGGAAAGCTGCACCAAGTATGCACCGATGTGCTGCGTGATACCACCAGCCTCACCGGCAATGACGTTGGTCTTGCGGATGTAGTCCAACAATGAGGTTTTACCGTGATCGACGTGACCCATAACGGTAATGATCGGATGACGCGGCTGCAAGTCTTCGGGATTGTCCTCAGCATTCTCGCCGCCTGCCTCTTCTGCATCAGCACCGATAAACTCGACCTGGAAGCCGAACTCCTCTGCCAACAACGTAATCGTCTCCGCATCCAATCGTTGGTTGATGGAGACGAACAATCCGATACTCAAGCAGGTGGAGATAATCTCGTTGACGGGCTTGTTCATCAAAGTGGCCAGCTCGTTGGCGGTCAGGAATTCCGTAACCTTCAGAATCTTCTGATTCTCGAGTTCCTGAAGCTCCTGCTCCTCCATACGCTCATGGATCAACTGACGTTTCTCTTTTCTACGCTTGGAAGCTTTGGTTTTGCCAGCGGGTTCCAGTCTCTGCTTGGTCTCCTTGATACGGCGCTGGATGTCCTCAGGAGAGATTTCTGCCTTCTCGGGCTCAGCCTTGCCGTGCTTTTCATCCTTGAAACTGGCTTTCACACCCGTCTGCTTGAGGATTCTCTTTCTTTTCTTCTTCTTTTTATCCTCACTGTTGGCGTTATCCTGCTTTTTGGAGTCTTTCACCTTCTCTTTCTCCACGGGCAGTTCAATCTTACCCATGATCTTCGGGCCCTGTATCTTCTCCACGCGGGTCTCAATGAATTCCACTTTACGCTCGGGTTCCTTGGGCGTCACCACAGGCTCTTCCACTACCGGGGCTTCTTCTTCCACCACGGGAGTCTCCTCCATGGCAGGCGCTTTTTTCTTCTTATTCAGAAGCACATCCAAGTCGGCCTTGTCGATGACTTTGGGCTGTTCCAGCTTGGTTACCACCGTAGGAATATGCTCCGGAACCTTCTTGGTTTCAGCTTTTTTCTTAGGCTCTGCTGCCGGTTTCTCCTCAATGGCAGGCTCCTGTTCCTCTGCAGGGGTTTCCTCCACGGGTTTCTCCTTGCTCTTCTTCTTGGTTGAAACCTCTTCCAAGTTAATCTTACCCAAAACCTTAGGCGTCGGGACTTCTGTCTCGATATGCTCGGGTGTGGCTATGATGTTCTTCTTGATGATGAGGGAACTGTCCTCCACCACCTCCTCGACCTCCTCAGCCTTGGTCTCTTTGGGCTTGCTTTCAGCTTTGACCTTGGAATTAAACGTACCGATGTCGATTTTATCGGCTTCAGCCTTGACCAGTTTCTCACCAGCAAACTCACGCAAGAGGATATCGTACATCTCTTCCGAAAGCTTGGCATTCGGATTTTCTTCGATCTCCAGATTCTTCTTCTTGAGTAATGTAGTGATGGTGCTGATGGAGACGTTGAACTCTCCGGCAGCCTTTCCTAAACGTGGAATTTTTCTTTTTTCCTCTGGCATACTGTTATTTTAGTACTTTCGATTGATATTTTCGATGAATTATTTATCCCCCTCGTAGTCTTCCAGCTCTTCCTTGACGGCGGCAATCATGGCGTCCACAGTCTCTTCTTCCAGGTCGGTACGCTTGATGAGTTCATCGCGATCCAGCGCGAGCACGCTCTTGGCAGTGTCGCAGCCGATGTTGATGAAGGCGTCGATAACCCACTGGTCGAACTCGTCGGCGAACTCGGTCAACGGCACATCCTCCTCCTGATCCACGTCATCGCGGAACACGTCGATTTCATAGCCGGAAATCTTAGAAGCCAGCTTGATGTTATAACCGCCTTTACCGATAGCGTAAGACACTTGGTCGGCTTTCATATAGACGTTGGCCATCTTGTTCTCATCATCGAGCACAATGGAAGAGATCTCTGCGGGGCTGAGCGCACGCTTGATCAAAAGTTCTTTGTTGGAAGTGTAGTTGATGATGTCGATATTTTCGTTACGGAGCTCGCGCACAATGCTGTGGATACGGCTACCCTTCATGCCGACGCATGCGCCAACGGGATCGATGCGGTCGTCACCGGATTCCACCAAAACTTTGGCTCTCTCGCCCGGAGCACGCACCACGTTGCGGATAGTGATGAGTCCGTCGTAAATCTCCGGAATTTCCGTCTCCATCAAACGCTCCAAGAAGACCGGTGATGTGCGGGAGATGATGATGCGCGGCGTGGAAGACTGCACCTCCACACGCAACACCACGGCCGTCAGGGAGTCACCCTTCTTGTATTTGTCGGCAGGAATCTGCTCCGACTTCGGCAATACCAGCTCCACATGGTCCTCGTCGAGTACCAGAATCTCCTTGCGCCACACCTGGTTGACCTCACCCGTGATGAGTTCGCCGATGCGGTGTTCATATTTCTTATAGATGACATCCTTTTCGTATTCCATAATTTTGGAACTGAGGTTCTGACGAATGGCCAGAATCTCACGTCTTGCGAAATCCGTCAAATGGATGTTCTCCACCACCTCTTCGCCAATCTCAAAGTCAGGCTCAATCTTGATAGCCTCAGACAAAGCGATTTGGTTACCTTCGTCCTCCACAGCGCCGTCTTCCACAATCTCGCGGGTGTGCTGAATTTCCAGATCTCCGCGGTCCACGTTGACGATAATGTCAAACTGGGCATCCGGGCCGTATTTCTTCAATAAGGCTGCACGGAACACATCGTCCAGAATGTGCATCAAGGTCTCACGGTCAATGCTTTTGGATTCTTTGAATTCCGCAAAGGTGTCAATAAGATTTACATGTTCTTCCATTGTCTTGTTTTTTTCTTTTTATTTTTTTCTATTAATAATCTTTTTACGTCAATATGCTAAAGAGTTACAAAAAAACTCCCACCAGGCGGGTGAGAGTTGTTCTTGTTGAGCTAGGAGGATTCGAACCTCCACAGGCAGAACCAAAATCTGTAGTGCTACCGTTACACCATAGCTCAATGCCTTAGTCATTTGAGGCTGCAAAAATACACTTTTTTCTATACCCCTCGTATATCCATTGATTTTTTTTAATTTTTTTTGGTTGCATATATTAAAAAAAAATATACTTTTGCACCGTCAAAAAAGACAATGGCCCCTTAGCTCAACTGAATAGAGTATTTGACTACGGATCAAAAGGTTGCAGGTTTGAATCCTGCAGGGGTCACCAGAAAAAAAGCCAGTCGAAATGACTGGCTTTTCTGTTTTTATCTTTTTTCTTTGAAAAATTCTTTCAATAATCGCGAACATTCATCCGCCATCACGCCGCGCTCCACTTTCAAATTTTTAGGTAAAAAGTCGCGGTTCAGAAGCGTGTAACCCTTCTTCGGATCATCGGCTCCGTACACCAAGCGGCTGATTTGGCTGTGCATGATGGCCCCGACGCACATGACACACGGCTCCAGGGTAACATACAGCGTGCAATCTTTCAGATACTTTGCTCCCAGCCCGTTGGCGGCCGCCGTAATCGCCATCATCTCTGCATGGGCAGTCACATCTTTCAAAGTCTCGGTAAGGTTGTGTCCCCGCGCAATGATACGGTCGTTGAGCACAACCACCGCGCCCACGGGCACTTCATCGGCCTCGTAGGCATCCATCGCCTCATTTAGGGCCATTCGCATGTATTTTTCGTCTTCCGTCATAGTCATTTATATGTCTCTTACCGTTGATATCATCACACCCCAAACGGCGCTCCCTTCGGTCGCTTTTATGGGGTTATCGAGATAATGTCCTTTCAGGACATGTTGTCAAAAAATTGCGTCATGATTTTGGGCATGGGATAATCGTGTAGCTGATCCAGTGGCACCAGAATCTGGGTTCCTGCCAATTCAGGTTTCTTTTCCAGTTTTTTCAAATAGAAAAAAGCATGGATAACCTGATGGGTAAGGATTTCCTTTAATTCCATGATTTTTGCAGGGCTTCCATGGTATGACGGTCCTACAGATTCATGCATAGGGAATTGGTACAGATTTCGCCAAATGTCGTTGCTGGTTCTTTTTTCTATGATGGTACAATTATTATATATGTAGAACTCGTAGTGAAAATAGCGTTCGCGTTTGGTAATTTTGTTGCTCTTGACGGGCAGCATCTCCACCATGTTTTGTTTCAGCGCATAACATTGACTCCGGAAGGGACACTCCTCACACTTCGGATTTTTGGGTGTGCACCAAACGGCCCCGAACTCCATGCAAGCCTGATTGAAATCGCCAGGCTTGTCGTGCGGAATATGCTGTTGGCAAATATCGGTAATCTGCTTGCGGGTGGCGGGCAGGGCGATATCCTCGCAGACACCGAAAATGCGGCTGCAGATGCGCAGTACGTTGCCATCCACGGCGGGGTAAGGCAATCCAAAAGCGATGGAGGCGATGGCCGCCGCCGTATAGTCGCCGATACCTTTGAGCCGGCGGATTTCTTCATATTGGCAGGGAAACTGGCCTTTGTGCAAATCCATGACCTGCTGCGCGGCGGCGTGCATGTTGCGCGCGCGTGAGTAGTAGCCCAGGCCTTGCCACAGGCGCAACACCTGCTCCTCCGGCGCACGCGCCAGCGTCTCCACATCCGGGAAAGTCTCTATGAAACGAAGGTAATAATCCCACCCCTGCTGCACGCGGGTTTGCTGCAGGATAATTTCAGATACCCAGATTTTGTAAGGGTCCGTCTCGCCACGCCAGGGCAGCGAGCGGCGGTTCTCCTCATACCAGGCCAGCAGGGTGTCGGCAAACATACTGCCTTAGTTGTTCTGGATGAGTTGGAACAGCTGGTCCAGATTGGGCGTGAGGATGATTTCGGTGCGGCGGTTCTTGGCGCGGGCCTCGGACGTGTTGTCACTGTCGATGGGCAGATACTCGCTACGACCGGAGGCGGAAAGACGCACCGGCTCAATGTTGCCGTTCTGCAAGAGCGCCTTCACCACGGAGGTGGCACGCATCACACTCAAATCCCAGTTGTCCTTGACTTGGCCATTGCCACGGAACGGAACATTGTCGGTATGACCCTCAATGAGCACGAATATTTCTTTTTCGTTCTCCAACACGGAGGCCAGGTTTTTGATTGCATTCAAACCCTCGGCGTTGATATTCCAGCTGCCGGAAGCAAAGAGCAGTTTGTCTTCCATGGAGACATACACTTTGCCATCTTTCTCATACACATTGAGTCCACTACCCTCAAAGCCCTTGAGCGCGGCACTCACTTTGTCTTTCAAGGCTTTCACCTCAGCATCCTTTTGGTTGAGGATGTCCTGCATCTCCTGGATGCGGGCTTCCTTGACGGCAAGGTCGGCCTTGGCCATGTTGAGCGAATCCTGCTGTGCATTCAGCAGTTTCTCTTTGGCATCCAGCTCGTCCTTGTATTTGTCGATATTGCTCATCAGATCGTTCATCTGATTCTGATTGTGCGCATTCAGTCTGGTGAAATCCTTCAACATATCGTCATAGTCCTTGGTGGCCTTGGCCAGGTCACGCTCCGACTGACGGAGTCTTCTCGAAAGGGAGAGTGTATCCTTTTTCAACTGCTCGCTCTCTTTCGTGAGGGATTCCACTTGTGCCGTGAGCTGTTTTTTGGCATTGGAAAAATCCACATTTTCCGAATTGACATACGTCAGCTCATCCTGGCATTTTTTGTACTGGCTTTGTAACTCGTTGTATTTTTGCTTGGTGACACATCCGCTCAACAGTAAAGCCACGCAGATGGAAATGGCAATAATGAAATTCTTTTTCATGCTTAATAATTATTCAAACGGGCAAAAATAGCACGGAATGTTGCTTGTTTTCACAACATTATTGAAAAATTATAAACAGAAGAATATGAATAAAAAAGATGTATTGATTACGGACGTCCTAACACTTTCTCCACCTGTTTGTAGAGGGCCTCAAAGTCGCCGTCGTTGTTGAAGATGAAATCGGCCATCTGCATGCACCTGCCGATATTTTGGTGATTGGGATCTGTGGAAGACATCTCCCGTTGTTCATTCTCTATGAAGGTTTCAAACGAGATATGGTCGGTTTCGGAGGCGCGCCCGACAATGCGCTCATAACGCACTTTCGGATCGGCATCCACTGCAAAAAGCAGGAAGTGCTCGTTGTGGCGCAGCGACTCCACCTCGCCCGGCGTGCGCACGCTCTCGATGATGGCATTGCCACCGGCAGCTTCGGCCTGCTTGTAGAGTTCATCCACGATATAGGAAGGACAGTGCTTAGCGCGGAGGTCATTGGCCACCTCCACAAACGTGTCGCGGTTGATCTCCATGCCGCGTCGCGTGGCTTCTTCAATCAGATAGCCACGCACGGAATAGTGCTTGTAACCGTAATGCTGGATGAGATAATCCACGATAGTGCCTTTGCCCGCACCCAAGGTGCCTGTAATGCCGATAATCTTCATGTTTCTGCGTTTTAGGATTGCAAAGATACAAAAAAAGCAGGGCGTAACCCTGCTTTTTTACCTATAATTTAGATTGGATTTTAGTCGAGTTCCGGAAAGTCGGGCAGCTCGGGAGTGGCGGGAGCCTGCGGCTCTTCGCGTCTGGGCTGGGCTTCGCGGTTGTCGTTGTGCGGGCGACGGTCGTTGTTGCGCGGACCGTGGTTGCCGTTGCGCGGGCCACGATCATTGCGGTCACCACCACGACGGTCATTGTTACGAGGACCACGAGGGCCGTTGTTGCGCGGTCTCTCCTCGGAGTAACCTTCCGGTTTCGGGAGGAGCACCTTGTGTGACAAACGGAACTTGCCGGTCTTTTCATCGATTTCGATGAGTTTCACTTTGATCTTGTCACCTACCTTCAGCACGTCTTCCACATTCTCAATGCGGCGGTAAGCGATTTCCGTCACATGGAGCAGGCCGTCGGTGTTGGGCAGGAATTCCACGAAAGCACCGAAAGGAGTGATGGTCTTGACGGTTCCCTCATACACTTCGCCCACTTCGGGTTTGGTGCAGATGAGGTTAATGCGCTCGATGGCGGCGTTGATGTCGTCCACATTCGGAGCTGCGATGTCGATGACACCGAAATCGCCCACTTCCTCGATGTTGATGGTGGTGTTGGTCTCACGCTGCATCTCTTGGATGATCTTGCCTCCGGGTCCAATGACTGCGCCGATGAACTCGCGCGGGATTTGCATTTGGATGATACGAGGCACGAACGGTCTGTAGTCCTCGCGCGGAGCGGGCATAGCCTCTTTGATTTTGCCGAGGATGAACATACGGCCTCTGTGAGCCTGCGCCAAAGCCTCTGCCATCACTTCAGGAGAGAGACCGTGGATCTTGATATCCATCTGGCAAGCGGTGATACCGTCTTCGGTACCGCAAACCTTGAAGTCCATGTCACCGAGGTGGTCCTCATCACCGAGAATATCGGAGAGGATAGCGTATTTGTCAGAGTTCTCATCGGTAATTAAGCCCATGGCGATACCGGAAACGGGCTTCTTGATCTTCACACCGCAGTCGAGCAACGCAAGCGTGCTGGCGCAGACGGTGGCCATAGAGGAACTACCATTGGATTCCAGAATATCGGAAACGATACGAACTGTGTAAGGGAACGTAGGATCGTCGAACGGAATCATGGGTGTGACGGCGCGCTTGGCCAAGTTACCGTGACCAATCTCGCGGCGACCCGTGCTACCAATGCGCTTCACCTCACCCACGCTGAACGGCGGGAAGTTGTAGTGCAGCATGAAACGGCTGGAGCCTTCAATCACAGCGCCATCGATCATCTGCTCATCCAGCTTGGTACCCAAAGTACAGGTAGCCAGAGCCTGGGTTTCACCACGGGTGAAGATGGCAGAACCATGTGCGGAAGGAAGATAGCCAGTCTCAATCCAGATAGGACGGATGTCTTCAGTGCCACGGCCGTCCAGACGGATGCGCTCGTTGAGGATCATGTTACGCATAGCGTGATATTGCACATCGCTGTAGTAACGTTTCACCATATTCTCTTTCTCCTCGCGCTCTTCCTCAGGAATGGTCTCCATGAAGTCGGCGAGCACCTGGTCGAAAGCTTCGTTGCGGGCTTGTTTGCCCATGAAAGACTTGGCGATAGCGTAAACCTTGTCGTAAGTCTCTTTGTTGATGCGCTCACGAATCTCTTCGTCGTTGGTTTCGTGGCAGTATTCGCGTTTCGGGAATGCGCCGGGAACCTTGGCAGCGAGGTCCATCTGGGCCTGGCATTGGATCTTGATATTCTCCTGTGCGAAGTTCAACGCAGCAACCATATCTTCTTCGGAGATTTCCTTCATCTCACCTTCCACCATCATGATGTTGTCCATGGAGGCGGCCACGATCATGTCGATGTCAGAATTTTCCATCTGCTCAACGGTGGGGTTCACCACAAGCTCACCATTCACACGACCCACGCGCACTTCAGACACCGGGCACTCGAACGGGATGTTGGAAACGGCGATAGCGGAAGAAGCAGCCAAACAGGCAAGGCAGTCGGGCAGCTGGTTCTTGTCACCGGAAATGAGGGTCACGATAACCTGTGTCTCAGCGTGGAAGTTCTCAGGGAACAGCGGGCGGATGGCACGGTCAACAAGACGTGCGATGAGGATTTCATATTCAGAGGGGCGAGCCTCACGACGGAAGAAACCGCCAGGGATGCGACCCAGTGCACCGTATTTCTCCTGATATTCCACCTGGAGGGGCATGAAGTCGGTGCCTTCAACAGCCTCTTTCTTGCAACATACAGTTGCCAAAATCATGGTGTCGCCCATTTTGACGACAGCGGCGCCGTCGGCCTGTTTGGCCAACTTGCCGGTTTCGATGGTCACTTCGCGACCATCGGCTAATTTAAAGGATGTGTTTATTCCTAACATAATAAAATTCAGCTAAATGATTAAAATTACAGAGCAGTCACGTGAAAATCAAAAAAAAGGCAATTTTATAAAATTGCCCCTTTTTTTATAAAACGTTTTTCTGAAATTATTTTCTAAGACCTAACTCTTTGATGAGTGCTCTGTAGCGTTCAATATCTTGTCTCTTCAGATATTCGAGCATTTTCTTTCTCTTACCTACCAAGTTAATCAGGGCGCGTTTCGTCACCTTGTCGCTGCCGTAAGTCTTCACATGCTCGGTGAGGTGTTTGATACGGTGGGTGAAAAGTGCCACTTGAGCCTCAGGAGAGCCGGTATCGGTTGCACTCTTACCGTATTTTTCAAAAATTTCTTTCTTAACTTCGCTTGTCAAATACATAATTTAAACGTCTAATTTTTAATACTTTTTACCTTTCTTTTTTCGGGCGGCAAAGGTAGTGTTTTTTTTAATATGTTTTTATTATTGTAGAAAATTATTTTTCAAAGGTGCTGAGAGGGGTAAAAAAGGGTTATGCGAGGTACATTTCAATCAATCCCTCCGGCGCTTGAATGTGCAGTACACGGTTCTCCCGGTCCACTTGGGTGATGAACTGCTGACTGGCTGGAATCAGCACTTCCTTGTCGCCGCGTTCGACCACCATGATGGGGTTGTTGCTCACCTCCAGGAACTCTCGGCAGGTGCCCACTTCGCCAAAATGTTCGTCCTTTACCGCAAAACCGATCACTTCGTGGAAATAGAAACGGTTGCCCGGCAGTTTCGGGAGGTCGCTCATGGGCAGATACAGCTCCACGCCCACAAAGTCGCGCGCCTCATTGGCGTTCACACCCGCAAACTGGATGATGAACTGGTTGTTACCCCGATAGATGATTTCTTCGATGGTGTAAGGGATCATCTCACCGTCCAAATCGAGGAAAACGGCAGGCAGTTTGGTATAATTTTCCGGATTGTCGGTATCAAAAAAGGCACACAGGCCTCCTTTCAGTCCGAAAGGTTTGGTCAGTGTGCCCAAATAGAAGAATTCGTTGTCCATTATGCTTCAGGAGCAGCTTCTTCGGTTGCAGGAGCTTCCTCAACTGCGGGAGCAGCTTCTTCAGCCACTTCTTCTGCAGCGGCAGCAGCCTCTTCAGCAGCCTTAGCGGCAGCCTCTTCTTCAGCGGCTTTAGCGGCGGCAGCAGCGATTTCTGCGTTGCGAGCAGCAATCTTAGCTGACATAGCTTCCTTAACCTTCACTTCTTCAGCAATACGTTTCTTCACGATGTCGCGTTTCTTGTCAGCTTCCTCGCGCATGATGTTGCTGAGCTTGCTGTTCTTCTCCTGTTTCCAGGATTCGAAACGTTTTTGAGCCTCAGTCTCGGAGAAAGCGCCTTTGGCGACGCCGCCTCTGAGGTGTTTCATCATGTAAACGCCTTCACGTTTGAGAATCGAACGGGCGGTATCAGAAGGCTGAGCACCTGCTTCCAACCAATACAAAGCACGTTCAAAGTTGATGTTGAGCGTTGCGGGATTGGTCAGTGGGTTGTATGTGCCAAGATCTTCAATAAAACGTCCGTCACGTGGTGCACGACCATCCGCAATTACGAGATGATAAAAAGGTTGGTTCTTTTTACCTCTTCTCTGTAATCTGATTCTTGTTGCCATAAAAATTTGGTTTAATGTTAATTAAATGAATTATACCAATCAGGAACTCTGTCCTTTTTTGGGGCGGCAAAAATACATTTTTTTTTGAATCATCAATTTTATTATTTTTGCCCTCTTGAAAAAGATGAAAAAAAGGACCTGTCCATCATATCGTAACAGGCTGTTTCACATACTGCTGTGTATGTGCCTCGGTCTCTCGCCGCTCTTGTCGCGGGCGCAGTTCTACAACGGCTCGCAGATCAGTTTCGGCAAGAGCCGCGTGCAGCATCAGAACTACAACTGGCAGTATATGCGCGCCGAGCAGTATGACGTCTATTACTATCCTACCGGCAAGGCTCTGGCACAATACGTCTATTACAAGGTTCCGCAGGTTCTAACAGAGATTGAAGAGTTGCTGCATTACAACTCCAAACGCAAGCTGCAGCTCATCGTCTATAACACGCAGGAGGATTTCCGGGAGTCCAATTTCGCATATGATGACGATGATTTTTACAACCAAGGTGGCGTGACCAATGTCTATGGCACCAAAATCTACATCTACTTCGACGGCAACCGCGCCCACCTCGACCGGATGATCCGCAGCGGTGTCATGAACGTATATGCACATTGGCTTGTGCAGGGCGCGACAGTGGGCTCCAACATGACCTACGACTACCTGATGGATGTGTCCAACTGGTATTTCAGTGGACTGGCATCCTTCTTCGGAGAGAACTGGAACAGCGATGTGGACGCGCACGTAAAGGACGGCATCCTGACCCAGCGTTACGCCGATTTCGACGACCTTCCGCCACGCGACGCCACCTACGCCGGCCACTCCTTCTGGAAATATATTGCCGACACATACGGGATGGAGGCCATCCGCAAGATTCTCTACACTACTCGCGCCACCAAGAGCATGTCAAGAGGTTTTACCTACGCGACCCAAGTGCCTTACCGGACACTTCTCTACAACTGGTACAAGTACTATTGCGTGATGTATTACCCTGACCTGGAGCGGCAGATGCCCGACGGCAACGGTATCGTGAACCGCCCGAGGGCCAAGCGAGAGTACACTGATTTTCATTTCGCGCCAGACGGCAAAAGCTATGCTTACGTAACCAACGAGGCGGGGCAAGTGCGCGTGTGGCTGAAGACTGAACAGGACAAAAAACCGAAGTGCATCCTCAAACGTTTTCAGAAAATCGAAGACAACCCAGACCTCACCTATCCGTTATTGGCTTGGCACCCGCAAGAGCCCATCCTCGGCATGACTTTCGAATCGAAAGGCCATTGTTATTACTATCCATATGATGTAACCAAACACAAATGGCAGAAACGGTTTTTGGTAGATGTGGAGAAAATCACCTCTTGGTGCTATTCCGACGACGGCAAGATGATGTTGTTCTCGGGCTTCAAGAATGGCCAGTCCGACCTTTTCCTGTATAGCTTTCTCTCCCGTTCGTTCCAGAACCTGACCAACGACTTTTACGACGACTATGCTCCCATCTTCGTGCGCAATCAGCAGCAGATTGTCTTTTCTTCCAACCGGCCGAGGGACACGATTTTGTTGAAAGACGAGATGATGGAAGCCACGCCACAGCCGACGTATGATCTTTTTCTCTTCTCGTTTGCCCAAAATGATCCAGCATTGCTTCGCGTCACGGATTCCGATTTGGGCAACAACTACGAGGCCCGTCGCGTGGACCGCGACCGAGTGATTTTCCTTGGCGACGAGAGCGGTTATGTAAACCAGTATATCGCCCGCTTCGACAGCACCATAAGCCGCATCGACACCGCCATCCATTACATGTCGTTTGCCACTACGCACCCGCTGACCGACGTGGGCGTGAACGTGCTGGAGCACGATTATGACATGGAAAACCAGCAGACCGCAACGGTCACGCTGATGAACGGAACCCAGAATATCCATGTCAAAGATTTGGATTTGGACCAGAATCCGAAAGTGGAGCCCTCATTTTTCCATCAGAAGATATTGTTGGAAAAAGAAAGAGAGATAGCGAAGAACAAACCCGACACATTGCCAATAGATAGTTTGGCTCAAGATTCTTTGTCGAAGAAAAAGGAATTCCAGATACCGGTCGGCAGTGGCTACCGGGTGCAGTATTCCATCAACAAAGTCATTACGCAAGCCGACTTCAGTTTCCTGAACACTTCGTACCAGCAGTTTGAGGGTGGTACGTCGCCCATCTATCTCAACACGGGCTTCAATGCTCTTTTCATGCTGGGTATCAATGATTTATTTGAGGATTATCGCGTCACGGGAGGCTTCCGGTTGGGCTTGAACCTCAACAGTTACGAGTTCATGCTGAGTTACGAGAACCTGGCCCGCCGTCTGGATCGTCAGATTGTGGTGTATCGGCAATCCATCACTTCCAGCATCAACAATTATGTCTATAAACAGCGTTCCAACAGTTTGTTCTACATCCTCAAGTTTCCGTTCAACAAAATCCATAGTTTGCGCCTGACGCTGAACGGGCGTTATGAATCGAATGTGATCGGGGCGTTGAGTGACAACTCATTGCAGATGCCGGAGGAACGCCATCTTTGGGCGGGCGTGAAACTGGAATACATCTTTGATTCATCGAAAGAGCTATATACCAACCTGTGGCGCGGTACCAAGATGAAGATTTTCGCCGAATACAACCAGCGGGCGGAAAGGGAAACGCAGAATTTGTTGGTGGTGGGTTTGGATGCACGCCACTCGTTCAAATTGTACAAGAACATGACCTTTGCGGTGCGTTTGGCGGCTTCCGCTAACACGGGCTCTGCGCGACTGGTGTACTACATGGGCGGTGTGGACAACTGGATCAATGCCAAGTTCAACAGCGACATTTGGGTGGATCAATCGAAAAACTACGCATACCAGACATTGGCCACCAACATGCGCGGGTTCAAGCAGAACATCCGCAACGGCACCTCGTTCGTGCTGTTGAGTGGCGAGTTGCGCGTGCCGGTGGTACAACTCATCATGGGCCACAAGGTCTCATTCAACTTCCTGAACTCCATCCAACTGAACCTGTTTGGCGATTTCGGCACAGCATGGACGGGACTCACACCTTATTCAGAAGAAAACTGTCTGTACACCCGTTATATCACCAGCGGACCGATTTCCGTAAGGGTGAAACGGCAGGTGGATCCGTTTGTGGGCGGATTCGGCGTGGGAATACGGTGTAGCCTGCTCAGCTATTTCCTGCGTTTTGACTACGCTTGGGGAGTGGAGGATTTCAAGATTGCCAACAAAAAGGGCATGTTCCTGTTCTCTATCGGAACAGATTTCTAAGATTTACTTACGGAACGGTTGAACAGCTCTGTCGAAGATGCCGTTCAGGTAGGCTATGGTCATGCCGTAGTTAGAAACGGGAATGCCAGCATCAATGGCGGGTTTCAGCCGGTTGAGAATCTGTTTGCGGGTAATCATGCAGCCGCCGCACTGGATGACCATGGTGTATTGCCGGATGTCGGGGATGGCGTTGAGACCGGACACGAAGTCGAAGTGCAGCTGTTTGCCCGCGTGCTGCTGTATCCAGCGGGGCAGCTTGCCGCGCCCGATGTCCTCGCACGAGGTGAGGTGCGTGCACGACTCCAGCATCAGGATTCTGTCGCCGTCCTGCAAATTGTCGATGTGCGGGGTGCCTTGCAGGTAGTGTTCGAAGTCGCCCTTGTGGTGGGCCAGCACGATGCTGAAGCCCGTAAGCGGGATGTTCTCAGGTACATCCTTGGACACACGTCCGAACATCTGGCTGTCGGTCACCACCAGTTTCGGCGCGGGATTGCTTTTCAACCAGTCGGCCACCTTGTTCTCTTTCAGCACCACGGCGATGGCGTTGTTGTCAAGGATGTCGCGGATCATTTGCACTTGCGGCAGGATGAGCCTTCCTTCGGGAGCCTCCGAGTCGATGGGGGTTACGAGCACCACCGTGTCGCCCTCGCCGATGATGTCGCCCAAGAGCGAGTGCGAAATGTATGCCGTTGGCGGCATTTTTTGCACGATGGCGTCCAGCAGTGCCGGAATGCCTGCGCCTGTCTTCGCGCTCACATCGTACATATTGTGGTCAATCACTCCATCAGGAAGTGATGAGGTTGTGTCAAGGTCGCATTTGTTGTTGGCGATAATGAAGGGAATCTCATACTCGTGCAGCATGTCCATCAGCGCGCGTTCCGGCTGGCCGCATGTATGGTTCGTGGTGACCAGAATGGCAAAGTCGATGGTTTTCAGCACTTCCAGGGATTTCTGGATACGCTTTTGGCCCACCGTTCCTTCGTCATCGATGCCGGCGGTATCGATGAGCACCACAGGGCCGATACCGAAGATTTCAATGGATTTTTTCACCGGGTCGGTGGTGGTGCCGGCGGTGGCATCCACAATGGCGATATCCTGTCCGGTGATGGCGTTGATGAGGGAGCTTTTCCCGTTGTTGCGCCGCCCGAAGATTCCGATATGGGGTTTAGTTTCGCGTCCTTTCATAATGGTGGCAAAAGTACAAAAAAATACTATCTTTGCCCCGTCAACCTGAAGACACGTTTTGTTGTAAGGTTGGCGAGATTTTGAAAACATTTTTATTCACTCATTAAAATAAAAAATCATGAAAAAGGAAGAAATACTAAACGTGGTTTCGCGAGAACTTCTGATTGACAAAAAAACGTATTTTTGTCCCGTCACAAGAAAGAGTATGGATTTTACCATCATATTAGAGAAAATGGACAATGGCCAGTGGTTTTGCCAATGTGAGCAGGTGCCCGAGGCGGTAACCCAAGGCGCCACTATAGAAGAGGCAAAAGAGAACATCAAAGATGCCATTGAGATGGTTTTGGCTGCTAAAAAGGAGCTGACCAGGCAGAATTATGTAGGAAAACGAATCATTCGTCGCAAAATTGCCATTCTCTAATGAAGAGGTCAGCGCTAATCAAGTACTTGTTAGAGAATAACTGTACCCTTTTCAGAGAAGGAAGTAACCATTCTGTTTACATGAACAAGAAAGGAAAGGGGATGTCAGCTATACCGCGCCATTCTGAAATAGGGGATCGTTTGGCGGTGGAAATCTGCAAGCAACTGGAAATCCCGAAAATTAAATAACCCCGAAATTTTGATTTTTTTCCTATCTTTGCCCCGTCAACCCGAAAGCACATGGTGTTGTAAGGTTGGCGAGATTTATTGAATTAAACGAAGCGTTTCGCATATACTTGTGTTAGAAAACGTAGGAAATTTTCTGAAGATGCAAGGAAGCCAAGCGGTTCTCACGTTACAGCGTGGACTGCTTAATCCTACATCTTTATCTTCGGGTTTCCTACGACCTTCTAACAAAGTGTGGTGATTCAGCACCACGCTTCTTTTATGTTAATGCTCTTGAGGTGCTGGGGAGCGGAAAAAAATCTGACGTGCCGACAGGAAAACAAACGGCAAGATAATTATGACAGTTGACGAGTATATTGAAAAACAGAAAAAGGCCATTTCTTCCGAAAAAGAAAAATCTAAAAAAGAACTATTAATCAGATTAGGTCTATTTGAACGAGAATATGATTCTTTAAGAGAATCTGTCAGCAAGGAGTATCCTGAATTTGATTATACGAAACAAAGACCATATAAATATAAAATCGAAAATCTTTCAGATGCACAATATGAAGAATTACTAAAATATAGTTCGTATAATAAATCTACTTTTACGACTCAATTCGTGAAGAATTCAAATGAAAAGATTTTGAGTGTCATTGGAACAGTAAATGTGATTCTTTCTTCAATATATTGTTTTGCATTAATAGTTGTGGGGATTGTTCTTGTTGCTTCTTGGTATGACTGGGCTTGGACATTAATTGTAATAGGCTTATTATCATTACCGTTGGATCTTGGCATAAGTTATTTGTTTAAGGTCGTAGCTGATATTGCAAAAGTGATAAATAATTCTTCAAATTAAAATTATCAATAATAATGAGAAAAACTTGTTTAATTGCCATTATTGGCATTTGTATGATTATTTTTGCAGATCTCACAGTTTTTTTTCTTAATATATTGAGATATTCTGATATAACGATCATTATCCTCTATTTTTTAAAGATAATAGGCTTTTCATGTTTATTGATATATTTTCTTGATTTGTATTTTAAGATTGGTAAACATTGAGAGACTTGAAATAATATTTTCATTTGTCCTCGTTGTTTTTTCTCTTGCTCACCTACGGCGTGCTACCATCTTTTCCTCATGCCTGCAGGCCGATGGCCTGCACATGTTGCAGTTCGCCCATAATGCGATTTATATGATATATTTGGATGTTTATACTCTATTTTGAACGGGATTTTCCCTTTTAGTCTTGCATATTCATCATTTTCCGTATTGACGGAGTGTGTGACTTTCGCGGCAGGGAAAAGCCGCGTTTCAAGGCACGAGACGCACGCGCCGCGAGTGGCTACATGGGTGCATCACAGACCCCATACTGCGGCCTACGGCCTTGTGTGGGGTTACAAATATGGTATCCCTTTGGGATACATTCCCGATGGAGCAAAGTGAAATCTTTTATCACGGTCTCGGAGAGACCATATTTTATTAACCCCTGACGAAACGTAGTGAAGTCTGGGGCAGATAAGCGCTGCGTAATCTGGGGTGGAGAACGATGCTATACCACCAGCCGCGGTGTGGGAGTCCCTAACTCCGGAGCACTTGGTCTGCTCACCGCGGAATAGGGTAACTATCATAGATGCAAAATAATCTGCTGAAAGCAGAGGAATCACAAGGTTAAAAAGGATAATGCTGAAAATCTTTGCATAATCCAATACTTGTTCCCTTTTCCCCGCACACCTACAGCGTGCGACCATCTTTTCCTCATGCCTGCAGGCCGATGGCCTGCACATAATGGTCATGTTTAGTGAATAAATCTCAATGATTTATTGATAATAGTTTCTTTGCACAGAAAGACAATAGAGGATTAACAATAATCGTTTTTTGTGTATTTTTGCCGCGTAAAAAACGTATGCTATGAAAAAGAAAACCTACAAAACAAAACCACAGAACGATATGGAGGCGCATGAGCCTGTCGCCCCTTACAACATTTCCCGACAAACAATTGCCATGAAAGACAAATATCTTCCTGATGGATATATGTCGCTTGATCAATTTGGAGAAATTTTCCATCAAAAACTCGATGCCTGCTATGAAAACATACGAAGTGATCGTCAGTAGTGCGGCAGTATTGGATTTGGAGGGTATCTCATCATACGTAGCGGAACAATATCGTCAGGAAAGTGGTCATAAATATGCTAACCGAATCCTCGGACAATTGGCTTCTTTAAGTTATACCGCTGACATATTCCAGTATAGTCGTTTTGCTTCTGTCAAAGCAATCCACGCAAAAGCCAAAACTATTTCTATTATCAATCACCGATGGACGGTGGTTTTCCATACTGACGATTATTATGTGATGATTGATCGTATTATCCCTTCCAAAATGGTAATGTAATGCACCATTTTCTCCTTTTACCTTTCACCCTTTTCACCCCATTCACCTCTAGCTTATCGTTTTCGCAATCTTCTCGATGTTCAGACTTCGGGCGGAGGCGTCGATGATCTCTTTGTAGATGCCGCCTTTCTTGTAGATGGTGTCAGGGTCGCCGTCCTCTTCTACGCGGCCGTTCTTGAGGGCGTAGATGTAGTCGGCATCAATGATTTGCGAGATGCTATGCGAGATGATGATGACCGTGCGGTCCTTCTTGATGGCATCAATGCTGTTCTTGATCTGCTCCGTGGCAATGGCGTCCAGACTGGCCGTAGGCTCGTCCAGGAAGATGATGGGCGGGTTCTTGAGGAACATGCGGGCGATGGCCACGCGCTGCTGCTGCCCGCCGGAGAGGTCGCAAGCGTTGCCCTCAAACTTCTTCGGCAACTCCATAATCTGCTCATACAGATGCGCTTTCTTGGCGGCCTCCACTACCTGCTCGTGAGTCGCGTCAGGGTTGCCGTAGAGGATATTTTCCTCGATGGTGCCGTCGAAAATATGGTTTTTCTGCAGCACCAGTCCGATGTTCTCGCGTAGGTATTTGGTGTCGTAATCGCGCAAATCGACGCCGTCGAGAGTGATGGTACCCACCTGAGGTTCGTAGAACTTGTCCAACAGATTGACAATGGTGCTCTTGCCCGCGCCCGAGAGTCCCACCAATGCGGTAATCCGCCCCGGTTCAATCTTCATGTTCACGCCGAACAAAGCCTGCGTGCCGCTCGGGTAGATGAAATCCACTCCGCGAAGCTCAAAATTGCCGTGGATTTTTTCGGGACGGTATTTGCCAGATGGTTCGATTTCCTTCTCGGAGTTGAGGATGCCGAAGAAACCCTCGGCGTAGATCAAAGCGTCGTTCACATCGTCGAAGATGCGCTGCAACTGCGTGATGGGCGCAATGACGTTGCTGAAGAGCATCACATGGTACATGATTTTACCGATGCTCATACCCGGATATTCGATGAGCACAAGGTAGGCGGTGAGGATGATGACCAGCACCGTGCCCACTTGCCGTACAAAACTCTTGATGCCGTTGTAGTAAAATGCCACGCGACGGGTCTTCATCTGGTTCTCCGTCACCTGATTCTGGATGTCAAGTTGCTTCTGTGCCTCTATTTTCTCGCGGTTGAAACTCTTGATGACATTGATGGAGTCAATGATATTCTTGATACCCTGGCTTTTGGACTCCAGATGCCCGCGCATCTCGCGACGCCAACCTTTGAGTCGCCGCGCCTGCCGGTAGGTAATCCAAAAATAGATGGGCACAATGCCGAGGGCTACCAATCCCACATATACATTGGCGGCGAACATTAGGATCAAAGCCAAAAGGGCGCTGGTGAACAACGGTAGCAAGTCAATGAAAAAGTTCTGCACCGTTCGCGATAACGAGCTGACACCCTGATCGATACGTGACTGTATTTTACCATTGGCGTTCTCTCCGGTGTTAAAATAGGCCATCCGGAAGGTGAGCACTTTTTCGATAACACTCTGCGCCAGGTCGCGGGAAACGAAGATGCGCATCCGCTCGCCGAAGTAGTTCTGCGCGAAGGTAACCAGCGCGGAGAGCACCTCCTTGCCCAGCAACACGATGGAGATGATGGTCATGATGCGCGCCGCCTTGCTCCAGCTGAAGTCGGTGCCGATGAGCGCATTGATGGCATCCACTGTCCGGTCGAGCACGATAGCGTTCACCTGCGCCATCAGAGAACCCACCAATGTCAGCACCAAGGTTATGAAAACCAACCATTTATAGGGCTTGACAAAGGGACGGATGTTTTTGAATAATTGGAAAAGGTTCATAGATTTTATATTTCCCCATATAAATCGTATTCTGCGGCCTCCGTGATTTTCACGTTGTAGAATTCGCCTATACGGAAGGCTTTGGTTTTGCGGATTAGCACGCTGTTATCTACATCGGGTGAGTCGAACTCTGTGCGGCCCACATAGAAGTCTTGTTCTTCGGCATCAATGATTACCTTGAGGGTTTGTTCCACTCTGGCTTCGTTGAGTTCGCGGGAAATGCCTTCCTGCAGTTGCATGATTTCGTTCACGCGGCGGGTTTTGATGTTGCGGCGCACAGGATCGCCAAGGTCGTAGGCTGGCGTGTCTTCCTCTTGCGAGTATGCGAAAACGCCAAGCCGCTCGAAGCGATTCTTGCGCACAAATTCCACCAACTCTTTGTGTTGTTCATTCGTTTCAGTCGGATAGCCAGAAATCAGCGTGGTACGCAGCGCGATGCCGGGCACGCTCTCCCGTATGCGTGCGATGAGGTCGTAAATGTATTGAGCAGTGCCGCCGCGGCGCATGCTCTTCAGAATATCATCGCTGACGTGCTGGAAGGGAATGTCCAAGTAGCGGCAATATTGCGGGTAGGCGTTCATCACATCCAAAATTTCGTAGGGGAAATTGAGCGGGTAGGCGTAGTGAAGCCGTATCCACTCCAGGCCTTTCACTTGCGCTAATGCTTCCATCAGGTTGGCGAGCTCGCGCTTGCCGGTGAGGTCAATGCCGTAGTAGGTGAGGTCTTGGGCGATGAGCATAAGCTCCTTCACACCTTGGTCGGCCAATTTTTGCGCCTCTTCCACCAGCAGTGGGATGGGTTTTGACACCTGCTTGCCGCGAATCAGCGGGATGGCACAATAGGAACATTGGTGGTCGCAGCCCTCCGAAATCTTGAGATAGGCGTAGTGCACCGGAGTAGAAAGCAGGCGCTCGCTGGTGCCCAATAAGTCGAAGTCGGCTGATTCGGTGAGCTTTTTCAGCTCGTCAAAAGTGTAGAATCCGTCCACTTCGGGCAGTTCGGCCACCAATTCCTGCTTGTTTCGTTGAGCAAGACAGCCTACTACATATATTTTCTTTACTTGTCGACGCATCTTGCGTTCTATTTGTGCCAGGATCTCATTCACAGACTCCTCGCGCGCGTCGCCGATGAAACTGCAGGTGTTGACGATGACCAAATCGGTCTTCATGGCACCTTCAAAAAAAACGCGATGGCCGAGTTTTTGCAGCCGCGCGGCAATGATTTCAGAATCCACGATGTTTTTTGAACATCCTAAAGTGATGATATTGATGGTCATATTTATGCTAATTTGAGCGGCAAAGGTACAAAAAAAGCCCCTGATAAGAGGGGCTTTTCTTTAACTTTCAATGAAAAATTAGAAAGTGGTTTTGCATTTCACCTCAGTGGTGATTCCCAGAAGTGTTACGGAGCTGTTGTAATCCGAACATTTCTTACCAGATTCAACTTCAAAAGCTTCTCCCGTAGAAGAAAGAGCACCATTCACATAGGTCTTACATTGACATTGTTTGTTGCAAGACGTGGTGAAGAAACCAAGCAGTAAACCAACTGCACAGATGCATAATACTTTTTTCATTGCTTTTAAAAATTTAAGGTTAATTGTGTTTATTGGGCGGCAAAAGTATGATTTTTTTTGGATTACATTTGCTAAAAAAAGTTAACGCTTGATTTACAAGATATTACATGGTGGGATATCTATAACATCTCAAGATGGGCTGTCCTAATGCAGGGCGCAGATGCATGGCGCCACCCAGGCACTGCTTGAATTCCGAGCACTTTGCGCAAGGACCACATCGCATCCAGTCACGTTTACGCATGAGGTCGAACTTATGATTCCAGACTTCCAATAGGTTATCCCGGTAGATATTGCCTTGAGCGAATGAACGGTTGATGTTGGGACAAGCGGAAATATCTCCGTTGATCAACACTGATGCGATATTGATTCCAGCGCGGCAGAAGAAATAGCTGTCACGGACTTCTTCCTCATAATCGCCTGTATAAGCCTCGCAGCTGAATTTGAGGTCGATGCGCCCCTCATGGCGCGTGTCTGCGATGAATTGCAGCATTTCTCTCACTTGCGGGCGGGTAAGTTGTAGTTCGGGGTCGCCTGCCGCCCGCCCGATGGGCGCGATAGTGAACAACCTCCAATGTTGAATGCCGTGTTCGATGAGAAATTGCTTGAGCATCGGCAATTCGGGAAGATTGCGCTGGTGCACACAAGTGACTACATCATAGTCAAGCTCTGGAGTAGAGGCGATGAGCCGTAAGGCAGCAAGGGCCCGCTGGAAACTCTGGGGATGGTTGCGCAACCAGTTGTGCGTTGCCTCCAACCCGTCCAAACTGACCGTTACCGAGCTCATGCCGGCATCCAGCAGCTCGCGATGCCGCGCCTCATCGTACAACATGCCGTTGGTGACTATGCCCCAACGGAAACCGTGCTCACGCAGAACATGACCGCAATCGGCCAGATCAGGGCGCAACAAGGGCTCCCCGCCCGTAATGGCAATGATAGTTGTATCGCGCATGTAACGCTGCTCCAACGGTTCTATGGCTTTCAGGAAATCTGCAAAAGGCATGTCGGGCACGCAAGTTTCTGCCTTGCAGTCAGAGCCGCAGTGCCAGCACGACAAATTACAACGCCAAGTACACTCCCAAAACAGATAGTTCAACTCGTGTATGGCTGTTTCGTTTTTTCTGAAAATACGGAACAAAAACCTGCGAAAAGATTTTCTCTTACGAGTTTTCACTTTGTTTCTTGACTTTCAAATGGATAGAACCCTGCAGATCTTCAGCAGAAATGAGCGTGTCCAGGGTCTCATACAAACCGTTCTCTGTGCTGTCAATATCGGTAACCCGAATAGGATAACTACCCCATTCGTTAAGCGTCCGTACACCGGTAGAATCTTCAAAATACCCTTCCTGGTCGGTCGTGGCGGAAAAACCGATGATCTCGGAAGAAACTTTCATTCCTCCAATGGTTTCCCCTGTCTCAGCGTCCGTAACCGTGCCTCGGACAAGGACATTCACATGAGACCGCGGCATCCCGTAGCAGGCTTGGAAGGTGAACATCAGAGCAGTGGCTGAAAATGAGCCGAACAGGAATCGCAGCAACTGCTGTTTTTTCTCTTTGATTTTCTGAAACATATTCATTTTTATCAATACTTATGATGATTTCGAACAATAATTAATAAGCTCCGATCAGGTCGGTGGGCGTGAGCATACCCTGCAGCACGCCGTCAGCCCTGCCATTGTCTGTGATGAACAGAACATCGAGCTTTTTCTTGCGCCTTTTAGAACGCTGAAACATTTCAGCCGCGTCTTCCACAGAAGTGTTTGTATCAATAAAACCATATTGTTTTTCAGGATTTTCCGAAATTCGGATAAAGTCCAGAATATCCTGAAAAGTTAGACTTTCGGTGATATCCTGAATTTTGTCTTCAGCTGCAATCTGCAACAAGGTTTTGATGCTGAACACGCCAACAATCCGATGGTTGTCCACTATTGGAATATAAGAATAGTCGTTGCGGTGCATGACTTTTATAGCATTGAGAACTGAGTCGGAGGACGCTGGGGCAAAGATTTGTCCCGCCCGGATGGCAATCCGCATCAGAGTGACTGGATTAAGAGAGTAGTAAAGATTGTTCACCTGCCGCAATGCCTGGTCTGTAACCACAATCATATCGTTGCCGGCTTTCGACCAATCGTAGTGGGAGAGCAGGTTCCGCAGGATCCTGCAAAATGAGAGGGTGCTCCGGAGGCTCTTGTATTGCGGCATCTGCTCCAGATTCTTCATCTCCGTCACATTCAGGTTGTTGAGTACCCATTCTTCAATTTCGCGGTAGCGTTCCAAAAACTGTTGGGCTTTATTTTCCATCATAATCGAAAATATTCTGCCACAAAAGTACAAAAAATCAATTTCTTGTTGAACCCATCTTCCATTGTTCATAAAATTTGATAACTTGTCGGAAAAAACATTCTCAAAAAAAATGTAAAAAATTATTTTTGCGGCTTGAAAAAAGTACGGATTTTATTTCACTTAACTATTTAAAATTCAAATTATTATGGGTGGTTTTTTCGGCGTGGTCTCCAACGGACCCTGCAATCCTGATTTATTTTACGGCATTGACTACCATTCCCATCTCGGCACGAAGCGCGGAGGTATGGTCACCATCGAAAATGGCGTGTTTCACAGGTCAATCCACAATATTGAAAACTCCTATTTTCGCACCAAGTTCGGTGATGACCTCTATAAATTTGTGGGGAATTCGGGTATTGGTGTGATCAGCGATACGGATGCGCAGCCTATCGTGGTCAACTCGCATTTGGGTCGCTTCGCCATTGTCACTGTTGCCAAAATCAACAACATGGCCGAATTGGAGAAGGATTGTCTGGACAAGAACCAGCAATTCACGGAGTTGAGCTCCGGCAGCACCAACCCCACCGAGCTTATCGCTTTGATGATTACGCAGGGCAAGGACTTTGTGGATGGCATCCAGAATGTATATCGCAAAGTAAAAGGTTCCTGCTCTATGCTGATTCTGACCGACGACGGCATCATCGCTGCCCGCGACTACTACGGACGTACCCCGATTGTCGTCGGCAAAAAGGAAGGCAGCTACGCGCTCGCTTTCGATTGCCACAGTTTCGCTAACCTCGACTATTCCATCGAGCAGTTTGTGGGCCCAGGCGAAGTTGTCAAAGTAACCACAGAGGGTGTGCAACAGCTGCTGGCGCCCAATCCCAAGATGCAGATTTGCTCGTTCCTGTGGATTTACTACGGCTATCCTTCTTCCGAGTACGAAGGTGTGAACGTGGAGAACACCCGCTATATGTACGGTTACGAGATGGGCCGCACCGACGATGTGGATGTGGATATGGTGTCTGCCATCCCCGACTCCGGCATCGGCATGGCTTTGGGTTATGCCATGGGCAAGCAGATTCCGTATAAGCGTGGTATCATCAAATACACGCCCACGTGGTCCAGAAGTTTCATGCCCGTAAACCAGGAGACACGCGAACATGTGGCCCGCATGAAACTGTTGCCAAACACGAAGATATTGAAAGGCCAGCGCATCGTTTTCTGCGACGACTCCATCGTGCGTGGCACGCAACTCCGCGACAACGTGAAAAAACTCTATGGGTACGGCGCAAAAGAAGTCCATATCCGTATCAGCTGCCCACCGCTGACTTTCGGTTGTCCGTTCCTCAACTTCTCCGCCTCCAAAACGGAATTGGAACTGATTACACGTCGTGTGATCGAAGAGCTGGAAGGCAACAGCACCCAAAACCTGCACCTTTACTGCGATGACTCCACCAAACAATATGCCAACATGGTGGAGCTGATCCGCAAGCATCTGGGTGTGGACACCTTGAAGTTCAACAAACTGTCAACGATTGCCAATGCCATTGGCCTGCCGAAGGAGCGCATCTGCACACACTGTTTTGATGGCTCTTCATACGGCGAGTAATCGTAGAGTGCTATCTCCTCAACCTTATCGGTTTAGATAAAGTTGCCAAATGAAAAAGCGCATCAGTGCAATAGCACCGGTGCGCTTTTTTTAGATTCGGAGAATCTGTTTCAGTTTTAGTGTTTAGGTTCGCCAGGACATTTGTGGTCTTTCGGGCAGGGACCTTTGGGACCATGATGAGGACCACCTTTGCAGCAACCTGGCTTGTCGCCGCCTTTGCAGCAGCCAGGGCCTTCACCCTTCTTGCAACCACCACAGCAACCCATCTCGTCGAAAGCGGCTTTCTTTTCAGCAGTGGTGAGTTTGTCCCAGTTGTTCATGGCAGCCTCGAATTTGGCTTTCTTTTCTTCCTGAGCCTTTTTCATTTCCTGCATCTTGTCGTAGTCGGCTTTGCGCTGGTTGAGCAGTTCTACTCTGCGCTCCTCGGTGATGTTTTCCCAGTTTTTCCAGTCTTCGCAGGCTTTTTTGTGGGCTTCCATCTCGGCTTTCTGCTCCGGAGTCATGTCCTTGCAGCAAGGATGGTCTTCGGCTTGCATTTCCGTGTTTTCAGCAGGCTGCTCAGCAGGTTTGTTGTTGTTGCAGGCAGTAAACGCCAGACAGCACGTGGCTGCCATCAAAATAAACAGTTTCTTCATTTTTTTAGTTTTAGATTTTTTCTTGAAGATGTTAACGCAGCAAAAGTAAAATTATTTTTCTTTACTTTTGCCGCCTTGAAATTTCTTTTAACATTAATAAACATGAGTAAAAAATTATTTGTGGGCTTTCTGACAGCGGTATTCTGTTTCCTCGCCGTCAGTGTTGATGCCCAAAATTACAAAAAGGAGACGTATCAGAACGACCCGATGAACGTGATTCACTACACGCTCGACAACGGTTTGCAGGTGTTCCTGTCCGTCAACAAGGATGTGCCGCGCATCCAGACCTACATTGCCGTGCGCGTGGGCAGCAAGAACGACCCTGCCGAATCCACGGGTCTTTCTCACTACCTCGAACACCTGATGTTCAAAGGCACCTCTCACTTCGGCACCCTCGACTGGGCCAAGGAACAGGAGCAACTCAAGAAAATTGAAGCTCTGTACGAAGTCTATAACCACACCACCGACCCCGCACAGCGCAAGGCCATCTATCATCAAATTGACTCCGTTTCCTACGAGGCTTCCAAATACGCCATTCCGAACGAGTACGACAAGCTGATGTCTGTGATCGGCGCGCAAGGCACCAATGCTTTTACCTCCAACGATATGACTGTATATCAAGAAGATATACCCAGCAACGAATTGGATAGATGGTTAAAAATCGAATCCGATCGTTTCTCCAACGCTGTCTTCCGTCTTTTCCATACAGAATTGGAAACCGTTTATGAGGAGAAGAACATGAATATGGCCAACGACAGTCGTACCGCCCGCGAAAAGATGAATGAAGCTCTGTTTCCGCACCATCCTTACGGCACACAGACCACCATCGGAACGGTTGAGCACTTGAAGAATCCTTCTCTGACGAACATCAACAAGCACTACAAAACCTATTATGTACCTAACAACTATTGTATTGCCATGTCGGGCGACTTTGACCCGGATGAGGCAATCCGTTTGATTGACAAATACTTTGGAAAACTCCAACCGCATTATATTCCCGATTTTACCTACGTAAAGGAGAAACCGATCCGCGAAGTGAAAGTGGTGGATGTGTATGGTTTGGAGCCGGAGAATGTGCAGATCGGCTTCCGCATTGATGCCGGCACCGGCTCCCGCGACGTGCTTTTGGCCGAGATGGCTGATGCCGTGCTGATGAACGGCTCTTGCGGTATCATCGACGAGAATATCAACCAAAAACAGCTGGCACAATATGCTGCCACTGGCGTGAACGACCTCAACGATTACGCCTATTTCCGCCTGTCGGGCAAACCCAAACAGGGTCAAACCTTGGAGCAGCTCAAGGACCTCCTGCTCCAGCAAATCGAGATTCTGAAATCTGGTAACTGGGACGAGGATTTGCTCACCGCCGCTATCAACAACCGCAAACTCCGCGACATGACCTCGCTGGAAAGCAACAGCAACCGCGGCATGAAGATGGCTTTTGCCTACATCGCACACCAAAGCTGGCAGGACGTGCTCAATGAGACCGAGAACATGAGCCTCGTGACCAAAGAGGATGTTATCGACTTCGCCAACCGCACCTTCAAAAACAACAATTATGTGGTTGTCTATAAGCGCCAGGGCGAGCAACGCAACGTCCAGAAAGTGGATAAGCCCGAAATTACGCCCGTGGTCATCAACCGCGATGTGGAAAGCGATTTCATGAAGGAAATCAAAAACACAAAAGTTAACCCCGTCGAACCTGTTTTCGTGGATTTCAACAAAGACATGAAAAAAGGCAAAGCCAACGGCAACGAGATTCTCTACGTACAGAACACTGAAAATGGCCGCTTCCATATGGTTTACCGCTATAATTATGGTACCTTGTATGACAAATACTCCAGAATCACCAATGAGTTTTTGGACCAGTTGGAGAGCGAAAACCGCACCCTCAGCCAGATCAACCGTGAGATGTACGACCTCGCCTGCGACTACAACATCAGTTTCGGCGACAAGTACGCACGCGTGAGCATCAGTGGTCTGAGCGAGAACATGGAGAAAGCCATGGCCATTGTAGAGGACATCTTGAATCACCCCAAGATTTCTGAAGAATCGGTACAAAACTCCATTGCTGACATTTTACAAAGCCGCGAGGATGCCAAAACACGCCAAAACAGTATTTTCCAAAAGATGCTGAGCTATGCTTCATACGGCAAGGACAATGTGCGCAAGTTCTTCGTCAACAACGATGACCTCATGAAAATCAAGGCGCAGGATGTCATCAACCAGATCAAGACGATGACCTCCCAACCGCAACGCATTCTCTATTATGGCGACCTGACACTCGCTGACTTGCAGAAGGTGGTCACTGAAAAACATAGCGTGCACCCAGCCAAGAAACCCGTCAAGATGAACCCTGACTACGACCGTTTGCCCACCAAGGAGAACAAGGTCTATTTCGCACACTACGACGCCAAGCAATCGTTGTGCCGTCAGTTGAACACCTCTGTGCCTTTCAACCCGACCATGACCCCGCAGGTGAAAATGTACAACGAGTATTTCGGTGGCAGCATGAACTCCATCGTATTCCAGGAAATTCGTGAAAAACGCTCTTTGGCCTATACCGCTGCCGCCTATTTTGTGGAGCCGAGCGAAAAAGGCCGTTACGACTACAACTTGACCCACATCGGTACGCAGAACGACAAGCTGCCTGAAGCTTTGGCTGCCTTCACCGACCTGTTGGATAACATGCCTGTTTCCGAGCTCAACTTCGACTTGGCTAAGACTTCCCTTATCTCCGAATATCGCACCTCACGCGTGCGCAAGATGTCGGTCATCAACTCCTACCTGACCTGCGAAGAGGCTGGCTTGAAAGAATCCCCTGCCAAAGCCAACTACAATGCCATCAAGAATATGACCTTGAACGATGTGATCAACTTCAACAAAACCTACATCAAAGGTCAAAAGCACGTTGTCGTGGTGCTGGGCAACCAGAACGAAGTCGATATGAAAGCCTTGGAGAAATACGGCAAGATTACCACACTCTCTTTAGAGGAGATTTTCGGATACTAATTTGAATTAACTCTGATTTTCGACATAGCTAGCGCGCCAACGCTGACGGGGACTTTCCTGAATCAAGCATTGGCGCGCTTGTCGTGTTGCCATATTTGCCAGCTGTTGAACAAATTCTGCCAGACAGAATAGAAAGCCAGGAACACGGAGGCTAACGGATTAAGATACGTGTTGGCCATCCAAATACCCATGGCCGTATTCTTCTGCCCCAGCATCTGCCCACCGGCAATGACATCTCCATACCTCTTCCCCACTCTACGGCCCAGTGCAAAATGGATGGCGCATGTGATGACAGAAGCTACTCCTAACCACAAAATATTGAGGCTGTTGCCCTGACCGTGGATAAAGATGTAGTCAATGGTCTGCCCTAAAGTCAGGAAAAGCAGAAACGCCCAGATATAGAAGGTGGTATTTTTAAAGCCACTCAAAGCATCGTTAGCCTTCTTCCAAAACAACTGCAAAAACAGGGCAACAAAGAACGGCAAGGCAATGGTAGGACCTATCTTTTTGAGAATCAACAGAAAAGAAGTCCAAAAAGAAAGGTCATGATGCACACCGATAAAAGTAAAATAGAAAGGTGCGATGACGGAGATCATCAAATTGCAGAGGATGGTGTATTCGGTGACGGTTTCACGGTTGGCGCCCAGCAGGCAGGAGATGACTACCACTGAAGAGGCCACGGGGCAAAGCACACCGATAAGCACGCCTTGCGCCACCAGCTCGTTACGGAACACCCCTACAATCAGATAATACATGCCGATGCTGACTATCGCTTGGAAAAGCAACAGCCAAAGATTGAGCTTTGTAATCTTTAATTTGCGGATATCGACTGCCACAAAATTGAGCAGCAGAATGAGAAAAATAAGATATGGAGCCAGAAATGAAAGCAACGCGCACCATTTGTGGAGCAACAAACCCAAAAGGATAGCGCAAGGCAACACATAACTTCTCATCTTCTGCATATCCCCTATTTTTGAGCCATCTTAAGCGTCAGTATGGTAACAAACAAAAAGATGATATTGGGAATCCACGTACCCAACACGGGCGGCAGACCACCGGAAACGGAAAAAACCGTGGACACTTGCTGCAAGAATATAAATGTAAATGCCAATCCCATACCCATGAAGATGTGCACGCCCACACCGCGCTGGTTTTTGCGCGAAGAGACACTCAACCCTAAAAAAGTCATGATGAAGATACCTATGGAGTTGGCAATACGCTTGTGCTGCTCAATCTGAAAATGCGCCACCAGATTGGACCCTCTCAACTTCTCCTCCTTTATGAATGCCCGCAACTCCTTATCTGACATGGTCTCCGCAATAAAGACATCCTGGCTGAAGTTGCGTGGCTGAACATTAAAAATGGTATCCATCTGATTGCCTGTCGTCACGATCTCTTTACCATTGACAATATCCCTCCTCACATAATGACTCAAAATCCATTTGCCCTTTTGCGGATCGTATGAGGCTGATCTTGCTTTTATCTTCACGCGGATGCTGGAGTTTTCAAACTCCTCGTATGTGAAGTCATAGCCAATCTCGCTTTCGCGGTCCCAGCGCTGTACATACAAATAGCTGTTGGCCGAGTTCTTGATATGCAAATCCGAAGTGGAAATAGCCTGTTTTCCGAAATACTTATACTTGAACTCATTCAGATTCTCGTTGGTGTGCGGCACCACAAAGTTAGCCATAAACAGCGACACCAGCATAATCACGATTGCGCCGACAAAGTAAGGCACGAGAAATCGCATAAAGCTGACCCCATTATCCAAAATGGAGATGATCTCATTGTTGGAAGAGAGCTTTGAAGTAAACCAGATGACGCTGATGAAGGTAAACAGCGGAATAAAAAGGTTGATAAAATACGGGATGAAATTGAGATAGTAACCTGTGATAATCTCCCCCACGGGGATGGACTTGCTCATAAAACGCTGAATGTTTTCAGAGAGGTCGAACACGATGATGATAGTCATCAGCAACAGGATGGAATAGACTACCGACCCGAGGAATTTCCGCAGGATGTAGGAGTCAATGATTTTCCAGCCTGTGAGGTCACAGACATGCTCCCAGAACCGTTTCCAACTGTTTTTAAAAGACATGGAGGTTAATGATGATGGCGTTCACGCAGATATAGCGAAGCGGTTGCAAAAGTACAAAAAATAGCAAATTACAGTATTTGTTCTATGTACGTTGAATCCATAACGGAATATTTGTTAGTTTTGCATCTTCAAAATCTGAAATTCATTTTTTATCTCTATTATGAAAAAACTTTTTATCGCAATTGCTTTACTGACACTGATTTGTGGCTGTAAAAAACAAGACCAGACCGATGCCAACGTCATCGGGAAACCCGAAATCCAAGTCCAGGACGGACGCTTTACGCCGGAAGTGATGTGGGCGTTGGGCAAGATGGGCGAGAAAGCAGTCTCCCCCGATGGCAAACAGATTGCCTATACCGTGACCTACTATGACATGGAACAGAACAAGGGCAATGCCGAGATTTACCTCATCCCCGCTGAAGGTGGCAAGGCCGACCGCCTCACTACCACCAACACCAGCGAGTTCAACCTTGTATGGCAGGATGACGAAACGTTGCTCTTCTGCCGCGACAATGATATCATCGCCATGACCATGAAAGATGGCCGCGAGAAGACCATCGCCACTTTCGAAAACGGCACCGAGGGCTTCAAACTCGCCCCCGACGGCAAGTCCATCGTCTATATCGCCACCAAACCGGTGAAACGCCCCGGCCATTTGGACAAACTCTACGCTGGCCTCGACAAGACCACCGGCCGTATCAACGAGGATTTGATGTACCGCCACTGGGACAATTGGGTAGATGAATATCCCCAAATCTTCCTCGCCGAGTTTGACGGCAAGAAAGTGGATGTAGATAATGCTGTCTGTCTCATCGACAGCACTTTCGAGTGCCCGATGCGCCCGTGGGGCGGCGTGGAGCAGTACAACTACAGCCCCGACAGCAAAACCATCGCCTATACTTGCCGCAAGAAAACCGGCAGCGACTACGCACATTCCACCAACAGCGACATCTTCCTGTATGACATCGCAAAGAAGACCACCAAGAATGTCAGCGAAGGTATCATGGGCTACGACCAGAACCCCGTGTTCAGTCATAATGGCAAATATCTCGCATGGGAAAGCATGGAACGCGACGGCTACGAGAGCGACAAGCTGCGTCTCATGGTGCTGGATCTCGCTACTGGCGAACGCACCGACATGTCGGAGAACTTCGACTACAACTTCACCAACATCAGCTGGACCGACGACGACAAGGAGATTTTGGGTGTGGTGAACTACCGTGGTATGGACGAGATTTTTGCCTACAACCGTGCTAGCAAAGAGTTCCGTCAGATTTCGCACGGATACCATGACATCCACGGTTTTGAACTGGTAAACGGCAAACTTTACGCCGACCAAGTGTCCATCCAATATCCGGCTGAGATCTTTGTCTATAACCTCACTGACAACAAAGCTGACGGCAAGAAGATTTCCGCCATCAACGATGACGTGCTCTCACAGGTGCGCATGGGCAAGGTGGAAGAGCATTGGATCAAGACCGTAGATGGCAAGGACATGCTCACGTGGCTCATCTATCCGTACGACTATGACAGCACGAAAGTGTATCCGGCATTGCTCTATTGCGAGGGCGGTCCGCAGTCGATGGTGAGCCAGTTCTGGAGCACGCGCTGGAACTTCATGGTGATGAGCGGTGGTGGCTACTTCATCATCGCACCCAACCGCCGCGGCACTATCGGCTTCGGCACGGAGTGGTGCGAGGAAATCAGTGGCGACTACGGTGGCCTTTGCATGCAGGACTACATGCGTGCCGCCGACTATTTCACCGACAATGTGAAACAGATTGACAAAGAGCGCCTCGGTGCCTGCGGTGCCAGCTTCGGAGGCTATAGCATCTACTGGCTCGCCGGCCACAACCACGACGTGAAGGGCTACAATGAAGGCCGCCGTTTCAAAGCTCTGTTGGCCCACAACGGCATGTTCAACTTTGAGCAGCAATATTTGGAGACCGAGGAACTCTGGTTCGATAACTGGGACATCGGTGGCCCGTACTGGGATTGGAACAACCCGCAGATTAAGAAGAGCTACGCCTGCTCACCTCACCTGTTTGTGGATAAATGGAATACGCCTATCTGCGTCATCCACAGCGAGTTCGACTTCCGCATTGTGGCCTCTGAAGGTATGGCCGCTTACAATGCCGCCAAGATGCGCGGTCTGGAAGCTCGCTACCTCTACTTCCCAGATGAGACACACTGGGTGCTCAAGCCGCAGAACAGCCTGCTTTGGCATCGCAACTTCCTCGACTGGTTCGATACCTATCTGAAAAAGTAAACCAATAACGGAAAATTATCTGTTTTTCCACAACGTCCGCACTCTGCACACCTCCACCTGATCCTTTTCGGAATAGATGGAGCAGAGAAAATCGTTGGGAGCCGTCTCCTGTTTCATTACAGTGTAGCGGTCGTCGGAACGGGTTTGCTGCAAGTAGTTGATGGAAAGGAACGCCAGCGTATGCTGGTCGTGAAACTCATTGTCAAAACTATCCATCACCCACGTGACGTAGGCGGAGTTATTGGCGTGGCGGTTCATGTCAATATTGGAATATACCACCGGTTTGAAAACGGCATTCTCGCAGGGAACGCCTGTGCGCAGGCGCGTGGCGGGCATTTCCAGCGCATGCAATCCCTCTACAGTTCCCAAATGGTTTTCGTAGGCACTCAGCTGGTGGGGTTTACCCTCTCCATCCAAAATCACCCAATTGGAAGTGGAACGAACCAGCACCTCATCATCCAATGTTTTAATCTGATAATCACGAGGTTGCACTAGGTAGTTATTCTTCTTCGGCCAAGTAATGATGTTCACCTCCTCCAGCCATTCCGGCATACGCAGAATTTCCACATCCATGCGCGACAAGGCCCAGAACTGATTGAATTGGTGCAAATAATCCCAACCCACACCCAATTCATTGGCATGGTTGACCGCCACTTCCTGCAGCAGGTTGAACATGAGCGTAGGGGTCAGCATCCGCTTGCCGTCCACCATGTAGGAAGCAATAGAATGCTTTTCAATATGTGTACCTTCGTGATTTGTCATAATTCCATTTTTGGGCCGCAAAAATAGAAAAAAAGCGATTTGTCTATTAATTTTTCCCTGCGGTGATGACAATTTTGCGGTCCTTGGCAGCCTGCAGTCCGTAAACCGTCTCCCTGGCCTCTTCGGAGGCAAACGTGTGTTGGACGGCTCCCTGCGAGTCCGTGTGGATGGTCAGTCCCGGGCGGTCGCCGTCCAAATAGGGCGCCAAAGCAAAGTTGTCGGCCCTATACAGGTAGTTCAGCAAGCTCACAATGCGCCGCGAGGACAAGTGCTTGTTGTACTCGCTGTTATGCAGCGGCGATGCATATCCGCTGATGGTCAGCTCCACCGTTTCGCCGTTTTGCAAGGCCTCTTTGATGTAACGTTTGAGCAGAATGAGACGGTCGTGCCCTGTAGCAACCGAGTCGCGGAGGAAGGCGTACATACCTTGCTGCACGGCGGCCAAACTGTCGCCCGACAAACCCTGCCCCGACTCGCTGACGTACAGATCGTGCGCGGCCAGATATTTTCGGTATAGTTGCCCGTAATCCGACAGCGTGGTGTCCGACAGCGACCTTGGGTCCGGCTCATCGTTCTGGAAGTAGAGCGTGATGGGCAGCACCGAGGCTATCTTCTCCTGCGTACTCGGCGTATCCATCGTAGTCTCCTCACTATGAAGCTGTTCAATAGGTTCGAAATGGAAAATGTCATTGCAGCAGGTGTCTTCCAACGACAGATTATCGTGCGGACGGTTGGAAGAAAAATAACCGCTCTTGCCGCCTTCATTCAGAGAAAAATAGAAATCATTGTATTCCGAATTGTAAGGCACGCCCATGTTGGACACCTCGCCCCATTGTCCCAGCGCCCCTGAGCTGTAGAAAATGTCGTAGTCGCCGATGCCCAAGTGTTCATCGGAACTGAAATACAGCGTACCCGTTTGGGTGTCGTAAAAAGGAGTAATTTCGTTGCCCTCGGTATTGATGCGACCACCCAAATTGACTGGCGGGTTGTATTTGCCATCCCGACAGACGGAATACCAGATGTCCAACCCTCCATAGCCGTTCGGGCGATTGGAGACAAAATACAAAATGCTGTGCCCATCGGCCGGCAACAGGAAAGGTTGCATGGAGGAAAAGCCTTCCGTATTGATGGTGGAGGGTAGTTTGACTGGCTTCTCCCAGCCTTTTTTGCCGAGGTGCGCTTCCCAAAGATGACATTGCAAGTTGCCGTCGCCCACGCGGTTGCAGCGCGAAAAGACAAGCCAGTCGCGTTGCTCGTTGAAGCAGAAATTGCTGTTGAAGTATTTGCCGGAATTGATGCTGGCGGGCAGGGCCGTGGGGCGGGCGTATGAGCCGTCGGGTCTCAAACTCGTCTCGTAAATGTTGCAGTACCAGCTGGTTTCAAAGAAATGATCGTTATCCTCTTTCATATCGGAGCGCATGGAAGTGAAAAAGAAAGCGGAGTCGGGGTACAATCTTCCGGCATATTCGGAAAAATGCGTGTTTATAATGGTAGGCAACGCCTCCACCTTGACCGGCAACGTATCCTTGCGAATGAACTCGCGCTGTTGCTCCTTCTGACTCTCCGTCAAACGCACGTTCTGCGCCAGCCCCGCCAAAGGCAGGAGCAGTCCGAGAAGAAAGATAAAAAGCAAGCGCTTCATTTGAATTGAGAATTAAAATATAACCATATACTATTGACTGTTACCTATACCCTGATCCCTGTACCCCTTTCACCCTTTTCACCTCTTTCACCCCATTCACCCATCCCCTCCTCTCACATCACATCATACGGGCACGGTTCTTTGCCGGTGCGGGTGACGGATTTCTTGCGGAAAATGTAGGATATGGAGACTTCCAGCGCGCCGCGCCCGTGCGTGGCCACGCGGAAGGAGGAAACATTAACATCATAGCTGATACCAATCCGCAGATTCTGCCAGTCGAAGAACACATCGGCGATAACGGCATCGTTCCAGCGGTAGAAGACCCCGCCACCGACCGAGAACAGAGTGGTATAGCTGTTTTTACGTTGAAAATATTCGATATTGGTGCCGAAGACGGCCTCATAAAACGAGCGTTGGATGGATGCCAACGCCATCGGTTCCAAGGCCACATTAGAAGAAAGGGCTATGCGCGAGAGAAAGTGAAGATTATAGCGGATTGGCAAGCGTTGTGAAGTAGTACCGAACGTTTCTTTGGGCTGGTTGAGATGAGCCGCGGCAACACCCAGCTGGAACGTGTTGGTCTTGTTCGGACTATAGCTCCAGAAGAGTCCCGCACCACAATCAAAATAAAATTGCTTGGTAGTCAGGAACTGCTCGCCGGAGCCAAGTCCAGGGTTGTAATGATTGTGTTGGAACTGCTCATCCCAGCTACTGGCCGCGAGGTCGAAGAAGTTGTTGAACATGCCCGCGTAGGCGCCGATGCCGATCTTGTGATGGTTTTGGTGACCAACATATTTGATGAACG
>Ga0265299_10000397_pt1 | contig 55261 bp, 43 predicted proteins | sample AusTroGonzalo_MG_4_FD_193485 | JGI IMG/M metagenome (GOLD analysis project Ga0265299, IMG submission 193485) | Bovine rumen microbial communities from tropical cattle in Woodstock, Queensland, Australia - Gonzalo_02 | ecosystem: Host-associated > Mammals > Digestive system > Stomach > Rumen ...
AGTGCGTTCCAGAGACTGTGGCGGGCTTCAGGATTCTGCTGCTGGATGGTGTCGAAAAGGCGGCGCATGTCGTCGCGATGACTGTCGTGCTCGTATGGGCACAACTTCACTTGTTTCTCGTAGAGGCGCAACTCGGCATAGCGCTTGATGTCGGCCTCCTCGACCATGCACAGTGGGCGGATGATGCTCAGTGGCATCTTTCGCATCTGAAGCAGGGCGGGCATTGTGTCGAAACGGCCCTGATAGAATTGGTTCATCAGGCAGGTGTGTAGCAGGTCGTCCTGATGGTGGCCCAAGGCAATCTTGTTGCAGCCTAGGTGCTGAGCCAGGTTGAAGATTTCCTTGCGGCGATACCAGGAGCAGAGAAAACAGGGAGGCTTCTGGGGGGACGGCTCGAAGCGGGTGGTGACGATATGAAGGGGGACGTCTAAATCGTGGCAGAACTGCTCCAGATAGGCGGTAGAGGTCTCGTAGGCGATGTTCTCCATGCGCACGTGGATGGCTTCCACCCTGAACTTGGGGTGGTCTATCTTGGCGCGCTTGGCCAGCATCTCCAGAAGACACAGGGAGTCCTTGCCGCCCGATAGTGCCACGAGGACGTGGTCGTTGTCCTCGAGCAGGTGGTAGGTGGCAAATGCCTTAACAAAACGTTCTCGGATGCGTTTTTCTAGTCGGTCAACCTCGGTTCTCATTTACAAACCTCAAATCTCAAACCTCAAACCTCAAACCTACTTCATGAACACCAGATAGACGGCGCAGATGATGAGAAGGAAGGCCAGGATGTGGTTCCAGTGCAGATGGGTGCCTTGGAACATGATGTTGGCGATGATGCAGAACACGGCCAGCGAGATGCACTCCTGTATAACCTTGAGTTGGATGAGGTTGAAGGGCCCTCCGTTGTCTACGAAACCTAGTCGGTTGGCGGGCACCTGACAACAATACTCAAAGAAGGCTATGCCCCACGAGAAGGCGATGACGCCGATGAGGGGCCAATGGCTCGACGTGCCTGTTTCCTGTAGTTTCAAATGCCCATACCAAGCCAGCGTCATGAAGACGTTGCTTAGTATGAGCAGTAAGATAGTATATAATCCGTTCACAATGAATTCTTAATTTTCAATTATCAATTCTCAATTCCCTTGAGATAATCATCCATGTTTTGGGCAGCACGGCGTCCGTCGCCCATGGCGAGGATTACGGTAGCACCGCCACGCACGATGTCGCCACCGGCAAAGATCTCTGCACGGTTTGACTGCATGCCTTCATTGACCACGATGGTGTTCTTGCGTCCCAATTCCAAGCCCTCGATAGAGTTGGGTACCAATGGGTTGGGACTCACGCCTACGGCAACAACCACCTGATCTACATCGAGGGTCACCGTCTTGCCCTCAACAGGCACAGGACTGCGACGGCCAGAGGCATCGGGCTCGCCCAGTTCCATCACTTGAAGCACGGCGGCTTTCACGGCGCCATTCTCGTCGGCCAGATACTCGATGGGGTTGTGCAGGGTGAGGAAGTTGATGCCTTCTTCCTTGGCATGCTTCACCTCCTCCAGACGGGCAGGCATCTCCTGCTCAGAGCGGCGGTAGACAAGTGTCACCTCGGCACCCAGGCGCTTGGCGGTGCGGCACGAGTCCATGGCGGTGTTTCCACCACCCACTACAAGCACCTTCTTGCCCAGGTTGATGGGGGTATCGGTGGTGGGGTTGGCAGCATCCATCAGGTTCACACGCGTCAGGTATTCGTTCGACGACATGATGTTGATGGCGTTCTCGCCAGGAATATTCATGAAGTTGGGCAGACCGGCACCAGAGCCTACGAAGATGCCCTTGAAGCCTTGCTGCTCGAGGGTCTCCACGCTGATGGTCTTGCCCACGATGACGTCGGTCTGGAAGTGTACGCCCATCTTGCGCAGGTTCTCGATTTCCACATCCACAATCTTGTTGGGCAGGCGGAATTCGGGAATACCGTATTTCAGCACACCGCCAATCTCGTGAAGGGCCTCGAAGACATAGACGTCATAGCCCTTCTTCACCATGTCGCCGGCAAAGCTAAGTCCGGCAGGACCTGAACCTACAACGGCCACCTTGATGCCGTTGGAGGGGGCAATCTCGGGAAGAGAGATGCTGCCACTCTCGCGCTCGTAGTCGGCGGCGAAGCGTTCCAGATAGCCAATGGCCACAGCGGGCTCGTTCATCTTCAGGTGGATACACTTGCTCTCACACTGCTTCTCCTGCGGGCACACGCGTCCACACACGGCGGGCAGGGCAGAGGTGTTCTTCAGTACCTTGGCGGCAGCGAGGAACTCTCCACGCTCGATGTTCTTAATGAATGATGGGATATTAATATTGACAGGACAGCCCTCTACACACGATGGCTTGGCGCAGTCCAGACAGCGCTTAGCCTCGGTCATCGCCATCTCCTTGGTTAGTCCAATATTCACTTCCTCTGTGCGGGTGGTGGCACGATAAACGGGGTCGAGCTCGGGCATCTTTACACGCTCAATCTGTGTGCGCTCCTTGGGTTTCATGCTTTGCTGGAGCTCCTTACGCCAGGGGGCATTACGATCGGTGAGTTCTTCTATAGAGGGGCAAGGGGCAAGTTTTGAGGGGCAAGAGGTCAGATCTGCAGCAGGACTATTCTCTTGCTCCTTGCCCCTTGCATCTTGCTCCTTATCCATGTGCTCCTGGAAATGCTCCATCTCTTCAAGCTCGGCCTTTTTGAAGGTGCCCATGCGCTTGAACATCTCGTCCCAATCCACGAGGGCACCATCAAACTCGGGGCCGTCGATGCACACAAACTTGGTCTTGCCGCCAATGGTCAGTCGGCAGGCACCACACATACCCGTACCATCGACCATGATGGTGTTGAGCGATACCTCGCAGGGGATGTTGTGCTTCTGGGCGGTGAGGTTAGAGAACTTCATCATGATTGGGGGACCAATAGCAAACACCTTGTCGACGTGCTCCTGCTCGATGAACTTCTCGATGCCGACGGTCACTACGCCTTTTTCGCCATAAGAGCCATCGTCAGTCATGATGATGACCTCGTCGGAGCTCTCGCGTACCTTATTTTCTAATATAATCAAATCCTTGGAACGACCGGCCATCACCGACAGAACACGGTTGCCGGCTGCCTTCAGGGCCTGGATGATGGGTAGCATAGGCGCTACACCCAGGCCGCCGCCTGCGCATACCACGGTACCGAAGTTCTCGATATGGGTGGGATTGCCCAGTGGGCCCACCACGTCGGTCACGAAATCGCCTTCGTTCAACATGCACAACTTCTTAGACGAAAGACCAACCTGCTGCACCACCAAAGTAATAGTGCCCTTGTTCTTGTCGGCACCAGCAATGGTGAGTGGCATACGCTCGCCTTTCTGACCGACGCGTACAATGACGAAGTTACCTGCCTTGCGGCTGTTAGCAATTAGCGGTGCCTCAATTTCGAAGAGGAATACCTTCTCAGAAAACTGTTCTTTTCTTACGATTTTATTCATAATCTTTGTCTATAATGTACAGATTGTTTGCTAATTGGCTGCAAAGATAGCAAATTGTTTTGAAATAACCATAAAATTATGACGGAAAAATCCAACGGGTTGGGGTTTGGGGTGTTTCTGACGGATATGTCAATGTAAATAAAAAGAGAGTCAGATGTTTTTTCATCAGACCCTCTTGATGTTTTGTGTATTTTTTGATTATTTTATCATCTCAAATCCTGTGTAGGGAACAAGGGCGGCGGGAATCTTGATGCCGTCTTCCGTCTGGTTGTTCTCAAGCAGGGCAGCCACGATGCGGGGCAATGCCAAGGCAGAGCCGTTGAGGGTGTGGCAGAGTTCGGTCTTCTTGGTCTCGCTGTTGCGGTAGCGGCACTTCAGGCGGTTGGCCTGGTAGGTGTCGAAGTTAGAAACAGAAGAAACCTCGAGCCAGCGACCCTGAGCCTCTGAATAGACCTCGAAGTCGTAGCAGATAGAAGAGGTGAATGACTGGTCGCCACCACAGAGCAGCAGGATGCGATAGGGCAACTCGAGCTTCTGGAGCAGGCCCTCCACATGAGCGAGCATCTCCTTGTGACTCTCCTTTGAGTGTTCGGGCTTGTCGATGCGCACAATCTCAATCTTCGAGAACTCGTGCAGGCGGTTCAGACCGCGCACGTCCTTGCCGTATGAGCCAGCCTCACGGCGGAAGCACTCGGTATAGGCGCAGTTCTTGATGGGCAGGTCTTTCTCGTCGAGGATGACATCACGATAGATATTCGTCACAGGCACCTCGGCGGTGGGGATGAGGTAGAAATCGTCTACCTCGCAGTGGTACATCTGACCTTCCTTGTCGGGTAACTGACCTGTGCCATAGCCTGAAGCAGCATTTACTACTGTAGGAGGCATAATCTCGGTGTAGCCACTCTTGCGGGCCTCGTCGAGGAAGAAGTTGATGAGGGCGCGCTGCAAACGGGCTCCCTGACCAATATAAACGGGGAAGCCAGCACCTGTAATCTTCACACCCAGGTCGAAGTCGATGAGGTTGTATTTCTTGGCGAGCTCCCAGTGGGGCAGGGGATTGGCCAGTCCCAGCGAGGGGTTCACGTCCCAGTTGCCTACGGTATCGTTGGCGGTGCACTCCTTCAGATTGCTCTTCACCACGCGGTTGTCCTCGGCAGCCTTGCCTTCGGGTACTTCGTCGTAGGGGATATTGGGAATCTGGCAGAGCAGGCGGGTCACCTCGTCTTGTGCCTGGTTCATCGTGTCTTCCAACTGCTTGTTGGTATCTTTCATCTGGGCTACTTGTGCCTTGATGGCTTCGGCTTCGGCTTTCTTGCCTTCCTTCATCAGACCGCCAATCTGGGCAGCCATCTTCTTGGCCTCACTCAGGTTCTTGTCTAACTGTTGCTGAGCCTCGCGACGCTTCTTGTCAACAGCAAGAACTTCGTCGATGGCTTCTTTTGCGCCTTTGAACTGCTTCTTCTCCAAGCCGCGAATGACGCGTTCTGTTTCCTCTGTAATGAGTTTCAGTGTGAGCATAATTCTATTTCGTTTTTATTGTTTTAATTCGTTGAGACGGGCAATGTACTTGCCGAGGATGTCGAACTCGATGTTCACCACCGTGCCTACCTCGATATCCTGGAAGTTGGTGTGCTCCAGGGTATAGGGGATGATGGCCACTTGGAAAGAGTGGCTGGTGGGATTGCATACCGTGAGGGATACGCCATTGACGGTGACGGAACCCTTGTCGACGGTGAAATAGCCGCGAAGGGCCATCTCGTGGTTCTCTGGATAATCGAAGGTGAAATAGGTTGAGCCGTTGGCATCTTCCTTGGCAACGCAGGTGGCTGTCTGGTCCACATGTCCCTGAACGATGTGGCCGTCAAGGCGTCCGTTCATGATCATGGAGCGCTCTACATTCACCTTGTCGCCTACGTGGAGCAGGCCAAGATTGGTGCGGTCGAGGGTTTCCTTCATGGCGGTGACTACATACTCATTGCCCTCGATGCTGACCACGGTGAGGCAGACGCCATTGTGGGCTACACTCTGGTCGATGCTCAGTTCGCCAGCGAACGAGCAGGTGAGCGTGAAGTCGATGTTGTCTCTGTCTTGATGGATGCCAACGACGGTGGCGAATTCTTCGATGATACCTGAGAACATTTTCTATTCTTAATAATTCCTAGTTAATCCGTAATTATTCCGTAGTTAAAGAATGGGGCCGCCAGGGTGATGTGATGAAAACTCCTTTATCACAGGTTGTGGGCGCTCTCCGTCTTTGTAATCCACCGGCACTATAAGGAATGCTTGGTTAGTGGCCCGCCATTGACAAGAGAAGACAGTCCCGGTTTTCAACGTTATTTGATGAGTATCCCGATCGAACCAAGACGGCCCCTTATTTGTTTTCTGGGTGCAAAGTTAATACTTTTTGTTGAGATACGCACGCTTTTGCGTGTTTTTATTCAATTAATTCGTATTCTTCGCCCGCATCGGGTTGACTGGCGGTATGTTTGTCGTGATATTCCTGGGGCGTGAGGCCTGTCTTGTGGCGGAACAGCATCTCAAACTTCTCAAGATTGCGGAAACCCACGCGGGCTGCAATGTCGGCTACGGGGTCGTTGGTCTTCTCAAGCAGTTCCTGAGCTTTATGCAGGCGGAAGTCGTAGATATATTCCTTGGGCTGCATGCCGGTGATGCGCTTGATATTATCCTCGAAATCAGCCAGATTCATGGATAGCTGGGTGAGAATCTCGTTCACGTCAATCTGGTGCTCCATGTGGTGTACATCCATCCAGGCTGTGAGTTGCTCCATGAAGGCCTGGTCCTGTTTCTGCTGGCGTAGCAGGTACTCGGTATCGATGGCGTTGTTGTGGCGCTTCTTCTCCAGATTCTTGCGGCGACTCTGGAACCAGAACATGAGGGCGATGGCAATGGCGACGCCGATGATCATATAGAGCCAGATGGAGTTCTGGGACGCGAAGAAGGCGGCGGGAACGATGACTTCAATCTCCTTGATGTCGTAGTTGTCGGGCGAGTCGAGGAGGAAGGCACGCACCTTGAAGGTATAGGTGCCGGCGGGCACGTCTTGATAGGAGGCCAGGCGACGTGGGTTGGCGTTGATCCAATCGTCGTCGTAGCCTTCGAGTTTATACTGGTAGTGGATGCGGTGCTGCAACTGATAGTTGAGGGCCGCAAACTGGAAAGCAAAGTTGGTGCACGAGTCGGGTAGGCGCACAGACTTGGCATCGGGCACATAGTAGTTGTAGGCGGCATTCAGTCGTGGGCTCTGCAACTGGCGGTTCACGAAGAAATCGGTGATGCGGAGCTTGAGCATCGAGGCATTGGCGGTGACGAGCTTTTTCTGGTCGACCACGTAGTAGCCGTCGATGGTGCCAAAGAGGATGTGGCCGTTGGACATGGTGGTGGCTGAGCCTTCGGAGCAGATGGTCTCGTCGACACCCTCGAGGTTGGAGTAGGTGGCGAAGATGCCCTTGGATACGTTGAATGAGCAGAGCTTGTCGTCGGTGGCAAACCACACATTGTCCTTGCCGTCGAAGGTGAGACTTCTAATCTCTTCGGAGGGCAACTTATAATGTGCATTGATATTCTCGAAGAGCCAGCAGCCCTCGGCATCGCGCCCGATGGTGCGAGCTAATCCACCACCATTGGTACCTATCCACATGGTGCCTTGGGCATCACAGCTAATACAGACGATATCATTGGACATGAGGATATTGTCGGGGTGGTCACTCGAGGGCTTGAGCTTGTGAATCTCGAGTTTGTTGCTCTTATACGAAAGGATAAGGACACCATCGGTGGTGCCTGCCCAGATGGTGCCGTCCTTGCGGTTGAGGGCGATGGTACGCACCTTCTGATAGGCGTTGATGGGATAGTTCTTCATGCCTTTCTTGGCATGGAGGAAATAGTCCTTGCCTTTGGGCATGAGGTTGACGCCACCACCATAGGTGGCCACCCAGATATTGCCGTCCTTGTCCTCGGTGGTGAGATAGGCGTGGTTGTCGCTGAGCGAATACTCATTGTCTTCGTGATGGCGCAGGTTGACAATAGAATAGCCATCGCCATGCGGGGTGAGTTTGAAGACACCATTGTCCTTCGACGAGAGCCAGATGTTGCCCCTCGAGTCCTTATCAATACCATAGATACGTCCGAAGGGCTCGCCCTTGTCTGTGTGCGAGTAGGTGGTGCGACTGCCATCATGCTTGATGACGAAGAGGGTGCCACTCTTGTTGCTGATAAAGAGGCGGTTGGTGGACTTGTCATGATAGATGCCGCGCACCTCGTTGTCCATATCGGAGGTGGGTGACTCAACCAGGCGCTTGCGTACGATGGTCTTGTTCAGAATCTCGAGTCTCTCGAGACCTCGGCGACTGGTAGACTCGAAGATGACACCTTCAGGCAACTCGAGGGAGGCGTTGACGGTGTTCGACAGGTTCCAGGGATTGGAGGGGTCGTTGTGGAAATACTCCATCTCGTCCTTCTCGCGATTGTAGTAGCCATAGCCACCATGGTTCATGCGCACCCAGACGATGCCGTTGACTTCGCTGCAAACGGCGCCCACACCATCGTAATTGGGCACTCGCAACTGTTGCATAAAGTGTTTCTCGTTGTGAGTAGCAGGGTTATATCGTAGTACGCCAGTACGTGTGTCTGCAAACCAAATGATGCCATGACTGTCTACGAAGATGCTATTGATGGCGCTGACACCAGAATGGATGACCTGGGCCTCCTGTCCATAGGAGAAGGTGAGAATCTTGCCTGACTTGGTGCCGGCAAAGATGTTGTAACCATTGGAATAGAGGCAGGTGATGTGCTCGTCGAGGAAATAGCCGCGACGCTCAATGGTGAGATTGCTCACATCGAGGCGATGGATGCCCTGATTGGTTCCCAACCACACGTCGTTCATATAGCCCTCGGCCATCGAGGTGATGGTCATGTCACCTGTGGTGATGAGTTGGGGGTTGAACTTGTCGTGGTCCATTCGAATCTTATAGAGTCCCACACCTTCAATGCTCACTAACACGTCGCCACCACTGGTGACGGTGATGCGATGCTTGGTGCGATATTCCTCGTTGTCCTTGATGGATTCAAAGGGATTGACGATGCAATCGGTGGAGCGTTTAAGAACGAACACACGCGAGTCGTACATGCGCATCCAGATGTTCTGATGACTGTCGATGGCCATCTGCCAGATGCGATTGTGAAGATTGGGAATGTGACTGGCAGCGCCCGTTTTATAGTTGTTGAATTTAAATCCGTCGAAACGCGACAGACCGTTCCAAGTGCCTATCCAGATATATCCATAGTCGTCTTGGACAATCTGGGTGATGGCATTACTCGTGAGTCCGTCATCGGTGGTGAAATGATGGCGGGTGGCCTGTAGTTGTTGAGCTTGAAGACCGAAAGCGGGAAACAGACTCAGGCTGGTGCCGAGGATGATGTTGTAAAGGTAGCGGTTGTTCATACGGATTAGTAGTTTTAAGGACGTGTGTTAGAATGGTTCGAAAACGTCGTTGTGGTTCTCCTTCACGGCAATACACTCCATCTCGATGAGCCAAGTGGGGCGACAGACGGAGGCGAGCACGATGATATAGGGTTTGTCGGGGAAACGCTCCTGGAAGAGTCGACTGACAACCTGATAGTCGCTCGAGTCGCGCAGGTAGACAATCATCTGTGCCACATCGTCGAAGGTGCATTCGGCCTCGGCGAGTAGGGCGCCTACATTGTCCCACATGCGGTGGGTCTGCTTGATGATGTCCTTGGGGAACACGACTTCACCTTTATTATTAATGCTGGCGGTGCCAGAGATGAATACATGACTGCGGTCGCCATAGTCCACACGTGTGCCTCGCTCGAAACTGACGCCATAGTCGCTGGTGCGATTGAGGTGGGTGGGGGCGTAGAGATAGCGAATTTGCTCAGGCTTGATGCCTGCAATGGCATAGTTGTCCATCTGGGTGAGCACATTGGGATCCTGTTGACGTCCGCCAATGCCTGTCGAGGCAATGAAGTGGGTGTTGTTAGTGAGGCCTTGGGTGAAGAACACCTGATTGCGGGCTCGCACCACACCACCATAGTTCAGGTCGACATCGTTGACAAAGAGCCACGTGCGGATGCAGTTGGCGGCAAGGGTACAACCCTCTTGTGTGAGTTGCATGATATACTCATTGAAGAGCAGGCGCGTCTGGTATTCTGAGTTGGCGGCCAGATTATGGGCACTTCCATTCCACAGGTGTCGATAGGCGCCATGCTTCACCTCATAGAGCTCGCTGGCCAGATAGCGGGTGTCGACACCCTTCATCAGATAGACCCACATACCAATCTTGGTGCCATCGAGGGGCGCCTGCTGGATGATGCTCTTGGCGCAGTCGCTGGTATCGGCGGCTGCTACATCATCGGCCTGGTTGGCTGAGTCACTAAGGAAATAGCGCTTGAAAACGGCTACTGTCCCAGGGAGTTTGTTGGTGAGGATATCTTGGTAGGCGTCGAGGATGGCATCCAGCTGTTGCTGAAAGGGCGACTCGATGTTCGTGGCGTGGAGCATGACGTGATGTTCCTGAACTTCACCAGCTTGTGTGAATGAAAATACTTCTGCTTTGGCGTTAGGATAAGTAATATGTTGTATCATTTTTAGCTATTTTGGTGCAAAAGTACATAAATTCGTCGAAATATGCAAATACTCTTATGGAAAATACTAAATTATTATTACCTTTGCAACCACAAAAAGAGAATAGAGCTGACAACAGATGAATTTGCTTGATATCATACTGCTATCAATAGCCTTGGCGATGGATTGCTTCACGGTGTCTATTGTCAGTGGTTTTATCTTAAGGCGGCGCGAATGGCGAATCATCTTGTGGATGAGTGTGTTGTTTGGTGTATTTCAGGCCTTGATGCCTCTCTTGGGATGGTTCGGAATGGCGCTTTTCTCGCAATATGTGGAGAGTTATGGCCATGTAATAGCTTTCCTGATGCTGGCGTTCATCGGTGGCAAGATGATCTATGAATCGTTTGGGGAGGAAGAAAAGCAGACCTTTAATCCACGAAAACTGGTGACACAACTATTCCTAGCTGTTGCCACCAGTATCGATGCGATGGCAGTGGGCGTGTCGTTCTCTGCCGTTGGTTATTCGCATATCAGCAGTTTATGGATGCCGCTTGTGTGGATTGGTGCCTTCTCTTTCCTCTTTGGCGTAGCCGGAAATCTGGTAGGTGTGAAGTTTGGTGCGGTGGTGCGTGGTAGCATCAAGCCAGAACTGCTGGGAGGCATCATCTTGTTGGGCATTGGCGTGAAAGTGTTGTTGTTCTAATCGCTTTCCCTCCGTCTGCCAAGATAACTCCTTCTATTCTATATTTCTTATTCCAATTGTTTCATGGCTTGTTGTACAGCAAGAACGGCTCGTCGCCAATCGGTGTCGAGCGAGAAACGGGTCATGCTGTCGCCATTTTTAAAGAATACCAATACAAGGTCTTTATCTGGGTCGTTGAATAGTGGATTTCCGTAGGAAGCATCCATGAATGCACCAATAACCTTAACCTGATGCGCTGGGGGCATCTGACTATTCTTTACCAGGGCGTTGGTATAGATGGTGAGGAAGGTGTTGAGCGCCAAGGCTTCCTTGTCGAGCAAAGTAGCTGAGGAGTCGGGCATCTCTTCCTTCATTTTGATAGCCATGTAGTTGAGGGCCTCAACCTTAAAATTGCTGAACTGCTTGATGAGGGGGGGGGTAGCAGGGTTCAACAAATCTTCTTGGGCTTTGCTGCGAATTTCATAATAGATTTCCTGTGCAGACGATGAGGTGGCTATGGCCATAATCGTAAGCACGATTAAAAATAATCGTTTCATTTTGTTTGTTTTGTTAAATTCATTTTGAGTGTGAAGCACGAAGGAAGGTCCTCTTCATAGTGGGTTACCATGATGATGGTCTTGTTGGGACGCTGACTAAATGTCTCAATGATATCTTTGACGATGGTTCTATTCTGGTTGTCGAGTCCATGGAGGGGTTCATCGAGAATCAGCAGTTGGGGGTCTTTGACGAAAGCGCGTGCCACAAGGACCAATCGTTGTTCACCACTAGAGAGGGATAGGAAAGGACGATTCTCCAAATGATCTACGCCAAAGAACCGCATCCACCAACGGCAAGTCTCGCGCTCAGCCTCGTTGGTGCGGGTATACAGACCAACGGTGTCTTTAAGTCCGCTGGCCATCACCTGAATGACGGGGATGTTGTGATGGTAGGAGCGATGCATCTCTGGAGACACATAGCCAATGTGGCGTTTGATTTCCCAGATACTCTCACCAGAACCGCGCTGGCGTCCAAACAGACTGATATTGCAGGCATAGGCCTGAGGATTGTCAGCACAAATGAGGGAAAGTAATGTGGATTTGCCGCTTCCGTTTTGTCCGCATAGGGCCCAGCACTCGCCATTATGGATGGTCCAGTTGACGTTCGAGAGAATGGCGCGTGAGCCATATTGGATATGGATGTCATTCATCTGAACCACGATGTCGGAGCTGGTTGTTTCAGAAGATTGCTCGTGGGTGAGAAGAGCTAGACGCTTGTCGTCGGCGAGGTGTGTAGGTGTTGTGGTAAAGTCCTGCTCCGGAGTCATCCAAATGATGTTGTTCACATAATCCGGAATATCCTCCCTGCGCGCCACGACAAGGTAAATTGTGAGCTGTTGCTCCTGACTGAGGGCTAGGAAGAGTTCTCTGAGTTGTTGTCTTGTTTCTGCATCAAGTCCGATGAAGGGATTGTCTAATATCAGAATCTCAGGTGAAGAGAGTAGGGTCTTGATAATCTGAAATTTTCGGAGTTCGCCGCTCGACAAGGAGATAATGAATTTGTCGAGTAAGGCGTGAAAATGAAAAAGGTCGTAGAGTCGTTGCTGGTACTGACGTCTTTCAGACGTGTCGTCGCCTGTCAAAGAGAAAGAGCGCTCGAGAATCTCACCTGTAATGGGCATCTCGTTGTCAATGTCGTGCTGGTTCCATCGTTGCTGTAGATAGTAAGCTTTGTCAGTGATGGCACCATAGGTGTCGCAGAAAGCAATATAGCGCACTTTGTCGCTGGCCAACTGCTTGCGCATCTGGTTCACATAATTGGTCTTTCCGCTACCATTAAAGCCCGCAATGGCGATTATCTTATTATCTTGCATACCCTTTCTTTTTGTGATTTGTCTTCTGCGATTTCTTCTAGGTGAGATTATATCTTGCTCACCTTGTCTTGATTCTTATTGACAAAGTCCTTCCAGCCTCTATAATGTGGTGCGTTGGACTCTGGGCGGCCCATCTGCAGGAAATGACAGTAGGCGGCTGCCAAGGCATCGGTGGCATCCATAAACTTGCCCATCTCGCTGTCGGGGATGTGAAGCAGGCGCTGCAGCATACCAGCTACTTGCTCTTTCGACGAGGTGCCGTTGCCAGTCAGGGCCATTTTGATTTTCATGGGTGCATATTCGTGAATGGGCACACCACGCTGGATAGCAGCAGCGATCGCCACTCCCTGAGCGCGTCCCAGTTTCAGCATCGATTGTACGTTCTTGCCAAAGAAGGGCGCCTCGATGGCTAACTCGTCGGGCAGGTATGACTCAATGATGCCTGTCACTCGCTCGAAAATATGACCTAGCTTCAAATAAGCATCGCCATATTTCCTGAGGTCGATGATGCCCATCGTTACCATCTGAGCCTTACCATCCTTTACTTTCAGAATGCCATAGCCCATAATGTTTGTTCCAGGGTCGATGCCCATGATTACTTTTTCCATATGGAATGCAAAGTTAGCTATTTTTCCCAGTATATCACTTTTTTACAGCATTTTTAACGAAAATATAAAATTTTTTTGTGCAGATGTTTGGCGATTAAAATAAATTTTCCTAAATTTGCACACAAAATGGGCATTTAACCATACACAATCGATTATGCTGGAAACAGAGAATCTTGAATCACGAATCGTTAAAAGTGATTATAAAATACTGATTGTCGATGATGTGATGAGTAACGTTTTGTTGCTCAAAATATTGTTGACGAATGAGAAATATCAGGTGTGCACAGCCAATTGCGGAAATATGTGCATTGAGCAGGCCAAAGCAGAAAAGCCAGATCTGATTCTGCTGGATGTCATGATGCCTGATATCAGCGGTTTTGATGCTGCCCAGATTCTCAAGAAAGACCCAGAGACTGCACATATCCCCATCATTTTCCTCACGGCATTGAATAACCCAAGTGACCTGGTGCATGGCTTCCAGGTGGGTGCCAACGACTTCCTGACAAAGCCCTTTAATAAGGAAGAATTAGTGGTGCGTGTATTCCACCAAATCAAACTGGTTGCTGCAACACGTATTATTGAGAGTCAGAACGAGGAACTACGTGCTACTATCAGTAATCGTGATAAGATGTATTCTGTTATTGCGCACGACCTACGATCGCCAATGGCGAGTATCCGTATGGTGCTGAATCTGGTGGTTAATGCCATGTCGGCGGATATCGTTGGCGCAGAATTATTTGAATTACTGGATAAAGCGAATCGTGAGAGTGAAGAGGTGCATGACTTGCTGGATAACCTGCTGAAGTGGACGAAGAGTCAGACGGGCAGGCTGAATGTGGTGCGTCAGGATTTAGATTTGAATGACATCGTGCCTGGTGTCGTTGATATCTTCGAGATGATTGCTCAGACCAAGAAGATAGATTTGAAATATACGGGAAGCAATAGTCCTATCGTAGTCTATGCTGATAACGATATGCTGAAGACTATCATTCGCAACTTCCTGTCTAATGCCATTAAGTTCTCTCCAGAGAATAGTGCTGTTGAGATTTCTCTTGGTGTTGAGGGTGAGTTTGCGAAGGTTAGCGTTAGGGACCATGGCGTAGGTATCGAGCCTGAAAGACTGGAGTCTATATTTAAGAAAGGTGAAACTACCTATGGAACTGGCGGTGAGGAAGGCTCAGGCCTGGGACTGCAGTTGTGTGCAGATTTCGCACGTAAAATTGATGGCGACGTGAAGGTTGAGTCGGTTTTGGGAGGAGGCTCTACTTTCAGCGTGCTGGTTCCTCTGAAGAAATAAATCAGATTCATCCTGAAAAAATATGTAAGCTATTTGGTAGTCCGACTAAATAGCTTACTTTTTTGAAATAGGTTGTTTCTGATTCACAAGTGACTTATTTCTTATGGGAGGGATGATTCTTGTCATGATTTTGCGTGTCAATAGAAAATATAATATAAAAAGGTGGAAAATTCTTTGTTAATATAAAAAAAATGATTATCTTTGCAATCGATTTCTGAAACAGCGTTTCGATCCTAGAATCGCTTTCTTGTCAAAATCACAATCACATTATTATTTAAATTGTACGCAAACATATTATTGTATATATGTACACCAAGGAACAATTAGAGAAATTGGCAATTCCCGAGTTGATGGAAATTGCGAACCAATTGGGAGTGAAAGTATCTCAGGATGATACCATGGAGAACGTCATTTATGAGATTCTTGATAAAGCTGCCATTGAGAGTTCTATGAATTCTACGACAGCAAAGCGTAAGCGCACTCGCATTGCCAAGAAAGACACCGATAAGGTTTATACGGTGAGTGGTAAAGAGGGTGAGAATCTCGATACTAAGAACAATCAAAAAGGTAAGGGCGTAGAAGCTCCTTCACTGTTTGCTGACCAACCCCAGCAAACAGAAACTCCTGTTGTTGTCGAGGAGGCTAAGGAGGAAAAGCCTGCTCCCAAGCGTCGTGGCAGAAAGTCAAAGGCAGAATTGGCAGCCGAAGAGGAAGCCAAGAAAGCTGAAGAAGCAGCAATGGCTGAGGCTATCGCTGCAGAAGAGTCTGAGCAGCCAGCAGAAGCTGACTTCGTGCCAGAGGCAGAAGGTGAGATGGTAGCGAACGAAGGTCCTGATGCCGAGATGCTGGAGCAGTTGCAGGAGAAGATGACGCAGCGCCAGAATATGGAAATAGATGAAATGGCTGACGAAGATAGTGTGTGGGAAGGTGATCCCGGTGATGGCACTGATTTTATTCCCGTAGTGGACTTGCCCATTGAGGATCAGGCTGCTATTCCTACTTTGGATATGTTTGATCGTCCCGTTGTTCAGCAAGCTGAGCCTATGTTCCAAGTAAATGCTCAGCCGTCAGTAGCCAACTATGACTTCGCTGACCTGATTTCTGGAAATGGTGTGCTGGAACTCTTGCAGGATGGTTATGGCTTCCTGCGTTCAAGCGACTACAACTATCTGTCGTCGCCTGATGATATCTATGTGTCACCTCAGCAAATTAAGAAATATAGTTTGAAGACGGGTGATGTGGTAGAATGCACAGTGCGTCCGCCACACGACAACGAGAAGTATTTCGCCTTGTCAACGGTGAAGTCTATCAATGGACGTGATCCTATGGAAGTGCGCGACCGTGTGTCTTTCGAGCATCTGACCCCCTTGTTCCCAGAGGAGAAATTCAATCTTTGTGGCAATCCCGCAACAACCAATCCTTCTACACGTATCGTTGATCTGTTCTCGCCAATCGGTAAGGGACAGCGTGCGCTTATTGTGGCTCAGCCTAAGACGGGTAAGACCATTCTGATGAAGGATATCGCCAATGCGATTGCAGCTAACCATCCCGAGGCTTATATCATGATGTTGCTCATTGACGAGCGTCCTGAGGAGGTGACGGATATGAGTCGTACGGTCAATGCCGAGGTGATTGCTTCTACTTTTGATGAACCTGCTGATCGTCACGTAAAGATTGCCGGTATCGTGTTAGAAAAAGCAAAGCGAATGGTGGAGTGTGGTCATGATGTGGTGATATTCTTGGATTCTATCACACGTCTGGCTCGTGCCTATAATACGGTTTCTCCAGCTTCTGGTAAGGTACTTACTGGTGGTGTGGATGCAAATGCACTACAGAAGCCTAAGCGCTTCTTCGGTGCTGCTCGAAACATCGAAAATGGTGGTTCGTTGACCATCATTGCTACAGCTCTTGTGGATACTGGTTCTAAGATGGATGAGGTGATCTTCGAGGAGTTCAAGGGTACAGGTAACTCGGAAATCCAGTTGGATCGTATGCTATCTAACAAGCGTGTGTTCCCTGCACTCAATCTTGTTCAGTCATCTACACGTCGTGACGACCTGCTTCAGGATTCTACCACATTGAACCGCATGTGGATTATCCGCAAATTTATCGCCGAGATGAATCCTATCGAGGCTATGAATACCGTGCGCGATCGCTTGGTACAAAGCAGAAACAACGAGGAGTTCCTTATGTCAATGAATGGATAAACCTCTTATCAATTAATAAAACTAGAAGTATAAAAACTATCTAAAAACGAATATACAATGGCAAAAATTGTAACATTGGGTGAGATTATGCTCCGCCTGTCGCCTCAAGGCAATGATAGATTTATTCAGAGTGAGTCGTTCCGTATCATTCCTGGTGGCGGTGAGGCTAACGTAGCAATTTCTGTGGCTAATTATGGTCACGAGGCTTACTATGTATCTAAGTTGCCTAAACACGAGATTGGACAGATTGCAGTTAACGCACTTCGTCGCTATGGCGTGAATACGCAGTTTGTGGCTCGCGGTGGTGATCGTATCGGTTTGTATTATGCTGAGACTGGTGCTTCGATGCGCCCCTCAAAGGTCATCTACGACCGCGCCCATTCTTCTATCGCTGAGGCTGATGCTTCTGACTTCGATTTCGATGCTATTATGGAGGGTGCCGCGTGGTTCCACTGGAGTGGTATCACACCTGCCATCTCAGATAAAGCTGCTGAACTGACCAAGTTGGCTTGTGAGGCTGCTAAGCGTCATGGGGTTACAGTATCTGTTGACCTTAACTTCCGTAAGAAGCTGTGGACCAGTGAGAAAGCTATCTCTATTATGCGTCCCCTGATGAAGTATGTCGATGTGTGTATTGGTAATGAGGAGGACGCAGAACTCTGTCTTGGATTCAAACCCGATGCAGACGTAGAGGGTGGCCAGACCGATGCTGCTGGTTACGAGGGTATCTTCAAGCAGATGATGCAGGAGTTTGGCTTCAAGTATGTTGTCTCTACACTTCGCGAGAGTTATAGTGCTACGTTCAATGGCTGGAAGGCTCTTATCTACGATGGTAAGGAGTTCTACCAGAGCAAGCGCTACGAGATCAATCCTATCATCGACCGTGTTGGTGGTGGCGACTCGTTCTCTGGAGGCCTGATTCATGGTTTGCTAACCAAGAAAACTCAGGGCGAGGCTCTAGAGTTTGCTGTGGCTGCTTCTGCTTTGAAGCACACCATCAATGGCGACTTTAACCTCGTTTCTGTTGAAGAGGTGGAGGCGCTTGCTGGCGGTAATGCTAATGGACGTGTGCAGCGATAATAGAGAAGCTAGATAGACTAGAAAAACTAGAAATTCTAGATAATCTAGTGATTCTAGAAAATCTAGAAATACTCATAGAAAGAAATCAGAAAACTATGGCAAAGTTTGATAAGATAACTGTACTGAAGAAGATTGGTGATACAGGTATGGTGCCCGTCTTCTATCATAAGGATCTTGATACATGTAAAAATGTGGTGAAAGCCTGCTACGAGGGTGGTGTTCGTGCTTTTGAATTTACCAATCGTGGTGACTTCGCTCAGGAGATTTTTGGAGAATTGGTGAAGTGGGCTGACAAGGAATGTCCCGAACTGGCTCTCGGCATCGGTTCTATCGTAGATGCTCCCACAGCAGCTATGTATATTCAGTTGGGGGCCTGTTTCGTGGTAGGTCCATTGTTGAATCCTGATATTGCACCTGTTTGCAATCGTCGTTTGGTGCCTTATTGTCCTGGATGTATGACCGTCTCGGAAATTGGTAAGGCTCAGGAGTTGGGTTGCGATCTGACAAAGGTATTTCCTGGTGATGTTGTTGGTCCCAATATGATTAAAGGCCTAAAGGCTCCAATGCCTTGGTCAAAGATTATGGTGACTGGTGGTGTTGCTCCTGAGGAGGAGAACCTGACGAAGTGGTTCAAGGCAGGCGTGTTCTGCGTTGGCATGGGGTCAAAGTTGTTCCCTTCTGACAAGGTGAAGGCTGGAGATTGGCAGTATGTGACTGACAAGTGCCGTGAGGCTCTTGGATATGTGGCCAAGGCTCGTGCTTAATTAGTATTAGAACTTTATTTTATAGGAGGTTAAGAGATGAAAAGCAGGTATGTATCTTCGTTTCTTATCCTCCTTTTGTTTTTGTGCTTTTCGTGCAAAGACAATGCTGTCTCGGAGGTTGATTCGCTGAATGATTTCGCGTATGACTACCATTATAAGAATCTAGACTCAACCACCTATTATGCTCGCAAGGCCTATCAACTTGCTGTGGAGCAAAACGATGACGATGGACGTGCGGAAGCACTTAATAACTTGGCCTTTGTGGATATCGTCAAGATGCAATATGACGATGCACATAGTCGACTGGACAGCATCCCTCTGATTACTGACAATCAGTTGGAACGATTGGTGGCCTATATTCAACAGATGCGTCTCTGTCAGCGTCAGTCCCTGAACCGTGAGTTCTATGACTGCCGAGAGCATGCTCAGCAGTCTCTACAGAGGATTAATGAAGAACGTCATTTGCTGACTGAGAGGCAAAGTAAACGTTTGATTTACGCGGAGAGCGAGTTGGCTATCGTCACCTCCACCTACTATTATTATGTAGGTTTGGAACGACAATCCATCGATGCCCTTGAGAGTGTCTCTCCTGATGTGGAGAGTGATACGGCTCAATGGTTGAATTATCTATACAATATCGGTGCTGGTGGTATCATTATCCAAGGCACACAGACTGAGATTAACCAACAGGAGTTTGACCATCTGATGCGTTGCTATCTGATGGCTCAGCAGCAGGGACTACCGTATTTCCTTGCCAACTCGCTCGAAGCTTTGGCAGAGCACTTGACAGTGTTTGACTATCGTGAGCAGTTGATGAAAGATAACCAGCCTGCGATGAAGTTTATCAATCCCGAGAATGTTTCATCCGAGGAACTGCCTCTGTGGCTGGCTAATCGTGCACTTGACTTGTTTGAGGCCTATGGAGACACATACCAGACGGCAGGTGCCTATCGTACATTGGCCACCTGTTGCTTGTCTGAGAACAACTATGACGGGGCGTTGCATAATTTGGAACTGGCTTTGAGTGATACGCTGATATTCCAGGCACCTGATTTGGTGGCAAGTATTCGTGAGCAGTTGAGTGTGGTCTATGCAGCAATCGATAAGAAGAAGGAGAGTGATTACAACCGAAATATCTATCTGGACTTGCAAGAACGAACCCGCCAGGATCAGCGTCTGGAGGCACGTGCCGCTCAGTTGGAACAGTCTATCACGCAGTTGAATCGCTTACTCGTCGCAGTGGTCATTGTGGTATTGATTTTTGCGGTAGTAGTTATCGTATTTTATTATCACAGAAAGAAAGCCTTCCGCGATGAACATGATCCAGAGCTGGATGATAAGCGCGAAGAGTTGAATGAGCAATTAGCATTGACGCGCTTGCATCTCTCACAGGAGAAGCGATTGAATGTAGAGCAACGTGCAAAACTATCGCTTGTGAACGCTATCACGCCGTTGATAGATAGAATGATTCACGAGATTAAGATGCTAGACAAGTGTTGTGGAGTTGACAAAGAGAACAGAATCAATTACATCTGTGAACTCACAGACCATATCAACTCGCAAAATGACATTCTGACACATTGGATTCAGTTACGCAAGGGCGAGTTGAGTCTGCATATCGAGTCGTTCCCACTTCAGGAACTCTATGACATTCTGCAAAAGGGTAGACGTAGTTTCAGCCTGAAGGGCATTGACCTGATTGTCAATCCTACAGAGGTTTGCGTGAAGGCTGATAAAGTGCTAACGCTATTTATGTTGAATACGTTGGCAGACAACGCCCGTAAGTTTACCCCCGAGGGAGGTCAGGTCACGATAGATACCTCGGTCACAGATACCTATGTAGAGATATCAGTCATAGACAATGGTATTGGTATGACAGAAGAACAAGTGGAGCATGTGTTCGACCGTAAGTCGATTATCGACGGGACGTCAACATCGCATGGCTTTGGCTTGCTGAACTGCATGGGTATCATCAATAAATACCAGAAGATCAGTCAGCTGTTTTCTGTCTGCCAATTGGCTGTGGAGAGTGAACAGGGCAAGGGTAGTCGTTTCTATTTCCGTCTCCCCAAACGTCTGATGGGTATTTTGGCGTTGGCGCTGACGTTGTCGGTTCCGATGCAGGCAAAGACTTACCTTGAGAAGGCTAGTATGTATGCCGACTCGGCCTATTTTTCAAATATAGAAGCCAACTATCAGCGCACACTGGATTATGCCGATTCGTGCATCTCGTGCCTGAATAACTATTATGCCACAGTCCGTCCCTTATCGGCTGACACGTTGATGCGTATTGGTGAACTGTCGAACACGCCGCCAGAGGTTATCTGGCTTCACGATGGCATTAGTATCAACTACCATATTCTGCTCGACATCCGTAATGAGAGTGCTGTGGCTGCATTAGCCCTTCATCAATGGCAACTCTATCATTATAATAACCGTATATATACCCAACTCTTCAAGGAGTTGTCTGCCGATACGACGCTTGACTCCTATTGCCGCACGATGCAGCAGTCGCAGTCAAACAAAGAGGTCGCTATCATTCTCCTGGTGCTGCTTTTCATTGCAATTATTGTGGTTGTGGTTTGGCAGTTGTTCCTTTTGCACAACAAACGTATTGCTAAGTATCAGCAACAACAGGTGCAGCTGGATTTGATTGCAGATGAGTTGTTGCGCCTGAAGATGGAGGAGGGTAGTCTGCATGTGAGCAATGCCGTACTCGACAACACCCTCTCTACGCTAAAGCATGAGACGATGTACTATCCCAGTCGTATATCACAGTTGGCCACTGCTGGTGATCACGATTCGCTGCCAGAGGTTGTCGACTATTATCGCGAGTTGTATGGCATCCTGAGCGAACAGGCTATCCGTCAGTTGGACGATAGGAAAATGCATCTGAGAGCCCTTGGTCACGAGGTGTTGGGCGATGAGATTTATATCGACTATCTCTTTGAAATCCTCCGTCGTCAGGCAGGCGAGAAAGAACTTACGATTGAATGGACGGCTAGGGACGATAATTATGTCATTGCCCGCGTCATTCTACCTTCCTTCACGGCTACGGATAGTCAGTTGCAACAGATGTTTATGCCCGTTCATGAGAAGAATATTCCCTTCCTGATTTGCCGTGAGATAGTGCGTCAGCATGGAGAAGCATCCAATCGTCATGCCTGCGGTATCTATGCAGACCGTGATGACAATAATATTGTAAACATCAACATTATACTACCTAGAATATGCAAAACTTCAAAGTAATCATTGTAGAGGACGTTCCCTTGGAACTCAAAGGAACATTAGGTATTATTAAGACAGATATACCTGAGGCCGAGGTCATTGGCACCGCAGACTCAGAAACGGCCTATTGGCGACTTATCAAACAGCAGTTGCCCGACCTCGTACTGCTTGACCTTGGACTAGGTGGCTCTACCACCGTTGGTGTGGAGTTATGCCGGCAGACCAAAGAGATGCATCCCGATGTGCGCATCCTCATCTTTACTGGCGAGATATTAAACGAGAAACTATGGGTTGATGTGCTTGATGCCGGTGCTGACGGCATCATTTTGAAGACCGGTGAATTGCTTACCCGCAATGATGTGTTGGCAGTGATTAACGGCAAGCAGTTGGTCTTCAACGAACCCATTTTGAAGAAAATCGTAGAGCGCTTCAAGCGTAGCGTAGGTTCAGAACTCGCCAAGCAAGAAGCCCTCATCAACTATGAGATTGATGAATACGATGAGCGTTTCTTGCGCCATCTTGCCTTAGGCTATACGAAGGATCAGATTACCCAATTGCGCGGTATGCCCTTTGGGGTGAAGAGTCTGGAGAAGCGCCAGAACGAACTCATTCAGAAATTGTTCCCCGATGGCCGCAGCATCAATGCCACCCGCTTGGTCGTGCGTGCTATGGAACTACATATCCTAGACATAGAGAATCTCGAACCAGACGAAGAGTAGTTTGAGAAAGACAAACGCAAGAGATATAGAGTAATAGATTTAAAGAGATAGAATTCGATTGCTAATGACGATGCCGAAGACCCAAAACGTTGTGACCTATAGTGCTATCCTGATGGTGTGTGCAGAACTGCTGCTCATTCTTCTGTCGTGGTCACTTGCTGCCACTCAGACAGAGGGGGTTCGCTCTTTGCTGTCCAGCGAGGGCATCCGTTGGTTCTTTGGCCAATATACTGAGGTGCTACTGCGCCCCGAACTCATTTGGCTTATCTTGACATCGATGGCAGCAGGCGTGATGTGGCGTAGTGGTCTTCTGGGACGAGGCGATCAAAACTATCGTCGAGCCTTTGCATTGCGAGTCTCGTTGGTCATTCTAGTATTCCTCTTGTTCTTGTGCATGATGCTCGTGTTTATTCCCCATGCTGTTCTACTGTCGTCTACGGGGCAGATATGGCCCTCTCCATTTAGTCGCGCCCTAGTGCTGCTGTTGTCGCTTATTGCGATATTGACGGCGACTGCCTATGGACTCATTTCGCGCAACTTCCTGTCGCTGACCGACATCTGCACATCCTTCATCTGGGGCATTGAGCGCTCTGCATCGCTCTTCCTGCTCTATGTCCTCGTGTTTCATTTCTATGAATCACTCCGTTATGTGTTCTTCTAATAACCTATGAAAAAATCACTATGAAAAGAATCAAATTACTGTTGTTAGCGTTCTTCGCCATTTGTGCACAAGTGGGCTATGCTCAGTCTGCATGGAATGCCCGCTATCAGCGCTATATTGACCAATATAAGGATTGTGCCATTGAGCAGATGCTGAAGCACAAAATCCCTGCTTCCATCACTCTGGCTCAAGGTTTGTTAGAGAGTGGTGCTGGCGAGAGTACGCTGGCCCGCAAGGGCAACAACCACTTCGGCATCAAGTGTCACGGATGGACAGGCGGCACGATGTATATCGATGATGACGAGCGCAATGAGTGTTTCCGCACCTATAGTTCGCCGTTCGAGTCCTATGAGGACCATTCCCGCTTCCTTATCTCTGGTCAGCGTTATCGTAGCCTGTTCAGTTTGAGCATTACCGACTATAAAGGTTGGGCTCGCGGCCTGAAGGCAGCCGGCTATGCCACCAACCCCAAGTATGCCGACCGCCTGATAGACATCATCCAGCTGTATAAGCTCTATGAGTACGACAAGGCCCATTCCTACGATAAGTTCATGACGCATCATGCCAAGGAGCCCCATGTCAACGGCACACCGCTTCATCCCATTGGCATCTACAACAAGAATTATTTCCTTTATGCTCGCCGTGGCGATACCTTCCGTTCTATTGCCAAAGAGATAGGTATCTCGTATCGCAAACTTGCAAAGTATAACGAGCGCGACAAGAATGATGTGTTGCAAGAAGGCGAGGTGGTTTGGCTGAAGAAGAAGCAGACCAAGGCCACCAAGGAATACAAGGGTCGTACCCACCATGTTCGCCCAGGCGAGTCGATGTATACGATTGCCCAGAAATACGGCATTCGTTTGAAGTCGCTCTATAAGATGAACAAGCTGATGCCCGACTACGATATTCGTGTAGGCGATGAGTTAAAGTTGCGGTAATAGTATTTTGACATAGTGGCGTTCCCAGTCGGCCAAGTGATGACGATTGTTGTCAAATGCCAATATGTCGAGGTCTATCCTGACAATGCCCTCCTGTCGGTCTTCGGCTGTACGTCCCATCTTCATTTCGATGGCTTTCAGTTGGCTGTGCAACTCATCAAACGAAAGTTTCGTTTCTGCCTTTACCAACTGGTTCAGGTAATAGTCCTTGCGCTTGCAGCCGATGGGTTCCGTCCAAAGGGCATCCGTATAGTGTGTAAAAGATAGAATCTGCTCGAGGCACAATCGTGCTTCGGGCAGATTCTTTTCTGCATCGCAATTAGCGGCCAGTGAAATGACAACTTGATGCATCTTCATTTCTAATTGTCAATTCTCAGTTCTCAATGTCCCAATTATGCATTGTTGTGGTTGTTGATGCGAGTCTTTACCTTGTCTACATAAGCATCGATAGTAGCTACAGCCACGATGTTGACCACATCACGTACCGAAGCACCGAAGTCGATGAAGTGGATAGGCTTGTTCAGACCCATCTGAATCGGGCCGATAATCTCCACGTCGGCATCCAGCATCTGCAGCATCTTGTAGCTAGCGCGAGCTGAAGTTAGGTTGGGGAATACCAGTGTGTTCACGTCTTTTCCCTTCAGACGAGAGAACTCATACTGCTCGTCGCGCAACTCGCGGTTCAGTGCGAAGTTGATGTTCATCTCACCATCGATGGCCAGATCGGGGCACTGCTCCTGAATCTTCTCGACAGCATTGCGTACCTTCTCGGCGCCCTCGCTGTGCGAGCTTCCAAAGTTTGAGTGAGAGATCATCGAAATGACGGGCTTCTCGTTGAAGAAGCGTACGGCGGTGGCTGCCAGTGAGGCGATGTCCACCAATGTGTCCGTATCGGGATTCTCGTTCACCAGTGTGTCGGCGATATAGAGCGTTCCCTTGGGTGAATTGATGATATGCATGGTGCCGAAGTGATTGAACTCAGGACGAATGCCAATCACCTCGTTGACCACCTTGATGGTGTTTGAGTATTTCGTGTAGAGGCCTGTGATGAATGCATCAGCATCGCCAGTCTCCACCATCATCATGCCAAAGTAGTTACGCTCGAACATCTTGTCGTTGGCCTCTTGGAATGTGTATCCGTCACGCTGACGCTTCTCTGTGAGGATGCGTGCATAGCGCTCGCGGCGCTCCTGCTCCTTGGGGTGACGCAGGTTCACTATCTCAATGCCTTCGAGGTTGAGGTCCATCTGACGAGCCATCTTCTCAATCACCTCGTCGTTACCTAGAAGGATAGGCAAACAGATACCCTCGCTCTTGGCTTGTACAGCAGCCTTCAGCATGGTGGGATGTACGGCCTCGGCAAACACCACGCGTTGTGGATGGGCCGCAGCCGTAGCATAGAGCTTCTGAGTGAGTTTGGTTTCCTGACCCAGCAGCACCGACAGCGAGTCCTTATACTGATCCCAGTCCTCAATGGTTCTGCGAGCAACGCCACTCTCGATAGCAGCCTTGGCCACAGCGGCACTCACCTCCGAGATGAGTCGTGGGTCAACGGGTTTCGGAATGAAGTAGTCACGTCCGAACTTCAGATTGTTCACCTTATATACGTCGTTCACCACATCTGGCACAGGCTGTTTGGCCAGGTCGGCGATGGCGTGAACAGCAGCCAACTTCATTTCCTCGTTGATAGCCGTAGCATGTACGTCCAGAGCTCCACGGAAGATGTAGGGGAAGCCAATCACATTGTTAATCTGGTTTGGATAGTCCGTACGACCCGTTGACATCAGCACGTCGGGGCGGGCGGCCATCGCATCCTCGTAAGAAATCTCGGGAACAGGGTTGGCCAGCGCGAAGATCACGGGATCCTTAGCCATCGAGCGCACCATGTCCTGAGTTAGCACATTACCCTTTGACAAACCCACGAATACGTCTGCGTCCTTCACGGCTTCAGCCAGTGTGTGAATGTCCGTGCGGCTGGTAGCGAAGAACTTCTTCTGCTCGTTCAGGTCCTGACGCTCCGTAGAGATGACACCCTTCGAGTCGAGCATCACGATATTCTCCTTTTTAGCACCGATAGCCATATAGAGTTTGGTACACGAGATGGCGGCAGCACCAGCACCGTTCACCACGATGCGCACCTTCTTGATGTCCTTACCGTTCACCTCGAGCGCGTTCTTCAGTCCTGCGGCACTGATAATGGCCGTGCCGTGCTGGTCGTCGTGCATCACGGGGATGTCGAGGGTGCGCTTCAGACGCTCCTCGATATAGAAGCACTCAGGCGCCTTGATGTCCTCCAGGTTGATACCACCGAAGGTAGGTGCGATGCGTTCTACAGCCTCGCAGAATTTTTCAGGGTCTTTCTCAGCGACTTCGATGTCGAAGACGTCGATGCCACCATAAATCTTGAAGAGCAATCCTTTACCCTCCATCACGGGCTTTCCGCTCAGGGCACCAATGTCTCCCAAGCCAAGCACGGCTGTTCCGTTAGAAATCACGGCAACAAGGTTGCCCTTGTCTGTATATTTGTATGCGTCATCGGGCTTCTCCTGAATCTCAAGACAGGGATAGGCGACGCCTGGCGAATAAGCAAGTGATAAGTCGGTCTGTGTTCTGTAAGCTTTTGTGGGCTTTACTTCAATTTTTCCAGGTCTGCCGCTTTGATGGTATTCAAGAGCGGCCTCTTTCGTAATTTTTACCATATAAATGAATCATATTAAAAAATGCTCCGCAAAATTACAAAAAACTCGTGAAAAACGCAACACTTTATTTATCTTTTTTGTACCTTTGCATCATAAAATAAATAGATATGCAAGAAATAAAGGTTTTATCGTCGTATAGACAGTCGTTAAAGGGCAAAATCCTCGACACGGCTATGTCGGCTTTTTTGGAGCGTGGCATCAAGTCGGTGAAGATGGATGATATTGCAAAGGGACTGAATATATCGAAGCGTACACTCTATGAAATCTACGATAACAAGGAGATCTTGCTCTACGAGTGCTTGAAGAAAGCCAAGACAAACAGTGAGTGTAGCATGATGGCGATGATGAATGATGATGTCACCGTGATGGACATCATTTTGCATATTTATAAGGTCAAGATAGAGTTGTTCCAGCATGTCTCACCTCAGTTCTATGCCGACCTCGAAAAATACCCCTCGGTGCTAGCCTTCCTCAACGACCAGCGTGCCCGCGACCGCGAAGCCCAGCGTAAGTTCATCCAGCGCGGCATCAAGGAGGGATATTTTCGCAAGGACATCGACCTTGACATCATTCTGAGCATGTTCGAGGCCATCGGTGAGTATGTGCGTGGTCACCATCTTTACGAGCAGTTCCCCATTCAGAGCATCTTCACCAACATGCTTTTTGTTTCCCTTCGTGGCATCTGCACGCAGAAGGGCATCGATGTCATTGAGCGATTCCTGAAGAATGAATGACAGTGCGCGCACCTTTGTTCTTGTAGGACTTGTGGTGGTCATCCTCTTGGCGTTGCATTTGTTGCCCACGCTGCGTATCGATGACACCGAACTAAGAAAAGTGAATATTCTGAGCGACATCCTCCCTGAATACATCAGGGAGCGCGATGCCATTGACCATATCCCCACGCTGCCCGCCGTGGCTGAGGCCGATTCCGCCAGCAGTCAGGAGGTCGAGCAGCATCCAGCCCTCGCACATTTCTTCACCCAACTCAGTCGCATCGACGAGCTGGGGCGTCCCCTGCGCATTGCCTATTTCGGCGACTCGTTCATCGAGGGCGACATCTTGTCGTGCGACCTCCGCGAGCAACTCCAGTCGCGCTTTGGCGGATGTGGAGTGGGGTGGGTCGATTGCGGCAGTCAGACGGCCACCTTCCGCCAGACGGTAGGGCATACCTTCAGCGGCTTGGAGGAGTATGAAGTGGTGAAGCGCCCCTTCAATAAGCAACTCGAGAGTATCGCCCAGCGCTATTTCACCGCCCCCAGCGGCCAAGCCCATTTCCGCTATCATGGCGTCACCGCCCGCCATCACCTCGATGCCTGGCACACCTCCACTTTCTTCTTCCGCACCGCCAGCGGCTTTTCGCTCTCTACTAGCATCAACGGCGATACCGCCACCACCGACTATGTGACTCCTGCCGACCATCTGCAAACCCTCACGCAGCACCACAATCACACCCGCAGCATTGCCTATCAGGTCATGGATGCTGGTGTTGACACCTACCTCTATGGTGTAGCTCTCGAAGGCCAGCGCGGCATCGTGGTTGATAACCTCAGCATGCGCGGCTCGTCGGGCGTCAGTCTGGGCAAACTCCCCCGGCATGTGCTCCGCCAGTTTGCCGCCGTTCGCCCCTACGACCTCATCATCATCCACTTCGGACTCAATGTGGTCAATGAGAAGAGTCATGCCGCCAACTACAAAGCCTACACCCAACAAATGGGACAAGCCATCGAGCACCTGCGTGTGGCCTTCCCAGAAGCTAGCATCCTCGTCGTCAGCATGCCCGACCGCGACCAGCGCACCGCCGCAGGCATCCGCACCATGCTCGGCGTAGAGAGTCTGGTGGCCTATCAGCAAATTATGGCCTCCGAGCACCGCGTGGACTTCTTCAACCTCTTCCAGGCGATGGGTGGACGCGAGAGCATGAAGGGCCTTGTGGACCAAGGACTGGCCAACAAAGACTATACCCACCTCACTTTTGGAGGAGGCCGCCATCTGGGCGCTCTTCTTACCGACTATCTCATCGAGGGATTCAATCACTTTAAAAGCATGCAGCCATGACAGACAGAATCCTTGACTTACTAATCTACCATCCCGACGAGCCCCTGATTTTTTCCACGGGCCTGTTCCTCATCCTGTTCCTCGGCTTCACCTTTATATATATGTTGCTGCAGCGCAGGCTCAACCTCCGTCTGCTCTTCGTCACCGTCTTCTCCTATTATTTCTACTATAAGTCCAGCGGCTTCTATTTCGGTTTGCTGGCCGTCGTCACCCTTAGCGACTATTTCATTGCTGGCCGTCTTGCCCGTCACCGTTCGCGTTGGCTGGTGGTCCTGTCGCTTGTCATAGACCTTGGTTTGCTGGGTTATTTCAAGTACACCAATTTCTTTGCCGGCATGTGGATGCAGATGGTGGGCGGCAATTTCCAGCCATGGGACATCTTCCTGCCCGTGGGCATCTCGTTCTTTACGTTCCAGAGCATGAGCTATGTCATCGACGTCTACCGAGGCGACCTCAAGCCCCTGCCTTCGTTGCTCGACTATGCTTTTTACGTGTCGTTCTTCCCCCAGTTGGTGGCTGGCCCCATTGTACGTGCGCGCGACTTCGCCCCGCAGATACGCCGTCCCATCCAGGTCACATCGGAAATGTTTGCCCGTGGCTGTTACTTCATCGCCATCGGTCTGTTTAAGAAAGCCGTGATTAGCGACTATATCTCGCTGAACTTCGTTGATCGTATCTTTGATAACCCCTCGTTATATAGTGGCGTGGAGAATTTGCTAGGTGTCTATGGTTACACCCTTCAAATATATTGCGACTTCTCGGGCTATAGCGATATGGCCATCGGCATCGCCCTGCTGCTTGGCTTCCGCTTCCCCCTCAATTTCAACGCCCCTTATCGCTCGGAGAGTATTACCGATTTCTGGCGTCGCTGGCATATCTCCCTCTCGTCGTGGATTCGCGACTATATCTATATCTCTCTGGGCGGCAACCGCAAGGGTAGGGTGCGCCAATACGTCAATCTCATCATCACGATGCTTCTCGGCGGCCTGTGGCATGGTGCCAGTCTCAATTTCATTGCCTGGGGCGGCATGCACGGTGTGGCCCTCGCCATTCATAAATGGACGCGCGAACATCTGTTCCACCACGACAAGACCTACCATAGCCGAGGCCTCCGCTGGTTCTTTGCCGTCCTCATCACCTTCCATTTCGTGGCCTTTTGCTGGATCTTCTTCCGCAACCACACCTTCGCCGACTCGTGGACGATGATTTCCCAGATAGCCCTCGATTTCCACCCCGAACTCTTCCCTCAGGTCATCACCGGCTATTGGATTGTCTTTGCCATGATGGCCTTCGGTTTCCTGTCCCATCTCCTTCCAGATACATGGCAGGAAGCCTGCATCCGATTCTTGGAACGTGGCAGTGTAGTACTCTGCGCTATCCTTATTGCCGCAGTCATTTACTTTGTTATTCAGGTGAAGAGTAGTGAGATTCAGCCATTTATTTACTTTCAGTTTTAATCATTTTCATAATTTGCCTTTATTTTTTTCTCTCCTTGATTAATGATTACAAGTTCTCTATTTAATCTAAATTAGTTAGAGAATAATTCAATGAATCTTGTATAAAAACTTAGTGGAATCCGATTTAAAGTCCATTGAATTACGTTTCAAAACTCAATGAATTGTTAGTGAGTTTTTGTTGGGCATCATCAATATGTTTTGCTATGTAAAAATAAAACATCCAACTGCTGCGAAACGGTTGGATGCTTTGTTATGTATAAAAATTCTCTTTTATTCCTTGATGTTAGGCTCTTCAAGACCGAGGCCCTTCTTGCGGTCGACAACCTTCAGGAGAAGACCGAGGACAAGGGCTGCCACACCAAGGCTGGCCAGCATGATGAGGGGCCAGGTGTAGTCGTACTGCGTGGGGTCGGTGACGCCCTGGTTGGTCTTGTCGAGCACTTTTCCGATGAGCAGGGGGAACAGCCACAGGCCGATATTCTGAATCCAGAAAATCAGGGCGTAGGCAGAACCGATGATCTTGGCGTCGACGAGCTTGGGCACGCTGGGCCACAGTGAGGCGGGAACCAGCGAGAACGAAGCACCCAGCACGAGGATGGTGGCATAGGCCACGATGACTCCGCCCACGGTGCTGCCATTGAACATGGGCAGGATGAAGGCGAAGGTGAGGTGGCAAGCGATGAGTAGCAGAGAGCCGAGGACGAGCATAGAAGCGGCCTTGCCCTTGTGGTCAACATAACTGCCGAGGATGGGGGTGATGAGCACTGCCAGCAGGGGGAACACAGCGAAGATTGACTCGGCCGACTGGCGCATGTAGCCCATATAACAATAGGTGATGAGTGAGGCGATAGACAGACCCAGGAGGATGTACTTCAGGCCTTTCGTCTTCTGGAAATTGCTGGCGAAGCCGAGACCTGCCACGAGCAGCATGATGGCATACTGGATGATGGTGACAGCGGGCTGTGCCCAGAACGAGTCGGCAGCGGGAGCCTCGAGGGTGAGGTTGCACTGCAGCATGTTGACGGCATACTTCTGGAAGGGGAAGATGGCTGAATAGTAGAGTACGCAGAGTAGGGCTACGAGCCAGAAACCGCTGGAGGTGAGAATCTGACCGAGGTCTGAAATCTTGAAGGGGTCGTCCTTCTCTTCGGCCTCGCCTGTCTGGGCGTCCAACTTCTTATCCATGACGAAATAAACGATGGTCATGATGAGGGCGATGCACAGCAGGACAACACCAAAGGCCACTGAACGGCTGATGCTGATGGTGCCACCCAGGCGGGCAAAGAAGGGTGAGAAGATCATGCAGGTGGCCACACCCAGACGGGCCAACGCCATCTCAGAACCCATGGCCAACGCCATCTCGCGACCCTTGAACCACTTCACAATACCGCGGCTCACGGTGATACCTGCCATCTCGACACCACAGCCGAAGATCATGAAGCCGCAGGCAGCAAACTTGGCCGAGGCGGGCATACCCTCGTAGAAGGGACTCACGCCGAGCTCGTCGAACACGGGGATGTAGTTCAGGTTGTTGGTGAACCATGCTTCCAGACCTGTGCCGATGAAGGCATCGTCGACGGCGTACCACTTAATGACGGCGCCAACGAGCATCACCACGGCAGAGAGAACGGCGGTGAAGCGCACGCCCATCTTGTCGAGGATGATACCTGCGAAGATGAGGAAGAAGGCGAACACATTGAGGAATACCTCTGAACCCTGCATCGTGCCAAAGGCGCTGGAGTCCCATCCGCGCTCGGAGAGCATCAGGTCCTTGATGGGTGAGAGGATGTCCATGAAGATGTAGCTGCAGAACATGGCGAGGGCCAAGAGCAGCAGCGCGGTCCACCGCATGGCGGCTGAATCGCGAAGTGTCTTTTGAATAGTTTGTGACATTGTTGTATTAAAGGTTTATATTATTTTTATGCTTTCTCTTCCAAGAGGTCGGGGCGCAGACGGCGGGTGCGCTCCATAGCCTGCTCCAACTCCCAGTTGCGAATCTTGGCCTCGTTGCCGCTCAGCAGGATATCGGGCACCTTCCAGCCTTTGTAGTCGGCAGGACGGGTGTAGATGGGGGCTGCGAGGATGTCGTCCTGAAAACAGTCGGACAGGGCACTCTGCTCGTCGCCAATGACGCCTGGCACCACACGCACCACGGCATCGGCAATCATGGCTGCCACCAACTCGCCGCCCGTGAGGACGAAGTCGCCGATGGAGATTTCGCGCGTGATGAGGTGGTCTCGCACACGCTGGTCGATGCCTTTGTAGTGGCCGGCGAGGATGATGAGGTTGCCCTTGAGCGACAGCTCGTTGGCGATGTGTTGGTCGAAGCGTTCGCCATCGGGCGAGGTGAAGATGACCTCGTCGTAGTCGCGCTCGGCCTTGAGGGCCGTGATACAGCGGTCGATGGGCTCGCACTGCATCACCATGCCGGCAGAACCGCCATAGGGATAGTCGTCCACGCGGCGCCATTTGTCGAGCGTGTAGTCGCGCAAGTTATGTAATCTGATTTCGGCCAGGCCTTTCTTCTCGGCACGGGCCAGGATACTCTCGTGTACGAAGCCCTCAAGCATTTCGGGCAATACGGTGATGATATCTATTCTCATTCTTCAAATTTAAGGTTCGTTATAGAAGCGGATGATGTCGGCAATGCGACGCTCACCCTCGGCACGCCCCATGTCATAGACGCGCTGCATCTTAGCGGGGTCGTGAGACACATGGCCGATGGGGATGGGGCCATCGGGGCGGATGACGAGGCAGCGACCTTCGGCCTCGGCCTGTGCCACATAGGCCAGTTGGTGGTTGTACATCAGGTGGCGCTCGTCGAGAGCCTGAATCATGCGTGGGTATTTCCTCAGCGAGAGTCGCAGGAGGGGCATGAGTTTGTTGTGCGCCTTTTGGTAACCCAAGGGCTGGGTGAGTACCACGACATTGCGCTGATAGCCCAGACTCTCGAAATAGGCGAGGGGAATGGAGTCGGCCACACCGCCGTCGAGCAACTTATGCCCTTCGAGTTCGACGATGCGCGACATGAGGGGCATCGAGGCCGAGGCGCGAATCCAGTCGTAGGTGGCATCGGTGGCTCGGTCGAGCAACTTATACACGGGTTGACCTGTCTCCACGTCAGTGCAGACGGCATAGAACTCCATAGGGTTGCGCTCGAAGGCTTCGTTGTCGAAAATGTCCAACTCGCGCGGCATCGTGTGATAGGCAAACTGGGCATTGAAATAGTCGCCCGTGGTGAGCAATGAGCGGACGCCGCTATAGCGCGAGTCCTTGGCATAGTCCTTGTTATATCGGATGGCTCGCTGGCGCTGGCGCGACTTGTAATTGCAGCCAAAGGCTGCGCCTGCCGACACACCGATGATGCCCTGGGGCCATACGTCGTGTTCCATCATCACATCGATGACGCCAGAAGTGAAAAGCCCGCGAAAGGCACCTCCTTCTAAAACAAGTCCGCTCTTCATTCCTCTTTTTATTAGTTTTTGATGTGCAAAAGTAGTGTTTTTTTTTGAAATACGCAAACATAATTATAGGGAAGTTGGAGATTTTCAGTTTTTTATTTGTAATTTTGCAGTCGTAATTTCTGAAAAATATGGATGACAAATTGAGAATAGAACAACTCCGCAAGGAGCTTCATGAGCATAATTATCGCTATTATGTGTTGAACCAGCCCACCATCAGCGACCAGGACTTCGACTTCCTGATGAAGGAGTTGCAGGCACTGGAGGCGGCTCATCCAGAGTTCTTCGACGCCAACTCGCCCTCGCAGCGTGTGGGCAGCGACCTGCAATCGGGCTTCCAGCAGGTGAGTCACCGCTATCCCATGCTGTCGCTGGCTAATACCTATAGCGAGGCCGATGTCAGAGAATGGTACGAGAGCGTGAAGAAAGGCCTGGGGGGCGAGGACTTCGAGGTGTGCTGCGAGATGAAGTACGACGGACTGAGCATCTCGCTGACCTATGTGAAGGGGCAGTTGGTGCAGGCGGTGACGCGCGGCGATGGTGTGCGTGGCGACGATGTGACGGCCAACGTGAAGACCATCCGTTCTATTCCCTTAATCCTGCCTGGCACGGGCTATCCTGAGGAGTTTGAGATTCGTGGCGAGATACTGATGCCCTGGAGCAGTTTTGAGCGTCTGAACAAGGAACGCGAGGCGGCCGAGGAACCACTCTTCGCCAACCCCCGAAATGCGGCTAGCGGCACGCTGAAAAGTCTTGACTCAAGTGTGGTCGCCCAGCGTCAATTGGATGCCTATCTCTACTACCTCCTTGGCGAGACGCTGCCTGCCGATGGGCACTACGAAAACCTGGAAGCGGCGGCTTCGTGGGGCTTCAAGATCTCGAAGGGCATGCGCAAGGTGCGTACCGTGGAAGAGGTGATGGACTTTATCAACTACTGGGACGTGGAGCGCAAGAATTTGCCCGTTGCCACGGATGGTATTGTTCTGAAGGTGAATTCGTTGAGCCAGCAGCGTTCATTAGGATATACAGCCAAGAGTCCTCGCTGGGCCATCGCGTATAAGTTTAAGGCGGAGCGCGAATGTACGCGACTGCTGGAGGTGACCTATCAGGTGGGACGAACGGGTGCGGTGACGCCTGTGGCCAACATGGAGCCTGTGCAACTGGCTGGCACCACAGTGAAGCGTGCCACACTGAACAACGAGGATTTTATCAGGAGTTTTGATTTACATATCGGTGACTATGTATATGTGGAGAAGGGTGGCGAGATTATCCCCAAGATTGTGGGGGTGGACATCGAGCGTCGACCCATCATCGCCCAACCAGTGCGGTTCATTCAGAAATGTCCTGAGTGTGGTGCTCGTCTGGTGCGCTACGAAGGTGAGTCGGCCTGGTACTGTCCTAACGATGCGGGTTGCCCGCCGCAGATCAAAGGTAGGATAGAGCACTTCATCGCCCGCAAGGCTATGAATATCGACTCGTTGGGGCCTGAGACGGTGGATGAGTATTATCGTCGCGGATTGATAAAGAATGTGGCCGACCTTTATGATATTGACGTGCAGCAGATTAATGGCGACGGCAGTCGCACGAAGTCGGCACAGCGCATCGTCAACGGTATTCTGAAGTCGAAGGAGGTGCCCTTCGAGCGTGTGGTCTTTGCCTTGGGCATTAGGTTTGTGGGCGAGACGACGGCTCGTCTTTTAGCGCGTCACTTCAAGACGCTGGATGCGCTGATGCAAGCGGGATTGGAGGAACTGCAAGAGGTGGAAGGCGTCGGCGAGGTGATGGCGAAGAGCATCATCAGTTATTTTCACGACGAGGAGAACCTGCGCATCGTAAATCGCCTGAGGGACTACGGCTTGCAGATGCAGTTGTCGGAGAGTCAGATGACGCCGTCGAGCGACAAGCTGGCGGGGATGAGTATCGTGATCAGTGGCGTCTTCGCCCATCACAGTCGCGACGAGTATAAGTTGCTGATTGAGCAGAACGGTGGCAAGAACGTGGGGTCTATCAGTGGCAAGACATCCTTTATCCTGGCGGGCGAAAACATGGGACCATCGAAACTGGAAAAGGCCCAGAAACTTGGGGTTAAAATCATGAATGAGGAGGAGTTCCTCGACTTAATCAAATGAAAGTCATTGTATCGGAAGAAATAGCGTCGGTATGCCCAGAGTTCGTGGGCGCCGCCGTAGAGGCTAAGGTGAAGAACACACCTTATAGTGAGGAGTTGTGGAACGAGATTCACCAACTGGAAGAGAAGTTTAGGGAGTCGCTCACCACGGAGTCGCTGAAGGATATGCCCAGCATTGCAGCCACGCGGCGGGTGTATAAGGCATGCGGAAAGGACCCCTCGCGCTATCGCCCTGCTAGCGAGCAACTCATCCGCAGGATGCTGCAAGGCAAGGAGTTGTATCAGATAGATACCCTCGTGGACTTGGTGAACCTGGCGTCGATAGCCTTTGGCTATAGCATCGGTGGGTTTGATGCGGATAAGTTCGTGGGCGACACTCTGACCCTCGGCGTGGGGCGCGAAGGCGAGCCGTATGAGGGCATCGGCCGAGGTCCACTGAATATCGCAGGACTGCCTGTTTATCGCGACGCGAAGGGTGGAGTGGGGACGCCCACCAGCGACAACGAGCGCACCAAGATGACGATGGAGACAACGCATCTGGTGGTGCTGGTGAATGGCTATGACGGCAACCGCGAGCGCGTGATGGAAAACGCCCAATACCTGAAGCAACTCATAGAGCGTTTTGCCTCGGGCACTGACTGCGCTATCACGCTTTATCCGTGATTCCTCAACCTCGGGGTATCGACTGCGTCATCACCCTTTATCCTTGATTCCTAAAGTTTAACACCGATTAACTCTAATAAATCGGTGTTCTTTTTTTCTTTTTTAAGAATTATTTCGTACCTTTGCATGCTGAAAAGAGAAAGCATTATTAAATAGGTATGGAAATAGCAAGTAAGTACGACCCAAAAGAGGTCGAAGGTAAATGGTATCAGTATTGGCTTGACAATAAATTGTTCAGCTCCAAGCCTGATGGTCGCGAACCCTACACGGTAGTGATTCCACCACCAAATGTGACTGGTGTGCTGCACATGGGGCACATGCTGAACAACACCATCCAGGACATTTTGGTGCGTCGCGCACGTATGGAGGGAAAGAATGCATGCTGGGTGCCTGGCACTGACCACGCTTCTATCGCTACCGAGGCAAAGGTGGTGAAGAAACTGGCTGAGCAGGGCATCAAGAAGCGTGACCTGACCCGCGAGCAGTTCCTGGAGCACGCCTGGGACTGGACCAACGAGCACGGTGGCATCATCCTGAAGCAGTTGCGCCGCCTGGGTGCATCATGCGACTGGGACCGCACGGCATTCACGATGGACGAGAAGCGCTCGGAGAGTGTCATCAAGGTTTTCGTTGACCTGTATAACAAGGGTCTTATCTATCGCGGATTGCGTATGGTGAACTGGGATCCCAAGGCGCTGACAGCTCTGTCAACCGAGGAGGTGATCTATAAGGAGGAGCAGAGTCATCTATTCCATCTGAAATATTATATTGATGGTCTGGAGAAACTTGATAATCAAGAGGAACTGGAGGCTGCTGGCAACATCATCCACAAAGACAGCAAGGGTTATTATGCTGTGGTGGCTACCACTCGTCCTGAGACCATCATGGGCGATACCGCCATGTGTATCAACCCCAAGGACCCCAAGAACCAGTGGTTGAAGGGTCGCAAGGTGATCGTTCCTCTGGTGAACCGCATGATTCCCGTCATCGAGGACCGCTACGTGGATATCGAGTTTGGTACGGGTTGCTTGAAGGTGACTCCCGCCCACGATACCAACGACTATATGCTGGGTAAGACTCACAACCTGGAGACCATCGATATCTTCAATGCCGACGGTACTATCTCGAACCAGAGCACGCTCTATGTGGGGATGGATCGCTTTGACTGCCGCAAGCAGATTGCGAAGGATCTGCAGGAGGCTGGCTTGATGGAGCGCATCGAGGACTATGTGAACAAGGTGGGCTACTCTGAGCGCAACCCTGACACGGCCATTGAGCCCCGTCTCTCTCTGCAGTGGTTCCTGAAGATGCAGCACTTCGCTGACATCGCTCTGCCTCCTGTGATGAACGACGAGCTGAAGTTTTATCCCGCTAAATACAAGAATACTTATAAGAACTGGCTGGAGAATATCCAGGACTGGTGTATCTCTCGTCAGTTGTGGTGGGGACATCGTATTCCTGCCTACTACTACAATGACAATGATGACTATGTAGTTGCCGAGACTGCCGAGAAGGCGCTGGAATTGGCTCGCGAGAAGAGTGGCAATGCTAATCTGCAGGCTGCTGACCTGCGTCAGGACGAAGATGCTCTGGACACTTGGTTCTCTTCATGGCTCTGGCCTGTATCGCTGTTCGATGGTATCAACAACCCTGGCAACGAGGAGATTAAGTACTACTATCCCACCAGCGATTTGGTGACTGGTCCGGATATCATCTTCTTCTGGGTGGCTCGTATGATTATGGCCGGCGAGGAGTATATGGGTACCTTCCCCTTCAAGAACGTTTACTTCACGGGTATAGTGCGCGATAAGCTGGGACGTAAGATGTCTAAGTCGCTGGGTAACTCGCCTGATCCTATCGATCTGATTGATAAGTTTGGTGCCGACGGCGTGCGTATGGGTATGATGCTCTCTGCACCTGCTGGTAACGACATCCTCTTCGACGAGGCGCTCTGCGAGCAGGGTCGTAACTTCAACAATAAGATTTGGAATGCCTTCCGTCTGGTGAAGGGCTGGCAGGTGGCTGATGGTGCTGCCTCGGCTACCAACAAGACGGCTACTGCATGGATGGAGGCTCGCATCAAGCAGGCTAACGAGGAACTGAAGGACCACTTCTCGAAGTATCGCATCAACGACGCCCTGATGACGGTGTATAAGTTGTTCTGGGACGAGTTCTCACAGTGGTACCTCGAAATGGTGAAGCCCGCCTATGTGGATGGCGTGCAGCAGCCTATCGACCGCGAGACCTATGACGCCACACTGCGCTTCTTCGAGTTGCTGCTGAAGATGCTGCACCCCTTCATGCCATTCATCACGGAGGAGTTGTGGCAGGCTATATTCGACCGCAAGGAGGGCGAGAGCATCATGCGCGACAGCTTGGTTCTGGACGCACCTACTGCCGAGGAGCTGAAACTGATCGAGAACATCGAGCAGGTGAAGTTGGTGGTTTCTGGCGTACGCACCGTTCGCAGTCAGAAGAACATCGCTCCCAAGGAGAAGCTCGCGCTTCAGTCCGTCAACGAGAATAAGTTCGAGGCTTACAACGAGGTGATTATGAAGATGGGTAACCTCTCTGCAATCGATGTCGTAGAGGCTAAGGATCCCTCTGCTTCTGCCTTCATGGTGGGAACGGATGAGTTTGCTGTGCCCCTGGGCGACCTGATTGACGTGGCTGCCGAGATTGAGAAGATGGAGGCTCAACTGAAGCACTTGGAGGGATTCAAGGCTGGTGTTGAGAAGAAACTCTCGAACGAACGTTTTGTACAGAACGCACCCGAGGCTGTGGTAGCTTTGGAGCGTAAGAAGTTGGCTGACTCGGAGGAGAAGATTGCCGCACTGAAGGAATCGATAAATGCACTTAAAAAATAAAGGATAACTTATGGAATGGTTTGTTAATCTATTTTCTAATACGAGTTCGGTGGCACACATCGCGTTGATATATGCCATCGTGATTGCTGTGGGTGTATACCTCGGCAAGATCAAATTTTTCGGCATCTCACTGGGTGTCACCTTCGTACTCTTCGCAGGTATCATGCTGGGACATATCTACAAGATATACTGCCCTGAGTCGGAGTTTGCTGCACCTGGTGCCACGCTGACCTTCATTCAGGACTTTGGATTGATCCTCTTCGTCTTTATGATTGGTCTGCAGGTGGGGCCTGGCTTCTTTGAGAGTTTTGGTAAGGCTGGCATCAAACTCAACATCCTGGCGGCATCGGCCATCGTGCTGAACATCGTCGTGATGTTTGCTTGCTACTTTATCTTCTTCTATCAGAAGCACGACATTAATGATTTGCCCATGATGGTTGGTACGCTCTATGGTGCTGTGACAAACACACCTGGTCTAGGTGCTGCCAACGAGGCCCTGAACTCTGTGTTCGGACAGGTGAACCTGCCCGTGCCTCAGATCGCTTCGGCCTATGCATGTGCTTATCCTCTTGGTGTGCTGGGTATCATCGGTGCCACTATCCTGGTGCGTTATATCTGTCGCGTAAAACTGGAGAACGAGGAAGCTGCCCTTGAGGAACAGGCTGGCGCAAAGGCTACTCAGAAGCCTCACCACATGCATCTTGAGGTGCAAAACAACTACCTGGAGGGCAAGACCGTGCTTCAGGTGCACAACTTCCTGAACCGTGACTTCGTGGTGTCGCGTATCCTGCACGATGGCCACGTGTCGATTCCTAATCGCGACACTGTGTTCCATGTGGGCGATCAGATGTATATCGTCTGCGCCGAGGCCGACTATGAGGCTATCGTGGCCTTCATCGGTCCTGTAATCGAAGTAGACTGGGAACAGCAGGATCAGCCATTGGTGTCTAAGCGTGTGCTGGTGACCAACTCTAAGATTAATGGTAAGTCGTTCGGACAGATGCACTTCTCGAGTGTCTATGGCGTTAATGTGACTCGTGTCACTCGTCACGGCATGGATATCTTCGCATCTCCCAATCTGCCTCTGCAGGTGGGCGACCGCATCATGGTGGTAGGTCCTCAGGACGACGTGGATCGCGTGGCTAATATGATGGGTAATAGTATCAAGCGTCTGGATACGCCTAATATCGCCACTATCTTCGTGGGTATCATCATCGGTATCATCTTTGGTTCGCTGCCCTTCATCCCTGGCATGCCTCTGATGAAGTTGGGTATCGCTGGTGGTCCGCTGATCATCGCTATCCTGATTGGTCGCTATGGTTATAAGATGAAGCTGGTGACTTACACCACCACCTCGGCCAACATGATGTTGCGAGAGATTGGTTTGGTGCTATTCCTGGCTTCGGTAGGTATTAAGGCTGGTGCCAACTTCTTTGATACGGTGATGACCGGCGACGGTGTGCTGTATGTGGCTACGGGCTTCCTGATTACCATTATACCTATTCTAATTATTGGTCCTATTGCCCGCAAGATGAAGTTCAACTACTTCACCATCGCTGGTATGCTGGCTGGTACTTATACCGATCCCCCCGCACTGGCTTATGCCAACAGCATCTGCTCGAAGGAGGCTCCCGCAGTGGGCTACTCTACGGTTTATCCGTTGGCTATGTTCCTGCGCATCCTGACAGCTCAGCTTATTGTGCTGTTCTGCTGTGGGCAACTGCTCTAATGCTACGACCTGACTTATATAATAATACACATAACAAAAAATTACCAATATGACAAACTTAAGACTTATGCTAAGTTCGCTGACATTACTTGGCTCGGTGGCGATGTTTGGCCAGGGTGCTAAAAACATCGTCATCAGCGAGGTAATGACCAGCAACACTCAAAGCATTGAGGATGAGTTTGGACATCGCGAGGCTTGGGTTGAGTTGGCTAATACTTCCTTCTCGACTTACAATGTCAGGGGAATGTATCTAACCACCAATCCCAAGGTTCTCGACGAGTCGCTCTCTGCTCCTCAGCGTATTGCTTTGATGAGTGTAATTCCTAATGGTGATGATCGCACGGCTTTGGGTGCTCGTCACTATTTGTTATTACACTGTAACTCTGATCCCGCACAGGGTAAGTTACATCTCTCGCTGCCTGTCGATAGTACAGGTTCTGTCTTCCTTGCTCTCTACAATGCCAACGGCGTCGAGCTTATCGACTCGGTCACTGTGCCGGCTTTTGGCGCCAACGAGTCATATGCCCGCATCGATGGGAAATGGACGGTGTGTGGAGTAGGGAAAGCAACTCCCGGTCATGACAATACTGTACAGACCAATGCCGCCAAGGGAAAGATTGAGCAGTTTAAGGACAAAGACCCACACGGTTTTGCTATGGCTATCATGGCAATGGGTATCGTGTTTCTGTGTCTGGCTCTGCTCTGGATATTCTTTACGCTCTTCGGTATGGTTATGCGCCATATAGACACGGCGAAGAAGGTGGCCAACAAACAGCCTATCAAACCTATCACCAAGACTGTGGAAATGACAGCGGAGATAGGACGAAAGACCAGCAATATCCTTCAGGAGGGTTTCGACAAGAAGGGTATCGACATGGAGGTCTATATGGCTGTCATTGGTATGGCTCTTCGCCAGTATGAGGATGATGTGCACGATGTGGAGAGTGGCATCATCACCATCAAACCCAAGGACACTGATTGGGATGATGAGTATACACAGATGACTCATTTGCATAACCCATTCTTGCCCTTAGATCATAACGCTCCACATATCCCAACAACCCCAGAATTACGCTAAACCTATGAACAAGTATCAGTATAAAGTAAAAGGCGTGGACTACGAAGTGGAAATCGCCGAAGTAGAAGGAAATATAGCTAAGGTTAATGTCAATGGTATCCCCTTTGAGGTGGAACTGCAAAAGCCTATCAATGCAGCTAAGCACCCCACGATGAAGCCTGCTCCCAGTGCTTCGCCCAAGGCTGCCGAGACGGCTCCGGCTCAGAAGTCGGTCGAGGCTACTACAACACCCGCTCAACAAATCGCTCAACCCGTTGCTGGCGCAGGCAGTGCTGTGAAGGCTCCTCTGCCTGGTACGGTGACTGAGGTGAAGGTGCAGGTGGGTCAGCAGGTGAACGTGGGCGAAACCGTATTGGTGCTCGAGGCTATGAAGATGCAGAACAACATCGAGGCTGAGACTGCTGGTCAGGTGACGTCTATCCTTGTGAAGCAGGGTGAGACCGTGATGGAAGGTGCCGTGCTACTCACCATTGGGTAATTGATAATGAATCATTCATAACTGACATTTACTATGTGGGACTTCATTATTCAGAATTTCAACGAGTTTCTCACCTATACGGGCTTCGCTAATGCCTCGGTGGGCAACTTGATCATGATATTTGTAGGAGCTGTCTTTATCTATCTTGCCATCAAGAAGGATTTTGAACCGCTCTTGCTGGTGCCTATTGGTCTGGGTATCATTCTAGGAAACATCCCCTTCCGCGCTGATGCGGGTTTGGAGATTGGGCTCTATGAGGATAACTCGGTACTGAACATCTTCTATCAGGGCGTACGTCAAGGTTGGTATCCGCCTCTCATCTTCCTGGGTATCGGTGCTATGACAGACTTCTCTGCGTTGTTGGCAAATCCTAAGTTGATGCTGATAGGTGCTGCTGCACAGTTTGGTATCTTTGGGGCTTATATGCTGGCGTTGGCTCTGGGATTCGAACCCAATCAGGCTGCTGGTATCGCCATCATTGGTGGTGCTGACGGTCCTACCGCCATCTTCTTGTCATCAAAGTTGTCACCAAACTTGATGGGTGCTATCGCCGTTTGTGCCTATAGCTATATGGCTCTGGTGCCGCTGATTCAACCGCCATTGATGCGTCTGCTCACCACTAAGAAGGAGCGTGTCATTAAGATGAAGCCTTCGCGTCAGGTCAGTCAGACGGAGCGCATTTTGTTCCCCATCATTGGTCTGCTCATCACCACCTTCATCGTTCCTTCGGCTCTGCCTCTGCTGGGTATGCTGTTCTTTGGTAACTTGTTGAAGGAGAGTGGTAAGACCACGCGCTTGGCAAAGACGGCTGGTAACGCGTTGAACGATATCGTCGTGGTGTTGTTGGGACTCACCGTTGGATGCTCGACGCAGGCCAGCGAGTTCTTGACGCTCAATACGGTGTTTATCTTCGCCATCGGTGCCTTTGCGTTCGCTATTGCTACTGCCAGCGGTGTATGCTTCGTCAAGTTGATGAACTTGTTCTTGCCTAAGGATAAGAAACTCAATCCCTTGATTGGTAATGCTGGCGTGAGCGCTGTTCCTATGGCGGCGCGTATCTCTAACAATCTCGGTTTGGAGTACGACCGTCACAACTTCTTGTTGATGCACGCTATGGGTCCTAATGTTGCTGGCGTCATCGGTTCTGCTGTTGCGGCAGGTGCTTTGTTAGGCTTCCTGTCGTAGTGATAATTAATTGATATATGAGAAAAGAGTGTTCTGTCGCGATACTTATTGTGGGCTTCAGCTTCGTGCTGTATTCATGTTCCAGTACGAAATATGTGCCAGATGGTGAGTTTCTTCTGAATAAGATGAAAGTGAACACCGAGGGTGAGTATCGCGACTTGAACACTCTCTCTTTGCGTTCTTATGTGCGCCAGACACCCAACCAGCGTTGGTTCTCGCTGTTTAAGTTGCCTTTAGCGACTTATTCTCTGTCTGGGCGCGACTCTGCTCTTTGGATTAACCGCACGCTGAAGTCTATGGGTGAGCCTCCTGTGATTTATGACAGCGCACAGACGCTACGCTCTTTGAATGACTTGACACAGCAACTCCGTAACGAGGGTTTCCTCAATGCTCGTGTGACAGCTATTGAGAAGAAGCACGGCAAGAAACTAGACCTTACTTATCTGTTGCAGCCAGGCGAACCGTATTTTGTTCATCGTATTGACTATGATATCCAGGACTCTTGCATCGCACGGATTCTTGCTTCGCAGGATTCTACGAAGCGTCTGATTAGTGCAGGCATGAAGTTTGATGTGTCTCGTCTGGATGCTGAGCGCAAGCGTATCACGACACTTCTCTCTGATAGTGGTTACTACCGTTTCCATAAGGATTATATCACTTATCAGGCTGACACGTTGCCTGGCTCACGACTGATTGACCTCACACTGAGATTGATGCGCTATCGACAGGCTGATATGACGGATGTGTCTCATACGCGCTATTGGATGCGTCATATCAACTATACTAGTGGTGATGTGAATGACTCACGCATCCATCTGCGTCATCATGTGTTGGAGGAGTGTACTCACCTGAAACCTGGTAGCCCGTATTCGGCTACTGGTCTGCAGAATACATACAATCACTTTGGGCGTCTGCAGGCTGTGAAGTATACGAATATTGCTTTCAATCAGGTTCCTGATGCCGACTCTCTGGATTGTACTGTTCAGATACTTACGAATAAGGCTTCGACGGTCAGTTTCCAGCCAGAAGGTACGAATACGGCTGGTGACCTGGGTGCGGCTGCTTCGCTGACTTATCAGAACCGCAATCTGTTTCGCGGTAGTGAGGTGCTGAGTATTCAGTTACGTGGCGCTTATGAAGCGATCAAGGGACTGGAAGGTTATTCTAATCAAGACTTCGTGGAGTATAGTGCCGAGACTCGTTTACAGTTTCCTCGCTTCATCTCGCCCTTCATCAATCAGCGACTTCGTCAGCGTGTGGATGCTACTAGTGAGGTGTCGCTGCTCTATGACTTGCAGAACCGTCCTGAGTTTCATCGTCGACTCGTATCTGCTGCGTGGCGCTATAAGTGGAGCTTCCCTCAACGCAGCGACCGTTTTCAGTTTGATGTCCTCGACCTGAACTATGTCTTCATGCCTTGGATATCGCCTACATTCCAATCGCTGTATCTTGACAATGACAATACAAGCAATGCGTTCCTACGTTATAACTATGAAGACCTCTTCATCACGAAGATAGGCTTTGGTTATTCGTGGAGTAAGAACAGTACTGCTTTTAAGACGAATGTGGAAACATCGGGTAACTTGCTATCTCTGGGTGCTAAGACTTTTGGTGCTGAGAAAGATAATGAGGGGCACTATCGATTGTTTAATATTGCCTTTGCTCAGTATGCTAAGTTCGACTTTGACTTGAGTCATTCGTTGCGTATAGACCAGAACAACCAGCTGATGTTGCACATCGGTTTCGGCATTGCCTATCCTTATGGTAACTCTACTGTGTTGCCTTTCGAGAAACGCTATTTCTCGGGTGGTGCCAATAGTGTACGTGGTTGGTCGGTACGTTCGCTGGGACCAGGAAAATATAAAGAGAAAGATGGACGTATCAACTTCATCAACCAGACAGGTGACATGAAACTTGATCTCAACGCTGAGTATCGTACCAAACTTTTTTGGAAGTTTAGTGGTGCTCTCTTTGTGGATGCTGGCAACGTGTGGACTTTGCGCAATTACGAGGCTCAGCCTGGTGGACAGTTCCACTTCAATACTTTCTATCAGCAGTTGGCTGCAAGCTATGGCTTGGGACTTCGTCTTAATTTCGATTACTTCATTCTGCGATTCGATATGGGTATGAAAGCTGTTAATCCAGCCTTTGCGATTGAGGATGACGAGCATTATCCGATTGCTCATCCTAAGCTCAGTCGTGATTTCGCTTTTCATTTTGCTGTCGGTATGCCGTTTTGAGGTAGATTGGTTGAATACAATAGAACGCTATATATCATGTTACGATTCATATCATTTGGAAGTGGAAGCAGTGGTAACTGCTATTTATTATATACTGACACCGATGCTCTCATCATTGATGCAGGCGTAGGTATCAGAACATTGAAAAAACACTTTCGAGACTACGGACTCAGTATGTCGAAGGTACGTCACGTACTGATTACTCATGACCACGCAGATCATATTAAGTGTGTTGGTAGTATGAGTCATGAGTTGCAGGTGCCTATCTATGCTACCAAAACAGTTCACAGTGGCATTGATAGAAACTATTGTGTGGCTCGTAAAGTAGATGCTTCGTTACGCCGTTATGTGGAACCGAGTGTGCCTTTCCAAATCGGAGACTTTATCGTTACTCCTTTTCATGTTCCCCATGACAGTAGTGATAATGTAGGCTATTTTATTGAGGCTGATGGTGTGACTTTTTGTCTAATGACTGATGTTGGACATGTGACGGATGAAATGGCTAGCTTCATTGGTCGCGCACAATATCTGGTTATCGAAGCTAACCATGATAAAGAGATGTTGCAGCATGGACCATATCCCCAATTCCTGAAGGACCGTATTACCAATGGTACTGGACATTTGAACAACGAACTCTGTGGAGAAGCCATCGCCAAGAATATGGGCGAGCACTTATGTCATGTATGGCTGTGCCACCTATCTGAAGAGAATAATCATCCAGAATTAGCTCGCAAGACAGTAGAAACTGTTCTTCGCTCTTATGGCCTTGTGGTGGGTAAGGATTTTTTGCTTGAGGTGCTGAAACGAACGAAGCCAACAGGTATCTTTGAACTTCAATAATGAAAGAATAACCAAGACCAAATCTCCCTATAAAATCTATACTCTCTATACTTTCTATACTTTTTATAGTTTCTATATTCTCTATAGCTTCTATAGTTTCTACCAATTCTCATTAGAAAGAAATAAGGGCATCCAACTCAAGTCGGATGCCCTTTAATATTGATACGATGGGGGAGATTACTCACCCTTCTCCATCTGTGCCTTCAGATTGGCCAGAACGTCCAGATCACCCAGAGTGGTGCTTGCTGCTACGTTCTCAATCTTTGGAGTGTCGTCCTTCTTGGCAGCACGAGTCTTCTTAGCTGCAGCCTTCTCCTCACGCTTCGGATCCTCGAATGTGCGGCTGTGGCTCAGGATGATACGCTTGCTGTCCTTGTTGAACTCAATCACCTTGAATTCGAGCTCCTCGCCCTGCTGAGCCTGTGAGCCGTCCTCCTTAACGAGGTGCTTAGGAGTAGCGAAGCCCTCAACGTTCTCCTCGAGAGAAACAACGGCGCCCTTCTCCAGAACCTCAGTGATCTTACCAGTGTGTACAGAACCTACGGTGTACTTCTCCTCAAATACATCCCAAGGATTGTCCTCGAGCTGCTTGTGACCAAGGCTCAGACGACGATTCTCCTTGTCGATATCGAGTACAACAACGTCGATAGCCTCACCAACCTTAGTGAACTCAGAGGGGTGTTTAACCTTCTTGGTCCAGCTCAGGTCGCTGATGTGAATCAGACCATCAACGCCTTCCTCCAACTCAACGAATACACCGAAGTTGGTGAAGTTGCGAACCTTTGCAGTGTGCTTGCTGCCAACGGGGTATTTCACCTCGATAGCCTCCCAGGGATCTTCCTTTAGTTGCTTGATGCCGAGTGACATCTTGCGCTCCTCGCGGTCGAGAGTCAGGATAACTGCCTCTACCTCGTCGCCAACCTTCATGAACTCCTGAGCGCTGCGCAGGTGCTGGCTCCAAGACATCTCTGAAACATGAATCAGACCCTCAACACCAGGCTGAACCTCAACGAATGCACCGTAGTCGGCGATAACGACAACCTTACCCTTGATGTGGTCACCAACCTTGAGGTCAGCATCCAAAGCATCCCAAGGATGAGGAGTGAGCTGCTTCAGACCAAGTGCAATACGCTTCTTCTCCTCATCGAAGTCGAGGATAACAACGTTGATCTTCTGGTCGAGCTCTACAACCTTCTTGGGATCGTCTACGCGGCCCCAGCTCAGGTCTGTAATATGGATCAGTCCGTCTACACCACCCAGGTCTACGAATACGCCATAAGAGGTGATGTTCTTGACTGTACCTTCCAGAATCTGACCCTTCTCCAGCTTCGAGATAATCTCCTGCTTCTGAGCCTCAAGCTCCTGCTCGATGAGGGCCTTGTGCGATACAACCACGTTGCGGAACTCCTGGTTAATCTTCACAACCTTGAACTCCATGGTCTTGCCAACGAACTGGTCGTAGTCGCGGATGGGGTGTACGTCGATCTGGCTACCGGGCAAGAAAGCCTCGATGCCGAATACGTCAACGATCATACCACCCTTAGTGCGGCACTTGATGTAACCCTGTACAATCTCCTGTGCCTCGAGAGCAGCGTTCACACGATCCCAAGCCTTGCTCAGGCGAGCCTTCTTGTGAGAAAGAACCAGCTGGCCCTTCTTGTCCTCTGCAGTCTCTACATAGACCTCAACTACGTCACCCTCCTTCAGCTCGGGGTTGTAGCGGAACTCACCTGCGGGGATGATACCGTCGCTCTTGTAGCCGATGTTAACAACTACTTCCTTCTTGTCAACTGAGATGACCTTACCTTCAACAACCTGGTGGTCTGCCACCTTGTTGAGGGTCTCGTCGTAAGCCTTATCAAGCTCTTCTTTGCTGATGTTGGCTACGGTGCCATTCTCAAACTCGTCCCAGTTGAAATCCTGCAACGGCTGAACGTTCTTAGTTAATTCTGACATAAAAATGTTTCGCCCTTTAGTGGGCATTTGTTTGTCTGAACAGACGTTAATCAGACATTTAAATAGTTAATATTATATAGGTGTCAGCGCCTGTTCCGGCACCTATTTCCACAGTATGTGGACAAAACGGATGCAAAGTTACTCAAAATTATTTGAAAATGAGCACTTTGCATATGTTTTTGCTTTTCTATTTAAGATTCTTTAAGTGTTTTAGATGTTTCGACATCATATTTTGTTGATGTCAACGTATCCGTGAGTGACGGCATAAATGGTCAGTGCTGATACACTCTTCAGTCCTAGTTTATCCATGATGTTGCGTCGATGGGTTACCACAGTGGCCAATCCAATGCTTAACTTGTCGGCGATTTCTTTGTTAATGTAACCCTGTGCAATAAGTGACATTACCTCAATTTCTCGATCGCTTAAAATCTTTTTTTTAAGAATCTGTGGCATAGGCGGCATGTTTCGTCCTTCGCTATGTCCCATTTGTTGCAGTATCAATAGTTGTCTGACTACTTCCGTTTCAGGTGCATTTATGCATATGGAGTGAAAATCGGCCAACTGGCTGCTTCCTCCCAGTGATAGTGTCAGTACGATGGTCTGCCGTATATGTTCTGTGAAGAAAGTTCGGTTCTCCAACACAATGTTCATCGCCGCAAAATAGTGCTTGTATTGTTCTGGCTGGTTGGCCATTAATTCTGTCATTGAACCAAAGGTGTCGATAGTTAAAATGGGCATAACTGTTTGTAGCAGTTGTTTTAACCCCAACACTGCAAGGGTGTTGGTGTCAATTATGGCTATTTTGGGACGGTTCTTATTCATTTTGAATTGCAAAGGTACGATTTTATTTTTTATTATCCAATAAATTATGTGTAATATTTTTGTTTGCAAACCCTTTTAAAGGGTTAATTATCATTAAATTCCGACATTTATTAGTGTTATTAGTACTATGTTTCGACAAATATTCGTATATTTGCAAAGTGTTTTTCATGGTATTAGATTATTAAGGTTAATTTCGAAGATTGTATGTCGTGAGACAAACAATCTTCCCCTACAAACTAATTGAACTTTTTCAATTGGTACGAAAAAGGGAGCCTGAGAAGGTTCCCTTTTTCCATTCTCTTATGATTTGATCTGGTTCTATGATTCGAAAAACGAGCAAAAATAGAGTTATTCTATATTTTTTTACTATTTTTGCACCGAAATACTATATGCGAAGAAACAATGAAAGTTTTATTAATTAATGGTAGTCCTCGTGACAATGGCAATACATATATGGCATTAAGTGAAGTTGCCAGGATTTTGCAAAATGAAGGTATTGATACTGAGATTGTCAATATCGGCAAGCAAGCTGTTCAAGGGTGTATCGCTTGTGGTATGTGTGGTAGGAGTGGTGCTAGATGTACATTCCGAGATGAATTGTATTATAAAGTGTGGAGAGTTGTGAAAGATGGTATTGACGGGTTGGTGGTAGGTTCACCAGTTTATTATGGTGGTCCCAATGGCTCACTTTGTGCTTTACTCGATCGAGTGTTTTATTCGCTCAGCAGAGAACTCCGTTTCAAACCTGCTGCCAGTGTAGTTGTATGTCGAAGAGGTGGAGCCTCCGCTGCTTTTGATCGTTTAAACAAATACTTTACCATGTCGAATATGCCTCTGGTGAGTTCACAGTATTGGAATATGGCTTACGGTCAAATGCCTGGACAGGTCGCACTGGATGAAGAGGGAATGCAGACTATGCGCACCTTGGGTCGCAATATGGCTTGGATGATTCGTCAACTCAATATCAATAAATCGGAGTATCCAGAACAGGAAAGTCCGATACGTACTAATTTTATTAGATAAATTTACATTCAATTATGGCATACACAGGACGTTTTAGACAGACGGATGAGTTCCGACGTGAAGAACTTATCCGTAAGATAGAATATGCATTAAAGAATCTGACAGTTCAGGAACTGGAGTCTCTCTATTACGATATGTCGACAAAGAGTTATATCAACGATTGACGAGTTTATAGCTTATTGCAGTTGCTGAGTTGTTCGAAGACTGCAGGGATGAATATCGGATTATAGTTGTTCATGCCAACTCTCACTATAATTAGATTCTTATAGGGGTTTACATAGAGAACTTGTCCACCGATGCCCAGAGCATAGTAACCAGGATATTGTGGTTTTGAGAAGCCCACGCTACTTAAGTTATACCAATTGAAGTGATATCCATCATTACTTGTGTCATAGTCTGTCGTTTGGCTAATCCACTTTTCGCTCACAATGCGTTTGCCGTCCCACATGCCGTGATTGAGATATAGGCGACCAATCTTGGCGAGATCCTTCATGGTAAGAGTAATACCTCCAAAGGTGTGGGCCACATCGTGCTTGCGGCTATCGATATTAACTAGTGCAGGTGATTCCATTTGCAATGGCTTCCAAATTTTTTCACTCAAGTATTCAGCAAAGCGTTTTCCTGATGCACGTTCGATAACCACACCTAATATCTGCGATGTCATGCTTTCGTATCGATGCTCCGTTCCTGGTTCCTTACGGAATTTTAGACCTCGAATTTGTTTCATCGTATTGTGTCCGTAGTTCAACCTTGCCATAGCATGAAGTCGCTTTAGGCCTTTCAGATTGAGTGAATATGTGTCATCAAAGTCTAATCCACTCTGCATATTCAGCAGATGGCGGATGGTCAGTTTCTGCCATAGAGGGTCTTTCTTCTTGAGTTCAGGCAAATATTGCGTTACATCATCATCAATACTGCGTATATAACCATCATCAACTGCAATACCGCACATAAGTGAAGTGATGGATTTTGATACAGAGAATACTGTGGCCAATTGGTCGGACGAGAAATCTCCCCAGTATCTTTCATAGATTATGCTATCATTTTTAATGATGAGCACCCCCTGTGTTTTACTCTTTCCGTTTAATGCTTCTAAGAGTGTGATATTTTTGTATGATTTCCCCTGTGTATAGAAATGAAGGGTATCTATCCATTCTGCTTGTTGATTGGCAACAGGAAAATGGAATTTAAATTGTCCATTGGAAATGGTATCGTGTGCATGACGACTAAAACTATATATGTTTGGTCCTCCTTTTCCATCAGTTCGATAGCCTCGTATGATCGAACATGAAGTCAAGCAAAGCATGCCCCAAAGAATTATAGCACTATTTGCGATATATTTCATTTGATTATTATTTATTCGGTTGTATCTTTTTTGATGAAATAAAATATTTTTGCAAAGTTAGTTGCTTTTTTTGAAATAATTGCTACCTTTGCACATATTTTCTTATTAGAAAGAATGAAAAGAAGTATTCCTTAACTTAAATAATGTCGAAGTCAAATGAAAAAGTATTGTTTAACGATTGCGCTGTTGATTGTGACCGGATGTGGTTTGGCGCAAAATGAACCAGAACCTTATTTCTCATCTCGTGAGTTGCCTAACATGCTAAAGTGGTGTCCAGCTCCTCCCGATACATTGAGTGCTGCCTTTGCATACGATGTCATGCAGTATATGTGGGGAAAACAGATGCGTCAAGACAAAAGACGTGCTGATATTGCCGTTCGTGATGCTGTCTATAGCTTGGAGTGTATCATGGAGGAGTTTAGCGAACCATTGGGTTTGAATATGTCGGAAAAAGAAACGCCTGCCATTTATACTTTGTTGCGAGATGCGAAGGCCACCTGTGAACGTATTAGTAACTGGCCAAAGATTTATTATCATCGTCGTCGGCCCTTTATCCGCTTTAACGAGCCTACACTTACACCAGAGTTTGAACCAGAATTACGTCGGAATTTCTCTTATCCCTCTGGACATACGATCCTTGGTTGGTGCAGTGCTTTGTTATTGGCTGAGATTAATCCAGAACGAGCTGATACCATCTTGGCGCGAGGCTTGATGTATGGCGAGAGTAGAGTCATTGTTGGTGCTCATTGGCAAAGTGATGTGGATGCAGGCCGATTAGCTGCTGCAGCAGTATATTCTCGTATGCATACCAGTGAACGATTCCTTAAGCAAATGGCATTAGCTCGCCAAGAATTCTCACGAAAAAGAGAGTCCTTGAAGAAATAAGACGTTTCTATAAAATTTGATATGTGATATAAAAGATTATATACATCCTTGCTAAATTGTTATAGTAAGGGCACAACAAAAGCAGATTGGTAAAATGCTGAAAAAATCGAGCGAATCCTTTGTGGTTCGCTCGATTCTTTGTACCTTTGCACGACCCAAATAAAACTATAGATGATGAAACAACTAAAATACTTACCGTTAGTTCTAGTCATTGTGTCATTGGCTGTCGTGACATGGTGCCTGCTGATCTATGAGGACAATTTCCTATGGAAATTACAGGAACAGAATCTTCACCTAAATACCGTTCTCTTTTTTTATCAGCAAATGGTGGTGCCTGGCGGATTGTTAACCTGGTTGGGCACATTCTTTACCGAGTTCTTTTATCACACGTGGCAAGGTGTGAGTATGGCTTGCGTTTGGTGGGCATTGTTGATGTGGTTTTCAGCAAAGGCATTAAATGTAAGCATGAAATGGTCTGTCCTGTTGCTGGTACCAGTTAGTCTGCTTCTTGCATCAAACCTGGAGATGGGCTATTGGATATACTACATGAAACTACGCGGTTATTTCTTCGTGGGGACCATAGGATTGACTTTGTCAATGGCTAGCGTGTGGGGCTTTCGTTGTTTGCCAGTTATGATGCGCCCTATAGCAGTTGTTATAGCGGGCACTGTACTCTATCCATTGCTAGGCGTATATGGATTGTTAGCAGTTTTATTGATGGGTTTACTTTCATTCCAGCAGAAGGATATGACAGTGCTACTGAAGATAGTGTCCTTTGGATTGTCTCTAATAACGGTATGGTTAGTTCCCATCATTTTCTATTGGACAGTATACTATCAGACTAACTATGATGACATTTATACCGTTGCTCTGCCAGCGTATCAATTAGATAAGAACTACTCTCAGTATTATGTGCCCTTTATTTTGATAGGTGCGTTCTATGTGATGATGGCTTTTCCCCTGCCGGAGAAATTGAAGCAACTTGCTGATAAAACTGTTGTATGGGCAGTATGTCAAGTTGCATTGCTGGCTATGATGGCTTGGGGCGTGCATCATTTTTGGTATCGTGATTATAACTTTGAGAAGGAATTGGAGATGCGTCGTTCTATGGAGCAGGGTGATTGGGAGGGTGTACTCACTGCTGCTACAGATCTGGAAGACGAACCCACACGTGCCATTGTGATGATGAAGAATTTGGCTTTGTTCAGATTAGGTCGTCAGGGTGATGAGATGTATCACTATAAGACTGGCGCGAAGGCATATAATGCACCTATGAAAGTGAACATGACCCAGGTCGTTGGTTGTGCCATCTATTATCATTATGGTCAGGCTAACTATTGTTATAGATGGTGCCTCGAAGATGGTGTGGAGTATGGCTGGAGGGCTGATCAATTGAAGTATATGACGCGATGCGCCCTTCTGAATGGCGAAATGAATGTTGCAAAGAAGTACATCCGTCTATTGAAGCACACCCGATTCCATAAAGACTGGGCACAGAAGCAGGAGCAGTTTGTGTTACATCCAGAGAAGATGAAGGATGATAAGGAATATTCTGTTACTCAACGTCTTTTGATGAAGGAAGACCATTTGGGTTCGGATAACGGATTGGCTGAAATGTATCTGATGAATGTCTTAATGGATATCAATACACGTGATCCTCTTGTTCAGGAATTGACGTTGTTGGCCGCTCTATGGAAGAAAGATATTGGCGTCTTTTGGCCACGATTCTTTAATTATGCCTCTCTCCATAAGGGTGAGCATATGCCTAAACATTATCAGGAGGCTGCATATCTCTATGGCCATTTGGAACATCAGGTAGATATTAGCAATATGCCATTTGACGCTGACGTCGTGAAGAATTACAACGAGTTTATGGAGTTGGCTCAGCGATGCGCAGGTATGAACGAAGAACAAATGAAGCCCATTTTCTATCCGAAGTTTGGCAAGACCTTTTATTATGAATATTTCTTAATTCGAAATCAAAAGATATACTAATGAAACAATTCTTGTATGCGATAATAGCAATGGCTCTTGTAGCCTGTCAATCGGCTAGAGTGCCCGAGACTTATACGAAGTCAGACGCAAAGCCTGATATATATCCTGATTATGTTGACGTGACTATTCCTGTGAATATTGCGCCACTCACCTTTATGATGAACGATGAGGTTGATGAGATTGTTGCACGTCTCTCTTGTGGTG
>Ga0265299_10000405_pt1 | contig 54937 bp, 86 predicted proteins | sample AusTroGonzalo_MG_4_FD_193485 | JGI IMG/M metagenome (GOLD analysis project Ga0265299, IMG submission 193485) | Bovine rumen microbial communities from tropical cattle in Woodstock, Queensland, Australia - Gonzalo_02 | ecosystem: Host-associated > Mammals > Digestive system > Stomach > Rumen ...
GGCAAAAAAGACAGCCAAGGACAAGTTTGTAAAAACTGTAGCAAAAGGTACTGACCCAGATGATATTATTCAAGGCACGCGGTTATACATAGCCGATTGCCATAGACGTAAAAGCTTAACCAAAAATGTCCCAACTTTCTTAAACCAAGAACAATGGAAAGATTATTTAGACCAAACAGATGAATTACCAATACCTGTTATGCCAATGGGTTTGATGTTTAGAAATGCAGATTTGCAAAACACAGACCCAGAAACATATATGGATTTACTCAGAACAGAGTGGAAAAACTGGTCGGAATATGCACCAAATTGGGTACCTGTTGAAAAAACACCAGAAATGGCACTAGAATTAGCGAAACGAGTTTTAAGCAGTAAGTATACCATCGCATTCTCAAACAGCATTCTGGACACGAAATTTTGGGCACAACATCGATTTGAGGTTCAGTTCTTACTTGGTAGGGTAAGATGGCTTGGGATTTTATTTGGTGCATTAGGAAAACATATTCCACTGACAGAATAAACTTGCAATCAGAAAAAACTATGTTAAACTGTGCTCAACACAAAGGAACAAGGAATGTCGCCGTATTACGTTATACACGACTATAATCAAGAACTTAAAGCCAAGTATGGCTCCAAAAATGTGCCAGAATCAGAACTGGCTGATTGGAATGCTCGTGGCTTTGGTATACATTATACTCCGAACACCTTTGAAGGTAGTAGGCGAGCAGAGAATCTGGTCAAGATTAACTTTTGGATTGCTGATATAGATGAAGGCACAAAGCAAGACCAGATGAAAAGAATTAACAGATTGCCTATTTATCCAAGTAAAATTGTTGAAACGAAACGTGGTTATCATTGTTATTGGAAAGCTGAAGACGCCACGATTGAAAATTATAGAAAGATTGAAGAAGGGATTATTAGGTTGCTTGGTGCTGACCCACAATGCAAAGACGTGTGTCACACATTAAGGGCACCTGGGTTTTATCATTTGAAAGACCCCAAGAACCCATTTTTAGTGCGTGTTGTATCTGATAATTGCTATATTGGTTGGAAGGAAAAACAAATGATGTTGGCTTTTGTTAAGCCAGAAAAACCAAAACGATATCTTGGACCACCGCCATCGGTAGATGTGGCTGAGTTGCTCGACCCTGATAACTTTGAAAAATTTTATCACGTGAGCAGGATAGGCCCAGGAAACAGGAACTCTGAACTAGCCCGTATAACAATGTGGCTTAGGGATGCAGGGTGCGATAGATATAATGCTGAAAAAACAATAAATGAGATAAATTCTATCATATCAGAGCCGTTGCCGCAGAGAGAAATCAAAGGTATGATAGATTATCATTTCAAAAGGAAAGGAAAGTAAAATGAGCTTTATGGACACGTATTGGGAGAGAAACAAAATTGTTGGGCATTTCGGAGTTCCTTATCTTGACGATGAACTGTTAGGGATTTCGTGTTCAGATTTAGTGATTATTGGTGCTCGTTCTGGTGCAGGTAAGTCCAGTCTTGCACGTATCATATATGAAACCAATGATAAATTAACCACCGCTTTGTTTTCGCTTGAAAACTTTGAAGGCGATGTTGAGGCAGAAGAGATTAGAAAGATTTATAATGAGAGATGTAGAACAGATTTTACCTCTCGTCAATGGCAGACGGCAGAAATAATTCCAGACAGGAAAGTGTTTGAAGAGATTGAAAAAGAAGTTGAAAGCGAATTACACACAGAGCATATATTTGGTCGTAGAACACCAGACGGATTACCTTGGACTGTAGAAACCTTGAAGGAAGAAATGATGAGGTGTGTGACGTCAGAAGGCATAAATCTGATTATTTTAGACCACTTAGATTACTTGGATAGAGATAACCCGAACGAAAGCGATATATCACACGTAACCGAGTTGATGAAAATGATTCGTGATGTTCAAGAAGCTGCACCAAATGGTTGTGGTGTTGTAGCTTTTTCGCATTTGCGTAAACCGATGGGGAAGGTTGAAGAAGTGATTATTCCAACCGAAAACGAGTTTATTGGGTCAAGTAATAAAATTAAACAAGCAACACAGGTTGTTATGGTCGCACCTGCAAACGAAGGAGATAATTTTCAAGGGTATGGGACGTGGTTTTGTATAAGGAAAAACCGTATAGGTGGTATTAAAAACCAAGCCGCAAAATTATGGTTTGTTCCACGAACCGCAACCTATGAACCACAATATGCTCTGTATAAAATAAATTATGCAGGCACCAAGGCCGAACTAATTATAAAAAATGACGAAAATTTTTAACATTTGTTCTTGACTTTGGGTAAATAATAGTTAATAATTGCAAACGAAGAGTATATATCCTAACGTGTATTCTTCGTTTTTTCTGGGACTTTTGACGAAATCCTTCTTATAATTCTCTCTCCTGTTGAACAGTCCCAGAGAGTTTCGCCACGGGGTAGCTTGTTTTGCTCGAATGACTGTTACCCTTCCATACGATTTCCGTGGTCGTTGTGGCAGATTTGTCACGGTTTGGGCTAGGAGACAACTCCTCTCCGTCCTGCCCTATTCCTCGTAGGGAATAAGATGTTATGCCAACCCAGTAAAAAAGACACGGTTAAATAACATCAGAGGCACAGTTCCGGCTGTGGGCTTACCCTGGTAAATGGCTAGGATTTATTGGGGGTTGAGTAAGCTAGATTTTTATTATCTGTTTCTGTCGGGTTACATTGTTCGTCTTTCTGTCATTTGCTGGCCCGACAGAGTTTTGATGGTGGGTGGCGTTTTTATTGTAGCATCTTGATTCCTTTTCTCCCGCCATCACAAGTTTCTGACCGCTCTTGGTATACCGATTGCGGTCTCCTATGGAGCCAATTATTCCAAGCCGATTGGCTCCACCCAGTTAAGAGGTGTAAGATGAAAGTAACAGAATGGAAGAGTATAGATTATATTAAAACGCAAGAAGATTTGGACAATTACGTCGAATCATATATCGAATCATACAAGAACGATTTGGATATCGCATTAAATGCGTTGAGGGAGATTGCTGTGCAGGTGCCACAGTCTGGCCAATCACGTCTGATGTGTAAGACTGCAAAAGAAGCTTATGTGAAAATCGTAGGGGAAATGAAAAATGACTGATGGTGCAAAAGATTTTAATGAGTGGAATATCGCAAAGCTGGAAGGTATGTTGGAAGGCCTGATGGCACAAAAGATAATAACCAAGGATGTACACGAACGTTTAAGAGAACTTATTCACGATATAACAGTGTATACCCACAGGTTAGAAAACGAGTCTAAAAAATGGGTTGTGACACCCGTATAGTTTCGTTGCGTGACGCGACCTCACCCAAGAGTGCAGGTAGGGGCTCATCACCCAGACCCTTCGCACACGGCTAGGTTGGGCCTGTTTGCTCGGGAGGACAGGATAAGACACGAAGGGACGTACGATAGATAGGGTTAGTCCGAAAGATTAGCAAACTACTATCCTTGAGTGTCAAAGTATGGAACTAACGCAACACTTGGCTGAGTACCCCAAGGATAAAAAACTGCTCTCGAATTTGGGTAGGCGGCACAGATGGCGAGGTGCACCAGACTGTAAATCTGGCCTCTTCGGAGTGAATTAGTTCGAATCTAATCCTGCCCACCAAGATTGGAGTGTAGCTCAACGGCAGAGCAACACAGGGACAAAAAAATGAAAAACGGTGATTATATTTTAGTGATTGCACCAGACTGGTTTAAGGGCAAACGGTATCGTGGCCGGTATTGTTATGAACATCATTTAGTATGGGAAAAAGAAACAGGTTGTCCAGTTCCAGACGGATGTATCATACACCATAAAGACGGCAACAAATATAACAATACCATAAGTAATCTACAACTTATGGACGCAAAAGCACATATATCGTTGCACGGACAACAAAAAACAAAAAAGATTGCAATAATAAAATGTCCGTCTTGTGGAAAAATCTTTGAGAAAGACGCCCGATTACTCAATTTTAGAACACTGGTTTTCTGTTCTAGACAATGTATAGGAAAGTATGGTTATAATACTAAACATAATGAAGAATTAAGGAAAAAGGTTGAAGAATCAAAAAAAACTAATATTATAAAAATAATTAACAAGTAGTTATTGGTCGATAGCACAATGGGTAGTTTGCATCCGCCTGTTAAGCGGAAGGTTGTGGGTTCGAGGCCCACTCGACCAGCCAAATCAAGGGGTGACAATATTATCATTCACTTTCTTTCCTAGTCACCCCACCAAGATTAAAGGGGTAAAAATGAAGCTGATTATCGTTTTGCTGACGTTAGCAATATGTTCGTGCCAGCCAATAGACGGTTATCAAGATTATTATATCTGGGAACAAATAGGAGGTTAAGATGGTCAGAATTGGGTTTATGGTTGGTTTTTATAATTTGATTGTTGGCATCCAAATAGACAGAGAAGAAAAAGAGATATTCATCGATTTGCTGTTGTTCCACCTAAGATTTAAATGGATTGGCAGAACAGAAGAAAGCGGATTGGATATAAGAGAAGTAGGAGATATGTAATGATGGATTATCGAAGTTATTTTTGTGACAAATGTGGTAAAATTGTATTGCGAACAGAAGGTATTGAGTATTGTGGGTATTGCGGTGCAAGATTGCCAGAAATAAAAAAATTACCAAAGGTAACCTGTCCAATGTGTCACGGCACAGGAGAAGTAGACCAACAAGCAATACAACAACCTCACTTCACATATTTTAACAACAAGGATAAATAATGATAATACCTTATGATGTTTGGTTAAAAATTAAATACAGCAAGGAAATTGATTTAGATACAGCACTTCGTTGGTGGCATATCTGTAAAAGCACTACCACATCAACAATGTTTGTAGAAATATAAAGGTGAATAAAATGAAATACATTTGGTTAGGTATTAAAGATTATTGTAAAGATTGCTGGCACGATTGGTTGCTTACCAGATTAGTAAATACTTATGACAACGAGAAGATTGAGGAAGACTGGACTTGGAAAGAAGGCAGTCTGTGGCACTATATTAACCAAAGAAAGGTTGCAGAAAGGAGTAAAAATGCCAGACATAACGATGTGTTGTAATAGCGATTGTCCAATGCGGACCAAGTGTTACAGGTATTTAGCAAAACCAGACCCGTATGCACAATCGTTCGCATTGTTCCAATCAAAATATGAAATAAACAAACGAGGACACAGAATATGGACGTGCGACCATTTTTGGGAATTGGACCCACGAAGGGACGACTGGATTCCACAAAAGACCGTGGATGATAGATATGATAGGGATGAAAAATGGAAGGGGTTAAAATGATTGAAACTAACGATTATGGTATGTATTCTGGTGGTTATATATTTGACCAAATGGATAGAGCCGCTTTGTTTTATATCAAGCAACAAGCAGGGCTGTCTGAAAATGATGTGATTGTGACAATGTCTGTAGACGGACTAAGATTTAAACGCCAGCTGTGCGACAAATATAATGTGACGGTTCGTTGTTATGACTTTCACAAAATAGAATTGTTTAGCACATTATACACCTGCAAAGCAGAGGTTATAAACAATAAAGGGGAAATCGTCGCAGAAGCACAGTTTACCTTTACAGAAGCAACAAATCATTGTGAAACAAAGGAGTAAAAATGACAAAACCAACCCAAAAAGATGATGTGTTGTGGTATCTGCAGAAATACGGCAGTATTACCGCATTGGAGGGATTTAACGAACTGTTTATCGTTGATTTGGCTGGCTGTATCCGTTGTTTGAGACGTGAACATAAAATCACAGACGAATGGGTACATAAAACTAATCGACGTGGACGTAAAATACAATATAAGAGGTATATCTATGAAGGCAAAAAACAAGATTAAAACATTACAAAAAGTTACACAAATAATAGCGATGGCTTCTGCACTTCTGTTCTGCTTCGCTTTAGGTGTAGCAGTTGGGCAAAAGATGAAAAGCTACGAACCAGAGTTTGAGTATAAGAGCCCAGAACAATGCTTAAACGTTTGTGTCGATTTGTTCGAACGTATGGGTTGTTAATAAAACTTAACCCTTGACTATAGTGTATAATTATAGTAAATATAAACTATACGTAAGGGAGGACATTATGTTATTAACACAAGCACAGGCTGCTGCATATCTGGGGACAACTCCGAAAAGTTTATCCGTTATGCGTAGCCAAGGCAAAATCGATATTCCATTTGTAAAATGGGGTAATCGTATCCGCTACGAACAAAAAGATTTAGATGCTTGGATTGAATCTAATAAAACAGGAAGGACTGATGACTAAATACAATATTATTCTTGCAGATTGTCCCTGGAAGTATTCTGACAAGAGAAAAAACGACCCAGCGTACGCAGGAATTACTTATGATGTAATGTCAACAAAGGACTTGTGTGACTTACCAGTAAAACAGATTGCAGCGAAAGATTGTATGTGTTTTATGTGGACTACAAGTCCTATGCTTCCAGATTGCTTGGAAGTTATGAAAGCTTGGGGATTTAAATTTAAGACCGTTGCGTTTGTTTGGTTAAAAATGAACACACGGTCAGACACCCCCGTTGCTCTTATGGGAAGATATACATTAGGAAGCTGTGAGTATGTTTTAGTTGGTATAAAAGGTTCGCCAAAACGTATCAACAAAACAATACGACAGTTGGTTCAAGAAAAACGCTCTGGCCACTCAGTGAAGCCAATAGAGGTTCATAAACGTATTGTGGAACTTTGTGGAGACTTGCCTCGTGTAGAATTGTTTGCACGTAAAACTGTAGATGGCTGGGACTGTATTGGTAACGGCATAGACGGAAAGGATATCAAAGATGTTTTGGAAGACTGTATCAACAAAGAAAGTAACTGTTAGTAAGATACCTACAGACTTGATTAAAAAATACGAAGGTTGTGAGTTAACAGCCTATAAATGCCCTGCAGGTAAGTGGACCATCGGATATGGCACAACCATTTATGAAGACGGTACACCTGTGAAAGAAGGTGATAAGATTACACAGGCTCGTGCAGAGCAGTTGTTAGACGCTTATCTGAACTCAGAGGTTTATCCCCGTTTGTCTGGCGTAACTCTTACCGATAACCAAAAACAAGCTTTGGCTTCGTTGATTTATAACATCGGTTGGTCTGCGTTTTCTAAATCACAATGTTGGAAAGCGATTAAGGCTCAAGATTGGCCAGAGGTGTTTTATAACTGGGATTGGATAAAAGCTAATCGCAAACCAATGAAAGGTTTAATCAAACGTCGTGCAGAAGAGTTGGCGTTATTCACAAAGGATATATAATATGCAAGAACCAATGTTGAAATTAGACTCGGAATTGTCTCAAAAAATCGGGTTTACGAAAGAATACTTTGCCGCTGGCACAATCTACAACTTGTTGCCACGTGGTGTGTATATCAGTTGGTTGACACCAACAAGAGAAGACTCGATAGACCAGATGTTTGATATAATTGACAAGAATAAACTGCTTTTCAGATACTCTGCTCCACAACCTGTAGTAGAAAAAGTTCTTATCAACAGAGGTTATTACTTAGCAAGAGATACAGCTGGTACTCCATACTACTGTAACTTTGTCCCTAAAAAGAACGTGGTCTCATTAACGATACCAAAAACTCATAAAATTATACTGTAACTTGACAATTTTAATTAAGTATAATATAATTTAATGTGAATGTATGTTAGTTTTTTTTAGTTTTTCGTGCATTCCTTTGTTCGTGTGGTGTTCCGGTGGGTAAAACCACCGGTTTTTTATATAATGACTCTCCTTGCTATATACAAACCAGCTAATGTTAAGATAGAGATAAGAGCTACCCATAACGTACGGTTCTTCTCTTTATACACTTGGATACGTTGTTCACAATTAGAGTTACATAACTCTACTTGGCTTCTAATTGAGCGTATTGTCTCTGTCACAGCAGGGGTTTTACATTCGTTCGGCAAGGTCTTTTCGAGTGCTGTAATTGTCTGTTGTGTACTCTCTGTTATTTGTTCTGTTGTAGAAGGGTTCGAACACGAACACAAAACACAACAACATACCAATAATAAAAATAAACGCTTCATTTTACCCTCTGTTGTTCTTTGGTTAGTCTTAACGCATCATTTTCGAGAAGGATACGTAATACCCCTTCGTTCTCAGCGGTTCTTGTAACACAGCCACGAGTAATAGGCTCTGCTTCTAACCAGTGGTTAGTGCCAGCCTCCACGTCGAGCAGACGATAAGCGTATTTGTCTTGAATTGTAATGGTTCTTAAAAATGTTTTTTGTACTATAGGCATAGGGTCCTCCTTAGTTGGTGCCCACTTTTTCGCACACCGTGGGCGAGTGCTACCCTGCCAGTCAGGAACAAGCAAGCAAGACTGGCGGCGAAAACTTTATTTCTTGCAGAACAGTTTCAAATATTCGCAAACGCTGTCCAATAGGCCAAATGTTCCTATAACATACGCACCTATGTCAAACGATGTCCAAATAACGCCTGCTGCAGTTGCGACAGGAATCGCCAAAATGTTTGATACTTCAATAATTTTATCTAATGTTTTCTTTTTCATTTTTAACCCCTTATATTGAGTTTTAGTTTCTTGCAGTATTCGTACATCGAATCTATCGACTGTTTGATTTCTGCAAGCGTTGAACCAGTATGAGTAACACCTTTCTTAGCAGGATTGTCCCTACTGGCATTGAAAAGAATTTGTCCTTTACCGTCTACGATTTTGTAGATGTCGTAAAAACGATACTGTTCAACAAACTCTTTCTCAATCACTTCTTCCCTTTTAGCGTCTTGGTTATATCCGCTATCCATTCACGACATTCAAACAATCTGGTTGCTACATAAGCAATCAAACCAACGATGGCTGGGGAGGCACGTAAAGCAGCCTCAGCCCAGCTCATCTCGCCCTCGATATCCATATCAGCCGTTGCAGTGAAAGCAGTCAGAATTAAGCCGAAAAGGAGAGAAAATCGGCCAATACAGATTTCGTGAGTGTCGTCTTGAAACATTTGGGAAATAAACTTCTTCATTTACGTTTCCTTTTGTATATTCCTTTAGCAACATCTTTCTTCCACTCTGCGTGTATGGCGTCAATTTCTGAGTTGCCACCACGCTTCTTATATTCATCGTATATTGCACATATAATCGAGACCTCTGTGGGACGATGTTCGATAAAATACAAATACCGCAACCGAAGTAACCCTTTGGTGTTTTCTTGTGTTTCTGTAAGCAACAGGTCCATTTTCTTTTCGATACGGCTTTTATACGAAATCGCCTTCCATATCCAGCCAGCAATCGTCTTAATCCACTGTAGTCTCATCTTTCCCTCCCTCCTCTGGAACTTTGTCAGGGCTGTCTACTTCTTCCCAACCACGAATTGTGTCGAAAACAACTTCGGCATATTCGTTACCTTTCTTGAATATTTTGCCTTCGTCTGCCTGATAGAAAGTTACTTCTTCTTGCAATTCGAATCCTTCTGGCTTTTTATCTGTGCAGATGCAGAAGTTCCCGTTCAATGTGCCTTTGTATGATTTTCTTTCTTTCATATTATTACTCCTTATTAAAGATAAATTACTGTTATTGCTGACACCCACATTTTATTACCAGAACCACCGTCTTGTGCAAAACCAATACTTAATACATTTTGTGTTGTATCAGTTGTTTCATAATTAATGTCTGTCATCGAAGAATTATTGTGTCCAGATTGTCTAAATATGTACACACCGTTCGCAATAGTTCCTGCTTTTACATTTTGCCAAGTTGGTAGTGGGTTTGCTCTTTCTGTTCCAAGTGCTAAATATCCAAAATCATAGTTGAGTTCACTATCAACACGTGCAGATGTTAAAATTTTTATCTTTGTTGTTCCTGCTGGGACATTCAACGCAATCTGTGCAGACCAAGAACCACTACTTGTTGTTACTGGTGGGTATATTAACAAATTATTTGTCGTATCTACACTTGCTTGGGAAACATCCCCAGTCATAACACTTAAAATATTTGACGAATCAAACACATCTAACCCAATTACTGATGTTGCTGTTAATGTTATTGTTGCTGATGTGTCAGAACTCGCTGTTGTTGGTTCAATATAAAAACCAGATTTTGTTCCACTAACATTCAAAGTATATCCGCCTGTTGCATATATTTTATTATTTATATCAACTGTTAAAGGATATGTTGTGTTATATAAAACAGTACTAGCACTAAATGTAACACCTGTTTCGTTTGAATCTAACTGAAATTCATTAAATGTTAATCCTGAAACATCTGGTGTAAATGAGGTTGTGTTAGCATCGGCAACAAATGTGTATTTGAATGCCCGACCATTTGAATCTATACCTTCTACTGTGTTATTACCAATAATAGCATAAACTGATGATTTGTTTGTAATATCAAGTCCATTAAAATACACTACATATCCTTGTGGTATAGACACTTGTATATTTTTTATATCCCCAAATAATACTATCGTATTAGTTCCACCAAATCCGTTTGTTACAGAATACCAATTACCTATTATTGATTGTAATTCAGCAGGAAAAACAACAACACAACCAGTAACACCAGACAACATATTATCAAATATATTTGCTTGATTTCCTATGGTTTGTGCTGTTAATGCTGGAAAAGCCAAAAATTTCATATTTGTTGCTTGTCCTAACATATAACTACACCCACTATATCCTATTGAAGTTACATTTGGCAAAATAAGTTCTTCTAACCCACTTTTATAAAAGAAATAATTAAATCCGTTTGAACCGATTGTGGTTAACGAACTTAAATCTATACTTTTTAGTTTTGCACAACCGCTAAAAACATAACTTCCCCCAACAACAACCGAGGTTAACGAACTTAAATCAACGCTTTCTAACTCTGTGCATCCATAAAATAAACGATTTAATGCCCCTGTTCCTGTAATTGTTGTCAACGAACCTAAATCAGCAGTTTTTATATTAACACAATTTTCAAACATACTTTCCATACTATGAGAACTACCTACTGTTGTCAAATTCGGCATACTTACTCCCGTAATATTATCACAGTACCTAAAACACTCTCGACAAGCATCTTCTTCTTCAATAGAAACCAAATCAGGAAAACTAACAGTTCCAGTTATTGCTTTATTACTTTCACATCTTCCTGCCAACACTCGTAGACCAATACTTGTAACACCACTAAAATTTGGTTGGGCACTTGAATAAACTAATTTACCATTTTCTATACTGTTTGGAAGCCAACCACGAGTATCGGTACTACCACCACCTTGTATCACAGTTTGCATAATAGGCATATCATTACTCCTTTTATAAACATACTACATTCACAGTTATCGCATTTGTCGGTGTTGTTGTGCAAGTAAATGTCAATGTTCCTGCACCCTGTGCTGTACACACAATTCCTGCCGAAGCATAATCCGCAGCACTCGCTGGGGCTGGACTTACAAACACCGTATTTGTCGCTGTTACACCAGTAACATTTACTGTCTGTGTGTTGGAACTCCAATCAGCAACCGCCAACGTTGGCATTGTTGAAGGCGTTGATGTAATATCTGCCCAAGATGCATCTGTACCGTCTGTGGTTAAAAACTTACCAGCATTACCTGTTTGACTTGGCAAAGAACTGCCTTGTGGTTGCACGTTCACCTGTGTCCAAGAATTAGATTCACCAACATACACAACGGTTAATACATCTCCGTCTACAGGCGTCCCAGTATAACTTATGCCGTAGTCGGCAAGAGTTACAAAGTAATTATCTGGATTTACCCAGGCTAACGCATCTTCTACATAGGTGAAGTTGTAATTTCCAGTCGTTGAAATCTTTGTTTCAAATGTTGAGACAACAACTGCAATATCAGTTAAACCAGAACCTGTTGTTTGGCTTATTGTTGCAGAAGAAGGAACAATACCAGCCTTGTAGAAGTATCCGTTCGTACAAGTTGCGTCTGTCGTTCCTACGTATTGAACGATTGTGTTTGCTGTATACCCAGAGGCAGACGAAGATGTAATTGTTTTTAGTGTATAAGGAATACGAGCCATAGGCACAGTACCATCTGCTGACATCATTTCGAAATTACCATTAGCATTACCTACCTTAAAGGTATTGGCATCTGTATTTCTTCTTACTTCTCTTGAACCCGCTCCCAACTGTATTGCGTTTGCCGCTGTTGCTTCTGCCTCTACACCAATGGCGATTGCGTTTGTGCCATTTGCCTGTGAACTTCTACCTATAGCTATTGCATAATAATTAGCATAAGCCTGTGCACCAAGTGCTATAGAATAATGCGAGTAAACGTTAGCATTGTACCCAATAGCAACAGATTTTTCTGCGTTACTACTGGTTATGCTACCCTGTATTGCGGTATTATAACTACCAGTTCCGGATATTGTGCCGTTAATAGACAAACTTTCAGAGTTTGAAGTGTTGTTGGTTAGTCCGCCTATATCGCCAGCAGTTATATTGGTCTGATTAGCATTTATCTTTGTCTCTGCCATTAGAATACCTCCGTTGTAATTTTATCACCAACAACCAACGCAGTAACCATTGTTAAGGTTGTTCCAGAAATTGAATAATCGTCTGTTGGTTGCAACAACAAACCGTTTTTATAAATTTTAACCAACTGTGCCGAACTTGTATCTGCAATAGTAAGTGTATTGCCAGCAGTTGACACTGTATACCAAGTTAATGTTGGGGCACTTCCGCCTCCGCTTTGTGGTTGTACATCCCATCTCTCCCAAGACCAAACGTTGTTATCGTAAACACATTTGTAGAAATAACCATTTGTGTAAGTTGAATCTGTAGTCCCTACATACTGATAAATTTCACCAGCGTTTGTGGCAGAAGCTGTTGGTAATGTAGGTGTTTGCAACATCATTATACCACCGACAGTTGGAATGTTTATATCTGCCCCGTTATTAAGTTTATAAGTATAAACGTTTTTCCATTGTTGTCCTGTATACCCAAGAACGAATGAATTATCCGACGCAGGTGTAAGATTAGTCCTTCTTAATTCCAAAACAGGACTACCGCCAAGCATTAAATCTATTCTGGTTATTGTACTAAACGTCATTATGCCAAAATAGTTACTATTTGAAGACCCGACACCAAGTGTTAACATTGTGGTCGGATTTGACTCAGAAGTATCTATAATAGACATAGGATAAGTTATGCTTGTACCCCAACTTGCGTCTGTTCCATCTGTTATCAAGAATTTACCACTATTTCCGCTTTGACTTGGCAAGCTTGAACCTTGTGGTTGAACATCAACTTGAACCCACCCGAACGTATCTGGGTTTGTTCCAGTTAACTGACACTGATAGAAATACCCGTCGGTATAGCTTGATGTGGTTGTACCTCTGTATTGAACTATTTGACCTTGATTGTTTACGGTTGCTACTGGCATTGTTCCTTTTTGCTGAATTGCAGTTTCTGCCAAAACACCCTGTGCCGCAGTAGCCCAAGTCTGCCAACCACTTACATTAGTACCATTATTCCAATATGTATATTTCCACATATACGGAGAAACATTACCGCTGGTTAATGTCAATGTTATGATTTTGTTGCTTGGGTTTTGCATCATAATTTCAACAACACACTCTGCGTTACCCAAATTATTTGGCATATCGGTAAATGTTACTTCGCCCAAGTAAGCCATACCTTCAATAGCCGAGGTGTCTGCATTTACATCGTCGCAAAAATCTTTTGTTGTACTACTAATGTCCCATCCGGCAGAGAACGGCTGATATGTTGTGTTCCCACCTGCTGGTTGTACATCTGCTTGTTGCCAAGATTGGTTTTGCACCGTTTGTGAACCTTTTACAAAATTAGATGTATCCCAGTATAAATAATCCCCTTGGCTTAACGCCGGAGTAAAACTAAAGAACCCTACTACTACCGTCGAAGCTTCAGAAGAGAACGTCCCGTACGGACCCCATACCATAGAATTTGTACTCTCGTCGTATGTAAAATACGAAGAGTTTAATTGACTTTCTATCCATTCTTGGTCATACCCAAACGTGGCTGACATATATCTTACAAATCCATCCACGTCTGTCATAGTTACAGTAAAATTCGGGTCGTTCGGAGTACAGTCTACTGTGCTTGGAACGGTCACAATATTCCCTGTCGCTTCATAGAAGTACCCTTTTGTGTAACTAGCGTTTGTTTCGCCGGTATATTGAAGTACCGCACCAAGCGTGTTTACAGTTATATTACCACCAACGGTCAGATTATCAAACTCGATAAAACTTTCCGGCTGTTCGTATAAGAAATTCATACCGCTAACGCTATTTTTGGCACCAAACACACTCATCGTATAGTTGATTCCTATATTATTTCCTGTGTACATATTGTCAAACAGAAGATAAACGGTTGCGTCCCATTTTTGTTTGAATCCTATACGAGCCCCTTCAAACAAACCGGTTGCTGTTTTAACAGTATAATGTTGACCCCAAGCATTAAAATATAAGTCTGCCTCAAATCGACTTAAGCCAGTTCTATCTGTAAGTGATACTGTTACCTTGGTATTAAACATAGAATTTATACTACCTGTGTACTCTCCGCCAACACCATAAAGTATAAGACCATAACAGTTACTATACATCTCGGTTTCTGTTGTTATCAGGTAGTTTGGATTTGGTACGTAAACAAACTCTCCGCTTCTTATATCTCCATTATAATAATAATAATCAGATGGGTATCGTACGCCATCTAGCGTAACCACAGCAGAAACAGGGTATGTTTGACCAGTGGTAATGTTTTTAACGTCCGTCCACCGGTATACGTTTGGAACAGAATAATCTACGCCTCCGTCGCTTGCGATTGTTGCCCACCAACCAACGTTTCCACAGATAAGACTATCTTTGTTTAACTCTGTATTATGTAACAAGTTAACCGTCCCTTGCGTACCAAGGCTGTTATCCGATGGTAGCATAGATGTTTGACCATCAAATACAATATTTATACTTCCGTTTACTGACCCAGAGGATTTTGTAAACTGTAACAATACTGTTGTAGGAGTCCATATCTTGGTGTAACTTGAATTTACTGTTAAATATTGGTAATAAAACTCATATTCTCCATCTGGAAGTATATCAAAATCAAAACGTGGATACAGATACCCATACGACGTATTCGCTGGCATATCCCAATGCCCTGTCCATTCGATAGACCCGCCTCCAGGCTGAACATTTATTTGTGTCCAATTATATCCAGAAATATATGTTGCAGTATAAACGACAGTCAAAGTATCTCCGTCCGATACTGTACCATTAAACGAAATGCCATAGCTTGCGATGTCTACAGCAGAACTATCTTTTTCCCAATCAACGGTCTGTGGTGTGTAAACGCCTGTTGTTGATTCGCTTTCTACAGGGGTTCCTGTTATAGTAATTCCATAATCACCTAAAGCAGCAACACTTAAGTTCATAAATGCTGTGTTATTAAACCCAAAGCCTACGTTGTTTTCATTATAGTACTCAACAAACAGGTTCTGCTGTTCGGCTGATGTTAACGAATTAAGGTCAATACTAGCCTCGTTCCAATACATATTTTCTAGTTGTCCTGGCGTTGCCGATACAGACCAAGTGGTTTGAGGAACAAAACTAAGGGTTGCTGGTGTTACACTTGCAACAAAGTCGACAGTTTCGTCTCCTGTTGGTTGTTCTGCTGTAACAAAAGTATCGGTGTCTACAGACAAATTACTTAAACCACCTCCTGTGGTTTGACTGATAGACGTTGATTGTGGTGTATAGGTCGGAATGTTGACATAAAAATAACCGTTTGTGTAATTTGCGTTTGTTGTACCTATATACTGGACTATCTTGTTAACATTAGAAGCACCAGCCGTAGGCATTGTTGCATACTGGATAATATCTTGTTTCGTAGCCAAGTCTGCAGTTGTTGCATACGTATTGTCATCAGTAACCATCCACAATTCATCTTGTGATTTGCTGGACGTAGCATACTGGTCTGCTGTCAGTTTGTTTATAACCAAGGATTGCAATTTTTTATCTGTCATTTATTCCCCCTATAAAACTGGTATTTCTGTAAACACATTTATTGTAAAATACGCTAAATAAAACGCATCGTCACCACCAAACTGTGAACTGTCTGAAGCGTACCCAACGTTTATATATGCACTTGTGCCTGTGCAGTTTAACACTAACGACCACGAGCCTGGTGCGGTAAAATAATCGTTAACCCCTGAATTTTTATACATACTCGAGGAATTGTCATTTTTAATCTGCGAAGCATCAAGGTCTACTGTAGAGCCTTCTGTTAATTTGATATACCCAAAATCATAATTCTTTTCAGAACTAGCACAAGAGTAAGGAGCCACATTTAAGAGTGCACCAACTGACGTAGCAACAGAAATCGATTTTGAACTATGCCAATTTATAGTGTTGTTAGATGTTATTTTTATACACTCATACGTTTCGTTTCCTTTGGTATATGTATTATATTCCCAACCGTTGTCAGCAACCCCATAAGTTAATCCCCATTGGGTAGCAAGGTCTGCAGCAGTCACCATAGTTGCCACATTTTGTCCTACACGGAAATATACAGTAGAACCCGGTGTAACATTTTCCTGACGATAGTCGTTTGGATGTGGTACGATAGCTGTATCGTCACCAATAGATTCTCTGTAGTATATACATAAATCAAACGCATTGATTAACGAACCTGTTCGAATCGTGTCCAATCCAACAACTGACATATAGTAACTGCCTGACAAGCCTACTGCATAATTATAATATTGTGAAGAAACGTTATAATTACTACATACTAAACTTGTGGTTGTGTAATTCCCGTTATCAAGGTCAATTACATAATCTTCAGCAGGTATAACCGCTGTAAACAACCTACCAGAGTCATCGTTTGAAAATGCGTACAATTCAATAGTTTCGGTAGGGTCAACTTCCACAGGAACAACACTGTCACTTACGTTAAAATACTGTCCTTGAACAATGATACCGGTTACATTCGATGGTATAGTTATATTAACAGTTACAACTTCGCCTTGGTCGAACAATAGGATGGTATTTGTTCCACCAAACATATTTACTGACACAGACCCAGCCATTGAAACAGGTAAATGAACCGTACAACCGCTTACGCCGTTTAACATAGCATTGGTTGATGTTGGTGCGGTTCCTGTAATTTGTTTTAATGCAGGAAAATATAAATGCTGTATTCCGCTACTTTTGAACATATAATTAACTAATGCAATAGGCAGGGTTTCCAAAGAATCAAACGAAACGGATTCTAAAGCTGTGCAATTCTGAAAACAACCAGCCATAGCACTAGTTCCGTTAATTGTCGTCAATTTTGAAATTTTTACTTCTCGCAACGAAGCACAATATGCAAACGTGTCGGCGAACGCATAAGTTCCGTTTATCGTTGTTAAGTTATCAAGGTCAGCAACCTCTATTCCAGAATAAGCAAAACAGTAATAAAAAGTATAAGCACCTGCAGCAGTCTGTAGGTTTTGTAATTCAGGATTGGTCAGGTTATCACAATGATAGAAAGTGTAGTAAAAACAATAAGCGTTTTGAACATTTATAAGCGTCGACAGCCCCGTGCTAGTAACCCCAGTATTTCTATTAAACGTATAGTAAAACGCAACTGGGCCCACATCCAGGTTGTTACCTGCGTTTATTATCGCTGGGCCAGTATATGAACTAGATATAACCTGATAAGTTGTCTGGAAATAACTAACAAATGCCCCGTTCTCAACCTTACTCGCACCGGCCAAATCTACTGGAGCCCAATTACGCCCAATACTCTTTACTCCAGATTCTTCAGTAACAGAATACCCTATCCCGTTGGGTTTTCCTTGAATAACAGGTGCTACCAATGTGTTACCTAAGTATAACGCTCCCATTACCAACTCCTTATAATTACTGACGCCTTGTCAGCTATCGCTATATCTTGTGCATCGTCAATTACATCTTGGTCCGCAGACGTACGATACGGGGTCAAAGCAGATGGTTGTAATGCTGTATCCGCCAATGCACCTTGTGCTGCAGTTGCGTACGCTGTGGCGTCTGTATATGCCGCTGTACCAAGTCTGCCTACAGTAGATTCTAATGCGTCTATATCGCCCTGCATAGCCTGGTCAATTACATCCTGGTCTGCTGCAGTACGATACGGAGACAAGTCAACAATAGTACCAAATTCATCCCAGTTGGTTCCGTCCCAAGCATAGTTAACACCAGAATCTATCACGTTATAAACATCACCAACATCTGGGTCGCTTGGCAAGTCGGCGTATGTTGGCACGCTTCCTTTGTAGTTCATTGGGGCGTCTAACCCAATATCAGCCTTTGTGGTTGTTGAGGTTAACACGACGCCATCTATTGCTGGCTTATCTGTCAAATCATTGTAAGAACCACTTGTGGCTACTGGAGCCAAACTATCTATTATTTCGTCCAGTTCGGCAATCATTGCCTCAAGCTCTTCTATAAACTCGTTGGCTACATCAGGGTTCCACAAATACAACAAATCTAACGTGGCTTGAATACCCTGTGCTGGTTCATTTGGAATTGTTGGTATTACATCAGGCATCGAATGTCCCCTTTGTTACTAATAATGTATCTTCTCTCAAAACAACCTCTGCACCAGAGTCGTAAAATAACTTCAATGCGATAGAATATTTACCAGCCTCCAACTTCGCTGTCTTAGCGGCTGGCAATTCGAAGTATAATAAATTACTTTCTGGATGAACGATTTCTTGAACTAAAACGGCTTTTTTATCTGTATCATAAGCAGATTTTTTAACCATAATTTTGGCTGTAACGAATGACAGGTCAACTTGCTCTCCTGCACCTCCGTTCAACACCACCGAATAAGTTAAGCCCTGCGTTGTTGCAGAAACAAGTTTTATAATCATTTATGTCACCTTTACCACTATTATGTGGTCGGTTTTTGATTTACGCAAACGATTATTATGGAACTTTTATAACAAACATATCGATTGGGCTCGAGATTGTTACTATCAACGCAAAATATCCGTTATATGAAATTATAGGCTCGTTTGTTATAGCACGCATACCAGAACAAGAATTGGTCCACGTATAACTTAAATAATTTTTAAACGAATCAGCAAAATCGTATTCGTGTTTAATACTTCCGTCTGATGGGTCAATCATATACAAAGTGCAAACCTGTACCGTCGAATCTGAACTTGCTGGTATGCCAACGGCGTACAGATACCCGTTGTAAGCCCCAAGGAACTTTATATATTGGCTTTCGTTGGCTTTGTTTTTGATTTCTATAGACCATACCTGGTTAAATGACGTGTCTCGTTTATACAACCCATAACAATTATCCCATAAGGCATAATACGCCCCATTGTAAACAAGGTCTACCCTTGCTACTCTATTTGCTGTAGACGGGTCTGCCGATGTAGACGTTCCTTTAAAATAAGTAACAACAGTAGCGACCCCATTTTGGCTTCTGCCGTAAACATACAAGTTATTAGCTAATTTTTTAAGATTACCTAATTTAAATGCACCAGTACTGTAATCGAGTAACGCAGTGGTGTTTGCGTATAAAACATACCCAGGATTAGTGCTTACTGCCCCTTTTCTACCAATAAACACAGGTACATTGTTTATTAAAGCAGCGTTTGCACCACTCCAAGTATTACCAGATTGTATACCTGCAATCGTCTGCGATGTCTCTGATATGGTGTCAGTAGACGGAGTGATTGTTTTGGTATAAAACGTATATGTTCCAGTGGAATTATTTGTTCTTTCTACACCATAATAAACCATACCAGAACTACTACTGTCGGGAGAAGAAAACGTTTTGATATTATGACTATCATAAGTTACTGAAGGTGTTGTTGGATTTGTGTAGTTTACAACAACATCGTATCCGCCAGAAGTGCTATAAAGCACCTTCTTTGAACCAGCGTATAACACACGAGGCGTACCGCTTGTGTAAACCGTTCCAGACTGATTCCAACACAATTCAGTTATGGTTGGTCTCCAGCTTTTCATCAAAAGTTTTTCACTCAACAGCATTTGTTATCCTTTAGCTTTCAAGATATCCTGCTCTCCACGCACCGTTTACATATTCGCAAATTATCAGGTAGGTTTTACCATTTGCCAAATCTGGCTGGTCTTCACCCCACCAAGACGCACCGGTAATTGTGAATCCACGTTTGCTACTCGTATGAGCATATTGTAATTCAAACTGATTTATTTTTCCAGCAACAACAGTCGGTGGTGTAATAGTCACCTGAGCGGTTGTCGAACCAATGATATACCCTGTGTTGTTTTCTGCCGTAAATGATGTGTAGTTTGTAAAATCTTTCAACTTCATCGCAGCATAAACAGATTCTGCAGCACCACCAGTTTGACCACTTGCACTTGTAAAGCCCGACAATGTTTGTGGCAACATACCAACGACAACAAAGTTTTCAGAAGAGGTTAAGTCTGTTGCACCAACCTTAACAATCAAAGATTGACCCAAGTAGATACAACGTGCTGCAATTCCATTCAACACATACTCTAACCCATAGATGCTTCTTTGGGCCTCGTCAATACTTGAGAATACTTGATTGTATGTACCACCAGATTCACGTGACTGAGGAGCAATAATTAAGGTTTGTCCTGCCGGGGTGATACAAGGTACCAAGACAATATATTGCGGATGGTCTGGGTCCGCTGTTAATGTATCCCAACTGTTATCAGTTATATTATAGATATGAGTTGTATCGAGTGTGCTAGAAGATGAACTGCCAGGGTTATATCCTGGATACATACTCTTATACGTAAATGGATTCATCGATGAGACAGTCAGTATTGACGGCGTATACATATCTGTATCGAAGTTAATACCTTCTGCCATTATCTCTAACGCACCCATTTGAACTGTCGTTCCTGATACCGCACTAATAAATCCGCCTTTAGTTGTTGCTACAGGGCTTTCTCTTTCTGATACTGTAGAAATTGTTAACCAAGGTTGGAATTTCCACGTATCAGCTTGGAACGCACCGTTGTAAACATACACACTACCCAGCATACACTTTGTTGCACCATCAGCTCCAGCGATAGGTGTGCTTTGTTTGTCTAGTGTTGCTGTTGTCGCTCCAACTGGGGCACTTGCATAAATATACCATACACCGTCTGCCCAAGAACTGTTAGCAGACAATGTTTGTGCCGACAAGGTAACTGTTCTCATTTGTGCTTGAGTGTCGCCATAATACACAGCACTATTGTATGAAATTTTTATTTGTGGGAACGAGATAGCATTACCGCTTTGTGTTGGTGCTGTTGTATAGTCAGACTGAACAATACCAGTTAATGTTGCTGGTTGTTTAATTTTTGTGCTAAATAAACTAGCCAACTGGTTCTGTGAAGCGGTTGGGTCATTAGGGTCGGTTTGAGTATCTATGTTATCTGGTGTGATTCCATACAACGCCAACAAGTTAACCAGCTCGTGGCATACCACCCATAATTGTCTATCGGACATACTTCCGAAACGGTTCACAGATTCCGCCATAGCAGTTGTGTTTGGTATGTAACCAACACGGAAATCTGCATCGCCCTGTGATGTATCTTGTTGTCCACCTTGTGCAAAAATACTATCTTTTGTAATCATTTTGTCCCCTTATTGTTCTTCATAGCTTATTATGTAGCTTATTCCAGTTGGCTTCCCAAGGAAGTTGTAGTCGAGCAACTGAACCTGGCGAAATGCTTCCGCCGCTGCTTCTGTTGCAACTACGTGTATCACAAAGCTCATTGTGTCTTCTGTGACATAAAAACCTACTCCGTCTATCCCTGACATAAGCATAGTCAACGCCTCGTTTAACAGACTTAATGTATATGGACGTCCGTTGATATACGCTTTCATTTTAATGTAGTTTTTATACACTTGTTCGTTTATCGCCTGTTGTTCTCCGGTCCAAACTTGTTCGTCCCAGTTTTCACTAGACCATAACAAACCTGTGTAATACGCACCTGTTGGTGATAAGCCATACATATAACCAACGCTGATTAAAGCCTTTCCAGTCAGGTTATCTATATTGAAAGCGTCACCAAGGGTAAGCGGAGACATAGCTTCTGCAATAGGGAAAAACCCATCATACAGGATTTTTATTGCCCCGTCTTGTTGTGCGTACCAAGGATAGTTTTGTTCGTTAACCACGTTACACCCCTATAGATATATCTGCCAATGCAACAGATGCGTATTCACGCAACCCTATGCTCATATTAGTATTTGTATACCACGTTCCTGGAACGTCCTTACGACGCATTTTGAATTCTACAACATCGTAACCAGCGTCTGTTGTTAAGTAGCTCATACAACGCGAGAAACTGACGTCTTTGTTGATGCCAAGCGTGTTAATATAATCAAGTATTTGTTGACGTTCTGTGTCTGCGTTAGTCAAGTCTAAGATACCAGTTGTTTCTGGTGTTGATACTGTAACAACGATTTCTAATTCAACCTTGTCTGGTATTGAAAAGTTAACTGTTTTTTGTGTGCCAAACACATCGGTTACAGTAACACTTGTGTTTCCGTCTGTTGGTGCACCAGGCATTTTATTATTAACAATGATTGTGCCTACTACATTTTTGAACAAGTTTAAATATGCCACTGGGTCACCTGTACCATCTTTTGGTGCAACTATCCATTCTGTGCAATATGGTCCAATACCACCAACCGTTTCATCGGAATCGTTATAATTAACACCAGCAAACTTTACATATTGGTTAGCCATCAACAACTGTCTAACACTCTGAATTGTATTAGAGGCAACAGGGAATGTTGTTAATATACGTGCACGATAGTCTAAATCTGATTCAACATCTGTTCCGTCTGCCAAGTATGTAATAACCATATTGGTGATTTGGGAATAACCATCTGTGCTTAACGTTTCGTTCACGGTAGCAAATGAGTTTCCTGTTGAAGAATAATCAAGCGAAATTATAGCGTCAGTAGAATTAACCAACTGCGGCGTGGAACAAACAAAGACTTCTCCAGAAGACGTTGTTGTAAATGTAGTTCCTTCTTGGATTGTAAATGGTTGGAATCCTTCTGATTGCACCGTTAATTGTACAGTGGCTACTTGTGGAATACCTGTGTTACGCGTATATCCACGCAACATACCTAATATATCTAAGTATACACCAGACGCAGAGTTAGGGTTAAGTCTTGAAAAGGCCTCAATTCCATCCATATCGGCGTTATAAAACAATTCAGCCAACCTCGTAATAAGAATACCTTGTGGTAACGTTTCGTCCAGCAAGAAGTCTGACCCAAAAGCCTCCACGAACAGTTTTTGGATTTCCAAAACGTAGTATTCTTTAGTGTTTGCTACATAACCAGTATTATTCCAGTATCCCATTTTTTTACCTCTGTGTTTTAATTATAACGGCGTTATGCTATAATTTCAAATGTCTTATCATATTCCATTTGTCCATAAACAGAATATATGTTAAATTTGAACGAAAGTGCACCAGTTTTATCGTCCAGCTTGGCGTCAATAAAATCTACACTATCAACGCCGTCTAATGAGCGAATAACCCTTGTTAACTCTTGAACCTTAATACTCAGCGGTGTATTTGAAAAGATAATGCCAAAATAATCAACACCTTGAGTAGGGTCGTCTACTTCGCCCTTAATAACCTGTAATGCTGCGTCAATACGCACACGCAGAGCGTCAATGTTTTCGCTCATTAAAATTTGACCGTGAGCTAAACCCAACTGATTGTCTTCGTCCATTTCCCAGGTTTTCATTTATTCCTCCTTAAATTTCAGGCGAGGTTGGGCCACTTGTTGCCGTTCCTGCCTCTGAGCTTGTGTGTACGTGAGAGCTTAACGATACTGTTGCGTCATTAACTTTAAAGTCTAAATCTCCATTGGCTGTAATCTTGCCGTCTACTTTCATTTTGCCTTCTACGTCTATATCGTCAGACACGGAAATTCCACCAGTAATATTGACGTCACCAGTGATATTAACCCCGTCTTCTGTTTCCATTGTGACAGTTTTAGCTTTTATTTTCACATCCGAAGTAGTACCATCGTCCGTAAGCACAATCTCTGCATTATCAGATTTGATAAGCATTGTATTTCCATCGTCAGGATAGTTTGGCGTTACATTTGTCATATCAGCAACAAACGGAACAAACACACAGGATTGTTTTAAGAAATGTTTATCTGTCCAAGGCAACGAACCTTCTCCCTCTCTAATCCAGGCTTGAATATCATTTGTAAATACTTCGATATATCCAGTATCACCAATTTGTGGCATAGCCTGAATAGAAAACTTTCCCCACCGCAGTTGCACGATAGGTATGCCTTGCAATACGTCTGGTGCTATTGTTGTCGCTATAATATCCATACCAAAGTCATTTGTAACAACAAGGTCACCAATCGGAGCGTTGGTATACTCTGGAACGATTTGAACCAGGTCTACCGTCTGTGTTTCTGGGTGTACACCAGTAACCCTCATTATGTAATGAGTTTTAATTATGTATTTTGCAGCAATCGTTTCATAAGACGCACTAAACATATTACTTTACCTTTACTCCATTCCAAGACGGAACTGTTCTTACTTCTGTGTGCCACGCATTGCCGTGCGTTTGAATATGATGAACAGCACGATTTATTGGCCACGCGTGATTGAATATATAACCTCTTTCTGCGGCAGACCTTGCTGGGACTTCTTGAGAATATATATTTGCAGATTTACCCATTTGAAATTGTCCAAAGAACGCATTTAACGCACCTTGCAAATCTGCACTGACTCTGTATCTGCTTGCGGCAGGATTTGAAATATTACCTGGTTTTGTTGTAAAACTGTTAGCTGTACCAGATAGGTCACCCTGATTTGGGTCTAATGTTAATTTAAGCCTATTGCCTGGTTCGCATTTTATATTTAACATCATTTTTACAACCAACGCACCGTTCGCCCCAACAGACGGGACTTCGAGCAAGTTTTGATAATTTACTATTTCTATAGCTTTGCCGTCTCCGGAAGAAGTTCTAACAGTTCCTGAGCCTTTGGGCCATACGTCTAAAACAATATTGCCTTGTTTGTTGGTTTCATAATTTAACTTGTGTGTGACTTTCATACCGTTAAAATCATCCAAATCATTTAACATTCCCTCCAAGGTAGTTTGGGTTGTGTTAAATCCTGTTGTTGGAAATTTTACAGCCTTTTTGTTTAACGGCTCATTGTATTGGCTACCATTTGATTTAGGGTCTGCTGTCCAATACGCAACGTCTATATGTTTTTTTAAATATTCCCGCTGTTCTTTTGTTACGACAGCAACTTCGCGTCCAGAATCATTTTGTTCAGAATCTGTTCTGTTTGAGTCACCTTTTATTAAATTGTTTACAAAGGCTAATGTTTCTTGAGTATCGCCTTGTGTTGTATCTATATACGAATCAAGGAAATCACCAATTAACGATTTGGCTTTTGTGTCCCAACTAACGTCTTGGGACCCCAGCTTTTTTTCGCTATATTCTTTTTGAAGGTTTTCTTGCTCAGCTTTTCTTTCTTCGTATGTCAATAATGATTGTTCATAGGCACCTACAGCTTGGTCTAACACCGCCTCACCAAATCTGCTGCAAGCAAACTTCAACACATCGTCTGTGTTTTTATGCGTTAATACAGTTGTGTTTATGGCTCCGTGAAAAAGCCGTTCCATAGCGGGCAACTTTGTTACGTCGTCTGTTTCATAATTCCAATACCCTACGTCAAGCGTTGCAGTTGGTCTGGTTTTCCAATATGCCTCAAACGCTTGAGATTTAGATTTTTTTAGTCCATCTATTTTTGAAACATTGGCATAACCTGTGCTTTTCCCAAGTATCTCCAACACCTTTGCTGGTGGGTTGATTACCGTAAATTCAGCCGTGTAATCAGAACGACCATCTGTCATTTGTGGCATAAGCAGTTGTGTAACCTTGGCTTCGATGTTGGCACAATACAGTTCGTTCATTTCTGGTGCATATAACAACACACAGCTATCTGAACTGTTTTTAATAGTAAGCCTAACAACTTTACCAAAACAAACATTTACGCCGTTTACGTTCATAAAGTAACCTCTATCAATCCCAAACGAACGCCAAGTTCATTATATGGTTCGTAAGGGTCCTTTGTTTTTAATTTATCAACCAACCCGAGCGAGTAGGTTGTAAAACTGTTCAACGGGAGCGTATCTGGGTTTAACGCTATGCCAGAATAAATCGGCTCATCGTTTCTATACAGGTTATAATACCACCTTTTATAAAACGGGTCAAATCTAATATCGGCTTTGTAACCCTCACCCAAATCCAGAATTTGTTCTTTCGAGCCAACAACTAATTCATTATATGTCATCGCTTACCCCTTATAACTTAAGCCACTTCGCTACGGTTTCGTACGTGTTTTTCGATGTAGCCGTTTCTAATACAGTTTGACTTTTTGCTATTCCTACACGAGCAGGTTGTGTACCGATTGTTGAACTATATGGAGCGTAGAATATTATTTCCTCAAACTCCAGGTCACAATACAACATATCCATAGTCTTGTCTGTTGTGTACGGACGTATTGTTTTTATCAACATATTATCATATATTCCGTGTGGAGTATACACAGTAAACGGCTTTCCATTTTCCATTAACCAGCGTAATTTATACAACGCATATTGAGCACGTGTGTATCCGCCATAATAAATGAGGTTTTTACCCAGGTTGATACCTTCTGCCCAGTCTGGATGTAATTGTCCCCAGCGGTCAAAATAACTAGCCGTAGTGTCGTCATTGTTATAATTCGACACATATATAGTCATAGTTAGTTTGCTTGGTCTACGAATTCTGTTGTTGACGATTTGGTCCGTCTTAAACACATTTGGGTTAGAAGAGAAGTCAACTTCGTGCGTTCCAGACACATCACCTATGCCGTCAATAATAACACCTTCTTGTTGGTTTTTAAATATTTTTGCCGCACCCTCTAATCCAACAGCATCCAGAACATTACCTACAGTGTTCTCTACAGCACGCACCAATCCGTTTATTTCGTCTGGCAGGTAATGAGAGTAGCGGTTAACAAGGTTGTCTGCAGGAAGTTCACCAATCGTATACATTGGAGAGCGTGTCCCAAGTATATTTTGGATATAGTCCGCACCTGTTTTAATCAAGTCGCCTGTGTAGCCTCGGTCGTTACCTTGGGCTTGTTTATCATACCCAGTGCCGTTTGGATATTTTTCCCTAGCCGCACTATATCCAGACTGAATATTACCATTTATGTTTGGTGTAGTTAACTTGTATGGATTAAGCATTAGTAACTCCCTACCTTTGAGTTTGTGTAATTATACAAAGCACTATCTACTGGTATGATTACTTCACCAGCGGTTGTTTGGGTACCGTCTACTTCAATTATAAGTGTTGAACGATTTCCGTACTGAAGTTTTTTTAGTTCGTCTAAGACGCCAGAAACTTTAAGCATAAGACCTAATACTGGGTCGCCGTGTTCCATAAGTGTGACGCTTGAATCAAGTGCGGTATTAGCAGCTCTTCCAAGGATGCTATTTCCCATATATTCGCCAGGTCTAAGCTCTGCACCGTACATTCTGTTGAAGTTCAAAATATTTGGGTCTCTTGTAGACAAAGCGTATTGTGCATACGCCTCCCTCATATTTCTTGTACCAACATCGTATTTAGCATATTCGAACCCTGGTGCTGACTGATACATTAACCAGTCTCTGTATTCGCTTACCCCTCTGTTTCTTAGATATTCTGGGAATATATCTGAATTAACAAATGCACGTACATCTTCGTTTAACCCAGTAGAACTTAATGCACCAACAGACCATTGTCCGAAAGTAGATGGTAAATTTTTTTGGTCTTCACGTAATGCGGTTAATTGTGAAGTCACATTTTCTTCGTTCCATAACGAGCGGAAGTAATTTGGATTCATATATAAAGCCAACCACTCGTCGTCACTGATTTGCCCAAGCAGAGCACGTGCCTTAAAAGACCCTGCACCACGAGCCATATCAGTATAATTTTGCTGGGTCATATATCCAGACTGTGAAATCAGTTTTGACATATTGTACCCAAGACCGTAAATTGAACCATACAAATTACGGTTACGTAACATTTCAACAGCCTCAAGTTTTGATGAGTCTGCTGCCCTTTTATCTCTTTCTAATACGCCGCCTAAAAAGCTTCCGAGAGCACCACCAACACTTGCACCTATAGCAGTTCCCAACGGGCCAGCAAGAGAACCCAATGTACCTCCAGCGATTGCACCGGCGGCACCAACACCATATTGGACACCCTTGTTAAACAATTCCCATTGTCTTTCAAACGGTGTACTTCTGTCCGCCCTAATCGCACCCCATTGGTTAGATACATAAGAACCAAAAGCTATCCCGCCAGCACCAGCAATCAACGTGCTACGCATTTGTTTTAACGCCGCTGTCGCTGACCTTAATTCTTTCTTTGTGTCTTTGATTATTTCTTCATACCGTTTTGTGCCTATGCCTTCTTGGATAAGTCTTTCACGGTAATCGGGGTTTCTTAACAGGTTACGACTTGCGTTCAATGCGTTACGAGCATACTCGTGGAACATTGGGTCGCTACGGTCGGTTTCGTAAAACAGGTCCGCTTTATAATCAACATCCTGTAAATACTTCTTATACCGCTTTTCTTTCATTAACACGCTACGAGCGTCACGTTGTTCCCAAGCAGCCTCACGTCGTTCTGCAGCTAAAACAATTTTTTCTTTGTTTTTGAGGGCTTTTTCTTTTTGCTTTTGTGTGTTTAACCGTTCGGTTAAGCTGACCAGGCTTTCTGGTGTAGCGTTCATTTGCTTAGCCGTACGTATTAAATCTTTTAATACAGCCTGTTGTGTAGCGGTATTGACCAGGGCGGCGGACATACCCATACGTCCGCTCGCCTGCTGTTCTAATCTTTTTAAGTCCGAAGCATACCCTGCGGCGATACTACGTAAAGAATTTAACTTCTTCTTGGCTTCTGCCGTGGTCTCAACGGATGTAATCTTTATTCCTGCATCTATAAGCACATCGTTTTTAGCCATTTTTCATCGCCTTTTTGACTTTAACTTTGTTTGCTTCTTCTTGAACCCTTCGCTGTTTATAAGCGATTAGTTCATTCATCACATATAAATCGTACAGATTGATTGCTCCGTTTTTTAAGTCCGCGTAGCTTATGTAGCCTTCAAGCACCGGATTCAGGAACAACCAATCCAAACATTCTGGGGGCGGAGTATCTAGGCTACGTTTGCTGCTGCTATCTTCATATATTCCGCCAGCTTCTTGTCGCCCCCTAGGGATAAAGGGAGCAACAAACAATCCATATATGCTGTCTTCATAATTTCGAGCGAACCCATATCCAGCATCTCAAGATTCACTAACGCCCCATCCATTCTAACGTTCGGAGCAATCAGTCGTAAGAATTTTTCTTCGGTCTCAAACGAGCCCTCTTGTAAAAATTCATCACGTGCGTGTAACAAATGTTTTTGAGCCATAACCGATTGTGGTAATGTCATTACCCACGTATGCCCATCGTGGGAATATACGAAATCTGTTGGTATATCCCCACTTTGTTGAGCAGCGTCTACACGCTTTTTAATTGCTTCCATATAAGCTTCTGTTGTTGCTTTTACGTCGTTCATTTTGCTTCTTCCTTTTTTTTGTTTTGGGTTGTTTAATCGTCGTCTTCGGTTCCTTGAACATCAACTAATGCCAGGTTTCCTTCGGCGTTTTTATACGTATCGACTTTACCAGCATAACTAATATCTCCACCACGATTTTGCATTGGTGTTGTAGAATATTTGTTAGACCATTCTGTGTAGGCACCAGATTCGTATACGGCTCCAGAAGTTTTGAATGTAACTTCGAAGTCGCCGCTTGCACCAGCACCAGCTTCCAATCCGCCAAAGTTAACCAAGAACGCTTGACCCGCTGTCAGTTGTTCGTTCAATGTATCTACCTGACCTTCCTTACCTGAGGCACTGAAGTTTTTATTACGGAATTTTAACGATACAACTGTGATATGACCGTTCAAGATTTCTTGAATCAAATACGTAACCTTTGCATAGTCTTTCGAGTGACGCAAGAAACGAATTGTTACGGACCAGTTTTTGACTTTGTAGGATTTGTTGGCTAACAACTGACCTGTAGAGCCTTCGACCACTTCCATAACGTTTCCATCGTTACCTGGTGTCAACAAGATAGCAACATCGTTTGGACCTAAATTTCCTACGTCCAATGTTCCCATTGGAGAGCGAATTTCCAAGTCAACCAAACCAATGTCATTAAATGCACCGTTCCAGTCTGTAGTTTGTGGAATATTCATAACTTACTCCTTATTTCTTTAATACGTTGCCAATTACAACTTTCTTGCAAGAACCAGTTAACAAGGCAGAACATTCAATGTTTTCCCATAAACCATTTGCTCTTGCTACGCCAGTTGGAACTGGGATGTTGATTTTATATCCTGTAGCAGGGAATGTCTCGCCATCCAAAGATACTCCGCCAGTAATTATTCCGGCGTTAGATAAGCGGTCAAAACCTACTTCGATTGCACTAGCCAAGATACGAGCACCGTCGCTGTTCATTGGAACTCTTGGGTTTACTTGCAACGCATTGAATACGCTCATTGTAATCACATAGTTCAAGTAGTCAGCACTAATCAAATCTGCGAAGTCATCGCCAGATGGTGTAACACCACGTTCCCAAGCTGGTAAGCCAACAATCTTCACGTTCGCATAAACGTTGCAGTTCTTAGAATCCAGGTTATCAAACGCAACGTCTGGTGTGACTGTTACATTTGTGTCTGTTAAGTTTACTGGAGAAATACCAGACGCAGCCTTATGGGTTAATGGAGCCATAGAACGTGTACCAGAAACAAATCTGCGAGAAGCATAGTACGCAGCCACAGCTGGTGCATAATATACGTCTGTGTTAGTTGGATTCACCCAGCAAACCATTGTTTGCATATAGTTGTTGTTTTTGCAGTAAACAGCCAAGGAATCAGTATCTGTTTCCAAGTCTTTGTTAACAGCGTCTGCAGAGTAATCTTCCAAGAACAACTTGTGTGCCGTCGATTTAGAAGCCTCGCATAACGCCGCTGCTGATTTACGTGTTGCCACATCAAAATTGACATCCATACTGATTAAGTAATAATCTTCTGAAGCAAGTAATGAAGCAAAGTTTGTGTTAAATTCTGTTGCGTCTGCAGCACCGATAACAGCGACATAGAAAGGGCTGTTTGGACTGTATCCGTAGTAAGAAGTGCCGTAGAACTTGGTTGCTGCCTTCGCTGCTTCAGTGTTGGAGCCTGCTGCAATAACTGCGTCCAAATCAGCGTACTTTGTTATTGTAACGCCCGCACCATCAGCACCCTTTTGTACAAACAGGAAAGCACCCCAGTCGCGTGCAACATTCGCTGGTGTAGAAACAACGCCAGTTGTTACATCTACGAATCTCCGAATGTTAATTACGTTAGTAGCCATTTAATACTCCTATTTTTTTAAGTCTGTGTTTACTTTCACACTATTTGGCAAATCTCCCAGACTGATAGGTTTTTTAACAAACAGCGTTGGGTCGTTAACCAAAATTGTTTCTCTGAAGTTCATTTGAACCTCAAAGTTGATTCTTTCCGTCCAGGTTCCGTTCTCGAGGTCAGATATATTCTGCATCGGATAAATCTGTTCGATACCAAGTTCCCGTCCGTAATCTTCTACGAAATCATTATAACGGTTGTTTTGCAGATTGGCAATAACGAACCTAGAAGCGTCGAACGCATTTCCTAATTCTTTGCTCATAATATTTACAACGCACCGAAAGGTACGTAACTCTGCAATATACTCGCCGCCATATTTGTCGTAGTGCGATGTAGCACGGCCATAACGCTGGCCACGCCAATTCTCATAATTATCTATCCTAAATGTTAAAATTGTTGTTGCGTCTGGTAACGGGGCGTTGTTTTGACGTTCATACTGTACCCAGTCATTTTCGTCAGCAGAAAAACCAAACTCTTCAGCTTGGCCACGCAACATAGCTGTCCACATTTTGGTTAGATATTTTTCTAAATCTTTATACCTTTTCATTAGTCTGGATTTACCTCCGTTTCATTAAACCGCGATAATGTTACTTCCCAGTATCCCATTTGGAACGGAGTACCTTCGTCCCAAACCCACGGAAGCACACGGCGGACATACCAGTCCTTTTTGTTAAACTTAACAATAATAACTTCGCCCTTTTTACTCGGCATAGGAATCTTTTTTAAGGTATATATCGTTATAAATTCGTTCGTGCCATAGTCACCAAATCCCATAAGCTGGGCTTCGTCTGGAGATAACGGTTGGATAGATTTTTGTGCCGTAAATGTATGTAAACGCTCTTGGTGAGTAACTTCACCGTCTATGCGTAAAATACGTCTGTAGGCGAGTGTCATTTGACCACCGCCAATCATTTTATCACCCAAAGCGTCTTGAAAGAACGAACTCATTTTATTACCCTTTTTTCAAGCTTTTTTGAACACTGTTTATAATTTCTTGCCTATCGGCTTCTGTTAGCCCGCCAGTAAGTTCTTCCTTTATTACAGGCGTTAACGAATAATAAAACTTGCCCCGGTCTTTTGACTGGTTTAACTTGCCCTTCAATCTAATCGATATTTTTGATTGTGTCATTCTACCCAACTCTCTATTTTGTCAGCCAAGTTTATTTTCCACTCTAACGGTTTATCTTTCTTTTTACGTTTTTCCACAGATGGTGCATTGTGTTGTGGGTCTCCAACGCCAGCTGTGTTCGGACCGAAGTTTCTGTCCTCTATCGCTTCGACCTGATATTCTTTCAATATACGAGCCAAGTCCTCCATAAATCTTTTTGGTCCCACAGATTTACGTGCGAACAGCGTAGGCTCTGCTTCAATACGGTAGTCAGTACCAGGTGCTAACTTTGCACGAACTCCCGTATCGGAAGATAATTCTTCTCTCAAAGCCTCCATTATCTCCCCACGGATTTCCCCAGGTAACCCATATTGGTTTTTGCGGTCCCAAACATCTACCCATTTACGTGACGGAATATTTCTTGAAAAACTACCGTAATGGTTGATTCTTGCTTTTTTAGCCAGGTCAACACTAGCAGCAGTTCCACCTCGTATTCCTGCACACGCACTCATCCCTTGTAACTGATTTATTGCCGCAGTAATCTTTCTATCTACTGCAGCGTTAATCTTTTTTACATAAGATGAGCTCACTTGCATTTAGTCACCTGTGTTTCCGCCTATAAATGTTCTTACCCCGCCACGCAGATATGGACTCATTAACTGATACGCCTTCTTGCCATAATCGTTTGTGGACAGGAATTCATAACTTGGGTTGCCCTTATACAAGGTAGACTCCATATACGTAACTGTCATTTTGCCAACAGTTCTGTGGATTACTGGACCTGCAGCACTGGAGCTGTTTATTCCAGAAGCAGCCATTTGTTTGTCATAAACCAAGAAGAACATTGTAAGGTATAAGAATATAATTTTACCTTTGTCTTCTGGATACAACCCTTTGTTAAATTTGAAAGAAGCTTCGCCCATAGCACGAAGTATATCGACATCAAGTATCCAGTCTGGAAGTTCCTCTTCCTCGACTTCGTTTCTTTCCCACTTGTCGTCGTCCGTACCGGGCTCTGTGTAATTATCGTCAACTAACGATGTCCAAACAGTTGGTTTAAAATTAGAATAATATATAACATTATCGTCTATCTTGTAAGCTATTGGGGCTTCCCATTCTGGATATTCTGGATTAAAATCAAATCCAGCTTCAAGCCATTGTGCGTCTTCAGTTCCTGGCTCGGTTATATTGTTATCAGCTATGGACTCCCAGGAAGTGCCGTTATGATTAACACGTACACCTATATCGTATACTGTTTTAACGAACGTAGGAAATGGCTGATATTCTATACCAGACTCACGCATAAAATACTGTTTGAACTCATCAAGAGTGACGACGTAATTCATTTCTTTTTCTTCTTTTCTGTTATTATTTCAATTTTGTGTGTAGCTTGCAACAATACCGCTACAGGCTCTATAACCTCAAGTGTTTCCCCAGGCATTAACCATTCGCCTGTTGGTAAGAAAACTTTACTTCCCAGATTTTTTACCTTTACCATCATTCTTAACTACCTTTGGTTCTACAATTTTTGCAGGTTCAGAAGTAACCTTTTCTTCACGAATAGCTTTCAATTCTGGATGTGTTGTAGACAACATTTTGAACAACCATTCTGGCAAATCTGCAACATCGCCCTTTTTCAAGATAACTTCACCGATTGGTAATTGTAAACTAATTATTTGACTGCCATTATTTACACATTTCATTTTTATATCTCCTTAAAGACCAAGGGGCAGGCTACAGGCCCGCCCCAGGTGAATTGACTCTATTCAAACCTAATTAGGCATTGAATGAGAAGTACAACATTTCTTTTGGACGGTTCAAGAACACGTCAGAAATACGTGCCCAAGCTGTGTTTTGATAGTTCACACCGTCTACTGTCGCACCGTTAACAACGTTGTATCCAAATGGTTGATATACGCGGATAGAATCGAAGTCTTTACGATACATAGCATATTTGAATGCACCTTCGTGGAACTTAGATTCGCAGTATACCAATGGTTTAATTTCTGCATTTGGATTGCCTGTGACTTGTTTGAACACATCGCTCAAGCGTTGGAACATAGTTGTGAACACTGGATATTGTTCGTCAACCGCAGTACCTAAGCCCATAAAGTCGGATACAGGCATCACGAATGTATCTGGCAACGCAGTGTAGTCTGTGTGTGAGAAATATTCGTGGAACACAGTTTGCAAGAATGTTTTGAACTCTGTAGAAGTCATTGCAGAAATCTTCTTTGTCAAAACAGTTGTGTTGACTGTTGCGTCTGCTTGGTTTAACAAACCTTTGTGGTCAGTGTCACCTAACAAGACAGCTTTCTGAACTGCCAAGTCGTAGTCACGTTTACGTGCACGTTCTTTTTCAGTAACCAAGTTCCAAATACCTGATTGCATTGCTTGACGCAATTCGAACATAGAGTAAGAAACCATTTTGTCCAAATTGTGAACTTTCAAAGCAACAGATTCAACTTTAACACCAACTTGGTTGCGGCGTGCGTTATCTGTGTCGTTACCACGTTCCCAAGTAGACAGGTCACCGTCAATGTTTTGGAAAGAACGCAATACAGTGATGTAGTCAGCAAATCCGCCTGTTGAAGTATCGAATGACAAGAATTGTGTTGGGTCTACTGTGTAGAACTTTTGTTCGGAAATATTACGTTCCAAAACTGTCAACAAGGTCAAATCGATATCACCGTAACCAGCTGCATTCATCAATTCTTGGTTGTGGTCTATGTGTGCCAATTCTGCAGAATTAAACAATTCTTCACGAGTCTTCTGCACACCTTTATCATTGTATAATTTTACTTCTGCCATTTATTTCTCCTTTAGCATACCAATACTGGAATGAATGTGCCGCCTTCAGTTGCAGAAGTTGCTGCAACGGCGAAGCCCATACGTTGTGCTCCAGAAGGTTGAACTTTTGTTACAGAGCCATCAGCGTCTTTGTAGAACACAATGTCGCCAGCGTCGATTGCTTCTTCTGTAACACAATTCAAAGTGCCTTCACGCAACAAGATTGTTACGATATCACCAGCTTTGATTGCTTCTTTCTTTGGGTTATACAAGATATAACCAACGCATTTGTCTGTAGCAGAACCTTTAACAAATTTTGGTTTACCTGTTGAAGTAGACAAGATTTTTACCAAATCACCCGCATACAATGTATCGGTTTCAGAGGCGTCAATCTTAACTTCCATTTGCAAACCGCTCATACCCCAATCCAACAATTCACCACGAACACGGTGAGGAGCGAACTGGTTTAAGTCTTGTTTGTAAAAATTAGCCTTTACTATTGCCATTTCTTTTCTCCTTATTTAATAGAAACGTCCGGAATATCAACAACCACTTTTTTGACATCGTCAGCCAAGCTGTTGTTTAAGTCCTTTTTGAAATCAGCGTCCGTGTCATTGTCAACCTTTTGGGTCTCTACAGCGTCAGCTGGTTTTTCTTCAGGGGTCTCCTGAACTTCATTTGCAGGTGCTGCTGGTTCGTCAGCTGGTTTTGTTTCTACAGCTGGTTCTTCCAATTTTGCTTTCAGCTCTGCAATCTCAGCGTCTTTGGCAGCAATCGTTTCTTTGCTTGCTTCCAAATCGTTGATTAACTGTTCAATGGTCTTTTCGCCATCCGCAGTGTTGATTAACAAGTCCTTGTCAATCTCTTGCTTAACTTTTTTGAAGAAATTCATCGTTCTGTCCTTTTGGTTATAAAGAACCCCATCTGTTACAACATAGTCGTCATCTGAGTTTCTCCATATCTCTGTTCCATTATAACGGGGGTTTTTGACTAGAGCAAGATGAAGCATCTCACCGCCAACAATCCGTTTCTTGTATTTAACATTGTTAATTGTTAAATCTTCATCACACAAATCTGCCCGATATCCGCAGGATACGTAAGGAACATTTCCTTCGTTGATTGCGTTAATTGCATCTGATTCAAATATAACAAAGTTCGCCCAGTATCCGCCATCGTCATCTCTACGGACATCAGCAACATACCCAACGGCCTTCTTTTTCATATCTTTTTCATCTAAGACATCTTGGTGTCCCATCAAGACAGGTTTGCCTTTCAGTGTCCACGCAAATTCATCTAACGCATCCTGGCATAAGAAATAAACACCGTCTGCATATCCTACTGGGCCAGCTACGATAAAGCGTGCTGTGTAGGTAACACCGGTTGGTATTTCTTCTACTTCTATCTTTGGCGAAGACTTGTTTTCAGATTCGAATAAACCTTTAGCCATCTTCTATCCTTAGTTATTACCAAAGCCTGGTTTGAACACTTGTTTTGCCATTGGGTCTGCGACAAACTTTTCTTTGTAGCTTACGTTGACACCCAGCAAGTTGTATTTGTTTACAGCGTCTTGCCATTCTTTGTTGGTTATACGGCCCCAAATATTAGCTTCGTTTAAGTTAGCCAACATCAGGGTTTTTCTCTTTTCTTCTTCGTACTGACTGGTTCTAATCAAGGATTTCCATTCAATATCGAAGTCTAAGCTCTTCCCTAAAACTTTCCTTCCTACTATCTCCAACATTTTGATAATGTTAGCTTCACAAGGAATTCTAACTTCGGATTCAACCATATCGGCATAAGTTTCACGGTCTGCTTCGCCAGAGTTAAATCCAGCTGGTGAAGTTCCGTATAACTTATTCATTGTGATATGAGCGTCAGCAGCAACGTCGACACGTGCGTCTTGTTTTAAGTCTGCTAAACCATTGAAATGAATCTGTTTCTGTTCGTAACCGTCTTCAGAGTCCAATAATATTCCGCCCATATAATTTTTGGTTTGTTCTGCAAAACCTACACGACGTGTAATAGCATCTGTTGCGTCAGCGTCTTGCATAGCGTCGTTAAAACCAAAGAAGTGGAATATATCCATTTTGGCTTCGTCTAACAGTTCGAAAATAACGTTTTCGTTTTTAATACTCTTGTTTAATGTACGAACCAATGGTTCAAGAGAACTCATTCCCCAACCACGACCAATAGCTCTGTACAATGGAGGGAACTCTTTGTTCTTAAATGTTAACACCCTTGTTTTGTGAACTGGATGACCGTTTATCACAAAAGGAGTTTCCGAGAGCCAATCTATTGCTTTCGAGCCGACATCATAAGCATTACTGCCAGTTAACATCCAGTTGTCACAAACAAGGAACTCTAAATCTGAATCTTGGTTAATATCTTCCAATCTCAGAGGGAATCTTGGATTTCTGCCGTCTAATATAACAATACCGGCTCCTCCGTACAATCTGCACCAAAATTCAGCTTGTTTAACTTTATTCCAAATCTCGTTGCGTCTTAAATATATTTCAATCTTGCGGGTGTCTTCTTTGTTGATTTCCTGACGCATATATTCGTCATCACCCTCTTTCAACGCTTTATCTTTCGCTAACTGGTCTTTTTCCCATTGTTCACGCTTTTTGGCCTGTTCTTCCAAAAACTGTTCGTTTGCCCCTCTTGTATCGGTAGCCTGTTTCTTCTGGTCGTCGTTTGCGTTCCAGAAGCCCCAGAAGCCACGTTTCTTTCTTTCAGGCTCAACAACCTTGTTTTCGTAGCCGTGAATAACTATTCCGCCTCTAAATGCGTCTAAAACAGGAATTTCGATAATAGATTGTATCCAGCCGAACTGTTGGTACAAATATGACAGTAATACGTAGTTTATCGTAATAAAGTCGGTACGAACCTGTTTAGATAACGAGTCGATAGCGTTTATCTGGTTAAGGGACGGTTTCGCACCTGTCGTTGCAAAAGGAACAATTCCAGCCGCTAACTGGTTCAAATTATTCTTCAACGGAATCTTTTTTTGTATTTTTTTATTTTCCATATCGGTCCTCATACAGATGCATTATAAATACGATTTATCGATTTGGCAACACTTTAATCTGATTGAAGAAAATACTTGCAAATAAGATTATTAAATCTTATCATCAAGATGATATGGAAGTAAGAGGTCCTTGTCTTTTATCTGTTCACGATGGGCAGCCTTGTCATATATACGAGGTTGTCACAACCGAAACGACCCCTAAAGGTTACGCAAACACCATTTATTATTTTGAGGATTCGGACGACGCTGAGGTGTACGTCCGTTATTTGTATCAGGTTGCTGGTGTTGAAGATAACCAACGTAAGTTACGGTCAAAAAAGATAGCTGATTGGGAGAAAGCCGAAATAAGAGCGTTTTTAGCTTCGTTAGACCTAACGGTGCTCGAAGATGCTATAAAACCATTAAAACCAACCATAGTTAAAAAATTTATTCCAAAGAGGTAATATTATGTCGAATATCGAAGAAATTGCTAAAAACATCAAAGACGAAGGTGAAGCATTATTGGGTTACGTGCCTTTATTAAACGACAGCGACGAAAACATTCGTGAAGTCGTAGGCGAAATTGTTGGGGACGAATTGAACCATTTGCTTATGTTAGCCGCCATTTACTCAAAGATTACTGGTATAAAACCTGCTAAGGACGGTTTGAGCGAAGCTCTGGCTTTCTTGGGTAAATAATTAGATAAATTCCTCAAACAACCAATCTGAGTAAGTTATCATAAAAAGCTTTTTCTTAATAATATATTCTGGGCGTCTACGTGTTATCGTTGACTTTACGTCTTCTGCTATTTTTACGCCGTCTCTTTCGTATGTAAAATCAGCTATGTAGTCTATTCCACGTATCTTCTTACCGTGATAAATAAAATTATCCAGAAGCTTGAACCGCACTTGTGACCTGAGGTTGCTTATGACGCCTGCAGCCTCTAAATGTCGTAAATTGACATAACGTTCCGCTTCTTTCTTGGAATCAAAGGTTTTTTGTCCGACATTCGTCTTTTCGGCACAGAACTTGTTAGTTCTTGCAACGAAGTCTTTATTTTTGTTATAAACTGGCAATTTTTTGTTAACAAAATTTCTGAACTCTGCCGCAGTCATTCGTGTAAATTCCATTTGACTTCCTTTTTTATTTATGCCATACTTCATTCGAACCAGGAGGCGTCCTGGTGAATTCTTTCAATTAAAACATAAATTGGGCTGGCGGCGTTTGCTTAAAGCCCTTTTTTATATGAATATACTGTCAGCCTTGTAATTAAACGCTAACTCACAAGCGTCACCGAAATTATCGACCACTTCGTCCTTAGGATTCTTCTCCCCAGGATTATATGCCAATAACTCTGCTCGCATAGCAACAAAGTTCGGGTCAGCCTCTCTCATATAAACCCTGCCGGCTTCCATCCACGTCATAGCACTTTCAGCACGATTTAACTTATTCTTCTTCGCACCACGCTTCAACGGAATAATAGCCATATCAGGACACTCTCTCTTCATATCTTGAATAAACCCAATACCAGATAACGTGTTTTCAATATAAACCCTCCTCAGCTGCTTATATAACGTCCTACACCTACGGAAGAACTCGATACAATACTTCTTAGCGTCAGGACTCTCCCATTTGCCCATACGGGAACCTAAGCAATATAAATTATTGTCCTTCGCTAATCCCCAGCAACAGAATAACGATTTATCCCCCGTAGTCGTGAAACCAAAGTCGGTTGTGATAAACACCTTAACAAAACTCTCAGGCGTCGCCCTAAACACCTTTATCCATTCTTCGTGGAAATATGCCCCATAATTCTCTACAGGCTTCTGCTGATACATAGCAGCAAACATCGAAGGGTTCTGCTTCTCTATCCTCCTCAATTCTTCAATAGGATACCTGCTTGGATAAAAACTTTCTCCATTCTCGTCAATCGCTGGTATAATCACCCAATCCCATTCATCGGGCTCGTTCTTCTCTACCCAACCAGCAAAGTCATTCACATGGTGTCTCTGCATAATACATATTGTGCCAGTCTTCGGAGTACGTCTACGGGTCGCTAACTTTCTCTGGTATACCTCTGGGGTCTCAATCTGTTCGTGAACAGAACTAATCACTTCCGGTGAGTTAATATCATCTAAAAGCAAATCGCCATTATAAAACTTATCGGGGCTACTTGGGTTACCAGCGTCCAAACCTAACATAGCACTACTGATTGTACCTGCGGTCAATCCACTTCTAACCCCGCCGCTTATCAAATGGTAATTCAATACCGACTTATCCCCAGGGTCCATTTCCTTTCCAAACAACTCTTCCCACTCTGGCATCATCATAAGGTTACGGCTTTCCCTACTCAACTTCTTAATCAACCTCTCCCCATACGCCACATAACAAAACATACAATGTTTACTTCGAGCAAAGCACCAAGTGATGAAATACTGTAATAACAACGACTTACCAAATCCAGGGCTAACATTTATCATAAGGTTACGTTTTGTATTCCTTCCTTCCGCTCTCTCCTGTAACTTATCGCAAACCCTAATATGTCCCTTCGTCATATCATAATCAGTCCCCTGAGCCAGTTTATGTATCCAAAGCACATATTCCTTAAAATCTAACAATAATTTTCGAGCCAAAAGGTACTTTTCACTTGCTTTCATTTATTTTTCCTTTTATACTTTGTTTTAGCGGGCGGAAAATGGTACTAACAGTGCTGCGTCTAGTCTGAAAGAATATACTAGTATGAGCGGGTCCCCGTACCAAAGCTAACTGAATCATTTTGCAATCTCTGCCTCTATCTTACGCGGAGTTTTTTGCGTTCTCAAATCAATCACATCCTGTAACCCACCGACAACGCCACCTGTTTTCGAAGTATTATTCACGGTCACATTATTAACCTGGACCTGTGGTTTCCAGCCTTCTTCTTTCTTAGTCGCTGCTGCGGCTTTTGTAAGTCCAATCAACGAGTTACTGATAAGCACGAGGTCTTTCAAACTTAATTCTTCTATCTGTTGGACGCCTCTTCTACTTAATTCCCTGGCAATCATATTTATACAGCCTGCAACGAGTTCTGACGTAGTAATGCCGTCTTCAACCTTAGTAAGGGCTTCCAGAAGCAAAACCTCCGTAGTATCGCTGGTTGCCTTAGCTTTCATAACCCTGGTTTTCCAGCCCTCTTTCACAGCCAACGACAAGGCTTTCTTACCCTCCTCAGTCTTAGTAAACTCTTGTCTAACAATCGCTGCACGCCTGAATTTCTCTTTTTTATACGCTAATGGAGTATCATAATCCCCCATCCTCATCAAATACCCATTGGCCCTATTCCAGCCATTAACCGTAAAATCATCTGGTGTTCTACCACTACCCATAACATAATCTCCTTACTTGTTCCACTCTCTAATTATAATCACCCATCCCCCAAAAGTCAATCATACAGGGTTCTCCTGTGAAGTTACTTACCTACTACCCCACCCCCATAGAGGAGAGGTTAAGTTGTTCCTTTTCGCAAAAAGAAGGCTCAAAATCCGCAGAAATCCGCCATTTTTTGTTGACAAAAGTTGACAAGATTTGTGTATATTTTCCCGTTTTATTTGCGATAAAATAATATACCCTGTATTTTGTGGGTCGGGTGTTAGTTTTATGAACAGACAACCGATGACCACTTTAACACTAACCGAACAAATAGAGGTATAAATATGAACATTGAACAAATAAAAAGACTGTTGTTTAACGGTAAAACACTAGACAACAAATTTAGACGCGGTTTGTGGTCTGTTGTTGACTTTAATAAATTGACAACCGAACAAACAACCGAACAACAGAAAAAACAAATAACAGACTTGTTGAACGAACAAACAACTGGTTTTTTATATTATAACGGGGGCGTTGTGTTGTTGACTAGTAAAAACAACTATATTATAAACGAACACGCAAACGATAATGTTAAGGCTGTTGTTGACTATTTACAAACAATAAATAAAAAGTCTGTTGTGTTTGATAATAGACTAGACAACGGGTCAAGGGTCGGTTGTGGTAAGTCTAGCAACAACAACTATATTTTAGACTTGTAAAACAGGGGGCGAACAGCCCCCGCTTTTATAACCGATGAAACAAAGGATTTGAAAAATGAAAAATGTTGAACTGTTGGAAAAATACATACACGATTTTGGTTGGGATTTATGGTGGGTCTATCAGTGTAAAAACCCGAACCTAACAAATGAACAGCAAGCGATGTTTAATGACTTGGTGTCCAAGTTAGAGAACGGATTAAAACAAATTGCCGAACAAATGGAGAACTAAACGATGAAAACAAGATTGCGGTGGGATTGTTCCACCGCTTGTTTTTCCGATGGAACTATCAAGCGGGGTGTTGGAAAGTTTGTGAAGGATGTAGTGCCAGATGATTTTGTCTTCTTGCCTACGGAAATTGCGATTGAAACAGACCGCTACCGCAACGATGAGTGCTACCGCAACGAAATCAAACAGCTACTGATTAACTACGAAGATGACTTGCTACGGTGGTATAATAACGCAGGGTGGCGATTGGGTGTCAATGAACGAAAAACGATGTTTGGATTTGTTGACGCAGAACGCAGACGAACACAAGCGATGAAATACAGCCGTCGTGATGGATGGTTTGACAGAGAGCTACAACGCCAAAAACGATTGAATGCTACTGTTGAACTGGTTAAACAACAGATTTCGACATTATAACAACACTACCGACAGATTGTATGAACTACGATTTGTCGGTAGATTAACTATGGAGTAAAAAAATGGATGAAAAAATTGACTACAAACAGATGATTGTTGATAGGTTAATCGATGTATCCAAATTATATACAGTGAATAACCTGTTAAATGTCTGCTTTCCAATAGATTATATGTTGGAAAGATACGGGATGTATCCAAAAGACAGAACGGTCTATGATTGTCTGAACGGTTATACAGATGTGAAATCCATATCTGGTGTCGTTGGTGATGATACAGGTGAAACCGGACCGATTTGGAAACAGTATAAAACATCCCAAGGTGGTGTCGATTGGGCTACCTTTATGGACAGGATTGGTATTTACGGTGTGGCACTACACGATTTGGCTACGGTTCTCGATGGAACTACGGTCAAACAACTGTGCCTTGATGCACTGATTAACGATAAAGAACGAACCTATACGCAACTTGAAGCAGCAAGGATTTTCCTTGAACGATTGGGCTACTACCAATCAAGCGAACACCATAACGATAAAGATTTGTGGTATCTTGCGTTTAATGGGCGATTAGCTAAATGTTCCTACCTTGGCGAAAAACGATGGGCTCAAACACACCTAGACAATGGAGATATTATCTGGGATTCAGTGATGGGATTTTATGTAGCTGTTCGTGAAATAAATGGCGAAGGATGTAGCTATGTAAGACATAGACCTAAACTGACAGAGATGGGTGCTGAAAATTGGAACACAGATTTGGTAAATAAAATTGAAGAATACTTCGATGGTGGTTCCGATTGTAAAATGATTATCGACAAGGATTTTAGAACAGCATACGAACCAAGCTACGATGATAACCAATCAGTATTAGGAAAAGATTTGGTGTGTGGTTATTCGTGTATGAGTGGTCGTGGTGACGATGCCGAAAGTTTCTACGGTTCGATTGAAGGATGTTGGGTCGTGAGATTCGAAGATTCCGAAGGCGAACAGGTAGGACGATGCATAATGTATGAATATAATGGGATTAGACACTTTATTCGTCTATATGCTAAAAAAGAATACCAAAACAGAGCCTATGCGATGATTAAAGCCGAATTGCGTGATGATGACCTATTCGGTAGAGAAGAAGAAATTGACGGATTGGAATTACCAGCCGATTTCGATGAAAATACATCAAATATGTATCTGGATGGTTATAACTATGGCTTGTCTAAAATAGACGGCAGATTGTATATCACAACTGACCCAGATAAACGGATGTGTGAAACAGACGATAGCACATTGTTTAATGCGATTGGCATTTGTGTATGTGAACACTGTGGCGAAGTGATGTTGCACTCTGGTGATGGCTTTAAGTTATACGATAACTGTGGCGATGACCATTACTTCTGCTCGCCAGAATGTGCCGAAGAAGACGGATGGGTAAAATGTGACGAGTGCGATGAATGGATAAACAAAGATGACGCACTGGAAATCGATGGATATTACTTCTGTGACGATAGATGTGCAGATTCGTATGGTTATAAACAATGTAATCATTGCCACGAGTGGTGTTATACAAGAGATTGTGACGACGATGACAATGATTATCTGTATACAATAGATGGTGTATTTTACTGCTCGAAAGATTGCTGTGAGGCAGACGGATTCAAAATAGATGAAATAACAGGTAAATATACCAACGATTATATACAAACAACAACAGGGTCGTATGTGGATGCAAACAAGTTCATAAAGAACCGTGATAAATATACGATTAAAGTATCACACAAGAAACAAACAAAGGATGATAAAAATGAAACAAATAACGACTAATTTTAACGATTATAAAGCTATTCTTGAAGCTGATGTAGTAACTGTTCATACATTGGTAAATTATTTCAAGAAAGACCAGATTGATTTCGATGAACACGGTAATGTGTTTATTGGATTCAATGATAAAACAGCAGGATTACCTATTCTTGTTGCTCATACTGACAATGTATTACACGGAAAACGGATTCCTGTGTTCGATTTGAATAAGCGTATATTGTCTGGCAAGCAAGCTGGTATCGGATTCGATGATAAAGCAGGTATAATTGCGATTATTCAGCTGTGGAAAGCATTTAGTAAAGAACAGATGTTCCGAATTATATTCACAGCACAAGAAGAGGTTGGTGGATTGGGTGCACAAGCGATGGACGAAGATAGATACTTGGATGCACCTTGGATGATTGAATTAGACCGTAAAAACAATAAGGATTTGATACAAACCAGTGGTGGAACTAGACTGTGTAGCGATGAGTTCGCAGCAAAGTGGGAAGAACTTGGATTTGTGAAAGCACAAGGGGTATATACCGATGTAAATGAGTTCAAGGAAAGAGCAAATTGGATTAATATGGTGAACCTGTCTATTGCTTATTATAACCCACACACAGATGACGAATACCTTGATACAAAACAGTTCGATGAGATTGTAAATAAGGTCGCAACCTTTATTGAACAGAAATATGTGTTCGAGGATGATAAGCCAGATGATAAACCTACATACAATAGCGGTTGGTGGAATAATAGTTCTGACAGATGGTCAGCAGACGATAACCCAATGGGTTGGGATTACTGTTGGAACTGTGGAAAGATGACCAAAAGAAAACCAAATGCTAATGGCGAAGTGTTCTGTGGTGATGACTGCGAAAGAGACTATGAAGATTTTGTGGTCAAGTCAAACAATAAAGGTAAATAAGATGGCAAGGACAACTAACAGAATACCTGTTGAGCGATTAGATATAAATAAAGGTAAAGCGATTTATAATGGTGTCGAACAACAGATTTATATAAATAAAAACAAGGAGTTATACATAAAGATTAAAGGACATCGTATGTATATTGAGAATGATGGGGCTGTATTGAAAGACCTGCGTGTTAGGTCAAGAGATTTAGCCAATAAATAACCAAAAGGAGTAATGATGCAACATAATACAGCAATGGATGCAGCGATTTATGAGCAAACTGGGTATAAGACCTTCACAACATTTGCGATGGACTTCGAGATTGCTGACACATTTGGTGTGAAAGCGATTAAAGATACCTTTAAGGGTGCTTGCGAGTGGCTGTCAGATTATAAATACTGGACCGAGTTAGTGATGATACTAAATTGGAATATTTGGAAACATCAACACGATGAATACGGACTGGTATATAACGATTTGTGGGCGAAAGCAGAACAGATGTTCGAAGATAAATACGCAGACAAATCAGATGATACAGACGAGGTTAGAAAGATGAAAAAAGAAGCCCGTTTGTATTATTATCAAACACTGGACTAAGGTGATTAAAATGCTACGCAATAGACCGAGTGTGAAACAGTTAAACGAAAGATTTGGCACAACAGGGTTCTTTTTAACAACCTTGTTTGCTAATCGAGAACGATGCCCTGCGATTAAACAAGCATACCTTGGAAAGCGAGCATTGAACTCACTAAGAAAAGATTACGCTGTGATTCCACAGGGTGATTACTACTACATAACGAACAAAATAAAGGATTAACGATGGTTAAACAAGATTTACAAGACATACTATATAAAAAGGTTAAAAGCACAGTAGAAACGATTATAGATAAGGGTTTCCCTGTTCTTGAGGTGTTTGATGAACTGTGTAATAGAATAGACCCTTGGGCAGAGATTAAGGGCTATAAAGCCTATATACGCGTGTTCTGGTATAATGATAGCGACCCAGACGAAATGTTAGATGATGTTGCTGATATCTGGAACAGATTTAACATAGATGCCTACTGTAATTACCCAAGCACAGAACTGGATGCTTGCTTTACAGTAATGCTGTATAAAGAGATTCGAGACGAGGATGTAAAATAAACCATATAAACAAAAGGATGAAAAATGAAAGCAACTATACATAAAACCAATAAAACAACAGAACAACTGTTGGATGAAATGAAGAAAGGCAAACCTGTTAGAGCAACAGATTTCTGTGCGTCTATGGGTATTACAACAATAACATTTAACTAAAAGGATTAACAATGGGATTAGATATGTATCTAAAAAAACGAACTTACATAAGTCCGTATAAATATGTGAAAGATGAAAAAACAAACCAAAACAAATTCGTAAATGCTGTTGGCGGAAAGATTGTATTCACACTAACCAGAGAAGATGGTAGTGTTGAACGCAAAACTATACCAATCAAGTCATTTGACGGTGGCGGTGTTGAGATTACTACACCTGTCGCATATTGGCGAAAGGCTAATGCTATTCACCGATTCTTTATAGAAAACTGTGCAGATGGTAATGATGATTGTCGTGAGATGGTAGTGTATCCCGAACAACTGCACGAGTTAAAAAGATTTTGTTCGCAAGTGTTAGAAAAACGCGGTAAAGCCGATGAATTATTACCAACGCAAGAAGGATTTTTCTTCGGCTCTACCGACTATGATGAGTGGTATTACAAAGAACTTGAACACACTGTCGATGTTCTGAAAGACATAGATGATAATGCCCAATACATTTACGAGGCAAGTTGGTAAGGAGTTAAAGATGAAATACATATATACAGTTAGTTTTGATGAAAAGCTGGCAGTCTGGAACAATGTGGATGCTGTCATTGTTTCAGACAAGCCACTGTCAGAAGATGAAATGAACGATAAAATCAAAAATGGCGAATACGATGTGATATCGTCTGAACTAGATTGGACAGATGGTGCCACAAGGATTGAGGTTTCGCCTATTTACGATTACACAAAAGAGGAAAAGAAAGATGAAGCTTAGTTATATAAACGAGATTGCAGATACTTGTTGTGAGTTTATGGACCAAGTGATTGCGTTGGGTGAAATGTTGCCAACCAATATACTGATGGCTCATATAGACAGTATTTGCAACGAATACACAGAGCATAATGATGACACAATAGACATAGATTACAAAAATATGTGTTTTACTGTGTATAAAAACAAACAAGGAGATTGGGAGTTGTGTGAAAATGCTAGCTACTATGTATATCGCGAACCAGAAGATGTGGTTGAAGATGTTATAGATGTTGAACTAAACTAAAAGGATTAACAATGAAACAAGTATATATAGTTTATAGATACGAAAGTGATTGTGACAGTGATGTATTTTGTGTATGTGAAACAAAAGAGTTGGCACAAAGATATGTAGAGTCTTTACAAAAAGATGGATGGAAATCTGCGTGCTACGAAATGTGGCGTGTTGATACAAAATATGAATACTCACAAATAAACGATTAAACAAAAAGGATTAAAAATGAAAATTTATAAACTGTGCTACTTAGAAGATTTGCGTGCACGCGAAACATTTAATCAAATAGAGATTCATACCGAAAAGGGTCTGCGTAAACGATTACGCCAAGCGATTGACGAAGGACAAGTATGCCCAGAAACCCTTGAAGAAATGGGATTTGACGAAAATGTTAGTATTAACAACTTGTCTATTAAACAAGTGATGGAGGTGTTCGAGAACGACGGTTATACGATTGAAGAAGATTACCTTGAGTGCGATGAGGTAGATGATATTATTGAAATATGTCATAATATCGACGGATGTTGTTTTGAGATTATCCAAAATGACCCAGACCCACTCAATACGATTGAATTAGTCAATAGTATTGACCACTATTCATCACAAATTCAAGATGTGTTAGACACAATCAGAACCGAATACAAATAAAGGAGCAAAAAAAATGATTAGAATAACATTAGGCGATTTAAGACGAATTACACAGGGTGTCCCAGACAACGCAATTTTGTGTTGCCAGAGCGATGAAGAAGGTAATTCAACATCAACCTGTCTGGATGTGTATGTAGACCGAGTCGGCAGAAAAGAATCAGTTAAATATGGCGACAAGGTATACGATTTTACCACTGGCGACGATATCGAGGGTATAGATTTGGATAAAGACCTTGACAGAACAATCGTCATATTCAGACCAAGCTTATAAGGATGATAAAATGGACAACCAAGTATTTTTACCATTTACATTCGCGGAGATTTATAATAATACACCACAATATATGCGTGGAATGAACCTAATTGCTTATAACTCGCTGTATATCGCAACGATTCAATACGCAGGTAAGGACGCAGATATATGCGTGGTGTATGATTATGATACAGATAAACACGCGATTGTCTTGGCTGACAATAATGGGAAAATCTTATAGAAAAGGCTAGTAAAATTTTTCTATATTTTTGCTTGACTTTATAAAATTTTAGAGTAAAATAGAGTTGAACAAAGGAAAACCTATGCTAATAAAGGAAAATTTACTAGCCGAGATGAAGGTGGCGGAAAGCCTACATAATCAGCGGTATAATGTATTACCTTGGTGTAAAGGATGTAAGAGCCTAGCAAAACCTAGTGCTGTGCAATTTTTTGTATCAACTAATACCGAGTATTTGCTTTCTATGATTTTTTATAGTGTTAGAAAATTTGATATAAAATTCTATTCTATAAAAATCAAGCAAAGGTGGAAAACTACCACTATTCAGATTTTCAACGGAAGGTGTGAACGGATTTTGTGCCACAAGATAACAAACATCAAAACGATTCCTACCGGCGAATATTGGTTTGATATAATGCCGATTAAAAACCGACCAGGATACACACTACTAACATACAGATGGAATGAACAATGAGATGCGATTTAATTGCTGTAACAAAAGATGGTAAAGGCTCTATTTGGAGTGTCGTTACCCGAAAGAATTTGGACGATGCGTTAAAGGTAAAACTTGACGGATTGGCCGATATAGCGGCGGTTGGGGATTTTATAGTCTTGACCGCTACCGATAAACAGGCTCTCTTACGGATTACAGATTTAACCAATGGTGTTGAAACTGAATTAGTTGAGACCAATGACTACAAATAAGGGAACAAAGATGACTAACGAAAAAGAAAAAATAGCTAAACAAATGTTGGATGCTGGTAAGGAACTACAGAAACGTGTGGAAAAAATGCCAGAAACCAAAAAGTATTACGAGTTCTCTCGTATGGGATTTGCTGTTGCTACGATGTTAAAACTCGCAGAACTGTATAGGGATGCAAGCGTAGAAGACCTGCTCGAAGCAAACAAAAATAAATTATTTGCAAGGACATACGATTTGTGTGCCGCGTATGCAAAAGGAACAAATATAACATTTGAAAAAGAGGCCGAAGATGACAAACAAGGAAAATAAAGATTTTGAAAAAGAATTTCAGTCGATTAAAGACGATTTAATAAAAGATGAACACTTTCACGAGGCATCTGAGAAAGCGGAAACTATGTTCCAGTTATTATTGGGTATGCCCAAAGATGTAAGAAAGGCTGAAATGGTCGAACTGTGTTACGCAAGGGCTGCGATTGTGGCGATTGCACGACCACTTAAAGAACTGAACTCTTCTGAGTTTGTAGAAAAATGTAAAAACGAACCATTGCTGCACGATATCGCACGATGCTTGGCTACTTATGCTATGATTGTCAGTGCTGCACAAGATTCAATAACCACTAAATAAAGGAAAAAACTATGGAAACTTACAACGATTATAAATACATTCACTTTTGTCTTGCACCATCTGGTATGTATGTTGGATGGACTGTATATGAAAACGGGTATTATTTTGGGTCTGGAAAGACAATAGATGCCTGCACATTGAATGTTAAACAAACTGTTTATTTCAAGAAAAAGGTATCAACCCGCGGTTATACGATTGCACCAAAACCATCAACAAGAGATGAAGTTCCTGTTGAAAAAATGCACCCGATTTTCAAAGGTCGTGCGTGGTTTGGTCATAACACAAAGTCAAAACTGACCAGAGAACAGATTGAATTTGTGCAATCAAGACCTTGTCCAAATACCAAAAAACCTGAGATTCCAGTTGAAAAACCACAGGCTCCAGAGTATGATTATTACGACTACAAAATGGAAGATGGTGTATTGACTGTGTTTGGTTGCAAAAAGATTGCCGACTATCCAATCAAAGTGCCATTTGATACCAAAACACCAGAACGCAATACATTACACTTACCATTAGGAGACTAATATGGAAAGATTACTTGATATTCAACAGAAATTAAAAGCACCTAAAAATGCAGACAATAAGTTTGGTGGCTATAAATACCGTAGTGCCGAACAGATTTTGCAGGCTGTTAAACCTATGCTACAAGAGAACCGTTTGATTTTGTTGTTATCTGACCGTATGGAAGAGATTGGTGGGCGTGTATACGTCCACTCAGTCGCCTGCCTGCGAGATGCACAAAACAACGCAGAAATAGCAACTGTTAGTGGGTATGCACGTGAAGATGAAAACCTAAAAGGTATGACACAAGCACAGATTACTGGTGCGTGTTCGTCTTATGCTAGAAAATATGCCCTTAATGGCTTGTTTGCGATTGACAATACAGACGACCCAGACGTATTAAACGATGGCGATATTACAATGATGACACCTGCCCAGAAAAAACTGTTGGACGATTTGAAAACAGACTGGGATAAAGCATTGGAATATCTGGGTTTAACTAGTATAGACGAAATCACAGAATTACAGGCTGATGCCTTGATTAAAGCAAAACTAAAAAAGGAAAAGAAAGATGCCTAGATACCATTGGAACGTTCAACAAGGCACACCAGAATGGGACTTGCTGCGATTAGGAAAGTTCACAGCAAGCACCTTTCATACGATGTTAGGTAATTCCCAAACCAAGAAAGACTTGTTGTGGGAGGTTGTTGCCGAAAGAATGTTCAAAGATTCAGACAAAGATGATTATTCTTCGTATGCTATGGAACGTGGTAAGATTTTAGAGTCCGAAGCACGGAGATTATACCAACTGGTCAACGAAACAACGGTCCGAGAATGTGGATTCGTTGACGCAGATGACCGGTTCGATGGATTTGCTGGTTGCAGTCCAGACGGATTAGTTGGAGATGACGGCGGGATTGAAATCAAAGCCCCATTAGCTAAAAACTTTCTCCAATGGACTGAGCCTGCAGATGGTGGACGGGAAGTGTCGTATATCAAACCAGAATACTACACACAGGTTCAATTTAACTTGTTCATAACGCAACGCAAGTGGTGGGATTTTATTTATTACCACCCACGTGGCGGTATAGCGATTAAACGTTACGAACCAGACCCAGAACACCAAGAAAAAATTCGCACAGCATTACAAGGATGCGTTGAGTTTGTAACCTTGCATACTGGCGAAGATTGGACACAAGAAACAATAAAGGAAAAATAAAATGTTCGGATTATTACACAAATGGACGATTGAGGAAGATATTATTGTCGCAACTCACGCATTGAATCGTAAAACCGATTTGAAAACTATCAACCACTTGGCTGCCCGTATGGGAATAGCCAAAGGTAAAATCCAATACCGTATGAGCGATTATTCTGATATGGCAAAAGGTATACCAGACCGCCATTATTGTAAACAAGAACGTAGGGTATTCAATTTCTTAACAAAACAACATTTGATTACTATAAAACCAAACAAATAAGGAGGAAAAGATGGCTTACGATGATACCAACACTGGTGTGTTGTTCAAAAAAGAAAATAGGTCGTCAGAACGTGCACCTAACTATGAAGGCAACATAAATGTAGACGGTAAAGATTATCGTCTTGTCGCCTGGATTAAAGAAAGTAAGGCTGGTAAAAAGTTTATGTCCCTGTCTGTGTCTGTTCCGACCAAACCAACAGACAAACCAACCGCCAAATCAACACCAAAACAAGAACCAAAACCTCTTGATTTGTCAGCAATCCCAGACGATATAGGGTTTTAAATCTTACATATCGGTAAGATTTTGGTCGAAAATAAACAAAAACGACTGGAATCTTACCGAGCGGTAAGAATAAAGGAAAGGAAATGAGAACAAAAAGATTAGCTGTAACAGATGAAGACAAATGGTTTGATAAGTGTGACAGATTATATCCGAAACTTGCTTATGGTAGATGCTGCAGGGTATGTGAAAGCTTGTGGAAACAGGTTCCTGCCGACTGTATCCATCATTATATTCGTCGCGGGACACCTATTACAAGATTTTATTTACCGAATCTGATACCATTATGTGCAAAGCATCACCAAATGATTCACGAAGGGAAATTATCAGAGCCGTTGCCAGAGGAACTTAAAAACCATTTAACCAAGATGGGAAATAAAAACCTAAAAGGTTACTGCATAGCAAGGGGAATTACAAAGGCAGAATATTTTAAACAGTGCTATGAAATAATGAAGGAGTGTTTATTGTGACTATTGCTAAAAAAATACAATCTTACCAAGATTACTACGTTACAGATAATGGCTTGGTATTTTCGAGAAAAAATTATAATAACAAAAAAGGCCGTATAAAACGATTAAAACAAGGAACAAATAAAGGGTATAAAACTATACTTTTGTCAAAAAATTCGCAAGTAAAAATATTTAGCGTACATCGTCTTGTTGCAGAAGCCTTTATCCTAAATCCCGAAAACAAGCCTTGTGTTAATCATATAAACGGCATTCGTTCTGACAATCGAGTAGAAAATTTAGAATGGTGTACACATAAAGAAAACACAAGGCATTCATTTGATGTTTTAGGTCACAAAAGTTCTATGTACAACAAATATGGTAAAGAAAATCGTTTTTCAAAACCTGTATTACAAATAAAAAACGGGAGAATAATTAGTCGATTCGATAGTCAGACCGATGCAGAAAGAAAAACAGGTGTACCAAGAAGGGCTATAAGTAAATGCTGTTGTAAAAAATTACATACAACGGGCGGATTTGAATGGCAATTTGTATTGCCCACGGAATAACCAAACAGGAGTATTACGAACAATGTTACAAGATAATGAAAAATCTGATTCTGTAGAAACAAGACTTTGTAAATACTGTAGAAAAGGGAAACCGATTGTATATCAGGTTCCTGGCGATTTATGTTATGCTAAATGCTCTAACCCAGAATGCCAAAAATGGGACCCATACGAATTCTGTTCAAGCAGTATCAAAAAAGCCTTGGAAAACTGGAACAAGGGTAACACACCACAACCTAATATCAAAAAAGCAAAGGGGTTTATAGATGAGTGATATTATCAAAAAAACAGACATCCCATTCACACAGATTCCTAATGCAGTCCTGGTTGATAAAAACATATCAGCCAAAGCAAAAGGATTTTATTGTTATTTGTTTAGCAAACCAGACGGATGGCAGTTTTATCAAGATTTAGTCGAAAAAGAATTAAAAGAATCTTACAAAGCTTTTAAGTCTGGTATAATCGAATTGGTCGAAAACGGATACATAAATAGACATCAACATAACCAAAATGGTAAGTTTGGTGGTATGATTTATGAGTTTTTACCAGTCGACCGTAAGCCTATTTTACCGATGGCCCAAAATGGCGAATACGCTAAAAGGGGCCAGCATAGTAATACTGATTATTTAAGTAATACTGAGTATAATATATATAATAATCCCCCTATAGTCCCCCAAGGGACGTGTCAGTTTTGTCCTGACGGAAACAAAAATAACCAAGATAAATTTTTCTCAGGTTCAGCGAGTGTCAACGAGCAACAAACAAATGATGGGGCGACCGCATTGACGAATAATGATTTGGACAATAAGTTTGAAGAGTTGTGGAAAATATACACACCATACGAAACACCAGATGGTCGTTCTGTTGGTAAAGGGGCAAAAAAGACAGCCAAGGACAAGTTTGTAAAAACTGTAGCAAAAGGTACTGACCCAGATGATATTATTCAAGGCACGCGGTTATACATAGCCGATTGCCATAGACGTAAAAGCTTAACCAAAAACGTCCCAACTTTCTTAAACCAAGAACAATGGAAAGATTATTTAG
>Ga0265299_10000407_pt1 | contig 54906 bp, 45 predicted proteins | sample AusTroGonzalo_MG_4_FD_193485 | JGI IMG/M metagenome (GOLD analysis project Ga0265299, IMG submission 193485) | Bovine rumen microbial communities from tropical cattle in Woodstock, Queensland, Australia - Gonzalo_02 | ecosystem: Host-associated > Mammals > Digestive system > Stomach > Rumen ...
TGCCATTGCATTTGGAGATGCAATGGCGAGTGAAGGCTGCGGCTCAGCATAGCTCGAGCGAGCTCGGCTCTGCACTAACTCTGTTGACTTTTGTCACGACTCTGCCAATCAAGTGCACTTGTTGGCTTTCGCTGCTCCAAAAGTTCACCTTGCACTTCACTTGCAATACAAAACTTGAGAAAGGGCCCAAACTTGAGAAAATGTAAAAATTAGACAATGTAAAAAGTAAAAAATGAAAAAGACAAAGTTTATCGAGATTACGGTGAAGATGTTAGTAGCCGCTCTCACAGCATTCCTCACAGCACTGACCACCGCCAGTTGTATGCGGTAAGATGGAAGATGTATGATGTAATCACCCATCACCTCTAACCTATAACCTATAACCCATAACCTTAAACTATTAACCTATTAACCCATTAACCCAAAATGATTGAACTGAACGTTTACAAAAACACTGACAGTACGAGTGCGCAGTACGGCAAGGCCTATGCGCGAGTAGATTACAAGGAGATGTACACTCTCGACAAACTGGCACAGCACATGTCGGAGCATAACACGCCCTTCAGTGAAGGTACCATCCGTGGCATCCTCATCGATATGGTGAAGTGCATCCGCGAGCTCACCCTGAACGGTAACACCGTGAAGATCGAGAACCTGGCCATCTTCAAGGCCTCCGTGGAGGCTAATGCCTGCGCACGCTATGGTGTGATGAAGGCTGCCATTGGCAAGAAGACCACCCGCGTGAACGGCCAGAACGTGGAGACGGGTAACGCCGTGAAGAATGTGAAACTGCTGGCGCAGTCCACCGGCATCTACACCCGCGAGGAACTGAACAAGGATGCCGTACTGGGCTGGACCAAGAAGGCGCAGGAGCTGATTGATGCGGATAAAGCCGTTATGGCGCAGAGCGCCAATAACGGCTAACAGCATCAATAATTGACAATTAAGCCTCCCCCTAACCCCCTCCAATTGGAGGGGGGACTGGGGGCTCCTTTACTCCTTTTACTCCTTTACTCCTAAAAAAAATGAGACGAATTGATTTGGCAGTGATTCACTGCTCCGCAACGCGTTGCGACCACGCGTTTACGTTTGAGGCGCTCGACGCCTGTCACCGTGCCCGCGGTTTCAAGATGTGCGGGTACCATTACTACATCACCCGCGACGGTCAGTTGCATATCGGCCGTCCGGAGGAGATGGTGGGAGCCCACGCCCGCCGCTATAACCACCGCTCCATCGGCATCTGCTACGAGGGTGGTCTGGACGAGCAGGGCCGTCCCGCCGACACCCGAACACCGGCACAGAAGCACGCGCTCTATGCGCTGCTCCGCAGTCTGAAGACCGACTACCCTGACATGGTCATCGTAGGTCACCGCGACCTGCCGTGGGTCAAGAAAGAGTGTCCGTGCTTTGATGCGGGCAAAGAATATGCCGATATTGAAGGCATCGACTAAGAAAGAAGCCGGAAGTCACAAAACTTCCGGCTTCTTTCTTACTCCTTTACTCCTTCTATCTCCTTCCCCCATAGCGGTATCACCTGGCTGATGTCGAATTTGCTGGCAATGACTTTTGCTTCTTCAGACTTTGCGTGCCAGTCAAGCTGTGTGGCTTCATATAGCTTCTCGGCCAACGCAGCAACATTGCCATTGGGGAAGAACAGACCGAAATCGCCAAGGATCTCCTGACTGGTAGGCAGGTCACTGGATATGACAGGCAGACCATGAGCCATGGCTTCGACAAGTACCAGTCCAAAACCTTCCCAACGTGAACTCAAGACATAGACCTGAGCTTGTGAGTAATACTTCTGGATGTTGGTGGTAAAGGGATGTATGGTGATGCGATTCTCTAACTTGTATTCAGCAATTTTCTTGCGATAGAGTCCTTCCTCTGGTCCTTCGCCAACAATGTCGAGTGTCCACTCTGAGTCCTTTTGTGCAAAAAGGTTGAAAGCGTCTATCAGCAGGTCGAAGCCTTTGTGTAGGTGTGAGAAACGTCCAATAGCCAAGAACCGTTTCGACGTGCCTTTTGAGGACTCTCCTGGAACAAGTGTCAGAGGATTGTAGATAACGGTGGTCTTCAGGCGGTGGTCGTATGCCTGATAACTCTCGGCATCGTGCAGACAAAGCAGAACCGTTGAATGTAGCTTGCGGAACTGATAGACATAGTGACGCTTCAGCTCGGGACCGATGTAGAGTGATGTGGGACTGAACAGTGCTTCGTAAGAGTTGTGGATCCAGCCTACGCAGCGCACACCTGGCAACTGGGGCATGAGGGTGGCCAGTCGAGCCGCAAGAGGGGCATGCACGCCAATGATGGTATCGTAGTGCCCTTGCAGAAGTTCCTGAACCAGCGGGCGTCTCAACTCAGAGGGGAAGGAACTGTGAGCATAGAGGTTGGAGGCTGTTTGACTATGCAGATGTGCTTTCTTGTAGAGGCCGCTATAGGCCTTGCAGAATCGCTGTTTCAGTTTCCCGATCTGCGGATAGCTAAAGAACCGATAATGGATGGGCGCTTCGGAGAGTCCATAGAGCGTGATGTCCTGGGAGGCGGGATTGTCGAAGGTGACAATGGTCACATCGCAGGTTTTGCTGAGTTCTTTGGCAATGACAGCCGTCACCCGTTGCACTCCTCCTATGGAGAAGATGGAGTCCATGAGAAAACAGATTCTTTTCATACGTTATGGAAGAGACAGCCCCTCAAAGAAATCTTCTGCGTATCTTTGATGATTGTAGTATTTGGAGTTCTCTATAGCCGCCTTACTCATTTGTTGTCTCTTTTCGGGGTGCTCATACAAACTGAATATCGCTTCAGTGAGACGGTCTGTGAAATCTTTGTCGGTATTCAGGAGAATTGCATTCTCTTCGGTTACTTCTTCAGGAATACCGCCTCGTCGTGTCGTGATGATGGGAAGTCCCATGGCTTGAGCTTCAAGAACCGTGTTGGGGCACGGGTCGTCCCACAATGATGGTATGACGGCAATATCTGAGAGTTTTAGATATTGGGGTATTTCTGAATAGGGAATGAAACCGGTAAAGATGATACGTCCTTTAAGTGTTTCGGCCTTTTGCTTGAGTTTTCTTACAAAATCGTCTTCATTTGCAGTGTCTCCATAGAATGGGCTACCAATAATCAATAGCTTGATGTTGGAATGATCTTTCAGGCGTATCATAGCATCTATCAGTTCGGAAACGCCTTTTTCTTTCGTAATACGTCCACTGAATACCATCACGAAATCATCGTCAGACAGTCCCATCTGACTCCTTGTTAATGTGGAATTGATATCTGGTGAGAATGCTTTCAGGTCAATGCCATTGAGAACTGTGAAACACTTGTCATCATTTGGGTTTATAGTCTTTACGCATCGTGATATATAATCGGACACGGTAAGGATTCTCGATGACTTGTCGTATATCTCTTGACAGTGGCTTGTATGGATGTTAAGTAGGTCGTTGTGTAAATAGACGAACAACCGGGAACCATGCGGCACGTCAATATGTGTTGCGTAGCCAGGACGGTTATCTAACAGAATGATATCGTAGTGCTCTTTGCGAAGCTGTTTCCATGCCTTACGGAAATAATACTCGATGGTACGATGATAATAGCCTTCACCATGGATGCGCTCATGGATGTTTTTGCATAACCGTGCCCATCTGCTTTTTGTGTCAATATATTTGTAGTGATTAATCTCGGATTGCAAAGCAGGATGTCCCTCGATTTTGTCGTCCCATACACTGAACACCGTCATGTCGTGAAGACGATGTTCGTTGTTATATTTGAGATAAAAATCTATATGGTTCTCCACGGCTCCGCCATTAACGGCAGGAACTGGAAGAATGCCCGATGTAAGTATCGCTATTTTCATGATGAGTCTATTTCTGATTATTTATGAAGAATGAAACCAAGATGATATACTTTTGTCGTACAATTTCTGTATGAAATAGCATACTATGAAACAAATTGACAGGAACGTGACGGCAGAAAACCAATATGGGTAATTGAAATGAAGAGAGTTGTAGGCATCAAAGAGGAGAATGTAAATCTCTCGGTGAAAGAGATATGCACTCATAGAACTATAAGCAATAAAGCTCGTCGCTTTAATTATCAAGGGATATGACATGAGCTTTGATGCATAAAGAATAAAGAGGATGCCGAAGGGGAGCGTGATGTATTCTATATAGATGAATTCGTCAGGATAATTAATTATAAGGATTATTTGAAAGACACTTATTGCGAGAAAAAGAAGCCCCAAATAATGGTTGCTTGTCAGCTTGTTGAGAATACTTTTCATCCTGCCTACACATAATCCTGTAAAATACATGGGGAAACACCAGAAGAAGCGGGTATCAATGCCTCTTGGTGAGAAATACGCAAGAAGCGCAGAGCCGCCGTAAATGATAATGAAAGAATAAAGTAGCGAACGGGGTGTTTTCTTTAGGATAAAAGGCGTGAATACATAGAAACTGGCAATCATACTAAAGAACCATAGCGTCCGAGGCTGGGGGGGGAGGTAGGTTGATGTCATGGAGAGTGATGTCAGCAGACTGAAACGCCCGAACAAAGAATTGTACCCCATTATATATAGAAGGATGATCGAGATGGCGTAAAGCAGGTAAAAGCGTGTCAGCCTTTTCTTGTAAAAGGAAATGCAGTCAGCTTTGAAATTGTCGAAAGTGTATTTTGAAATGAGCATTCCGGAGATGAACATAAACAATCCTAATACTACATTGGTAATCCATCCGTCCCCAAGAAAAGAGATATAAGGGTTAATTTCATCTTCCCCATAGTAAACCCTCAGATGCCAATAGCCAACAATCCACAGGACTGCTATTGATCGGGCTACATCAAGATAGGGTATTCTTTCGTTTGTTTTATTCATCATTCTTCCAATAGTTGATAGTACTCTCTCCGTTCTCAAAATGATAGAAATCGGAAATAACAGAGAAACTTTCGTTCGAAATTTGTTGTTGTCTTCCTTTAAAACAGCATAAGGGCACCTCACCGATAAACGATGCCCAACGGCTATAGGTGCTCCAAGGACCAATGATCCGGTCGCATAACGAGAGGGTATGTAAGTCAAGAATATCCCCAGAAGGCTCTTTCCCAAATCGATAACAGGTACATCCGATAAACTGATCCGTGGAGAATGATTCATTACTGCTGATAAAGAATGCGACTCGTTTGTCGGAATACAGTTGCTGGATCTGCTGCATATACTGGTGGAACTCCTCTAAAGTGTAGTAGAAGCGGCCATCATAGAATGTCTTATAGTCACCATGGCGTATGTGGACTCCAACAACAAGATCGGCCTCTTTCCTGATGTCAGCCATGAGTGCATCAGCCTTGTCTGTGATTGCTTTCTTGGGGCGGAATATGTGTTGCAACTCCGTCTTCGTTTGGGCAAGGTAACGCGTGTCGGACATGGTATCCCATCCTTTTTTGCATCCAAAGAACTTGAATATCTTGTCCCACGTCTTATTATGTGTGACTTTCCACGTCAGACCCTTATAGTTGTTCCAACCATTACCTTTCTCCAGGTACCATTTGTGGTATAGGGGAAAGTAGATGAAGGGGGCATGCAATAGGTTGGGGAAGTCCTCAATGGTCCAATCGAAGAAGATAATCGCCATCTTCTTTTTCTCGGCTATGCATTGTGCAACTGAGGCAACGTATGTCCATAACCTGTTGCAAGTTTGTCCTGGGGCGTCGCAGATGACTCTCATTATTATCTGATATTTTCTGCAAAGATATGAATAAATCGTGAAACTTACAAGATTTTTGATGAAAATGTATTAACTTTGCAGCAGATATTGTAATATGGAAAAGAAAGCAATCACTCAAGAGAGAATCGTGTGGTTGGATTGGATGAAGGTCTTGGCTATTCTCTCGATTATCTGGGGACATTTCTTCTCAGAAGGTCATGTCTATCTGTATGTGTTCAGCGTTCAAGTTTTCTGCCTGATTTCCGGATTCCTTTACAAGAAGGCTTCCGACTGGAAGACTTGTATCAAACGTTGCTTCTGGCAGTTGTTTGTCCCTACAGTTATTATGAGCCTTATTATGCAGTTGGAGGCCTATTCCCGTTGTATGGCATTAGGCACGAGTTATGATATTTCATGGCCTTGGTTCTTTGAATGGCTCCTGCTAGGACACCGATGGTGTATGGGCCCCTGTTGGTATTTCTATTCGCTGATGGTGATGCGACTCATCATGCAGGCCTTGCCGGAGCAAAAGTGGGCTTATGGTCTGCTCTTCGTTGTGCTGTCAGCAGGTGCTATAGTTTACCATTATAAAGGTTACGAGATGAGTAATGCCAACGTTAACGTGTTGGTTTGCATGCCTTTCTTCCTGATTGGAGTGTTTCTGAAACCGCTGAAGCAGATGCTCAACGGACTACATAACTATGCAGCAGAGGCTGCTTTGCTGGCTCTTGGTATTGGCTTGGTTGTCGTGTGTGGCAACTATAATGGCTATGTCTGGATGTATGAGAACGGATATGGTAACAACTATGCCCTTTATATCATAGGTGGCATGGCGGGAGCCATGATGCTCTATGCCATCTCACTATGGCTTAGCCGTTTGCCATACCGGCAGATGGTGCTGACACTGTCGAAGGGTTCTCTGCTTATTATCGGTCTGCACATTGTCATTGTCCGTCGACTGACGGAATTGCCTGATCGTCTATGGGGGGAAGATTTGTTGTTCTCCCTGCTGATTTTGTTTTTCTTTGTACCTGTAATACAACTTGTGGAACGCTACTGTCCACTACTAATAGGCCAGTACAAGCGTTAGTGGCGTGGATTTAGAATTGTTAATTCCACTTTCACATGGGCAATATAAATATGATTAGCGTAAATGAAGTTTCTGATTTATAATAGGTTTGTATAATTCAGGTGATTTTAAATGCACCTCATCAACAAAGCATGAGTCGGCTAAATAAGAAATATTGTCTAAGTAATTAGATAATTTTTCTTTATATTCGCATTCTTCAAATTCGTGACGCTTAAAATGACAGATACTGTCTCGCCAATGCTCTGCAACAAATGTTGGGATGATTTTATATGTAAAACGGAATTCCTTACTTAAAGAGTCTATCTTAAAAAGATATTCTTTGCAAATAGGAGAGAGAAAAGAATAGTTCCTTTTCTCTTGTTTGATGTCCGGAGCCCATCCCGTGGTTTGAATGAAGGGAATGTGACATATTTGGTATTTGGGTATTTTCTTTATTTGCTCTTTAACTGTACGACTCATAAGAGGTTTGTATTCGTCATAATAAAATGGTTTTAAGAAATAGTGATAAGTATACACCTGATCAAGGTTGTCCCAAAAACTGAAAGGGGTGTAAACAAGATAGACAGTATCTGGCATATTCCCAGCTTTTAGATAGTTGTTGAGTAGTATAAATTGTCCAACCATACCAATAGCTTGATTACATGATAAGGAATAGGCACTGTCAGGATCTTCTTCTTTGCAATTATAGAATTGGTTGGCTGTACTATCTCCAAGAATTAATTTCTTGTAATTGGTCTTTTTTTTACTTTTTTCGATAGCTTTATATATCTCATTTCCATAAATACTTGTTTTATATTTATCATCCTTTAATAGCCATATTGTCTTTGCTGTGTAGTAGATGGCAAAGGGTAATACGAATATGAGGAATATACCTATGAAATGCAATTTTCTCTTCATAATTTAGAATTGGAAATAGATAAATGATTGACTTGAACCTGCGAAATTAATAATCATACAGATAATGGCATAATATATACACCATCTCACTATGCGATATCTGAACAAGCCAGTTACAGGCAATTCTAAAGCATGTTGCTTCTCACGTTGTAACCATTCAACGCAGAGCAAGAGGATGCCCGCTATGATCCATTTTTTTCCATCAACGAATCCATTTCCTATGAATGGATTCGTGAAAATAGAAGAAATGTAGTGGAACGCTTGGCTAATACTTTCAGCTCTAAAGATGATCCATCCGATTATTGCGAGAAAAAATGTAAGAAACAACTGAGTTATTTCTTTTATATTAGGAAGGATTCTGCCATATGCTACAACATGTTCATATTTGGTGTTGATTGATAGTATGTTGTATATGACCAATAGTGTTGCATGGAAAAGCCCCCAGCACACAAACGTCCAATTGGCTCCATGCCATAGACCACTAATGGCCCAAACAACAAAAACATTGCGTATAACCTTCATCTTAGAACAACGACTACCGCCTAATGGGAAGTATATGTAGTCTCTGAACCATGTTGTTAATGAGATGTGCCAACGTCGCCAAAACTCTGGGATGCTCCGCGAAAAGTATGGATTGTTGAAGTTGCGCATAAGGTTGATACCAAATAGATTGGCACAGCCAATGGCAATATCTGAGTATCCTGAAAAATCGCAATATATCTGAAAGGTGAATAATACACCCAATATGATGAGCATAATGCTGGGAAGATTTTGATAATCGTTCCAATAAAGATTTACAATAGCAGCACAATTGTCGGCAATTACAAGTTTCTTGAAAAAGCCCCATAACATTTGCCGCATGCCATCTACTGCCTTTGTATAATCGAAGTCGCGTTTTTTCTGAAATTGAGGTAAGAGATTCGTTGCACGTTCAATAGGACCTGCGACAAGTTGGGGAAAGAAACTGATAAATGCGAAGAATTCGATGATGTCATGGGTGGCTTTTATTTTTTGTCGATAAACATCTATAGTATAGCTCAAAGCCTGAAAGGTATAAAAACTGATGCCGACTGGTAAAATGACATTGATAGAAACCCAGTCCAATTCGATGCCAAATTTCTCAAAAAGTGCGACAATATTTTCAGTAAAGAAATTGTAATATTTGAAAATGCCAAGTATTAATAAATTCAGAATAATATTTGAAGCACTAATATATTTTTGTATCTTGAGATTCCCCGATTTCTTCTCAAGATAAATACCGCTGAGATAGCTACAGAATGATGTGAGAGCTATAAGAAAGAGAAATCTCCAGTCCCACCAACCGTAGAATATATAGCTAACTAATACAATAAGTAGATTCTTCTGTTTCCTTGTTTTGGAAACAAACCAATATATTAGAAAAACAATTGGTAGAAAAACCAAGAAGTCTATTGAGTTGAAGAGCATGGCAGATGGGGCTTTATATCAATTTTGTTATAAGTTTTATACAAGTTGTAAGTAGTTTCCGCTTCTTGCCATCATTACAAATGTCAAATAAGCGATATATACTAGTTTTGTCTAATTCCGCCAAAGTCGCATAGTCTTCGTATACACCTTTTGGCAGGATTTTGTGGAGATGATCATTGATTTCTTTTCTATTCTTTTCCCTTTGTTGTTCTGACAGTCCACCTTCTTCGCGTCTGCAAACAATGTCTGGAATAAATTGCACTTGTTTCCCTTCATTTACGATTTTCTCTATGAAAAAGATCCAATCAGATACTAATCGATATTTTTCATCATATAATGAATCTTTAAACAATTCTCTTTTGATAAAGGAACTCTGATGATCCAAAGATGCAATGAAAAAATGGATCATTGTTGTACGGGGTGGTTGGATGGAGGCATGTCCTTGATGGCTTTCGCTATTATAATGATAGTCTTTTCCAATAATAAAATCTGCATCGGAGTTATATGCAGATACTTTTTCAAGAATATCTGTCTCAAAAAAACAATCTCCAGAATTCATAAAGTTTAAGTAATCACCTGTTGCTCTGAGAATACCTTTGTTCATTCCGTTATAAATACCAGAATCTCGCTCGGAAACCCAGTAGGTGATGTCGTTATCGTACTCTTTTAGAACATCTACACTCCCATCGGTAGAGCCACCATCGATAACGATGAACTCGAAGTCGCGGAACGTCTGATGAATCACGCTCTCAATGGTTTGACGCAATCCTTCTTTATTGTTGTAGTTGACTGTAATAATGGAGTATTTCATCGTTTTCTTATGTTTTTGATTCGGTTAAGAATATCTTTGGCTCCCTTGGCAAAGAGAAAGGTAGCTGTGAGGTCGATAAAGAGGAAGATGAGTATGCCGATGGTGCAATAGAGTAGCCAATTCCAGATGTTGTGATAGGGATTGACGGGAATGAAGCGGATGGCATAGAGCGAGGTGCCAATGGCAAAGGCTGAGATGGCATAGTTACGTAATACCCCTCGCCAGTAAATGTCAATGGGTTCCTTGAAGCCGGCACTGAAGAGGTAGTAGGGCTTCCAAAGCACAACGATGGCCAACAGACTGACAATCTTGCCGAGGAGGATGCCGATGATGCCCCACTTCAGACCGCAGACAATGGTCACGCTTACATTGATAATCAGCTCTGCCCAGGCCGACCATACGTCGGCGTAAAGACCATGGGCATAGTTGAAACTGTCGATTGGTGTCCGGGCGTTAGTAATATAAATATAGATAACAAGTAGGATGAGGATGCGGTTGTCCATGATGTACTCTGCACCCAGCCAATGGGCGACGAAGGGTTCCAGAAAGGCGTAGAGCGAGAAGCAGAGCGTGGCAGCAATCGTATGCTGGATGGTGATGTACTCCCAGAACACTTTCATCATATTAGGTTTGTTGCCCTCGGCTACAAGGTTGCCCACACTGGCACCCACACCGCCGGTGACAGCGGAGAAGAGCGAGATGAGCTTGGAGATGATAATCATGTAGTTGCCGTAGAAAGCAACCATCTTCAGCGACACAAAGAAGAAGATGAACAATTCGTCGCTCTTGACTAAGACGAAGTCCTTAATCTTGTGGATAAAGACCTGCTTGGTCTTGACGATGACCTCAGGATACTTCTTTAGAAGCTGTCGGCCCTGACGTTTGTCGACATTGAGCCAGGGATACTCCTTGTCAATCTTCCAATTGAGGACGATGCATCCGATGACGCTGAACAGGAACTCGATGCCTACCCAGACGAAAGGATTTTTGTAGGTATAGGCCAGGAAAATTTGGATGACCAGTTTGACGAGACCGGCTGACTTCAGGTAGATTGCTACTAGATATTTCTTTTGGTCGGCAGCCAAGAGGGTCTGACGATAGTTGATAAAATAGCTGATGAGCGAAGAACCGAGGAAGGAGTAGAAGGTAAAGTAGATAAGTCCTAAACTCAGTTCGGCATTAGAGAAGATGAATGGGAAGAACAGGCTAATCAGAGCACCACCAGCTAAGATAAAACATCCAATCCACTTGTAGAGATAGCCCAAAAGAGAAAGAATCTCCTGAATCTCCTGTCGGTTTTTGGACTGTAAAGGCTTAAACAAAAAATATCCGATGCATGCTGTGATGCCAAGTTCGGCGAGATTGAGGTAGCCGAGAATGTTACTCAGAGTTCCAGACAGACCTATGAACTCGGCCCCCAGATTGTCAAGAAAGATTTTTCTTGAAAAGAAATTCAAAAAGAGCGTCAGGAAGTAGAACAGAAGGTTTACTTCTGCATTCAGCATGCTCTTATGTACTCGTTCACCCATATTTCTCTGAATAAATTATTATCCGTGTTCGGTGTGAATGAAGTCAGTATTCTTGTGGTCGATATGCAGGATATTCTTCACCATACGCAGGACCAAACCGGGAATAGCGAAAACCTTACTGAAGGAACGGAAACGGAGAGGACCGGGGATGGCTATGAATAGCGAAATGCCAAAACAGCCGAAGAGAATCCACCACTTGACACTCCAAACTGGGGCGACAATGGTCATTAGCACCGACATGAAACCGAGCAGCATGATGAGCATGGAGCGGGGGATAAGGGCCTGTTGGATGGTCTTGTCAATATAGTTGATGTTCCGATGAAGGAAAGCACGGGGGATTCCTGGCAGCATACTGAGCAGGCTTTGTATCTGAGCCGTCATCCATCGCATACGCTGGCGCTGGAAGTTGTCCTGACTGCTTACCTTCTCGTCGAAGACATGAATGTCAGGCGCATATTTGATAAAGACATCCTGGCGCAGCAGCAGGGCTTCCATCTCGCGGTCTTCGCCTGCCGTGGTCAGCATAAACACGTTCTTATGAAACAGGTCGTACTTGAAACACATGCCGGAGCCAATCAGGGCCGAGGAGAGTCCCAAACGGTTGTGGGCTTTGCGGAAAATAGTGTTGTTGATTTCCTCGCTGACACCATCGAGAACGGCCACGTCGTTGTTGGCATTCTTGGCGCAACGATGACACTGGACGGCTTCATAGCCGGAATTACACAGAACATTGAGCTGGCTCAGGAATGAGGGCTGGACAACATTGTCGGCATCAAGGACAACAACGTAGTCGTATTCATCCTCCAATGTGTTGATGGCGTACTGCATGGCCTTGGCCTTGGAACTCTTCTCAAATACAGGCTGAAGCAGTTGGATGGGATATTCGGCTAACAGCTTGTTGGTCTCTGGCTGCATGTGGTCGGAGATAACAGCTATCGTATAGTTGTCCTGGGGGTAGTCTTGATCGATGAACTGCTCAACGGAGTTGACAATGACACGATCTTCCTTGTAGGCAGGGAAAAGAATGAGAAAACGATTCAAGTCATGTCCGACGAGGTGAGGGGAACGGTTATAGGTGAAAGTGTCGTCCTTGCTATAGAACAACGAAATAATAGCGAAGAAGCAGACGTATGCTGCGGAAGCTGCAATAACAATCCACAAGGCAATGTCGATATAGTGAATGACGGTCCAAATCATAGTGTGATGTGTTTTGTATTGCAGTTATTTCTTGAAGCAATGGATGACACGCTTGGCTAAAGACGTGAACACGCGTACTGGCAACAAAAGAAAATCGTTGTCCCAGTGGGGACCGACCATGTGATTAGGAGTTGCAAAGGAGAACGCAAAGCCGAGAATCAGACCGACTAACCACCATTTCAGAACCAATGAGAAATAGATAAACGGCAGTATTAAACTCATGGCGATGGTAATACCCACAGTGACGATGCGTGGCATGAGCAACCACTGGATAATTTTGTCGGCATAGTCGTAGTCGCGATGAATAATCGCGTTTGGCAGATTGTAGATATTCTTGAGCAGTACTTTGTATTGTGCCTTGGCCCAGCTGCTGCGCTGACTGCTGATTTCCTTGGTCGTACGCTTCTTTTCGTCATAAACGTAAATGTTATCAAAGTAGTCGATATAGATATGTTGACGCATCAGCATGGCTTCCAATTCCTTATCCTCCTCGAATGAGCGAATTGTCATGATGTTATGTTTGAACCAGTCGAAATCGTAAACAGTACCAGAACCGCTCAAGGCAGAAGACAGTCCTAAGGTAATGTGACCACGGCGGAAGATGGAGGTGTTGATCTCTTCGAAGATGGCATCCATACGGGCAGTCGTCGTATCCATGTTCTTCGGCAGTCGGTGTGTGACGATGGCCTTGGTGCCTGCATTCTCAAAGGCATCGTTGACCCGCTCCAGGAATTCTGGCTCAACAATATTGTCGGCATCGAGCACAACGACTGCATCATATATCTTGAACTCCGGGAGGTTCATGATGGCATATTGTAGGGCTTTGGCCTTGGTACTCTTCTCGAAGTTGGGCGTTAACAGCGTGATGGGGTATTGAGCCAAATTCATGTTGGTCATCTCATCTTGGTGATCGCTAATCACCACGACATCGAACATGCGTTGATGGTAGGTCTGGCCTAAGATAGTAGCAACGCACTGGTTAATGCAATGGTCTTGCTTGTATGAAGAGATGAGCACAATAAATCGATTCTGGCGCTTGGCCTTGGCAACGTTCGGATGCTTCATAAACAGTGAAGCAATGGAGAACACAAATAGGTAGAGTGTCGTCATTGCAACGCCAATGAAGAGTAGTCCGTCGATGATATATAGTATAATCCAGAAATCCATGTTTATTATGAGTGTTGAGTGTTGAGTGATGAGTGGTGGGTGAAGGCACGTACACCTTTGATGGTTGCCATTGCCAAATCGGAGCGGCGGTGACACAGGTGCTTGAGAATGTCCTTGAGTGCCACGATGCCGATGAGATAAGTGTATGACAAATATTTCTCTATGCCGCAAACATTCCGTTTGACGAACAACAGACGGTTGCGGGTGATATAGAAGGTACGGAGAGGACTATTTTGTCCTGTTGACTGACTCTCCTTGTGATAGACGGTGGCGGCAGGCTCGTACCAGATGTCATAGCCGACACGCCGGAACATCATGGACCAGTCGAGCTCTTCGTAGTACAGAAAAAAACACTCGGGCATCAGACCAGCCTTGTCAATGGCTTCGCGTTTGACCATCATTGCCGCACCATGAGCATAGGGGGTGGGATGGGTTGTGTCGTATTGTCCCTTATCTGCTTCGCCACAGCCAATAGCCTTGTTGCGTATGGTGATGCGGGAAAGTGGGGTATAGCCGGCATACTGAATGGGCTGAGGATCCCAGGCAAACCGTAACTTTGGGCAGACAACGCCAATCGTATCTGATGATTCCAAACGGGTGATGAGATGCTTGATGTCTGATGTCTGATGTCTGAGAAGCGTATCGTTGTTGATGAAGAACAGATACTTGCCGTGGGCGGCACGGATACCAAGATTATTGCCACCGGCAAAACCTAAGTTCTCTTGACTGCGGATAACCGTGACTTGCGGATAGCGTTGCTCTATGATAGAAGCTTCATCAGCCATTGAGGCATTATCGACCACAATTACCTCTATGGACTCGTCCTCTAAAGGTAATGTATCCATCAATTCACAGGTATCCTTTAGCCCGTTGTAATTAATGGTTATTATCGATAATACTATCTCCATGCCTATTTAAATCTATACTCAACTATCAACTGTAAACCGTAACCCATCCTCACCTCCATATCCTCGAGTTCTTTTTCTTCTCCAGCTTCAATCGTTTCTTCTCTGCTTGTTTCTCGAGTTCACGATTCTCATAGGCCATCCATTCCTCCTCGATATGTGGCAAGACATATACAAGGGTTAATCCGCCATAGAAGACCAAACAATTGGGGAACTGCATAAGCACCTGGTTGGCATAACCGCCTAACTGCATTGCAATCATACCGCAACAGAAGCCCGCCCCAATTCCTCGTAAGGATGAACTCCTCAGCCTGAATAATATAATCCAAGCGGCTCCTCCAATCATGAAAGCAGTACATATTAAGAATATGGTAATGCCGATAACGCCTGTGTGAATCCAGATAAAGACATACTCAGAGTCAGGCGGAACCTTTGCCATGTAGGTGTATTTATTGTTTGCTGGCACATTCCTGAATCCGATATGCATTCCGATGCCCCATGGAGCCTCTTTCATGTATTTCTTCATGGCCTCTTGGTTGAGGTTACGTGCATTTGCTGATGCATCGTTTTTATTAAAGGCTGATCTCATTCGGCGAATGGACTGGTTGCCTTCTCCTACTTTTGTAAAGACCAGCATAAAAACAAAAATACCAAATAAGATGGAAAAAGGTATGGCAATTTTCAATGACTTGGAAAGAAATATATAGGCCATGAGACCAGCAATGAAACACGCGATAGCTGTACGTGTGCCAGAAGGGAACATACCCCATGCGCAAGCCAAACCGATAATTAGGAAAATATAGCGTAGTTTTTTTAATTTGCTGGTTATGCCGAATATGATAAAGGAAACAGCCGTTGAGGCAATGCCAATGCCATAGTTGGCTGCATCACTATAGATTGAGAAATATCTGATGAGTGTGCCTGCATATAGAATGTGCGTGGTTCTTCCTCTTGTTTGCAGCCAGCGAGCCTCAGCATCGGTAAAACCATAGGTTTGCTGTTTCCATACCCAAAAAACGGCAAACAATGCTAATGCTCCCCAGACGTATAGGTACTTTAATAGCTTTTGGGGTGTGTTGATATAAAGTGTGAAAATAACAAAAGCATACGCTAACTGATATGCCATCATGCGAGCTGCAGGATACCATCCTGCGACATCGATTCCGAGTCCGCAAGTGTCGTTAAGGACTTCCAAAGTGCAATAGCTACACCAGATAAAGAGAAATAACGACATGATATTAAAAAGCCTTCCATCTCTGTTCCTGTTAAAGTCCAATAATGCTAACATGATGAGGATGATTTCCAGCATCTCGTTATAGAGGGACATTGGGATTCCTGAGGGTAAGGATACACTATGCCATTGAATAATATAGTTAACGAATATCAACGCCCAGAATGTCAACATCCTTTGACGGAATGTCGCAATGACAACCAATATGATGATTGGGATGGCGCAGATGATGGCAAAACCACCGAAACCGGCAGAGTAAAAACGAAACAACGCAAGCAAAAACAGGAGAAAGAGTATGCCTACTCTTCCTCCATTATCTCGGGCGTATGTTTTCAATGCCGGATTTAACATAACGTAAGGATTTTACTTGCCATGCACGTTCTCTACAGCAGTCAAACCAAGCTGAGAGAGACGATAGACGAAGTTGTTGAATCTGGTATATGGCGGCAGTTGGCCGACAAATTCCTCAACAGCATAGCGGTTACACTCAGTGAGGTACATATAGAGCGTGTCCTTGTTCTCTAACTGGCCCTGCAACTCCTTCAGCGCTTTCTGGTCAACATCTTTCCAGGTGCGGTTAGCGCGAGTAACCAGAAGATTGACAGTACCCATGTTTAGTAGAGAAGAGGATATGGAATTGTCATCAAGATTCGGATATTCAATGATGGCAATCTCGTTGGGCATAAGGTCGGGACAGAGGTCACGGACATCCTTTGCCATGATATAACGGCTGTCCTCCGCCAAGAAGTCCTCATCGTAAGTAAGACGGCGTACCTGCAAGCCGATGCTAATCCAATAGTTCTCCAACTCTTGTGCCAAATAGCTCTTGCCGTTGGCAGCATCGGTGGAAAGCAGATTGAGTACGTTCTGCTGACCTTCCTTGAAGTGTGGGAGCAGGGCCTTTGACAACTGACGCAGAGCCATGTCGGAGATGGTCTTGTTGTAACGGCGATAACGCAAATTGCTCTCTTTCGGGAAGCAGCCCATCACCGGAATCTTCGTAATCAACTCGGAACGCATGCGGTCGCGCAATGTGCGGTCGAGCAGTTCGATGATGAAGAAGTAAAGAGCAGTAAAGACAAAGGTCAATGCAAATGCTCCGAGCAGAATCATCATACGGTTGGTGGGCTGCGCGTTCATCGGGAACAATGGAGGGTTCAGCACACGGAGTGTTGCCGTTGACATCTGAAGGTTGCGCTGACGCAGACGGGCAGCATTCAATGCTTTCAGCATCTCCATATAGTTTCCCTCAATAAATCCGATATGTCGGGCCTTACGGTCAATAGTTGCACCAATTGGCGCATAGTAGAGAATCTGTTTGTCCAATTTTGCACGCATGATATCCTGAGCAGACATCTCGGCCTTGGTCTTTTCCAAAAGAAGTACCTGCTCAAGCCACTTGTCAATCATGGAGCTGGATTTGACACCAGTTTCTGTGCTATATGTGCTGGCTTCGATATCCTTGGTTAAATCGCGAACGTTGTTGGTAGCCTTTTGCAGCATGCGCTCCGCATTGGCTAACTCAATCTGAGATTCCTGGTTTTCTTCACCACCTTCGCTACTCATCAGTCGAAGATTAGAAATACGTGACTGAATACGGGAAATATCGGTGATTTGGCTGGTAAACTCTTTATTAGCACGAATCACCTTGGCGCGATTACCGAGCTGACGCTCCAGATAGTCCATCAGGGCTCTGGTAGTGGTATAGTTCATCAACTGGTTGTTATCAGACATTTGTTGATTTGCATCCATACTGGCAACCTGCTTGGTCTGCTCGCCATAGTTGATAATACGTTTTTCGATGTTGTATCGAATCAGGTCGTCTTCAGCACCAGTCAAAATCTTATAGAGCTTGGCTACCTCACGCTCAAAGAACTTGATGACATTGTTGGTCTCACCATAGCGTAACTGCTGATATTGGCGGGCAAAAACCTCATTAAGAATGTCGAGCGTATTATAGGCGATACCTGCATCATTGGCCGAATAGTCGATATTGATAATATCACTTTTGTCAAGCTGCATAACTTTCAGACGGCTAGTGATGCTGTTGACGCTAAAGTAAGGATGGTAATTCAACAGACTGAAAATGAAGTTGTTCTGCATGGGCTTTTCGTATGCCTTGAGGTTGGCATAAGAAATGCGTTCACTGTTGTGATTGATAAGTGCCTTGACTTCAGCGGGAACCTGACTATTGAGCTGGCGGAAATGTTCGGCAGAAATGTAGTTGTTGTCCTTGGTCGTGCTGCCATACATCATACAGCGGGCAAACAAACGCAAGGCCACTTCATGGATGACATTGTCCGTCTGGATAATCAGAATCAGGTTGGTGATGTTAGTCTGGGCATGACCACCTGCAGTACCCGTACCACCTTCAACGTTATAACCGGTAATCATACCGGTATAGATGGTCGTATTGGTATTGTAGATACGTTCCATGTTACGTGTCAGGAACCATGCCACAATCAGTGCTATCAGAGGCAGGATGACAAGATACCAACGTATCTTAAACAGGAATCGGACAATATATCTGAAAAGATCCATAACTCGTATTTGATTTTGATGGGTTATAAGAAACTATTTCTTGTTGGTCTGTTCGGCTGCTTTAGCAGCTTCTTTTTCAGCTTTTTTATCGGCTTTCTCTAATTCTTCTATACGTTTCTCCTCTTCGGCCGCAGCTTTCTTGATGCGCTTCTCTACGGCCTTGTTTTCTTTCTGAATCTCCTTTTCACTCTTTTGGATGGTACTATCCAAAGTGATTTCGGTGGTAGAGTTTGTCAGGATGGGAGTATGTGTCAGGATTTCGAGCGTGAGAATATCTGTCGTGATTTGAGTCTGAAGATTCTGATATGTAGCAACTGCGCCTTGTTCGTAGCGCTTGGTTTCTGCAAATTGCCCGATATCCATATTGCCATTGTGGAATTCCTCCAAATTCAAGGCGCCAGCACCCTGATAGATGGCAGCATTCTCACTGGCGGTCTTCAATGCAACAAGAGCATTGGTAATTTTAACATACAATGTGGCAATATCGAGTTTAAGCTGATCATAGGCTTTGTCTTTGCTATGGATAGCCTGCTGAACCCCCAACTTCTTGCGCTTGACAGATGCGCCTAGGTCAAGAATATCTTCTAATGGTACAGAAACATTCACGCCAACGTTCCAATAGCTTTGCTCTCTTCCCTGAAACTGGTAAATCATGGTGCTATAAGTCGAAGAGTTATTGCCCCACATGTCTGCTTTACCATAGCTATAACTTGCGTGACCATGAACGTATGAAAAGATGTGGCGCTTTTGCTTGGCCACCTCTGCTTCTGCCATTTCCTGAGCAGTAATCATCGACAGGATTTGTGGATTCGACTTGGCATTTTCAAACAAGACAGCCAACGGTGGCAACTTGAACTCAGAGAAGTTAATGGTCTTCTCCTCGCTGGAATCGAAGAAGCCTGCGCTGATACCACTTTCGTTAAACTGTGCCATCGCGATATTTGCACAGAGTAAAGAAGCTATTATTGCAAGTCGGCGTTTCTGGGAATTCATTATCGGTTTGAATATTTGGTTATACGTTCTCTTTCTGAACAAACGCAGTTAATGTACGGAAGATAATCTTCATGTCAAGAAGGAAATTATAGGTCTGGCCGTAGCGAATGTCAAGTTGCTTACGCTCCTCTGCTGACATCATACCGCCTTTTCCGCGTTCCTCAACCTGCCAGAGACCTGTCAGTCCTGCAGGTGCCATAAAACGGTCTATCGTAGAGTCAATCGTCAGTTTCTCTGCCTCATAGAGTGGGAGAGGACGGTTGCCGACGATGGACATATCGCCTTTGAGAATATTGAAGAGCTGGGGAAGCTCGTCAATGCTATATTTGCGGATGAAACGTCCTACCTTCGTGATGCGGGGGTCGTTCTCTATCTTCACAAAAGCGTTATTGATTTCTTCTTCTTTCTCCTTGGCAAAGTCGCTTTCGGCTACGACAAAGTCATCACCGACCAGCATGACTTCATCATCGCTAATCATCATGTCGGACCCCATGCCCATCGCCATCATTGCCATCTCGGCTTCATCGCCCAAGGGGGCTTTGATGCTGCTCTTGCTTTCCGAGGAGTCGTCTCTCTCTGCGTATTGATTGCCAGCGGTTTCGCTGACTTCCTTCAAGCGTTTCTCCGCATCACTATACATAGAGCGGAACTTGAGGAAATCGAAAATGGTGTAGTTCGTTCCTACGCGTTTAGACTTGAACAAGATGGGGCCAGGACTCTCCAAACGAATGGCAATAGCCGTGATGATGAAAATCGGGGAGAGAATGATAATGGCCAACAGGGAGAAGACAATATCAAAGGAGCGCTTCCAGAAAGGAATCTTAAAGCGAAGGATGTGTTTCTTAGACAACTGGTCGTCGAACATAATCTTTTCGCGATCGCTTATGAATTGAATCTTCTTGTTGAATTCTGTGACAGATGCGTTGGGTGATAAGGTGTCGTTAATACCACACTTCTGATATGTCTTGCGCTCCTCTTCGGTAAGATTCTCTGTCATCAGAATGATGTAGATGTTGTCGCATTTCTTGCGCAAGTATGTGATGGCAGTGATATCTTCATTGCATACGTTCCTCTCGTAGAAGACAATGAAATGCTCATTCCGGACGTGGGGAGCACATGCAGCTGCCGTTGCTTTGTAATTCTGCGTCAACTGCACAAGTCGTCCCGGAATGTATCTCAGGCGTTCCTCTGTCTGAGGATTTGTTCCAAGGTATACTATGCCTATCATCCTAAGGAATCAATCAATTGGGTAATATCTTCTTGACTCTGATTTTCAACTCCATGGGGTTGAAGGGCTTGACAATGTAATCCTCTGCGCCAATCTCAAGCAGGCGGATTCGTTCACTCGTGGAATCCTCGCTGCTGAGCATGATGACGGGGATATGGCGGAATAATTCATTCTGCTTAATCCACTCCAAAAAGTCGTCGCCACGCATACCCGGCATACGTATGTCGGAGATGATAAGGTCGGGGGTGTTGCCGGCTTGGAGCCATTTGACACCTTGCAATCCATCGGGGAGCCACTGCACATCGTAGTCGCTCATGAGATAGATGGACAAAACCTTGGCTATAGTCTCTTTGTCATCTAAAATTAATATTTTCTTTTTCATATATGAAATATTTTTATTCGGTCTTAGTTTCCGGTTTACCGCGCAAAGGTAAGCATTTTTTTTGAATTGCGTTATATTTGAACTAAAAAAAATGAAATTTTCGCTAAAAAAGTGCTTTACCTCTATAAATATGGGGGGAAATGTCGTTTCCTGCGTATTATTAAATGAACAAACTTTTTATATTTACGTTAATTAAAAGTATAAACTTTTTATATTGATTATGGCAAACAGATATCTATTAGGTTTCGATGTTGGCAGTTCTTCTGTCAAAGCATCGCTCGTTGATGCCGATAGCGGCAAGTGTGTAGCATCTGCTTTCTATCCCGAGAAAGAGGCGCCTATCATGGCAGTAAAAGCCGGTTGGGCAGAACAGGAACCCGACTCTTGGTGGCAGTATGCCAAACAGTCTCTTCAGAAGATTATGGCTGATGCTTCTGTGAAAGGTGAGGATATTAAGGCCATCGGTATTTCTTATCAGATGCACGGACTGGTTTGTGTTGACAAGGATCTTCAGGCACTTCGTCCGGCCATTATCTGGTGTGACTCGCGTGCCGTTCCCTATGGTGAGAAAGCTTTTAAGGACTTGGGTGCTGACCAGTGTCTGAGTCATCTGCTGAACTCTCCGGGTAACTTTACGGCCGCCAAACTGGCGTGGGTTAAGGAGAATGAGCCCGATATATTTAATAAGGTATATAAGATCATGCTTCCTGGCGATTATCTGGCCATGCGTCTTAGTGGTACCGTGAATACGACTGTCAGTGGTCTGTCTGAGGGTATGTTCTGGGACTTCAAGAACAACCAGGTGGCTGACTTCCTGATGAAGTACTATGGCTTCGATGCTTCACTGATTGCAGACATTGTTCCGACTTTTGCCGAGCAGAGTGTGGTGAGCGCAGAAGCTGCTGCAGAACTGGGACTGAAGGCTGGTACGCCGATTACCTATCGCGGTGGTGATCAGCCGAATAATGCATTGTCACTGAATGTTCTGAATCCTGGTGAGATTGCTGCTACTGCAGGTACCTCGGGTGTCGTTTATGGCGTGCTGGGTGAGGTGAACTACGACAAACTGAGCCGTGTGAACACCTTTGCTCACGTGAACCATCAGGTTGACCAGACGCGTCTGGGTGTTCTTCTGTGCATCAACGGTACTGGTATCTTGAATGCATGGACGCATCGTAATATCACACCAGAGATTGGCTATGCCGAGATGAACGATTTGGCTGCCAGCGTACCCATCGGTAGTGAGGGCGTAACCATTATTCCGTTTGGTAATGGTGCTGAGCGTGTGCTTGAGAATAAGGAAATCGGCTGCTCTATTAATGGTCTGAACTTCAATAAGCACAATAAGGCTCACTTAGTGCGTGCTGCCCAGGAGGGAATTGTCTTCTCGTTCTGCTATGGTATGGAAATCATGCAGCAGATGGGCATGGATATCAAGAAGATTCATGCCGGTAAGGCCAATATGTTCCTGAGTCCGCTGTTCCGTGATACACTGGCTGGCGTGAGCGGTGCAACCATCGAGCTCTATGATACAGATGGTTCTGTGGGCGCTGCCAAGGGTGCCGGTATCGGCGCAGGTATCTATGCTAATGCCAACGAGGCTTTCGCTTCACTGGAGAAACTGCAGGTGATTGAGCCTGATATGAAGAACCGTGAGGCATATCTGGCTGCATACGAGGCTTGGAAAGCAACGCTGAAAAAGAATATGTAATAGATGCTTATAGAAACGTTAAGGCCCGCCAATCGGCGGGCCTTAATTGTTTCTTATAGTGTATAGTCAACTATACAAGAGCCTGTAGTTATCTTTCGGCTCGCATCGGGTTGTTCAGAAAATCCTCGTAAGCCAGGCGTATGCCGTCCTCAAGTTCGGTCTTGTAGGTCCAGCCCAGTTGGGTGGCTTTGCTTACGTCCAGAAGTTTGCGTGGTGTGCCGTTGGGGCGTGTGGTATCCCACTCAATACGTCCTTCGTATCCCACAACTTTTGCCACTAACTCTGTCAGAGCCTTGATGGTCAGCTCCTTGCCGGTACCGGCATTAACAGTCTCGTCGCCTGAGTAGTTGTTCATCAGGAAGACGCAGAGGTTAGCAAGGTCATCGACGTAGAGGAACTCGCGCAACGGACTGCCGTCGCCCCAACAGGTGACACTTTCTGCTCCGGCGACCTTAGCTTCATGGAAGCGACGAATCAGTGCTGGCAGTACGTGACTGTGCTCAGGGTGGTAGTTGTCGTTAGGACCATAGAGATTCGTAGGCATTACAGAGATGTAGTCCGTGCCGTACTGCTTATTAAGAAATTCGCAATACTTCAGACCGCTGATCTTTGCCAGCGCATAGGCCTCATTGGTCTTCTCCAGGGCTCCCGTCAGCAAGCAGCTCTCGGGCATCGGCTGTGGCGCCATACGCGGATAGATACAGCTACTGCCAAGGAACTCCAGCTTCTTACAGCCATTCTTCCATGCAGCGTGAATGACGTTCATCTCCAGAATCATGTTGTCGTACATGAAGTCTGCCAATGCACTCTGGTTGGCAACGATGCCGCCCACTTTCGCTGCAGCCAGGAAAACATATTCCGGCTTTTCTTCCGCAAAGAACTGCTCCACATCGACTTGGCGCGTCAGGTCAAACTCCTTATGCGTGCGTGTAATAATATTGGTATAGCCCTGTCGCTGAAGTTCGCGAACGATAGCACTACCAACCATGCCTCTATGGCCTGCAACGTATATCTTACTATTTTTTTCCATTGCTGATTATTTCACGATGCCTTTTTCCAGATATTCTGCCAGGTTGGTGCGAACCTTGGCGGCTGCACCTTCAGCGGCCACTTTGGCCATGTCGCTATCAACCATGATCTTTACCAGTTCCTCGAACGAGGTCTTGTTAGGATTCCAGCCCAGCTTGGCTTTTGCCTTGGTGGGATCACCCCATAGGTTGACCACGTCGGTAGGACGATAGAAGTCGGGACTAACCTCAACGAGAACCTTGCCGGTTGCCTTGTCAATGCCTTTCTCGTCAGCACCTTCGCCAACAAATTCCAGTTCGATGCCCACATGCTTGAAGGCGTAGTAGCAGAACTCGCGTACCGAGTGCTGAACGCCCGTGGCAATCACAAAGTCGTCGGGCTTATCCTGTTGCAAGATGAGCCACATACATTCTACATAGTCCTTGGCATAGCCCCAGTCGCGCAGGCTTCCCAGATTGCCGAGATATAGCTTGTCCTGCTTGCCCTGTTTGATACGAGCAGCTGCCAACGTAATCTTACGTGTTACGAATGTCTCGCCACGACGCTCACTCTCATGGTTGAAGAGAATACCAGAGCAGCAGTACATATTATAGGCCTCGCGATACTCCTTGACGATCCAGAAACCATACTGCTTGGCTACTGCATAGGGCGAGTAGGGGTGGAAGGGTGTGTTCTCGTTCTGCGGCACTTCCTCGACTTTTCCGTAGAGCTCTGACGTGCTGGCCTGATAGATGCGGCAGCGGTCTGTGAGTCCCAACTGTCGCACAGCCTCCAGAATACGGAGAACACCAACAGCATCAACATCGGCCGTAAACTCCGGGGAGTCGAACGACACCTGCACATGACTCTGTGCAGCCAGGTTGTAAATCTCTGTGGGTTTTACTTTGCCGATGACACCCAGAATACTCATGGAGTCGCCCATGTCTGCATAGTGCAAATGGAAATGGGGCTTTCCCTCCATGTGAGCAATGCGCTCACGGAAGTCAACAGAAGAACGGCGAATGGTGCCGTGCACCTCATACCCTTTTTCTAATAGGAACTCAGCCAGATAGGAACCATCCTGACCTGTGATGCCTGTGATAAGTGCAATTTTCTCTTTTTCCATATTTCTTTATTAGTTTTCTCCGCTGAATTGCTTGATTCGCTGCTCATCGGACAGTTTGCATACAAGAAGTGTACCGTTTTTTTCGGCCACGATATAGCCGTCCAGTCCCTGTACGACAACCTTTTTCGCTTCGGTGGCGTGTACGATACAGTTATGGCTTTCAATCATCTGGATGTTCTCGCCGATGCAGGCATTGCCGTAGAGGTCTTTCTTTGACTGCTGCTGCAGCGAGCCCCAGGTGCCAAGGTCGCTCCATCCGAAGTCTGCCGGACATACGAAAATCTCCTCAGCCTTCTCCATGATGGCATAGTCAACGGAGATGCTTTCGCACTCGGGGAATTTTTCATTTACGACAGCCTGCTCCTGTGGTGTGCCGTAGATAGGGAGCATCGACTCGAAAATACGTGAGAGCGCTGGCTGGTATACACGGAAGGCGTTGACGATGGTGTTGACGTTCCAGATAAAGATGCCTGCATTCCAGAAATAGTTGGACTTGCTGACGTATTTCTTGGCTGTCTCCAGATCGGGTTTCTCGCGGAAAGAGTCAACACGGAAGATTTCCTTGTTGCGTGGCGAGCTGGAGGCGGGGTCGGCCTGAATATAGCCATAGCCAGTCTCAGGACGTGTCGGTTTGATGCCTAAGGTGACAATGGCATCGGTGTCGGCCGTGAACTTCATGCATTCCTTAATGATTCGCTGGAACTCCTGAATGTTCATGACGATATGGTCGCTGGGCGTAACAATGATGTTAGCCTTGGGATCAGTGCTCTTGATGCGCCAAGAGACATAGGCGATGCATGGAGCTGTGTTGCGGCGGCAAGGCTCGCAAAGAATGTGGTCTGCAGGCATATTGGGCAGTTGTTCTTTGACGATGCCGGCATATTGTTGGTTGGTAACAACCCAGATGCTTTCCGGTGAGATGAGTGAACCAAAACGTTCGACGGTCATTTGCAGGAGTGTCTTTCCCACGCCCATGACATCAATAAACTGTTTGGGACACTCGGGAGTGCTCATGGGCCAGAAACGACTTCCTACGCCGCCTGCCATGATAACGAGATGATTGTTGATACGAGCCATAGTTGATATAAGTTGTTAATGTTTCTTTGTTTTCTTTCTGATGATAACCCAGGCAATAGCCAGCACGACGATGGCAATGATGCCTATCACGATGTAGTGGTTATATTGCTTGATAGTTGTTTCGAGCTGATCCTCAGTGACAACGGCGTGCAGATACCAGCCCATAACGGCCAGAATGCTATGCCACACGCCAGCGCCGATGGTTGTGTAGAGCAGGAACTTGCCGTAGTTCATGCGTGCCAGTCCGGCGGGTAGTGAGATGAGATGGCGGATACCCGGAATCAGTCGGCCAGTCAGTGTGGCTACGACACCGTGGTTGTCGAAGTAGCGCTCGCTCTTCTCCACCTTCTCCTGATTCAGCAGACACATCTTTCCCCATCGGCTGTTGGCAAAACGGTAGATGACCGGGCGTCCGACGTAGAGTGCTACGAAATAGTTGATGCTGGCACCCACGTCTGCACCGAGTGTGGCAAACAGCACAACGAGCAGGACGTTGAGATTGCCACCGGCAGCATGGTAGGCCGCCGGAGCCACCACCAGTTCCGATGGCACGGGTACGACGGTACTTTCCAGCAACATCAGGAAGAAGATGGTGCCGTAATTCAAGTTGCCTAATAGTGTTGATATCCAGTTCATTGCTTTATTTTCTCTAACATGTATGAATAGTAGTCTTTGGGGGCTACGCCCTCAGGAAAGAGTCCCGACAACACCATTCGTGCCTCCTGCGGATTCTTCTTGCAGGCCAGGTACAGGTATTTCATGAACTCTTCTATCCGTTGCGTGTCCCAACAGCACAGTGCCATGTAGGCATAGCCGTCGGTCCAGTCGTCGTCAACGATGGTGAAGAACTTCTGGAACATGGTATGGGCAGCCTCCACGTATTTGTTGTCGTAGAGCGAAACGAGGATGCGCAACATGATTTTGGGATCATTGTTCGTCTGCTGCAGGGCTTTCTTGAACATGGTCTCTGCGTCTTCCAGACGGTTGTTGGCCAAAAGGATATGTCCCTTGATGACCAGCATGTCGTCATGGTCGCACTCCAGTTCGTCTGTCAGGTCGATGTAGTATAATGCCTTATCGGGCTGACGGAGCTCGCTGTAGGCAAAGCCCAGTTCCTCGTAGATTTCCACGAGAAGGTCGGAGTCTGCCGGGGCCACATCTATTGCTTTCTGCAATCGCTCAATCGCCTCTTCGAAGCGGTTCAGGTTGATGAGACACGTGCCTTGATGCAACAGTCCGAACTCATCGTCGGGCTCCAGCCGGCTGTAACGCTCGTAGTAGGAGAGGGCCTCCTCGTAGTTCTCCAACCGGCAGAGCGCGTTGGCCTTGGCGATGACGGCCTCCGGGTCGTCTGGATCAATAGCGATGGCATACTCGCTACTGGTCACCGAGCCGCTGAAATCCTCTTTCATGTATTGTGTCGAGGCCAGCGCGTTCCAATAGCGTTTCTGGAACGGATCTCTGTCAATCAGCTCATTGAAAAGACGCTCCGAGTCATCGTATTTTCCCAGCCCGAAGAGTGTACGGGCCATCAGTTCCTTGAAGTCGTCGGTGTTCTCGTGCTTGGCTCGCATCATCCACTCCATCGCTTTGTCGTTGAAGCCGTAGTCGGTGTAGATGTTGGCCACGTCCAGCACATAGTCCTGGTATTCGTCGGGCGGCATGTCCTGCAGTTGTTCGCGCAAGTACTCGTCAGCCTCATCAATCTTTTCCTGGGCTATGAGTATCTCTGCACGACTGTAGATGTATTCCGGCGACTCCCGTTCCATGATGCTGTCCAGATACTGCTGTGCAGCCTCGATGTTACCATTCTGCAGCGCCTCGTGTATCTGGTAGTCAAGCACGCCAAGAGCATTCGGGTTTATTTCAACGGCACGGTCCAGCGCTTCGCGCGCTTCGTCGTAGCGCTCGTTCTGCTGGTAGTATTCGGCAATCTCTGTCAAATCATCGGCATCCATAAAGACCGCATTTCCTGATTTGACAGACGACTCGTAGTCGTTCAAGATTTCCTGAAACTCCTCGTCGTTGAAATAATCGTCGTTGTTCCTCAACTCCTAACTATGAATTGTTAATTAAATTGTCAATTATCAATTGTCAATTGTCCATTGAATAATGAATTCTTAACTCCTCAGCCCCACCGTCTTGTTGAATACGGGCTTCTCGGCCGTACTGTCGGGATCGACGTTGAAGTAGCCGATACGCTGGAACTGCAGGTAGGTGAGGGGCTTCATGCCTGCGGCGAAGGGCTCAATGTAGCAGTCCTTCAAAATGCGCAGCGAGTTGTCGTTAATCATCTGCTTCATGGCCGTGACGGCATCGCACTGCTGCTCCTCACGTATCTGTGCCAGAACGTCGCGGGGGTTCTCTACTTTCCAGAGACGGTCGTAGAGGCGCACTTCGGCCTTGACAGCATCGTGACAGCTCACCCAGTGCAGCGTCTTGCCCTTGATCTTGCGGTCGGCACCGGGCAGTCCGCTGCGTGTCTCCGGGTCGTAGGTGCAGTAGATGGTGGTCACCTTGCCCTCAGCGTCCACATCGCAGGGATGCTCCTCGTCGCACTTAATAATGTATGCGTTCTTCAGGCGCACCTCCTTGCCGGGAGCCAGACGCATGAACTTCTTCTCTGCCACCTGCTGGAAGTCATCGCGCTCAATCCACAGTTCGCGGCTGAATGCTACCTCGTGGGTGCCGTCGGCCTCGTTCTCGGGGTTGTTCACGGCTGTCAGCTTCTCCGTCTGTCCCTCAGGATAGTTGGTGATGACAACCTTTACCGGATCGAGCACGGCAGCCACTCGCAGGGCACGTTGGTTCAGGTCGTCGCGTACGGCGCTCTCCAGCAGGGCCATGTCGTTCAGTGCGTCCATCTTCGTGTAGCCAATCTTGTCGATGAACTTCACCAGTCCCTCGGGCGAATAGCCGCGACGGCGCAGACCACAGATGGTCGGCATGCGGGGATCGTCCCAGCCGTTGACCAGACCTTCGTTGACCATTGCCAGCAGGTTGCGCTTCGACAACAGCGTGTAGTTCAGGTTCAGTTTATTGAACTCCGTCTGTCGCGGACGGTTGTCCTCAATATTGTCAGTCTCGCCACGCCACTCCTTCATCCAGGTGACGAACAGGTCGTACAAGGGGCGGTGCTCAACGAACTCCAGTGTACACCATGAGTGTGTGACACCCTCCAGGTAGTCGCTCTGGCCGTGTGTGAAGTCATACATGGGGTAGGCGTTCCACTTCGAACCCGTCTTTACGTGAGGGATGTTCAGCACACGGTAGATCAGCGGGTCGCGGAACAGCATGTTGGGATGGGCCATGTCAATCTTGGCACGCAACACCATTTTGCCGGGCTCGCACTCGCCGCTGTTCATGTATTCGAACAGCTTCAGGTTCTCCTCAATGGGACGGTCGCGGAACGGAGAGTTAGTGCCGGCCTGTGTGGTAGTACCCTTCTGCTGGGCAATCACCTCGGCGCTCTGCTCATCCACGTAGGCACGACCTTGCTTGATGAGCCACACGGCAAAGTCCCACAGCTGCTGGAAGTAGTCGCTGGCGTAGTAAACGTTAGCCCACTGGAAGCCCAGCCACTTAATGTCGTGCTCTATGCTCTCGATATATTCGGTATCCTCCTTCACGGGATTCGTGTCGTCGAAGCGCAGGTTGCACTGACCGCCGTACTTCTTTGCCAGACCGAAGTCAATGGCGATGGCCTTGGCGTGGCCTATGTGTAGGTAGCCGTTGGGCTCTGGCGGGAATCGTGTCTGGAAACGTCCACCGTTCTTACCTTCGGCCAGGTCGTTGATAACCTTCTGCTCGATGAAACTCACCGACTTCTTCTCCTCCTCATTCTGTATAATTTCTGCCATATTCCTTGTTTTATTTGTTTTGGGTGGCAAAGTTACTAAAAATCGGGCGAAGAACAAAAGAAAACTCCGTTTTTAATTCAATTGCGGGTCAATAATGCTTAAATTTCACTAATTCCCTTTGTCATTCCGGCAAAAATGAGTAATTTTGCAGGCTGATGAAGAAAAGTCTCGTAATTCTGGCCTCTGCCGCGCTCCTGATGAGCAGTTGCGCTGGGGAGTATAATAAGGTGTTCAAGTCCGATGACTTGGACTATCGCTATGAGTTTGCCAAGCAGTGCTTTGCCGAGGGTAACTACAACCAGGCTGCCACACTGCTACTCGACCTCGTAACGGTGAAGAAAGGTACTGACGATGCACAGGAGAGCCTCTACATGCTGGCTATGTCGCAGTATATGAGTATGGACTTTGAGAGCGCCTCCGAGACCTTCAAGCGCTATTACCAGACGTACCCCAAGGGCTACTATGCCGAGCCGGCCACATTCTACGTCGGCCAGTCACTCTATGAGAGTGCTCCTGAGCCACGTCTGGACCAGACACCCACCATCGGTGCCATGAACGCCTATCAGCAGTTCATTGAGGCCTATCCCGACTCACCGCGCCGACAGGAAGCCCAGAACCGTCTGTATGAACTGCAGGACAAACTTATTGTTAAAGAACTGCTTTCAGCCCAGCTGTACTATAATCTGGGTGGCTATTTCGGCAATGTCAACAACAACGATGAGAGCAACTATGTGTCGTGCATCATTACAGCTCAGAACGCCCTTAAGCAGTATCCCTATAGCAAGCACCGCGAGGACTTTGCGCTGCTGGTCATGAAGAGCAAGTTTGAACTGGCAGAGAACAGCGCCGAGATGCGCCGTCTGGAGCGTTATCGCGATGCCGAGGATGAGTGTTACGGCTTCATCAACGAGTATCCCGACTCGCCCAACAAGGCGCTGGCAGAGAAATACATTGCCAAGTGTAAGAAAGTAATAAAGGACTAACAGATATTGATAATCGAAAATCAGTAAATAGCAAATAACAAGATGGATTACAAGAAATCAAAAGCACCCGTCAACACAGTGACACGTAACATTATGGACCTCTGCAAGGATACCGACAACATCTACGAGAGCGTTGCCATCATTGCTAAGCGTGCCAACCAGATTTCCGTACAGATTAAGGAAGACCTCTCCAAGAAGCTGGCAGAGTTCGCCTCTTATAATGATTCTCTCGAAGAAGTGTTCGAGAATCGCGAGCAGATTGAAATTTCACGCTACTACGAGAAGCTGCCGAAGCCCTCACTGCTGGCAACCCAGGAGTTCGTTGAGGACAAGGTTTACTTCCGTGACCCGCTGAAGGAGAAGGAGCAGGCCGCTGAGGCATAATCGTGAATTGCAATTGACCGTTCAACCCTCAATTGTGAAACATAGAACATTATGATACAACGCAAACAGACGGTCTTCCTGCTGTTGGCGGCCATCATTGCCGTAGTGTGTGCAGTGTTGCGCTTGCAGTGGATCGACCTTGTTGAAGGACTCTCCGCAGTACTCTCCGTCTATACTATATTTATGTATAAGCAGCGTCTGCGTCAGGCTAAGCTGTGTTTGGCAGGATTATTCCTCGTTTTCGTGTGGTATATCCTGCTGGCCGTCTATCAGGGCTATGTCACCACCACCGACTCCCTGCCAATGGTCAGTGCCATCTTTATCTTCCTGGCACGTAAAGGCATCCTTGCTGACGAGAAACTCGTTCGCGCTGCCGATCGCATCAGATAAACCATAACGGCATCATCGCCGTCCAATCATTTCTCCGAAGCCCTTTCCTGGTGCTTCGGAGTTTTTGTTTTATCGTCATTCTTCTTTGCTGTTGGTTCTGTAATGTAAATATTTTGTCATCACCTATATTTCAACCGACACCCCCTCTGAAACCCCGATAAACACTGGCCTTCCGAGAGGGGCCGTCTTTTGAAAAATACTCAAGGGGTATTTCGAAATACTCGCCGAGTATTTCCCAAAACCCGGCCCCTCTTGATAATTTCTCGTGCCCCCTATAAATAGGAGTGTGCTTTGTAAAAAATTTTCTAAAACCGCTGCAAAAAGCCTCGTCTTTAGGAGAATAAGAAACGGGCTGGAGAAATTTCCAGCCCGTTCTTATTATGCGGTAGTGTGTGTTTACAGAATAGTCTTGACAGCCTCGAGCATACCCTTCTGCTGAATGAGATCGAGATACTGCTTGACGAGGGCGTTGAGACCTTGAACGTTGTTGAGGTCTTCCTGCCAGATGAACTCTGCGGCGAGGACGCCATCGGCAACTTTCTGTGTGTCGCCAGTAGCCCAAAGGTCGGCAAGGAGCTGCATGATCTTCGGATCGTCGTTGGGGATGATGTCAACGCCGTCTTGACGCTTGCCGCCCTTGTAGTAGGTGATAATGGCAGCGAGACCGAAGACGAGACCCTTGGGCAGTTCGCCCTTGCGCTCGAGATAGGTCTTCACGCCAGGCAGGTCGCGAGCCTGGAACTTCGGGAAGGAGTTCAGCATGATGCTCGTCACCTGATGGTCAACGAACGGGTTGTCGAAGCGCTCCAGAACATCACCGGCGAACTTCTCAAGCTCGTCCATAGGCAGGTCGAGCGTCTGCATGAGTTCCTCGAACTGTACCTTGTGGATGTACTTGCCGATGACCTCGTGGTTGCAGGCGTCGCGAACGATGTTGACGCCGCTGAGGAAGGCAACAGGCGAGAGTACGGTGTGCGGGCCGTTGAGCAGAGTGACCTTACGCTTGTGGTAGGGCTCCTCTGAGGGAACGAACAGCACGTGGAGACCGGCCTTGTCGGCAGGGAACTCCTGAGCAACCTCCTTCGGGGCCTCAATAACCCAGAGGTGGAAGTTCTCGGCCTGTACGACGAGGTTGTCGCGATAGCCAATCTTCTCTTGAATCTCGGCAATCTCGTTGCGGGGGAAGCCGGGAACGATGCGGTCAACGAGGGTGGCGTAAACGCCACAGGCCTCTTCGAACCACTTCTTGAAGCCGTCGCCGAGCTGCCACAGTTCGATATACTTATAGATGCAGTCCTTCAGCACGTGGCCGTTGAGGAAGATAAGTTCGCAGGGGAAAATGATAAGTCCCTTGGTGGGATCGCCATTGAAAGTCTGATAGCGGCGATAGAGCAGCTGGACGAGCTTGCCGGGATATGACGATGCGGGTTTGTCGTCGAGCTTGCAGGCGGGATCGAAGGCGATGCCGGCCTCAGTAGTGTTGGAGATAACGAAACGAATCTCGGGCTGGTCAGCCAGTGCCATGAAGGCGTCGTTCTGAGAGTAGGGGTTCAGTGCGCGGCTGATGACATCGATACGCTCGAGGGTATTGACGGCCTTGCCGTTCTCGCGACCCTGCAGGTTGACGTGGTAGAGGCAGTCCTGGCCGTTGAGCCACTCGACCATACCGCGCTCGATGGGCTGTACGACAACGACACTACCATTGAAGTTGGTCTTCTGGTCCATGTTCCAGATAATCCAATCAACAAATGCGCGGAGGAAGTTGCCTTCGCCAAACTGGATGACCTTCTCGGGCATCACGCTCTTCGGAGCAAAATGTTTGTTTAACGGTTTCATTGTTTATACGTTTTGTAGATTTGTTTTTCAATTGCGGTACAAAAGTACTATTATTTTCCGATACCGCCAAGCGAAAGCAGTGAAATAAAACGTTAACGTTTGCGAAATAGTTCGCCCAGGCGTCCGAAGTCTTTCTTCATGATAAGTCCGATGCCCTGAGTGTTCAGCGAAGAACGCGTGAAGTAGCGGTCGTTGGTCTGGTTATAGACCTTCAGTGCCAGATTGCCGCTCGGGTACAGCAGGTAGCGGATGTCGAAGTCGCCGATGAACGATGGCGTGGCTTGTGTGGCATTGTCGCGATAGCCGAACTGGCCATTGACGAGCAGTCGGTTGTTCAGCATGCGACCGTTGACGATGCCCTCATATTCGGCATTGTTCCAGCCCTCGGTGCCGGTGGAGATGTTGGCGCCGAAGTTCCAGTCGTCGTTCTTGATGACTGACGAGAGTACGTTGTTGATTTGGCTGGAGAGTGTGCCTGAGAGTAGTGACTGCATGGCCAATGATGTCTGGTCCTGTGACGACTGCTGGTTGTTCTGCGTCTGCTGGTAGAAGCGTCCGATGGTGAGCAGGTAGAGCACTTGCTGGTTCATCTCCTGATCGCCGTTGATGACGGAGCGCACCATCTGCTGTTCGTCGGCGTTGACAGTCGGCATGTCGAGGTCGAAGTCAACACGCGGTGAGTTGGGCTGTCCGGTAATGTTCATGAGACAGTTGACGCGTATGGTGTTCTGCGAGAATGAGTTGCCGATGTTAAGGTCGGTCAGCGAGACACCCTGAACGGGGTAGGAGGCTTGCAGTTGCAGGGCTGCGTCATAGGGATCGCCGCCAAAGACGATGGTGCCGCCGGGATTGAACATGAAGTTCTTCTTGATGATGTTCTGAATGGTGATGCCGTAGGTGCCATGGTCAACGGTATAGGTGCCGAACATGTTGAACGCCCCTTTATTGTAATAGGTGGCACGCAGTACACCGGCGCCGTTCAGCGTGATATAGTCGCCAGTGCCGGCATCCATCAGCAGACGCAGGGTGGCTTCGGGGCTGGCGTAGATGTTGAAGTTCAGGTAGATGTCGGTAGATGACGACTCTTCTGCATCCTGATGTGTGCTCTTGGCTGCGTCCTTGATGTTGCGACTTCTCCAGGTGATGAACTCCTGATCAGAGATGGCATCAGGCGAAGAGGCATTATAGGTGAAGACGGAGCCTTGCAGCGGCGTGACATCGCAATTGATGGTGACGCGTCCCGGTCGGCCTTGCAGTGTGACATCGCCTGCAGCGAATACTGTACCATAGAAGGTCTGGTCGCCGAAGTCTTGGATGTCGTAACCTTGCAGCAGGTCTGTGTGTACGCTGAGGTCGAAGGTGAGGTTGGTCAGATGCTTGTGGTGTATGCCGCCGCTGAGAATGCCGACGTTGTCGTATTTGTCGTATAGCGGCACGTTGTTCAGCAGAATATCATCGGTCACCAGTCGTACTGTGTCGCCGCGCAGGGTGTAGGTGGTGCCAAGCGGCTTGACCGTGGCCTGGCCATCGACGACGAGCAGTCCTTCCAGCTGCATGGCGGAGAGCGGTCCGTGCAGTCGTACATTGCCGTGGGCATGTCCGCCGACGTTGTCGAGGAAAGAACTTGTGAATGAGTGCAGGAAATCGATGTGCGTGCCTTGTCCGTTGATGTCGAGGTCGATGAAATTGCGCTCCGGCGACACATAGCCATTGATCAGCGTCTTGGCATCAGGGCCGTCGTCGGAGACGGCATCAATATCAATCTGCTTCAGTTGGCGGTTCCAATCAACGGCTGCCGTGAGTGTTCCCATGCGTCCGTCCTGGAAGGTGAATTGGTTGACGGTGAGGTCGGCATGCATCGACGGCGTTCCCAGGGCTGAGCCAATAGTGGCGCGACCGGTAGCCTTACCGCCGAAATCGACGGCGTGGAAGTTCACGAGGTCGAGGATGTACTCAACATTGATCTTGTTCAAATCGACAACCAGTGAGTCGTTGGCGTGTTCGGAGGCCTGACCGTTAATAATGATGTGCTGTTCGCCATTCTGGATGGTGAAGTGGTTGACAGCAAGGCGTTGTGGGGAGTAGATGATGTCGGAAGACTCGATGTCCCATTGTTCTTCGCCGATATAAAGTGGTGAGGGCTGGACGGTGACATGGGCCTCCGGCTGGTTGCTGAGGTTGCGATAGAGATGGGCGATGGCGTTGAAGTGTCCGCTCATGGGTTTGGTAGCGCTGTGGTTATCCCATTGTAGCGTCGTGGCCAGGTTGTTGTCGGCGGCATTGGCGCTCAGCAGTAGTTTGACGGGGGCGCCGTTGTCAAGACGCTTCGTCAGAGATACATCGGCGAACATCGTGTCGTTTGGCGTGGTGATGCTAACATGGCCTTGCTCGTAATGGCTGCCATTATAGACGACTGACGGCAGATTGGCCTCTACGTTCAGCTGGTGGTTGCCGTCGTTGACGGTTGCTGTCATGTCAATGGGCTCTGCGAGATGCAGGTCTGTACCCGTCAGCTTCTGTAGCCATTCGGTCTCAGATATCGCCAGATGAATGGTGAAGTTGTTGCGGGTGTCCCGTGTCAGTCGCGGCAGACCGGGAAGTGTCGGGAGACGGGAACCAACGATGTTGGCAATGCTCTGTCCTAAAGTGGTATAGTCGAACACACCCATCACCTCGGCGTGGGCAAAATCGCTGTACAACTTGATGAAGTGGCGGGTTTCGGCATCGTAGCCGGACTCCAGACGCAGGAAATCAAGATGGAAGTCCTTCTCGGGCAGGTTGAAGTCTGTGAGGCTGACAACGCCGACCGCATTCTCCAGCGATGTGGCATGCATGTTGGCTTCGAGACGTGTACGCAGCCTTTCATCGTTGATGTTCAGCCAACCTTTGAAGTTGTCGTCTATGTATTGTCCGTCGAGCGTGATGTTCTTATAGCCATGTCCGTCGTAGGTGAGAGTGGGGATGTTGCCGGAAGCCGAGATGGCTACGAGCTTGTTGCCGTTAAACTTGCCGGTTGTCTGCAAGTCGGCTGCAATGAGCCCCAGTTTCTGGTTGTCGAGCACCTGGTTCAGATGAATGCCGTCGGTGAAGACGTGTCCGGTGAACATGTTGTTCTCTGTCCATTGCAACGATGTCTTCACGTTGCCTGCATCCGTCTTGATGTCGGCGTCGGCGGTGAGTGTACCTTGATTGTCGCTGTCGAAAGTACCTGTCAGCCAGATGTTGCCAAGTCGTAAGACGGGGACCGGAATCTGTTGGATGTTTTTGCCGATGAAATCGAGCGTTTCGTTACTGATATGCAGCTGATCGACGACAACTCCCCATTCGGGATGTGTGTCACCTCGTTTGTAATTGCCTTGTCCTATCACCGTCAGGTCTCCCTTGTCTGAGACGAGGTTGAATAGCGGAATGTTTATGCTGTTAGCGGTTCCTTGAAACGATGTTGCCAACGATAATCGGTGCTGGTAATTCTTTAGCCAAGGAATAAAACATCTTAATTCAGAGGGCGTTATATTTGTGTTTGATACTAATCCTTTGTAGCGAAAGGTCTCCTTCAGTCGGTTGCGATCGTATGTGGCAGTGACGCTGTCGAGATGAATGGCTGACTCAGACAGTTGCAGATTTAAGTCGTGTAGGGCTGCCGTTGTATTGCCGGCTGCCAAATGAAACGCCATGCGCTGAACGTTAAGGCTCGATTGTTCTTTGAATGCCAGACGCTTTACCTTAATATTAATAGAGTCGTCGGTCAGTACCTTGAGGTTTATGTGTGCGCTGATGTCATCTATCCGCAGGTGTTTGGGATTCAATTGACCCGACGTCTGTGCGGCATCCCATTGGTCGTAGCTGATGCTGGAGTGGCGCATGATGAACGAATTGATGCGCAGGTCGAGTGGTGTGTGTGTCGTCGTGTCCTTGGATGCCAGTGAGTCGAGCACAAACTGATAATTGGGTGCTGATTGGGCGTTGGCCTTGTAGAGCGTTGCCTGCATACCAAATATCTGTGTCGATGAGATGGCGATTTTTCCGTGTATCAGCGGCATCAACTCAACCTTTGCCGTTAGTCGGTTGGCTCGCAGCATCTCCTTCTGCTGCTGGTCGTAGATAAGGACATCGTCGATGATGATACGGTTGAAGAAACCGATGTCGACATTGCCGACGCTGACCTGAGTGCCCAGCTTCTGACCAACTGCCTCAGCAACCTTCTGACCGAAGAAATGCTGAAATGAAGGCAGATGGATGACTACCGCCAGGAGGATGCACAACCCCAGCAGACTCCATACTGTCCAGTTGATAATATGCTTTAGTTTCTTCACTCAGTTGTCAGTTAGAGATAGCAAAAACTTTTTGCCGTCTTCAATGATGATGCAAATTTACGACAAATTCTTGTGATTGCGACATTTTTCGTTGAGAAAATCTGGCTATCTCCATAATTTTTATTAATTTTGCATCGCTTAACGCAACTATTCAATTAAACATTTATATAAATGGCAAATGTAATCAAGTTACGTAAAGGCTTGGACATCCAACTTCAAGGCAAGGCTGAGGAGAAGAAAATCCAGTTGAAGTCGAACGGCCAGTATGCGCTGGTGCCCGATGATTTCGAGGGAGTCACTCCGAAGGTTGTTGTCAAGGAGGGCGACAAAGTCAAAGCCGGGGATGCGCTGTTTGTCAATAAACAGTATCCCGAAGTGAAGTTTGCCTCGCCTGTCAGCGGTACCGTCCGCGAGGTGGTGCGTGGCGAACGCAGGAAAGTGCTCTGCATCAAGGTCGATGCTGACAGCCAGCAGGAGTTTGCGGACTTCGGCAAGAAAGATGTCGGCGCGATGACAGGCGAGCAAGTCATTAACACATTGTTGGAAGCAGGTCTTTTTGGTTACATCAACCAGTTGCCTTACGCTGTGTCCACGAATCCGAGTGTCCAGCCTAAGGCAATTTTTGTATCCGCTCTGCGCGACAAGCCTCTGGCTGCTGACTTCGAGTTTGAGGTCAAGGGTCAGGAGCAGGACTTCCAGGCTGGTCTCACGGCTCTCTCAAAGATTGCCAAGACCTATCTGGGTGTAGGTGTAGGCTCTTCTCTGGCTTCTCACCTCTCACCTCTCACCTCTGAAAACGTTGAAGTCAACGTTTTCGATGGCAAGTGCCCTGCAGGTAACGTGGGCGTTCAGGTGAACCATCTTGACCCGGTGAACAAGGGTGAGGTGGTGTGGACCATCGGCGATCCTACCGTGGTGCTGTTCATCGGCCGCCTGTTCAATACCGGTAAGGTGAACCTGACACGTACTGTAGCCCTTTGCGGTAGTGAGATCAATAGTCCTGCCTATGTTGATATGCTGGTAGGTGAGGAGCTCTCGACACTGCTTTCTAACAGCTACGATGCAAGCAAGAGTGTCCGCATCATCAATGGCAATGTGCTGACTGGTAAGCCGACGACGAAGGAGGGCTTCCTTGGAGCTCACACTTCTGAGATTACTGTTATTCCTGAGGGTAACGATGCCGACGAGATGCTGGGTTGGATTCTTCCCCGCTTCAAGCAGTTCTCTGTGAACCGCAGCTATTTCTCTTGGCTCTGCGGTAAGAAGCAGTACGCTCTCGATGCCCGTGTGAAGGGTGGCGAGCGCCACATGATTATGAGTGGTGAGTACGACAAAGTGCTGCCGATGGATATCTATGGTGAATACCTGATTAAGGCTATCATCGCTGGTGATATCGACCGTCAGGAGGCACTGGGTATCTACGAGGTGAGTCCTGAAGACTTTGCTTTGGCAGAGTTCGTGGATAGCTCGAAGCTTGAACTGCAACGCATTGTTCGCGAAGGACTTAATATTTTACGTAAAGAAAACGCATAACGAATATGAAAGCATTACGAAATTATCTTAATAAGGTAAAGCCGAACTTCGAAGAGGGTGGCAAGCTGCATGCTTTCCGTTCGGTGTTCGACGGCTTTGAGACCTTCCTTTATGTGCCCAACGACACGGCGAAGGCTGGGGGCGTGAATGTTCACGACGCTATCGACTCAAAGCGTATTATGAGTATGGTGGTTATCGCCCTGATGCCGGCCATGCTGTTTGGTATGTATAATATCGGCTACCAGAACTATCTGGCTGCCGGCACGCTGGCAACAGCAGGTTTCTTCGAGATTTTCCTGTATGGCTTCCTGGCCGTACTGCCTAAGATTCTCGTCAGCTACATTGTCGGTCTTGGCATTGAGTTCGCCTGGGCACAGTGGAAGGGTGAGGAGATTCAGGAGGGTTACCTCGTCTCGGGTATCATCATTCCGCTGATTATTCCTATCGGCTGTCCGCTGTGGATGCTTGCTCTGGCCTGTGCCTTCAGCGTTATCTTCTGTAAGGAGATTTTCGGTGGTACGGGTATGAATATCTTCAACCCTGCTATCGCAGCCCGTATGTTCCTGTTCTTTGCTTATCCGTCGAAGATGACGGGCGACCAGGTCTGGGTGGCTCAGGACTCTATCTTCGGACTGGGTAACACACTGCCCGACGGCTTCACCGCTGCCACACCGCTTGGTCAGATGGCTCAGGGCATTACTCCTGATGCTTCTATCTGCGATATGATTTGCGGATTCATTCCCGGTTCTATCGGTGAGACTTCGCTTATCGCCATTGCCATCGGTGCTGCAATTCTGCTTTGGACTGGTATTGCCTCTTGGCGTACCATGCTGAGCGTATTCGTTGGTGGTGCCGTTCTGGCTTTCGTCTTCGACCAGACGGGTCAATCGATGACATGGTGGCATCACTTCGTGCTGGGCGGCTTCGCTTTCGGTGCTGTGTTTATGGCTACCGACCCTGTGACCTCTTGTCGCACTACGACGGGCCAGTTTATCTACGGCTTCCTCATCGGTGCGATGGCTGTTATCATCCGTGTGATGAATGCCGGCTATCCTGAGGGCATGATGCTCGCCATCTTCTTTGGTAATATGTTTGCTCCTACGATTGACCACTTTGTGGTTGCCCGTAACATTTCTAAACGACAGAAGAGAGGAGGTACAAAATGAAACTGAATACTAACAGCAACGCGTACATTATAATATACAGCGCGATACTCGTGGTCATCGTGGCATTCCTGCTGGCATTCGTCTCTAAGAGCTTGGAACAGCGTCAGAAGGATAACGTGGCCCTTGATGTGAAGAAGCAGATTCTCTATTCGCTCAACATCCGCGGTTTGGACGGCGCTGAAGCCGAGGCCAAGTACGCCGAGGTGGTGAAGGAAGAAAAGGACGTTGAAGGCCAGAAGGTTTATTCTTGCAGCGTTGACGGACAGGATATCGTCGTTGCCAGTCTGAAGGGTATGGGCCTTTGGGGTGGCATCAGCGGTTATCTTGCTATCGATAAGGATAATAAGGTCTATGGTGCTTACTTCAACCATGAGAGTGAGACTGCCGGTCTGGGTGCTGAAATCAAGGACTCTCAGGCTTGGCAGGAGAAGTTCATCGGCAAGAAGATCTTCGATGAGAATGGCAATGTAATTCTCTCTGTTGTGAAGAAGGTAGAGGATCCTGAGTCGCAGGTTGACTGCGTGACGGGTGCTACGCTGACTTCCAACGGTGTGGATGCTATGCTGAAAGACTGCTTGAAGAATGTTAAACCAACTAAAGCAGAGGAGGAGTAAACTATGGCATTATTCAGTAAACAAAATAAAGAGGCTTTCACGAACCCGTTGAACCTCGATCACCCGATCCTCGGACAGGTATTGGGTATCTGCTCGGCCCTCGCCGTCACCTCGCAGCTGAAGCCTGCCATTGTGATGGGTCTCGCCGTAACGGTAATCACCGCCTTTGCAAATGTGATTATCTCGATTATCCGCAACACCATCCCTAACCGCATCCGTATCGTAGTGCAGTTGGTGGTTGTGGCTGCTCTCGTAACTATCGTGTCTCAGATCCTGAAGGCTTTCGCCTATGATGTAAGTGTTCAGCTGAGCGTGTATGTCGGTCTGATTATCACCAACTGTATCCTGATGGGTCGTCTTGAGGCGTTTGCCATGCAGAACAAGCCCTGGCCTTCGTTCCTCGATGGCGTGGGCAACGGTCTGGGCTATGCCATGATTCTGGTCATCGTGGGTGCCGTGCGTGAGTTCCTGGGACGCGGCTCTTTGCTGGGCTTCCAGATTATCCCCGACAGTTTCTACGACTTCGGCTATGTGAACAACGGTATGATGACGATGCCCGCTATGGCGCTGATTCTCGTTGGTTGTGTGATTTGGGTACATCGTGCATATTTTTATAAGGAGAAATAAGATATGGAACACGCAATATCATTACTGTTTAGGTCCATCTTTGTGGACAATATGATCTTCGCCTTCTTTCTCGGCATGTGCTCTTATCTGGCTGTGTCGAAGACCGTGAAGACCTCGCTGGGACTTGGTCTCGCTGTGACCTTTGTGCTCACCGTGACCGTTCCCGTTAACTATCTGTTGCAGACTAAGGTGCTGGGCCCCGACTGCCTCGTTGCAGGTGTTGACCTGAGCTACCTGTCGTTCATCCTCTTTATTGCAGTGATTGCCGGTATGGTGCAGCTCGTGGAGATGACAGTAGAAAAGTACTCACCTTCGCTTTACGCTGCGCTGGGTATCTTCCTGCCGCTGATTGCCGTGAACTGTGCCATCATGGGTGCTTCGTTGTTCATGCAGCAGCGCATTCTCATGGAACCCACCAACTCGCAGGCCATCACCTCTATTCTGGACGCTGTCGTCTATGGCTTCGGCTCGGGTATTGGTTGGACGCTGGCTATTGTGGCCATGGGTGCCATCCGCGAGAAGATGCAGTACTCGGACGTTCCCAAGCCCCTGCAGGGTCTCGGCATTGTGTTTATTACTGTCGGTCTCATGGCTATGGCAATGATGTGCTTCTCTGGACTGAACATATAAAGGTAAAAAAAAGTAAAAAGGTAAAAAAGTAAAAATATATGGCTCAGTTTATAGCATATAGCATTGGAGTATTTCTCATTGTCATACTCCTCTTGGTAATTATCCTGTTGGTGGCGAAGAAATATCTCTCGCCCTCAGGAAACGTTAATATTACAGTGAATGGCGACCGCGTGCTGAACGTGCCGCAGGGTAACAACCTGATGGCAACGCTTAATGAGAACGGTATTTTCCTGCCCAGTGCCTGCGGTGGTAAGGCCAGCTGCGGACAGTGTAAGGTACAGGTTCTTGAGGGTGGGGGCGAGATCCTCGACTCTGAGAAGCCACACTTCACCCGTAAGCAGATTAAGGACCACTGGCGCCTCGGCTGTCAGTGTAAGGTGAAGGGCGACCTGAAGATTCATGTCGACGAGTCCATCCTCGGCGTCAAGGAGTACGAGTGTACTGTTATCAGCAATAAGAACGTGGCTACCTTCATCAAGGAGTTCAAGGTGCAGCTGCCTGCTGGCGAGCACATGGACTTCCTGCCTGGCTCTTATGCCCAGATCAAGATTCCTAAGTTCGATTGCATCGACTACGATAAGGACTTCGACAAGTCGCTGATTGGCGACGAGTATCTGCCCAGCTGGGAGAAGTTCGGTCTGTTCCCGCTGAAGTGTAAGAATCCCGAGGACACCATCCGTGCCTACTCAATGGCCAACTATCCCGCCGAGGGCGATGTCTTCATGCTGACCGTTCGTATCGCTACGCCGCCGTTTAAGGCTGACCGCAGTGGCTTCATGGATGTCAACCCCGGTATCGCTTCGTCGTACATCTTCTCGCTGAAACCCGGCGACAAGGTTATCATGAGCGGTCCGTTCGGTGACTTCCATCCGCACTTCGACTCTAAGAAGGAGATGATTTGGGTCGGTGGTGGTGCCGGTATGGCTCCGCTGCGTGCTCAAATCATGCACATGACAAAGACACTCCACACGACCGACCGCGAGATGCACTACTTCTATGGTGCTCGCGCACTGAACGAGGTGTTCTATCTCGAGGACTTCCTCGGTCTGGAGAAGGAGTATCCCAACTTCCACTTCCACCTGGCTCTCGACCGTCCCGATCCCGCTGCCGATGCGGCTGGCGTCAAGTACACACCGGGCTTTGTCCATCAGGTGATGCTCGAGACCTATCTGAAGGACCACGAGGCTCCCGAGGATATCGAGTACTACATGTGTGGCCCTGGCCCCATGTCGAAGGCCGTTGTCTCCATGCTCGATTCGCTCGGCGTAGAGCCTGAATCGATTATGTACGATAATTTCGGAGGTTAATATGGAACAACCAACTGTAGAGATACGCTGCCTGAACAACGGGCAGATTCTGCAAATTCCTTTGGGAACGAAGATCGCAAAGGTATATGAGGCAACTGGACTCCAGTTGCCTCATGGTCCTATGGCGGCTCGCGTAAACAACAAGGTGGAGGGTATGCACTATCGCGTCTATAATGCGAAGAGCATAGAGTTCCTCGACATCCAGTCGCCGAGTGGCCTGCGTGCCTATACACGTTCCTTGTTCTTTGTTCTCTGCAAGGCCGTACACGATTTGTACGAACGTGCCAAGGTGTCTATTGATATCCCCGTTTCCAACGGCTATTATGTCAACCTCGACATCGGTCATCCAGTGACGCTTGATGACGTTGGTCAGATTCGTGCCAAGATGCAGTCTATCATCGATGCCGCTCTGCCCATCCATCGCTACGAGACGTTGACCGAGGATGCCATCAAGATGTTCACTATCCTGCACACCTTCTCGAAGGTGAAGCTGCTGAAGAGCAGTGGTCGTCTCTATACCACCTATTATGATATCGATGGTTACATGGACTACTACTACGGCTCGATGCTTGTCAACACGTCGCAGCTCTACCTCTTCGGACTGGAGAAGTATTTCGACGGCTTGCTGTTGCGTCTGCCATCGCCAGAACATCCCGATGAACTGGGTGAGATGACGCATCAGGACAAGATGTTTGGTATCTTCAAGGAGCATCATCAGTGGCAGGACATCATCGGTCTGCGTACCATTGGCGACCTGAATGAAGGCATTGAGAAGGGCTATTACTCACAACTCATTCAGATCAGCGAGGCACTTCAGGAGAAGAAGATTGCCAAGATAGCCGAGGATATCGCCTTCCGCAAGGGCATTCGCATGATTCTCATCGCCGGACCGTCCAGTAGCGGTAAGACCACTACCTGTAAGCGCTTGTCAGTACAGTTGGCAACCAACGGTATTAAGCCCGTTCCTATCTCGCTTGACGACTACTTCGTCGATCGCGAGAATACACCGCGCCAGCCCAACGGCGACTACGACTTCGAGCATCTGTATGCCCTGAACCTCGAGCTGTTGAATGAGCAGATAAATGCCTTGTTCAATGGTGAAGAGATAGAGTTGCCACGCTACAACTTCCAGGAAGGACGTAGTGAGATGAGTGGCCGCCGCCTCCGTCTGCACGACGATGAGATTCTTGTGGTAGAGGGCATCCATGCTTTGAATCCCGAACTGATGTCGCAGGTGCCCCAGCAGCAGATCTATCGTATCTATGCTTCGGCCCTGACTACCATTCTGCTCGACAACCACAACTACATTCCCACGACTGACAATCGCCTGCTGCGTCGCATTATCCGCGACTATAAGTATCGTGGTGTATCGGCTGTTGATACCATTCGCCGCTGGCCCTCTGTTCGTGCTGGTGAGAACAAGTGGATATTCCCCTTCCAGGAGAATGCTGATGCGATGTTCAACACCGCCATGCTCTTCGAGTTGGCTGTTATCAAGTCGCAGGCAGAGCCCCTGCTTGACCAGGTGCCAGAGAACGTGCCTGAGTACAGCGAGGCCTACCGCTTGAAGAAATTCCTGAGCTACATCAAGCCCATTCCTGCCGATCAGATTCCTCCAACCTCACTCCTTCGTGAGTTCCTTGGTGGCAGCTCGTTCAAGTACTAAGCAGAGTAGGGTATTATCTATTCATAAAAGGCGCTCATCTTTTTACAGAGGGGCGCTTTTTTATATATTTTCCATGAAAATGTTTGTTTTTCGCTCAACAATAATAACAAAAAAAGGTCTTTTTGTTTTGTATTGTTCTCACTTATTCGTACCTTTGCAGCACAAAACTAATAAAACAAAGATAAACATGAAACAAACTATCCTTGTCACGGGCGGTACGGGCTTTATTGGCAGCCACACCACCGTGGAACTGCAGGAGGCCGGCTACGAGGTGGTCATCATCGACAACCTGTCGAACTCCAACGCTAACGTCGTTGATGGTATTGAGAAAATCACTGGTATCAGACCTGCCTTTGAGAAGGTGGACTGCTGCGATATGGAGGCACTTGAGAGTGTCTTCAAGAAGTATCCGAAGATTGAGGGTATCATCCACTTCGCTGCTTCGAAGGCTGTGGGTGAGTCGGTGGAGAAACCGCTGCTCTACTATCGTAACAACCTGATGTCGCTTGTCAACCTGCTGGAACTCATGCCGAAGTACGACGTGAAGGGTATCATCTTCTCCAGCTCGTGCACGGTCTACGGTCAGCCCTCGCAGGAACATCTGCCTGTAACGGAGGATGCTCCGGTGCAGAAGGCTATGTCGCCCTACGGCAACACGAAACAGGTGAACGAGGAAATCATCCAGGACTATATCCACAGTGGCGCACCCATCAAGTCGGTCATCCTGCGCTACTTCAACCCCATTGGTGCTCACCCCTCGGCACTCATCGGCGAGCTGCCTAACGGTGTGCCCATGAACCTGATTCCGTTTGTGACGCAGACGGCTATGGGTATTCGTGGCCAGCTGAAGATCTTCGGCAACGACTACAACACGCCTGACCATACTTGTATCCGTGACTATATCTACGTGGTGGACCTGGCTAAGGCCCACGTAAAGGCTATGGAGCGCGTGCTCGACAAGCCTGAGACGGATGCCGTTGAGGTGTTCAACATCGGTACGGGTAGGGGACTGTCGACGCTTGAGGTCGTCGAGGGCTTCGAGAAGGCTACCGGCGTGAAGGTGAACTGGACTTACGCACCGCGTCGCGAGGGCGACATAGAGCAGGTGTGGGGCGACGTCACCAAGGCCAACAAGGTGCTGGGCTGGAAGGCGGAGACGCCTACCGACGAGGTGCTGCGCTCGGCTTGGCGCTGGCAACAGAAGCTTCGCGAGAACGGTATTCAGTAATATTATAAGGCGGCCACTTGTGACCGCCTATTTTTTTTGTGTTTCTTTGCCGTTGTTTCCTGAAAAATTAGTACCTTTGCAGCCGATTTCGAAATTAAACACATTGTATAATGAATATTTCTTATAAATGGCTGAAGGAGTACGTTGACTTCGACCTCACGCCGCAGCAGGTCTGCGACGCTTTGACATCTACGGGTCTGGAGGTTGACGCACTTGAAGAAGTACAGAGTATTAAAGGCGGTCTGAAGGGCCTTTACGTGGGAAAAGTGCTGACGTGTGAGCAGCATCCTGACAGCGACCACCTGCACGTGACGACGGTTGACCTGGGCAAGGGCGAACCTTCGCAGATTGTCTGTGGCGCTCCTAACGTGGCTGCCGGACAGAAGGTCATCGTGGCCGATCTGGGCTGTGTGCTCTACGACGGCGACAAGGAGTTTGTCATCAAGAAGTCGAAACTGCGCGGTGTTGAGTCGTTCGGCATGATCTGTGCCGAGGACGAGATTGGCGTAGGCACCTCGCACGATGGTATTATCGTGCTGCCTGAGGATGCTGTGGTAGGTACACCTGCTGCTGAATACTACAACCTGGAGAGCGACTGGCTCATTGAGGTTGACATCACCGCCAACCGTGCTGACGCCCTGAGCCACTGGGGTGTGGCCCGCGATCTCTACGCATGGCTGCGCCGCAACGGCTACCAGACTTCGCTCCACCGTCCTGCCGTCGACGATTTCGCCGTCGATGACAATACTCTTCCTGTCGATGTGGTCATCGAGAATCAGGAAGCCTGTCGCCGCTATGCCTGTGTCAGCATTACGGGCTGCGACGTGAAGGAGTCGCCTGAGTGGCTGAAGACGAAACTGACAACCGTGGGCCTGCGCCCAATCAACAATATCGTGGATATCACCAACTACATCATGTTTGCCTACGGACAGCCTCTGCACTGCTTCGATGCCGACATGGTGAAGGGTCACAAGATTGTGGTGAAGACGATGCCCGAGGGCACGCCTTTCGTGACGCTCGACGGCGAGGAGCATAAGCTCAGCGACCGCGACCTCGCCATCTGCAACGCCGAGGAGCCCATGTGTATCGCTGGCGTATTCGGCGGTAAGGGTAGCGGCACCTACGAGACGACGCGTAACGTCGTTCTGGAGGCTGCCTATTTCCATCCCACATGGATTCGTAAGTCTGCCCGTCGTCACGGTCTGAGCACCGACGCTTCGTTCCGTTTCGAGCGTGGCATCGACCCCAATGGCGTTATCTACGCCCTGAAGCAGGCTGCCATGCTGTGCAAGGAACTGGCTGGCGGTAAGGTGTCGATGGAGATTCGCGACGAGTATCCCGTGAAGATGGAGAATCCTCAAGTGTCGCTGCAATACGACTATGTCAACTCACTCATTGGCAAGGAGATACCTATTGAGACGATTAAGGATATCTGCGAGTCGCTGGAGATGAAAGTGGTCAGTGAGGGTGCTGACGGCATGCTGCTCGAGATTCCTGCCTACCGTGTGGATGTGACGCGTCCTTGCGACGTCGTTGAGGACATCCTGCGCATCTATGGATATAATAATGTGGAGATTCCCACGCAGCTGAAGGGCTCGCTCGTCATTAAGGGCGACGAGGACCGCAAGCATAAGTTGGCTAATCTGGTCAGCGAGCAGTTGGTGGGCGAGGGCTTCAACGAGATTCTGAACAACTCGCTGACGAAAGCCGCCTACTATGATGAGACACAGGACACGCTGGTACGCATCATGAACCCCCTCAGCAGCGACCTGAACGTAATGCGTCAGACGTTGCTCTTCGGTGGTCTGGAGAGTGTTGCTCACAATGCTAACCGCCGCAACCAGAACCTGCGCTTCTTCGAGTTCGGTAACGTGTACACCTTCTCGCCCGAGAAGAACGACCCGGAGAATCCCATGCAGGCTTATCTGGAGCAGTATCATCTTGGCATGTGGCTTACGGGTAAGCGCGTTGAGGGCTCATGGGCTCATCAGAATGAGGATTCTTCGTTCTATGAGCTGTCGGCCTATGTCGAGAATGTGCTGCGCCGTATCGGTCTGAAGCCCGGCATGACTGTTCGCAAGAAGTCAGAGAACCCCATCTTTGCTGCTGGTCTTACCATTGAGAACCGTGGTGGCAAGAAACTTGTAGAGATGGGTGTGCTGACAAAGAAGCTGCAGAAGCAGTTCGGCATCGACAACACCGTCTATTACGCTGAGATGAACTGGACACAGCTGATGAAGGCAACGAAGAAGAACGAGGTGCTCTTCACTGAAGTGCCCAAGTTCCCTGCCGTCAGTCGTGACCTCGCCCTGCTGGTTGACAACGCTGTTGAGTTCGCACAGATTGAGCAGGTGGCTCGTCAGACGGAGAAGAAGCTGCTGAAGAAGGTTGAGCTGTTCGACGTCTATGAGGGCGACAAACTGCCCGCTGGCAAGAAGTCATACGCCGTGAACTTCATCCTGCAGGATGAGGAGAAGACGATGGGCGACAAGCAGATTGATGCTATTATGCAGAAGCTGATTGCCAACATCAAGAAGCAGCTGAACGCAGAACTGCGTTAATGTGAAAATGTAAAAATGCAAAAATTGCGTAAGCAAAAATAATTGTTACATTACTTAATTATTGAATTTTTAAATTCTTAATATATGGGAAGAGCATTTGAGTATCGTAAAGCTACAAAGCTGAAGAGATGGGGCCACATGGCCAAGACTTTTACAAAGATTGGTAAGCAGATTGCCATTGCCGTGAAGGCTGGCGGTCCCGAGCCCGAGAACAACCCCGCACTGCGTGCCTGCATTGCCAACGCTAAGCGCGAGAACATGCCGAAGGATAACATCGAGCGTGCCATCAAGAACGCAATGGGTAAGGACCAGAGCGACTACAAGGAGGTAACCTACGAGGGATATGGCCCTCACGGCGTTGCCGTCTTCGTTGAGACGCTGACCGACAACACCACACGCACCGTTGGTGACGTACGTTCAGTGTTCAACAAGTTCAACGGTAACCTGGGCACTCAGGGGTCACTGTCGTTCCTGTTCGACCACAAGAGCGTGTTCACCTTCAAGAAGACGGAAGGTCTGGACATGGACGAGATGATTCTCGACCTGATTGACTATGGTGTTGACGACGAGTTCGATGAGGATGAGGAAGAGGGCAGCATCACCATCTATGGCGATCCTTCTTCGTTCAGCGCTATCCAGAAGCACTTGGAGGAGAATGGTTTCGAGGTGACCGGTGCTGAGTTCACCCGCATCCCCAATGACTTGAAGGACGTGACGCCCGAGGAGCGCGAGACCATCGACAAGATGGTTGAGAAGCTTGAGGACTTCGATGATGTGCAGACTGTCTACACGAACATGAAGCCCGAGGCCACTGAGGAGTAAGACTTCCGGATACGAGAAATAAAGAAGCCCCAGAGAATGGGGCTTTTTTATTTATTGGTAGTCTTTGGCTGTCAGCGTCTCTTCGGCAAGAACCAGTTCGGGACGACTCTGTGAGTGGTAGGTGTAGGAGAAGTTGAAGCCTTCATCCTTGTATGCCCGCATCATCGTGGTGTTGCGCAGCTGGTCTTTCAGCGCCTTGTGTATTTCCTCCTTAGTGAGCAGTCCGACGCTGTCGGCAATTCCCGTCAGCGTATAATAATAATGTACGGTCAGAGTAGCGTCCTCGAAGATCATACTGTCAAGAATGGTATGGTTGTCAATCTTTGCAGGACAGTTCTTCAGTGTGTACATCTGACATTCGCGTGCACATTTCTCTTTGAGTGACTCATGACAGCTGCCCATAGTCAGAGCGGCGAGCAGCAGGCCGATAATAGACATCTTTTTCATATTCTGTGGTCTTTTTTTTCGTTGATGACGCAAAAGTACGAAAAAAAGTTGTATCTTTGCACACATAGAAACGATTTTTTGTATGGAAGACAAGTCTTTGAACCTCTATTTGGACGAAATAGGCCGTGAACAGCTGCTGACAGCAGATGAGGAACGTGCTCTCTCGGAGCGTATCAAGGCCGGCGACAGCCGTGCGTTGCAACGCCTTGTAGAGGCCAATCTTCGCTTCGTCGTGAAGATTGCCACGCAGTATCGCGGACAAGGACTATCGCTCGACGACCTCATCAGCGAAGGCAACATCGGACTGATGAAGGCGGCTGCAAAGTTTGACGCCTCGCATGGTACGCCTTTTGTCAACTATGCTGTGGTGCAGATTCGACAGGAGATAGAACGTGCCATCGGTAAGGAGACGGGGAAGCAGGGAGGACGCGAGGCTGACATTCAGGGAAGCAAGACGACGCGACGCCCGATGTCTGTTGATGCACCGATGAACGGACGCACGAACATGAGCCTGCTGTCGGTACTTGTCAATCCCAATTCACCATCGGCTGACGGACGTGTCTATTCAGAGGCTATGGAGAATGCCATTGAGTTTGCGCTGCTGTCGCTGACAGAGCGTGAACGTCAGGTCGTAGGCGCCTTCTTCGGCCTTGACCGTGAGCATGAGACATTGGCAGAGATAGCTGAGGATATGCAGCTGAAGCGTGAGCGAGTGCGCCAGATTCGCAACCGTGCCATCCGCAGACTGCGCAAGTCATACAAAAATCGTCTGGCGGAGTTGCGCCAGACGACTTCCTATTGATGTTTACAGAAAAAACGGTTTAGCTGTTGATGAATGCTTGCATAAATTCCTGTAAGCGCAGCAGACCATAGCTACCGTTGACGCACGACTCCTCATCGTATAGCTCTACAGCGTCGGGCTCTATGCCACGATGCCAGATGATGAAGGGTACAGGCTCGTTAACATGTATGCGCAGCTCCACTGGTGTGGGGTGGTCGGGCAGTACGGCTACACAGACGGGCTCATCCATCTGCTCGATGGCCTGCATAATCGGCTTGATGAGACGCTGGTCCAGATAGTCGATGGCCTTGAGCTTCAAGTCCAGATCACCGTCGTGTCCGGCCTCGTCGGTAGCCTCAACGTGTACGAAGACGAAGTCGTCTGTCTTCAGTGCATCGATGGCAGCCTGTGCCTTACCCTCGTAGTTGGTATTGGCAAGACCTGTGGCTCCGGGTACCTTGATGATACGCAGGCCGGCATAGCGACCAATGCCCTGTATGAGGTCGACAGCCGAGATGACGGCACCGCTCTTGATATCGGGGAACTGCTGCATCAGCGTCTGCATGGAGGGACGATAGCCACCGCTCCAAGGCCAGATGCTGTTGGCCTGACGCTCGCCCTTGGCTGCTTTCGCCAGATTGAAGGGATGCTTGGCCAGCAGTTCCTGCGACTTGAGGATGAGTTCGTTTATCAGGTCTGCCGTCTCCTGAGCCTCTGGTGTCTCGGCCTTAACAAGTAAAGGTCGCCACTCCTCATTAGGATGATCGTGGGGTGGGGCACAGACGATGTGCTTGTTGCCACCCTTGATGACCAACAGGTGACGATACTGAATACCCGTGATGAACTTCACGCGTTCGCAGCCTTGAGCCTCGTTGATAGGCTTGGCGAGCTTCTCGTTCAGATAGTCAATCAGTATGCGGGCATCGTCAGTCTCCAGGTTACCACCATTGTGCGTGATAATCTTACCGTCGGCCAGCGTAATGATGTTACAGCGAATGGCAAAGTCGTCGTCGGCCATATCGTAGCCGATGCTGGCAGCCTCCAATGGTCCACGTCCTTCATAGACCTTATTCAGGTCGTAGCCGAGAATAGCGGTATTCGCCACCTCAGAGCCAGGAGGAAATCCTTCGGGTACAGTAATCAGGCGTCCACAGCGGCCTTCGCGTGCCAGACGGTTCATATATTCGGGACGGGCATATTGCAGTGGCGTCTTATTTCCAAGACGCTCTATCTTATGGTCGGCCATACCATCCCCGAGAATAATAATATGTTTCATAATCGACATCTAAAAGCCCCCTCCCTTTGGAGGGGGATAGGGGGTGGCTTTTAAATATTAGCGATGGACATGATGTTTGCGAAGACACCGGCGGCTGTTACAGCGGCACCGGCACCGTAGCCCTGAATGAGCATCGGGTATTCCTTATAACGCTCAGTGGTGAGGAGCACAATGTTGTTTGAGCCCTCAAGCGGATAGAAGGGATGGCCCTGTGGCACTTCTTTCAAAGCAACACTGGTCTTGAACGACGAAGGATCATTCTCGTCGGCCTCCATCGTGGCCACAAAGCGCCAGCGCTTACCCTCGGCGTCAAGCACCTTGCGACGGGCCTCGAAGTCGGCATCCAGCTCAGGCAGTCTCTTCCAGAAGTCATCGATAGAACCCTCGAAGTAGCTGTCGGGCACGAAGAGATGCTTCTCTACATCGTCCTGCTCTACCTTGTAGCCAGCCTCACGTGTCAGGATGACCAGCTTGCGGATAACGTCAGTGCCGCTAAGGTCAATACGTGGGTCGGGCTCAGAGTAGCGCTGCTCCTTGGCACGACGAACAGTCTCCGAGAAGGGCACGTCGGCAGCAATCTCGTTGAAGATGAAGTTCAGCGTTCCTGAGAGGATAGCCTCAATCTTCAGAATCTTATCACCAGAGTTGCACAGGTCGTTAATGGTACCGATGATAGGCAGACCGGCACCTACGTTGGTCTCATAGCGGAACCACACACCACGGTCGCGTGCCGTCTGCTTCAGCTTCAGATAGCTGTCGTAGTCGCTGGAGGCGGCAATCTTGTTGGCTGCCACCACCGAGATGTTATGCTCAAGGAAGGTCTGATAGAGCGTGGCAATCTGTCGGCTGGCCGTACAGTCAACGAAGACAGAGTTGAAGATGTTCATCTTCACAATCTCGTCGCGCATGTGGTCTGTATTGGCAGGATAGCCTGCACGCAGAATCTTCTCGTAGTTATCGAGGTCGATGCCATCGCGGTCGAGCACGAAGTTGTCGACGTCGGAGATACCGACGACATTGAGCTTCAGTCGACGAGCCTGCATCAGGTACTGCTGCTGCGTACGGATCTGCTCAAGCAGCATGCCGCCAACGGTACCGATACCACAGATGAAGAGGTTCAGCACCTTATACTCTGACAGGAAGAACGAGTCGTGGAGTACGTTGAGCGACTTGCGCAGGAACTTGCCGTCGACAACGAACGAGATGTTCGTCTCCGAAGCACCCTGTGCACAGGCAATCACGCTGATACCAGAGCGTCCGAGTGTGCCGAACAGCTTGCCGGCAATACCCGGCGTCTGCTTCATGTTCTCACCCACGATGGCGATCGTAGCCAGTCCGCTCTCTACCTGCATGGGGAACATGGCACCCGTCTCAATCTCCTTGGCGAACTCAGCGTTCAGCACCTCAGCGGCTGCTGCGGCGTCTTCATCGCGCACGCCGATAGACGTAGAGTTCTCTGACGATGCCTGTGACACCATGAAGACGGAGATGCCCTTATTGGCCAGCGTGGTGAAGATACGGCGGTTGACACCGATGACGCCGACCATCGAGAGACCGGTCACCGTAATCAGTGTGGTGCCCTTGATAGAAGAGATACCCTTAATGGGCTTCTGGTCGTTCTCAATGTGGTCCTTAATCAGAGTGCCCGGGTGTTCGGGGTTGAATGTATTCTTGACCTTGATAGGTATATTCTTGATGCATACAGGATAGATGGTCGGGGGATAGATGACCTTTGCACCGAAGTTGCAAAGCTCCATAGCCTCGACATAGCTGAGCTCGTTGATGGTGTAGGCAGACTTGATGACTTTCGGATCGGCAGTCATGAAGCCGTCGACATCGGTCCAAATCTCTAGAACCTCGGCGTCCAGCGCTGCGGCAATGATGGCAGCTGTGTAGTCGGAGCCACCGCGTCCCAGGTTTGTTGTCTCATGACTGTCGCAGTCGCGGGCAATGAATCCCGGTACCACGTAGACCGTCTTGTCGTTCATGCCCTTGAAGGCTTCTGTCACCAGTTCCTTCGTCATCTCGGTGTTCAGCACATGCTTGCCCATCTTCTTCTCCGTGCGGATGAAGTCGCGGCTGTTCATGCGCACACCGTTCTTCACCATAGCCGCAACGATGTGCGACGACAGGCGTTCGCCATAGCTGACGATGGTGGCCTCGGTCTTCTTCGACAGGTCGTGAATCAGGTACACACCATAGTAGATACTCTTCAACTGGTCGAAGAGCTGGTCTACATTGTTGAATAAGTCTATGCGCTTTTTGTCATCCGTAATGATGGCCTCAATCATCTGGTGGTGGCGATTCACCATCGCGTCGAATTCCTCGCGATAGCGGTCGTCGCCCTGCTGGGCCATCCGCGATGTGGCGATCAGTTTGTCGGTGATGCCGTCAAGTGCACTTACTACTACTACGACAGGTTGCGTCCGAGCCTCTGTCTCCACAAT
>Ga0265299_10000409_pt1 | contig 54749 bp, 40 predicted proteins | sample AusTroGonzalo_MG_4_FD_193485 | JGI IMG/M metagenome (GOLD analysis project Ga0265299, IMG submission 193485) | Bovine rumen microbial communities from tropical cattle in Woodstock, Queensland, Australia - Gonzalo_02 | ecosystem: Host-associated > Mammals > Digestive system > Stomach > Rumen ...
CAGACATTTTGCGGTAGACCTTAAGGCCGGTGCTGCAATACTGGATCATGATGATGAACTCTATTGGGATGTTCCGGTATCAGTAGGCCTTCTCTGGAAATTCTGATGAAAATGTGAAATTGGGGACAGTCCCCTTTTCCACATGTGTAATTTAGCGACTATCGCTTATTTTATCACGTGGGAAAGGGGACTGTCCCCAATTTCACATTTCAGAACCTTGCCTCTTCTGCAGGGGGCAGAGGACGGCAGTTGTACTGTGATGACATTGCCTCTCCGTATGCACCGGCAGAGAGCAGTGCTATAAGGTCACCGCGGTGAACCTCACTCAGCATCTCATCCTTTCCGAATACGTCCGATGACTCACAGATAGGACCTACCACGTCATATTTCTGCTGCGGGCCGTTTGAGCTCAGGTTCACTATCTTGTGATGTGCTCCGTACAGGGCGGGGCGGATAAGCTCTGTAAAGCCGGCATCTACAATGGCGAATTTCTTAATGGTTCCCTGCTTTACGTAAAGCACCTTGGTAACCAGACGTCCGCACTGTGCCACGACGGCGCGGCCCAACTCAAAATGGAGCTGCTGTCCGGCGCGGAGTTTGAGCTCACTGCGGAATATGTTGAAATACTGCTTAAAGTCAGGAACAGGGTTTTGCTCAGGGTTGACATAGTCAATTCCCAGACCACCGCCTACGTTTATGCTGTTCAGCTTTATGCCTTCAGCCTCCAGTTTGTCCTGAAGGTCATTAACCTTCTTGCAAAGCAGGTGGTAGGGCTCCATGTCCAGAATCTGTGAACCTATGTGGAAGTGCAGGCCCTCAAACTTGAAGCAGGGGTTGGCCAATGCCTTGCGGATGATGGGCAGGAGCATGGGAATCTCTATTCCGAACTTGTTCTCAGCCTTACCGGTGGTGATGTTGGCGTGTGTGTGGGCGTCAACATCGGGGTTCACGCGGAATGCTATATGAGCGCTCTTGCCCAGTGCGGCGCAACGCTCGGCTATCACGTCAAGCTCGGCCTCGGACTCCACGTTGAAGCAGGCAACACCTGCGTTCAGAGCCAGGTCTATTTCCCAATCGGCTTTTCCTACGCCGGCAAATACTATTGAAGATGCTTTGAAACCGTTGTCCAAAGCAACCTGAATCTCACCTCCGCTTACGCTGTCAATGCCCAAACCATACTGGTTGATGAGCTTAAGTATCAGCGGATTGGCGTTTGCCTTGATGGCGTAATGCACATGCCAGTCCGTATTGCCGGCGGTACACTCTCTTATTGACTTGAGGGTACTCTCCAGTATCCCCAGGTCATACTGGTAACAGGGAGTGTGCATTATTTCTTGCCGTTAAAGAGAACGTCACTCAGGCGCTGCAGGGCAGCTTTCTTGTCACTCTCCTTGATGAGGAATGAGATGTTGTAGTTGCTGCCTCCGTATGAGATCATGCGAACGGGGATGTCGGCCAGTGCGTCAAGGGCACGTGACTCAAATCCCAGGTTCTCCCAGTTCATGTCACCTACAACGCATACTATGCACATACCGTCATCAACGGTTACAGTACCGTATTTCTTGAGCTCGCCTACAATCTCATCCAGATGCTTGATATTGTCAATTGACATTGATACGCCTACTTCTGATGTGCATATCATGTCGATTGATGTGCGGTAGCTCTCAAACACCTCAAACACCTTCTTGAGGAAGCCGTGGGCCAGAAGCATGCGGCTTGACTTGATCTTGATGGCGGTGATGTTGTCCTTGGCGGCTACGGCTGCTATACGGCCGGGCTCATTGCGGTTGTCAATGAGTGTGCCGGGAGCGCTGGGCTCCATGGTGTTGAGCAGACGTACCGGTATGTTGGCTGCCTTGGCAGGCTGGATGCATGTGGGGTGGAGGATCTTGGCTCCGAAATATGCCAGCTCTGCGGCCTCCTCAAAATGGAGGTGGCGTACGGGCTGTGTCTTGTCCACTACACGGGGATCATTGTTGTGCATGCCGTCAATATCGGTCCAGATCTGAATCTCATCGGCCTTGATGGCTGCACCCAGGATAGATGCGGTGTAGTCGCTGCCACCGCGCTGCAGGTTGTCTATGTCACCCTGTGCGTTGCGGCAGATAAAGCCCTGTGTGATGTAGATCTGCATGCCGGGAACGGCCTGGAGCTGCTTGGCTGCGTTCTCTGTGATGAACTGCATGTCAGGTTCTGCGTCGGCATCGGTCTTCATGAAATCGAGGGCGGGCAGGAGAGCAGCCTTGATACCCTGCTCCTTGAGGTAGAGGGTTACCATGTAGGTTGATATGAGCTCACCCTGTGCAAGAATGATCTTTTCATCCTTCTCAGAGAAGTTTTCCTTGTAGAATGACTGAAGGAATGAGAACTTGTCCTCCAGGAACTTGTTCAGGTCATCCTGATTCTCTTTCTTGGAGAGCAACTCGGGTACGTGTGCAAAATACTTCTTGCGCAGACGGTTGATCACGTCATCGGCTCCGGCCTTGTTGCCGCCGTACAGGTATTGTGCAATCTCTACCAGTGCGTTGGTGGTGCCAGACATGGCTGACAGCACAACCAACTTCTGCTGTCCGTCCTCTGTGACGAGACGGCTCACTTCTTTCATTCTCTCGGGGCTACCTACTGATGTGCCGCCGAATTTCAAAACTTTCATGTTATAGTTGTGTTGTGGTTATTTCTCTTCTTCTTCAGGTAGTTCCTTGGATTCCGCGTCAACCAGGAGCTTGCGGTCCTGACATTTGAATATGCGGCCCGGGAACTCCTGGGTCCATTGCAGGTTGTGAGTGATCATGAGAATGGTCGTTCCGCTCTGGCCCACCTTGTGCAGGATCTCCATGATCTGGCGTCCGGTCTCCGGATCCAGGTTGCCTGTGGGCTCATCGGCCAGGATAAGCTTGGGGTCATTGAGCAGGGCGCGTGCAATGCAGATACGCTGCTGCTCTCCGCCGGAGAGTTCATGGGGCATCTTATAGCCTTTGGTGTCCATTCCCACCATTCCCAGAACCTGGAATATTTTCTGATGGATAAGCTTCTTGTCTTTCCAACCTGTGGATCTGAGTACAAAACTCAGGTTGTCAAAAACGTTGCGGTCAGTAAGCAACTGGAAATCCTGGAATACTATTCCCATCTGGCGGCGCAGGCGCGGTACCTGACGCTTTTTCATCGTCATCAGGTTCATGCCCAATACAAAGGCGTGGCTGTCCGGCATGGGGCAGAGAACATCCAGCTCACAGTACAGGGTCTTGAACAGGCTGCTCTTGCCGGAGCCGACCTTGCCTATCAGGTATACAAAGTCTCCCTCCTGTACGGTGAACGTGACGTCTCCCAGGACGAACATCTCCTCCTGGCGTACCTCAACGTTTTTGTAATCGATTATATCCATCAGTGGTATGGGACTTATTCCTTGTGGCGCTTAACCAGCTCGGCTGCCAGCTCCTCAATGCGGTGTCCCTTTGAGGTGAGCAGCACGATGAGGTGGTAGATAAGGTCCGATGCCTCATAGATAAGACGGTCATCGGTGCCGTTTGTGGCCTCGATTACGGTCTCTACAGCCTCCTCGCCGACTTTCTGAGCCATGCGGTTTACGCCGCTCTTGAACAGTGATGTGGTGTAAGAGCCCTCGGGCATCTCCTTGTGACGGCGGTCGATGAAATCCTGCAGGTATGACAGGAAGTTCAGATCAACTGAGTTCTGCTCGTTCCAGCAGGTGTCAGCACCGGTGTGGCAAACGGGACCGTCGGGACGTGCCTTGATAAGCAGTGTGTCCTGGTCGCAGTCCAGCAGGATCTCCTTTACGTTCAGGAAATTGCCGCTGGTCTCACCTTTGGTCCAAAGGCAGTTTCTGGTGCGGCTCCAGAATGTCACCTTTCCGGTCTCTACGGTCTTTTCATACGCCTCCTTGTTCATGAAACCAAGCATCAGGACCTTGCGTGTCACATTGTCCTGAACGATGGCGGGTACGAGACCGCCCATTTTCTCAAAATTTATATCCATTTTTTTATTATTACAATCTTATAGGAATATTCAGCCCGCAAAGGTACTGCTTTAATTCGGGAATTGGTATCTCTCCAAAGTGAAAAACGCTTGCGGCCAGTGCTGCATCAGCGTGACCCTCTATGAAAGTGTCGCGGAAATGCTCTTTTGCACCTGCTCCTCCCGATGCAATCACCGGAATGGAGAGCTCATCGGAGAGCTTGCGCAGTGCGTCGTTTGCAAATCCCTGCTTGACTCCGTCATGGTCCATGCTGGTAAAAAGGATCTCACCTGCACCGCGCTCCTGAGCCTCATGCGCCCATTCAAACAGCATGCGGTCAGTCGGTACGCGGCCACCGTTAAGGAAACAGCGCCAGCCCTCGGGCATCTGCTTGGCGTCTATTGCTGCTACGCATACCTGTGATCCAAAGTTCAGCGCAATCTGATTGATCAGGTCGGGGTTCTTTATGGCGGCCGAGTTTACGGAAACCTTGTCAGCTCCGGCACTGAGCAGACGCTCCACGTCCTTAAGTTCGTGAATGCCTCCGCCTACGGTGAAGGGAATGGATATGTTCGCGGCAATGCGCTCAACTAATTCTGTAAATGTTTTTCTGCCCTCAAACGATGCTGTGATGTCCAGGAATACCAGCTCGTCGGCACCCTGCTCGCTGTAGAGACGTCCCAGTTCTACGGGGTCTCCGGCGTCGCGCAGGTTTACAAAGTTGGTGCCTTTCACTGTACGTCCGTCGCGTATATCAAGGCAGGGAATTATTCTTTTTGCTAACATACTCTTACTCCTGGCTAAGTTTTGAGAGCTGATCAAGGGTTATGCGGCCCTCGTAGTAGGCTTTTCCTACAATTGCGGCGGGCAGACCGGCCTCTTTCAGGTCCATGAGGTCCTGAACTGAACTTACGCCTCCGCTGGCAATCAGCTTTATTCCGGGGAACTCCTTGAGCAGTGAACGGTACAGTTCCACTGCAGGTCCCTGCAGCATTCCGTCACGGTTTATGTCTGTGCACAGAACCTGTGTGATGCCTTTCTTCATGTAGTCGCGGATAAAGTCCGACAGGGTAAGCACGCTGTCCTCTTTCCATCCGTTTACTGATATCTTGCCGTCGCGGGCATCGGCCCCCAGTATTATGTGCTCCTGTCCAAAGTCCTCAATCCATCTCATCATCAGGTCAGGGTCTGTCACTGCGGTGCTGCCTACGGTTACCATTGCGGCTCCGCAACCCAATGCGGTGTCCAGGTCCGATGTGGACTTGATGCCGCCGCCAAAATCAACCGTCAAGTCCGTGTGGGCAGTGATGGCTTCCAGGACGGGGTAGTTCACTATGTGCTTGCTGCGTGCTCCGTCCAGGTCAACCAGATGGAGGCGTCTGATGCCGGCATCCTGAAAGCGCAGCGCCACGTCAAGCGGGCTGTCGCTGTAGGTCTTCTGTGCGTTGTAATCACCCTTGGACAGGCGTACGCACTTGCCGTCAATTATATCTATAGCAGGTACTATCTCCATATCTTAGATGTCAAGAAAATTCTTAAGAATACACTCTCCTGTGGGACCACTCTTCTCGGGGTGGAACTGGGTGGCGTAGAAGTTGTCCTTATGGAGTGATGCGGTAAACGGGAGAATGTACTCAGTTCTTGCTGCCGTCCACTCGCATACCGGAACATAGAAACTGTGAACAAAATATACGAACTCAGGTTTGGTGAACCCTTTAAATATTCCGTCACCTGTGGTCTCTATGGTGTTCCAACCCATATGAGGAACCTTGTCCTCATGACGCTGAGGCTGGAATTTGAGTACCGGAACATCAAAGATTCCCAGGCAGTCGGTGTCACCCTCTTCGCTGTGGCTGCACATGAGCTGCTGCCCCAGGCATATTCCCAGAACCGGCTGTTTGAGGTTCTTGATTATGCGGTCCAGACCATGCGCACGGAGATACTCCATAGTGGTGCTGGCTTCACCCACACCGGGAAATATAACCTTGTCGGCACGCCTCAACTCCTCCTCATTGTCTGTCAGCACGGGTGTGACGCCAAGTCTGGTAAGCGCACCAATGACTGATCGTATGTTTCCGGCATTGTATTTGACTATTGCAATCTCCATTTTCAGAAGCTATCTGTTTTCAAGCCGCGAAGTTACTAAAAAAATGGCACATTAGGGACAGGCTCCTTTGCGTCATTTTCAGGGCAGATAATTATGTATTTATGTTATAATTTGTTTTCTTTGCAGTAACCAATAGTTGAACTAATCCTTTTTTAGTTATGAAAATCCTTGTTTCACTCGCATTGGCATTATTCCCTTCTTTTCTTTTTGCGCAAAGCACAGTATCCGGAATCGTTCTGGACAGTCTCACTCATGAACCTCTGCCATCGGCAACAGTTTATGTGAACGGTACCACAAAAGGAACTGTGACAAACAGTGACGGCCGTTTTATCCTGGAAAATGTATCTTTCCCTGCAACTATCGTGTTCAGCTTTGTAGGCTACAGGCCGCAGGCTCTTGACCTGGACCATAATCCGGGAGCGCTTGCAATTGAACTTGCGGCCAACAGCGAGTTGCCGGAGGTTATGGTGTCCGGCAAGGAAAAGAAAATCAATAAGGAGGACCTGGAATATTTCAGGAAAATGTTCCTGGGTGATGACAAGTGGGGCAAGCATGCCACCATAAAGAATGAGAATGTCCTTATGACAGACAACTCTTTCAAAAAGTCATTTGTCATCAGGAAGATAAGCAGAACGACATTTTCGACTCCCGACCTATATACTCCCAGAATGGAACTGACGGAGTCGTCTTTGGATACGGTGGAGGTCGTTACAAGAGTGTTCAGTGCATGGGCTTATGAACCTTTGATAATAGATTTGCCTCTATTGGGATATGAGCTGTATGTGGATCTGGTGAAATTCACCGTAGAGAAGGTTAATGATATCGCCCAGTGCGATATGTTGGGCTACTTTTACTACAAGCCGTATGAAAATCTTAAAAAACGGCGCGCGGAGAGTGTTGATAATAACCGTATGAGGGCATATTACGGATCTAGCCAGCATTTCCTCCGGTCTTTTGCCGGGGACCGTTTGCTCGAGAACGGATACATACTTACAATGCCTACAACAATCGTTAAGGGCAGGAAAAAGATATCGTCACATATGCCCGTTATATCCGGTGACTATTTGAATGCTTTAGGGGATAATCTGATTGATATTCATGATCTTAAGGATAAGACTTTGAGAATAAGATATTATCATCGCAGTGACGGATCTCCCTTGAACTTCAGGGAAAGGGGAAAGGGTATTCACCGGTACTCGGAATCCGGAATGACGGTTCTGGTAGATGAATGCACGTTCAGTAAAGATGGTGTCATAGATCACAATAACATACGTTTTACCGGTGATATTTCAAAGAAAAGGGTTGCAGCCGGATTGCCGGATGACTACATGCCCATAACTGATACAGTCACAACAAATCCGGGTGATGTTCCGGACTATGCCGGCCAGCTTAAAAGGTTTGTCGATAACATAGAACAGTTCAATAATCTGTTTCCTCAGGAGAAAGTCTATCTGGAATTTGACAATACTGCATATTTTCAAGGTGAGAATATCTGGTTCAAGGCTTTTGTGACCAACGCTACCACTTTGGAGCGCGCACCCAGCGGAGTCCTGTATGTGGATTTCCTGGCACCTACCGGTCAACTTATCCTGCAGCAGAAGCTTAAGATAGTGGCGGGACAGGCTGACGGTGCAATCGCGCTGATTGATGCCGGTACCCAACAGAGTAGAGAGAAAAAAGGCGTTACGGTATATCCCAGCGGATTCTATGAGATAAGGGCATATACGCAGAATATGCTTGATTTTAGTCCTGAAGCCGTATTTTCACGGGTCATACCGGTCTATACCCAACCCAGGTTTGTAGGAGATTACAACAGGTCACATGTGAAATACGATCAGGATAATCCTCTCATAGAAGAGTTGCGTGGTCATTCTAAAGAACAAAAGGATCAAAACGAGGATGTCAATGTTATCTTCTATCCCGAGGGAGGCAGTCTGGTCAAGGGACTGCCGTGCAGAGTGGCGTTCAAGGCTACGGGCAGTGATGCATTCGGTCTGGAAGGAAAACTGGTGATTTCTGGCGGTTGGGATACCGTGAGAACCATTCATGACGGTATGGGGTCAATAATCATCACCCCCGTGAATTATATGGCTGCGAATTATTATCCGTCTGGAAGTGATGACAAACATTTGTTCAATCTTCCATATCCGGAAAAGAGCGGATACTCCATGATATCGGATATGCTCTCAGACTCTCATCTGGAGGTGAATGTCTGGCGCACCCCTGACCGAATAGGTGAACAGACGGCATTGGCTGTTACCTGCCGCGGAAAAGTAATATATTTTGAGGAAATAAGGGATCCGGAAAACAGCCGGTTGAAAGTAGATTGTTCCGATTGGCCGGTGGGCGTGTGCCGCATTACTCTATTCAACAGTGAAGGGAGAATTCTGTCGTCACGCAGCATATTCCACAATAATCCGGAATATAACACTCCGATGATTACAGCCAGGACGGACAGCATGTCTCGTCAGTCTTGTGACAAGGAAGTTGTTGAGTTCAAACTGACCGATGAGTCCGGCCGCCCGTTGCGTGACCGTTTCTGCCTGTCAGTGCGTGATGCTACGGATTATGGTAACGGCCTCAATGAAAATCTTATGACCAATCTGCTCTTGTCATCGGATCTGAGGGGATACATCCACGATCCGGCATGGTATCTGGAAAAAGACGACGAGATACATCGTGAGGCATTGAACCTGCTTACTCTTGTTCAAGGTTGGGAACGTTACGAGTGGCAGACTATGACCGGCCTTGAAGAATTCCAGGAGAAGCACCGTATTGAGGAGGGACTGACAATGAACGGATGGATTCTATCATACTTTAAACGCCAACCTGTATCGGATATATCGATATATGCCGCACTGACGCCCGATGATGACAAGACTATGTTTGAATCATATGATTATCAGACAGATTCTACTGGCTATTTTGGTTTTGATTTGAGTGACTTTTACGGTAGGGGAAACTTTACCATTCATCTGATGTCAAGAAATCAGAAGGGTAACTACAAGCATGAAAAGAGCAAACGTATCAGGTTTGAACGTGCTGACAGACCCAATCCCCGGCCATATCTTAAACAGGAAACTGATTTAAGCCATAACATTCCTCAGATTGAATACTATGAGTTTGATTTTTCCGATGCCGGATTGACTGATGAGCAGCGAAAGAATCTGGGAACTATCATTGGTGAAGTGGACATAGAGGAGAAGGGTGAAAAAATCAGGTTCATAGATTATGACACCTTCACCACATTTGAAGTGGAGGAGGATGCCGAGCTGGAACTTGATCAGGGTGAATATACCACGGACCTGAGAGGATACTTCCTGGAACGGGGCATAAGGTTCACTAAGGAAGAAGATGATGATGAGTCTGTATTCGATGAAATGGGTTTTGACGGTTTCTCTGTTTCCGGTTTTAACTCGACAAATGATTATAGGGAAAATGAAGGCTCGAATAATGGGCAGACTAAGGGAGGAAACAGCAAAAGCAATTCTACCCTAGGTAATATAAAACCATATTTTTATGTGCATAACAATGAAAAGTATCTGGGGCCTGTGGGACTGTCAATTGATATGATTGATGTCAAGAGCATAATATTCTATGACAACCCCATGTATCCTTCGGATTTTGTGGACTTGATTCCATTGGAGGTGGAATTCCATAATAAAAGGATTAATACTCTTTGGTTCTGGTGGGTATGGACCAGTTGGGAAAGGCTTTATCTGATAGACATACAGATAAAAAACGACAGGGAACTGCTGCATGATTGGGAAATCAGCAATCTTGGTCACCGCAAGACCACTGTAAAAGGTTTTACCAAACCGGTGCAGTTCTACTCACCTGAGTACCCGGATGGTCCTATTGAAGGCAATATTGATTCCCGTAGGACTCTCTACTGGAATCCCAACGTGATAACCGATGAAGAGGGCCGTGCACGCGTTGAGTTCTACAACAACAGCTTTACCCGTAAGTTTACAATCAACGCGGCCGGTATAACCGCCGATGGAGTCCCCTATGTGCTTAAGCAGAACTGGTGACACAGGTAAATATGTGTCTCAATAAAACTACTTAATGACCTGATTACTCTGTTACTTTTGCTACTTACAACTTTATTCTTTAGAATAAATTGAGTAAATTTGCGGCAAATTACGGGCAGGGTGTCCGTGGTATTATTGTAAATCACTGTATATCAGATAATTATAATGAAGAAATTTGCTGAGCGCGGACAACTTGACCTGTCGCAGGTCAACAAAGACGTTTTGGAGGATTGGCTTAAGGAGGATCTTTTTGCACGCAGTATCAAAGAGCGTGAAGGTCATCCTTCATTCGTATTCTATGAGGGACCTCCCTCGGCTAACGGAATGCCCGGCATCCACCACGTCATGGCCCGTACCATCAAGGATACTTTCTGCCGATACAAAACCATGTGCGGCTTCCAGGTTAACCGTAAGGCCGGTTGGGATACCCACGGACTGCCGGTTGAGCTTGGAGTAGAGAAAAAGCTCGGTATAACCAAGGAGGATATAGGCAAGAAGATATCGGTTGACGACTACAACATGAACTGCCGTACCGAGGTCATGAAATACAAGGAGCACTGGAGTGACCTTACACAGAAGATAGGTTATTGGGTGGACCTGGACAATCCCTATATCACTTATGATAACCGTTATATCGAGACCCTTTGGTGGCTGCTCAAGCAACTCTACGGCAAAGGCTATCTTTATAAAGGATACACCATCCAGCCTTATTCACCCGCAGCAGGTACAGGACTTTCCAGCCATGAGCTGAACCAGCCCGGCTGCTACCGTGACGTTAAGGATACCACCGTTACCGCTCAGTTTGAGATGACTGATCCCAAACCTGAGATGACAGGTTGGGGCACACCTTGTTTCGTGGCATGGACTACAACTCCCTGGACTCTGCCTTCAAACACCGCACTCTGCGTAGGCAATAAAATTGATTATGTGGCAGTACGCACATACAATCCTTACACCGGCGCACCTGTGACCGCTGTTATGGCAAAGGAGCGCCTGAACGCTTATCTTGATCCCAAGGGCGCGGAGCTTGCACTTGACTCATACAAGCAGGGTGACAAGATTGTTCCTTATCAGATTGTTGCAGAGTACAAGGGTGCAGACCTGGTAGGCATGCATTACAAGCAGCTCTTCCCGTGGGTTAAGCCCGTATTCAAGGCAGAGGATGGTTCAATACAGATTTCCGATGCAGGTTTCCGCGTAATTCCCGGTGATTACGTTACCACCGAGGACGGTACCGGCATAGTACATATAGCACCTACATTCGGTGCCGATGACGCATTCGTAGCCAAGGCTGCAGGAATCCCGTCACTCTTCATGGTTAACCGTAAGATGGAGACCCGTCCTATGGTTGACTTTACAGGTAAGTACTGGCTCATGGATGAGCTGGATCCTGACTTTGTAAAGAACTGCATAGACAAGGATCTCTATACGGAGTACCAGGGCGCATATGTAAAGAACGCATATGATCCCAAGTTCAACGTAGGCGGCAAGTATGACGAGGTTGCCGCACAGAAGGAGGAGGACCTGAACGTATATATCTGCATCCGCATGAAGCAGGCCGGTACCGCCTTCAAGATAGAGAAGCACGTGCACAACTATCCGCACTGCTGGCGTACCGATAAGCCCGTAATCTACTATCCTCTGGACAGCTGGTTCATCAAGGCATCGGCCGCCCGTGAGCGCATGATGGAACTTAACGATACCATCAAGTGGAAACCGGAGTCAACCGGAACAGGCCGATTCGGCAAGTGGCTTGAGAACCTTAACGACTGGAACCTGAGCCGCAGCCGCTACTGGGGTACCCCGCTGCCAATCTGGCGTAACGATGAGGGCGACGAGCTGTGTATCGGCTCAGTAGAGGAACTCTATAATGAGATTGAGAAGTCTGTAAAGGCCGGTGTAATGAAGTCAAATCCGTTCAAGGAAAAAGGTTTCCAGCCCGGTGTATATACGGCAGAGAATTATGATAAGATAGACCTGCACCGTCCGTACGTGGATGATATCATCCTGGTATCTGATTCAGGTCGTGCAATGAAGCGTGAGCTTGACCTTATTGACGTATGGTTTGACAGCGGTGCCATGCCGTTTGCCCAGATGCACTATCCGTTTGAGAACAAGGAACTGATTGACAACGGTACCGTATTCCCGGCCGATTTCATTGCCGAGGGTGTGGACCAGACCCGCGGTTGGTTCTATACGCTGCACGCAATCGCCACTATGGTAAAGAACGGCGTATCATTCAAGACCGTAATATCAAACGGTCTGGTTCTGGACAAGAACGGCAACAAGATGTCCAAGCGTCTTGGCAATGCCGTGGATCCGTTCCAGGAGATAGAGCAGTTCGGTTCCGATGCCCTGCGCTGGTACATGATAACCAACGCTCAGCCTTGGGATAACCTCAAGTTTGACGAAGAGGGCGTCAAGGATGTAACCCGCAAGTTCTTCGGTACGCTGCACAATACATACAAGTTCTTTGCCCAGTATGCCAATGTGGACGGCTTTGACAACTCTGCCGCACAGATTGCAGTAGCTGAGCGTCCCGTAATGGACCGCTGGATTCTGAGTGAGCTCAACTCACTTACCAAGGAGGTTCGTGAGAGCCTTGATGACTTTGAGCCTACACGTGCCGGCCGTCTCATCACCAACTTCGTAAACGACTATCTGTCCAACTGGTACGTTCACCTTACACGTGACCGTTACTGGGGCAGCAGCATGAGCGCTGACAAGCTGGCCGCTTACCAGACTCTTTATAGCTGTCTTGAGACTGTGGCCCGTCTTATGTCTCCCATAGCACCTTTCTATGCAGACCGCCTGTACCGTGACCTCACCGCCGTGGCTCAGCCGGGTGCTCCCGTATCGGTACATCTGGCCGACTATCCGGTATGCGATGAATCTCTTGTAGATAAGGAGCTTGAGACCCGTATGGAGCTTGCACAGAAGCTCACCTCAATGGTACTTGCACTGCGTAAGCGTGATGACGTAAAGATCAACGTGCGCAAGCCGTTGCAGAAGATACTTATCCCCGTAACTGCAGAGCTCCGTTCACATCTGGAGCCTGTAAAGGATCTGGTCCGTGACCAGGTGAACGTCAAGGAGATTGAGTTCGTAGAGGGTGCAACTGACGTCCTGGTCAAGAAGGTCAAGTGTAACTTCAAGATTCTGGGTAAGAAATTCGGTCCGCTCATGAAGGGCGTTGCTGCAGCAGTACAGAACATGAGCCAGCAGGATGTCGCAGCCCTGGAGCAGAACGGCAGCTTCACCTTTGATATAAACGGCACGCCTGCCACTGTCGATACCACCGAGGTTGAGATCTACAGTGAGGACATTCCGGGTTGGGTAGTTGCCAATGAGGGTACGCTCACCGTTGCCCTGGATATCCAGCTGACCGATGAACTCAAGCGCGAGGGTATTGCCCGTGAGCTCAAGAAACGTATCCAGGATTCACGTAAGCAGAACGGTCTGGAGATAACTGACCGCATCAAGGTTCGTTTGAACTCCAATGCAGAGACCGATGCAGCCGTGCGTGAGTATGAGGAGTGGATAAAGAGCCAGGTTCTGGCCGACAGCATCGAACTTGTTCCCGGCATGGAGCAGGGTGAGGACATATCGTTTGACGATTACACATTCAAACTTCAGATAAATAAAAATTAATCAATAACCTTAACCTATAACTTTACCAACATTATGGCAGAGAAGAACCGTTATTCGGACGAAGAACTTGAGGAGTTCCGTCAGATCATCAATGAAAAACTGGAGATTGCACAGAGAGACTACGATGCTCTCAAGGCTTCACTCATGAATGCCGACAACAACAGTACTGATGACACATCGCCTACCTATAAGGTCCTTGAGGAAGGCGCCAACACACTCTCAAAAGAGGAGACAACACGTCTGGCTCAGCGTCAGATGAAGTTCATCCAGTCTCTCCAGGCTGCACTTGTACGCATTGAGAACAAGACATACGGTATCTGCCGTGAGACCGGTAAACTTATCCCCAAGGAGCGTCTGCGTGCCGTACCTCATGCAACCCTTTGCATAGAGGCTAAGCAGAGCAAACATTGATTCCTTATGGATAACAACAATCCTGACAGCCGCAGGTGTGCCCGTCAGGGAAGACTGGCACTGATAATAGTACTGTCCGTACTGGTTGTTGATCAGATTGTCAAGATGCTGGTCAAGACCAATATGCATTTGGGACAGAGCATTGAGATTGCCTCCTGGTTCCAGATCCTGTTTGTCGAGAATAACGGAATGGCATTCGGGATGGAGATAATAGGCAAACTGTTCCTGTCGCTGTTCAGAATTCTTGCCATTGGCTTCTTTGTCTGGTATCTTATCAAGATTCTTGACAAGGGATTCCCCACAGGGTATATAGTGACTGTATCATTCGTGGTTGCAGGTGCTTTGGGCAACCTTATTGACTGCATGTTTTACGGGTTGATATTCACCCAGAGCTCGGTCATTCCTCAGGAAGTGGCTTCATTTACCTCTTTTGGTGACGGTTACGCTCCGTTCCTTTACGGAAAGGTGGTTGACATGTTCTATTTCCCGTTGTGGACATGGCCTGACTGGATGCCGCTGATAGGTGGAGACATATTCTTCAGCCCGGTATTCAATGTGGCCGATTCATGTATTACCTGCGGTGTGATAGCTCTGCTTCTGTTCTACACCAGACTGGTGAACATGGGCCTGCATTACAATGAAAATGCTGATTCCGTAAACAATCCTGACAAGGCTGATGAGAAAGAGTGATATAGTCATACTTGGATTGCTCTGCCTTTTGCTGTCCGGCTGTCGGCTCAAAAGACCGGAGAACGTCCTGTCTCCCAAACGTATGGAGCAGTTTCTCTATGACTATCATCTGGCTCAGGCTGTGATCCAGGATCTGCCCAGAGAAGAGAGATACACTACTCTTGCCTTTATGGAATGGGCGTACAGTAAAAACGGCATCACAAAGGAACAGTTTGACCAGTCACTTGTCTGGTATACCCGTTATCCAAAGGAGCTTGCCAAGATATACAAGCGTCTTTCAAACAGGATTGATGCCGAATACAAGACTGTAAGCAAATCTCTCTCTCAGATAGAGAAGAAATCCTTCTCCATTCCATCGGGAGACAGCGTCAACCTTTGGTATTTGGACAGGACAGCTCTTTTGAATACATCGGAATTCATGAGCAGGATCACGTATAAAGTGGGAAGCGATACCACAATCCATACAGGTGATACAATCAACCTCAGGTTGTCCGGCACGTTCCTTTCCATTGATTCCGGCGTCCCGCAATATGCGTATATTTCCCTATCCGCATATTATCCGGACAGCATATCTACCGTAGATACCATCCTGGGTAGCAGCGGCCCTGTGTCATTGTCTCTGGTGCTTGATTCCCGTAGAGGAATATCAAGCCTGAGCGGCTCAATAAACTATCTTGATTCTACCGATAACCGCGGATCCATGCTGGTCCTGTCAGATGTGGAACTGATGCGTTATCATGAAAAGAGGAAAGCTGCCGTTGCTGATTCAACGGTTTCTGCGTCTGAACTCTGAGCAGACTACGGCAGTAGCTACTGCCACATTCAGTGATTCCGATGTCACGGCTCCCTGCGGCCAGTTGGGTATGAACAGTTTGTGGTTAACAGTCCTTGCTATATCCCGGCTTATTCCGTTTCCCTCATTTCCCATAATGATTACGCCATTGCCTGAAAGCTGTGTATCGTAAATAATGTCGCCTTCCAGAAATGTACCGTACACGGGAACCTTTTGAGATATCTCTTCAAGGCTGCCTTTCAGGTCGATGTAACTGACTGACACTCTTGCTATGGCACCCATAGTGGCCTGAATGGCCTTGGGATTGTATATGTCAACAGTGCCTTTTGAGCAGAATATCTGCTTTATTCCAAACCAGTCGGCAATACGTACTATTGTCCCCAGATTTCCGGGATCCTGAACGTCATCAAGTGCAAGGACAAGGCCGGATTTTGCGGCGGTTTCAATTGAAGTGCCGTTTCCCGGTATGCGGAACACAGCCAATACATCCTGCGGGGCCTGCATAAGGCTGGCGCGTTTCAACTCGTCGGGTGTAACGGTCTCAATCCTGCGGGCCGGTATCTTGTGTCGGTTTTGTATCCAGTTTTCTGTAGCTGCGGCCAGAACACATTCAAATTTACCCAAAAGCTCACCTACAAGTTTATGGCCTTCTGCAATGAACAGACCCTTCTCCATGCGAAACTTCTTCTGTTCCAGACTCTTGATATTTTTGATGTCGTTCTTGCTGAGCATATCTCTTAATTTGTTTTGTAAAGATAGTTATTTTTCAAATCTGAACTTTGATAGCAGATTGACTTTCCGTATCTTTGACAATTAAATTGGAGTGATTGTATATGAACGGAAAGAGGGTACATATTGTTCTCATGCTGGCGGCGTTTATGGCGCTGTCATCCTGTTCAGTATACAAGTACGTTCCTCAAGGAGAGTATCTGCTTAATAAGATTGAGGTTACATCAAAAGGCAATGATCTGGCCGATGTCGTCAAATACAGGAATCTCTCTTATCAGACTCCCAATTCCCGTTGGTTCGGATTGTTCCGCTTCCCGCTCAGGATATACTCTCTGTCCGGTGCCAAAGCAGAAAAACGTATCAACTCCATGCTTAGGAATGCAGGTGAACCACCTGTGATATATGATCCGCTTCTGTCTGAGGCTACCAGCATTGATATGAAGCGTTCACTTATGAATTCCGGTTATCTGGACGCCCGTGTAACCTATTCAACCAGAAACGGTCGCCGCAAGACCACGGTCAGTTATGAACTTGATCCCGGAAAGATGTTTGTGGTTGATACCATAATAAGGACTGTTCAGGACAGTGCAATCGGTAAGATCATAAATGATAATCTGGACAAGTCTCTTCTGGTTCCGGATATGAACCTGGATGCCAATGTTCTGAATGATGAACGCAACAGGATTGTCGAGCTTGTCCACAAATTCGGATATTACAGGTTCAATCGTGATTTCATCTCATTCGTGGCCGATACAGCCCGTGGCAGTGACAAGGTGGGACTCCGTATGATTGTAGCTCCTGCAGGTACGGATGAGAATGGTGAAACAGAACCTCACAGGCAGTTTACCATCTCTTCCATATCCTATTACCTGTCTGACAAGAGCGGAAATCTGCCCGGAAGTGCCATCCCTGCAGAGGTTGATTCCTGTAACGGTTTCCGTCTCATCTATCCGGGTATGGACAAGAAACCGTATCTGCGTTCCAAGATAGTAGACAATCACTCCTTTATCAGGGAGGGGATGATGTATAACTCGGATTCTATATCCAAGACCTATTCGTCTCTGTCCCGTCTGGGTATTCTCAAATACTCGAACATCAGATTTGAGGAGGTTCCGGGCTCTGACAATGAACTGGATGCCAGCGTCTATATGATGAGGCAGCCCAAACACTCCGTTGCACTGGAGATGGAGGGAACCAATACCGCTGGTGATTTGGGAGCTGCAGCTTCGCTGTCATTTACTGACCGTAACCTGTTCCGCGGTTCGGAGCAACTCACCATAAAGCTGCGTGGTGCGTATGAGTCCATCACTAATCTCCCTGGCTATACGGGAGATACCTATCTGGAGTATGGTATGGAGGCAAACCTGGACTTCCCGGAATTCCTGGTTCCGTTTATGTCACAGGAACTTCAGCGCAGGAGTCAGGCTACATCACGTTTCAGTGCCAAGATCAATGCACAGCGACGTCCTGAGTTCCAGAAAACCATATTCTCTGCAGGATGGAGTTACATGTGGGGAGACGGCTGGCAGAAATCACACAGGCTGGATTTGTCGGACCTGAACTATCTGGTCGTGCCATGGATATCGGACCATTTCAGGGCTGAATATCTGGACTCCGTAAAGTCTGCAAGATCTATCCTCAAGTACAACTATGAGGATCTGCTCATAACAAAACTGGGCTATACGTTCTATTACTCTAATTCCCGTCTCAACTCGAATGACCCGTTCCAGTATTCGGTGCGTGTGGGTGTTGAGACATCGGGTAATATGCTGAATCTGCTGGCCGAACCGCTTGAGTTTGAAAAAAACAGCAGTGGCCAGTATAAGTTCCTGGGAGTAGCCTTTGCACAGTATATCAAACATGATTTTGCTGTTACTGCAAACTGGCGTCTTGACAGGATGAACAATCTTGTGGCACATCTGGAGTGGGGTATAGCTATTCCTTACGGCAATTCAACAAGCTTGCCGTTTGAAAAACGCTACTTTGCAGGCGGTGCCAACAGCGTGCGAGGCTGGGCTGTCCGTGAGCTGGGTCCCGGTACTTATCAAGGCGATGACAAGACTATTGATTATATCAAACAGTCTGGTGATATAAAACTTGGAGCAAGCTTGGAATACCGTTCCAAGTTATTCTGGAAAATCCATGGAGCCGCATTTATTGATGCCGGTAACATATGGACAATACGTGAATATGCCGAGCAGCCCGGAGGTGCGTTCGGATTTGATTCATTCTACAAGCAGATAGCCCTCTCTTATGGTTTGGGACTCAGGTTTGATTTCGGTTTCCTGGTGCTCAGACTTGACGGTGGTATGAAGGCTTATAATCCGTCGGGCAAGACGTTGTACAAGAAACTTCCTCTTGTTCATCCGTCGTTTGACCGCGATTTTGCATTCCATCTGGCTGTGGGTTATCCGTTCTAAACCATCTTAAACACACTATGGATATGAAGAAAGAAATAAGACAACATAAAAATGAAGATTTACTTTATGAGTTTGTCAAGTGGAAGCAGCGGCAACTGCTACTATCTTGGCACAGACGAACATGCAATCCTGATTGACGCTGGCATCCCTGTAAAACAGATTAAGGGATACCTTAAGGATGCCGGTATCCCGTTTGAGAAGATTATGGCCGTATTCGTGACCCATGATCACGCAGACCATATCAAGGCACTCGGCAATCTTGGTGAGAAGTGTGCTATTCCTGTTTATGCCACCCGTGAGACACATGAGGGCATAAACAACAACTACTGTATGACCGAGAAGCTCTCCAGCAGCGTCCATTATGTAGAGAAAGAGGTGCCTTTCAAGTTCTTTGATTTCCTTATCACTCCGTTTGAGGTCCCTCATGACGGTACTGATAATGTGGGGTACAGGGTAGAGGTAGATGGAAAAGTGTTCTGTTTCGTGACAGACCTTGGCCATATAACTGAAACTGCTTCAAAGTATATCCTTCAGGCTAATTACCTTATCATGGAGGCAAACTATGATGAGGATATGCTGCGTATGGGTAATTACCCGCAGTTCCTTAAGGACCGTATAACCAGTCCGCGCGGACACCTTAGCAATAAGACAACGGCCAAATTCCTGGCTCAGAACATGGGGCCGGATCTTAAATACATCTGGCTTTGCCATCTGAGCGGTGAGAACAACCATCCTGAAATAGCCTACAAGACCGTTGAGTTTGAACTGCGCAGTGTAGGAATCATTCCCGGAAAAGACGTTCAACTAACCGCTCTGAAGCGCACCACCCCCAGCGAGCTCTACGTCTTTGAGAATTGAGAATTCTTTCAGTCGCTTCGCTTTCTTAAGACTCGCTTCGCTCGAATAAGCGCCGCAAAGCGTCGAGCGGTGAAAGCGTCCCCGGAGGGCCGCCAAGCTCCCAAAGGGAGCGCTTTCGCGTAGCGAAATAAAAAGAGGTACCCTGAATCCCTGTCGCGTACGAAAAAAGGAGGCCAAATCTTGGTCTCCTTTTTTCGTACGCGATCAGGGATTCGAACCCTGGACCCATTGATTAAGAGTCAATTGCTCTACCAACTGAGCTAATCGCGCATCGTGCTTTCCTTAAAAGCGATGCAAAGGTATTCCTTTTTATCCGTATCTCAAAGGGTTTTGATGACTTTTTTCAAAAAAAATAAGGCCCGATGTTTATGGCATCGGGACCTTATTAATATAGACTCACTTAATCCTGCAGATCAGTGCTTGTCCTCGTTGTTGTCAAATACAGACTTAGGAACCAATTCTATGTAGTCAAACAGGAACTCGGCAGAGTCGACACCCTGAAGGATCTGCTTGATACGCAGGTAATAATTGGTGTTGGCGCGCAAGTAATCTGTCATAAGAATTCTTCTGGCCATATGCTTGACGTCACGATGTATCTGGCCGTCACTTGTCTTCTGCGAATCCGGTCCCTTCATCCATCCCAGATTCTTCATGGCCTTGTCTACGGCATCGATTGCCTCCTCAGTGCCATCGTCACTGGAGATATTGGAGTCTTTCTTCCAACCAACGGTGGGATCTGTTGAGTAATCCTCGCAACGGAGATCTGTAGGAATTCCCAGAGGTGACCATTCAATGGGGTCATCATTCATGGTTGAACCCAGATAAACCTGTACGATACCGCACTCTCTACGTCCTCTCATGGAGAGTCTGAGCTGCCATGTACCGTCATACGGAACCGGCGGAAGCTTGATGCAGATATCAAAGTTACCCTGGATGTCAATACCGTCACCCTCATAAGCGTAACTTGTATTCTCGTTTACAGGACGTACAGACAGGATGTAATCACCGTTAATTGAGCTGAAATTGGTAGCATCCCTGAATCCGAATCCGGGTCGGTTGCTGGCAGAACCTGTAAAGTAATTCTGTCTTGCACCGGATGTGATGAAGTCTGGTGAGAGAGTGGCGCAGTCAATTCTGAGTCTGCGGTTAAGGATTCTCTCACGGGTCAGATTGTCATAAAGCAGAACGTTGTCGACAAACAGTATGAATCCGTTATCTGCAACCTGTTCAACATCGCCCGATTCCTGAAGTCCCAGGATCCTGACTCCGTCATAGTACGGACCATCATAATCACGGGTACCGTTACCCTCCTTGCCCAATCGGTTGATGTAAACCTGATCGTAATGGTTTTCTGATGACTTGGCGGTTGATATTCTCATCAGAGTGCGCGGGGCCATGGTCTCAAAATAATCCTCAGGATCTGTAATACCAGCGTTGAAGGTGGTTATGATAGCCTGGTTGGTGTTGAAATTGCTGGGTCCGCATGCAAAAGGCAGGATATGATATGAAATGAATCGGTTAAGCGAATTGTGCTTGTCTGTGGGGTCTGTGATGTCCTTATCTTCCGGATAAACCTTATCATAAACATTCTTGGCATATGCTATCAGTTCATCCAGATTTGAGACATTACACTTCTCTTTAAGGATCTTGTCTGTTACGGCAAAGATGGTGTAGCAGGTCTTCTTTTCAGCCCAATAGCTTACTTTGTATGATGTACCGGCTGCGGTGATTGATACCTTTGTCCTAGTGCCTACAGAATCATCTCCTATCTTGTATGTGTCATCTTTCCACATGCTCAGGGGATTGTTCTTTCCGTAGGAGAGTCCGGTGTATTTGAGTGCCTCGGCAAAGAGCGATGTCTCCGGGTTGCCCTCCAGCAGGTCATATACATAACTACCCTTAAAGTTGATGCATTTGTCAATGGTGTGGAGAACGCCGTTGGTGCAGGTGTCATCACGTTCCACAATGTGTGAGAACTTGTTCAGACATCTGAGCAGAGAATAAACGGTATCCTTTCCGTTGACCCTGTTGAATGCGGAGTCAAATGACAAGGTGAGATACTTGTCATTCATGTTACACTTGGGGAAAATACCGGCTTTCATCTCACCTACAAAACATGTTATGTCCATAAGGTGGGTGGCGGCCAATGTATCGATTACCTTTGGCTCATACTGGTACAGTTCCTCTACGGTCTTGTATTCACGGCCGGCAATCTCAGAACGCTCTTTGAGGAATTCCTCAATACATGCGTTGTAGGGGGCAAAGAGGGTGTGCTCTCCGTAGGTTCCAAGTTCCTGCCAAATGTTGTTGCTGGCGAGTTTCAAAACTTTAATGAACTCACTGAAATCTTCCGGACGGCGTTCCAGCTCTGAAGCGATGGTTTGACCCGAGAACGTATAGTACGTTCCGGGATGCTGTTCTTCTAAACAGCCGGTGAAACAAAAGATCACGGCAGCATACAACGCAGCCTTTAAAGATCCTGTCAATCGGTCAGTTCTCATATTCAGGTTATTATTGGATAATTAGGTTATAATAGCATTTATATATGCAAACGACCGGAAAGTTAAATTAATTTCTAGAAATTAAAAAACTTTTTAGCATTATAATATGAAATATCCTCAATCATTTGCTCTACACGCGGCATTTCGCTAACTGGAATCTCACCTTTTTCCACATCATTTCCTATAAGATTGCACAGTATGCGCCTGAAATATTCATGTCTTGCATACGATACGAATGACCGGCTGTCAGTAAGCATACCCACAAATCTGGACAAGAGTCCGAGCATACTCAGTACCTGCATCTGCTGTTCCATACCGTTCTTCTGATCCAGGAACCACCATCCGGCTCCAAGTTGTATCTTGCCGGGTACGCTTCCGTCCTGGAAGTTGCCTATTGTGGTGCCGACCATCTCAAAATCGCTGGGATTCAGATTGTAGATTATGGTCTTGGTGAGCTTGTCCATGCTGTTAAGACGGTCCAGGTAACGGTTCATGGCCTTGGCTGTCATTACCTGTGCCATGGAATCAAATCCGGTGTCCTTGCCTATCAGATTGAACATCTTTGTGTTCTGGTTGCGGATAACACCGTAATGGAACTGCTGTGTCCAACCGGTATCGGCATCCATCTTTCCGAACTCAATGAGCATGGCACTCTTGAACTTGCGGATTTCTGTCTCTGTAAGAGACGCGCCTCCGTATACCTTCTCAAAAATGGTATCCAGTTCTGCGGGGGTAAAGTCATCGGCATAGAACTCCTCCATGCCATGGTCACTCAGACGGCATCCCATCTGCTCAAAGTATTTGTGGCGTACCAGCAGGGCCTTTACTATATCGTCAAAGCAGTTTATGCTTACGCCGCTTACCTTGGCCAGCTTGTCAATATATTCACGATAAGCTGCAGGGTTCTCTACCGTCATGGCCATATCGGGACGCCATGTGGGCAGGACCTTTACCTTGAATCCACTCTCACGGACCTGTTTGTGGTATTCCAGAGAATCCACGGGATCATCGGTGGTGCAGACAGCCTCCACATTGTAGTGAAGCATCAGGTTGCGGGCGCTGAACTCGGGGCTGGCAAGTTTCTCATTGCACTCGTCATATATCTCCTTGGCCGTCTCAGGATTCAGGACCTTGTCAATTCCAAAACAGGTCTTGAGTTCCAGATGAGTCCAGTGATAGAGCGGATTGCGCATGCAGTAGGGCATGGTCTCGGCCCATTTCTGGAATTTATCCCAGTCCGATGCATCACCGGTTATGTATTTCTCGGCCACTCCGTTGGTGCGCAGGGCACGCCACTTGTAATGGTCGCCGCCAAGCCATAATTCGGTTATGGAGCGGAACTTATGGTCCTCGGCTACCTCCTGCGGATTCAGGTGACAGTGGTAGTCTATGATAGGCAATTTCTTTGCGTGATCATGAAACAGATGTACTGCAGTCTCGTTCTGCAGCAGGAAATTCTCATGTATAAAGGGCTTATTGGTCATATTGTCTTGTTTTTTGTTGTCTTGTGTTTATGAAAAGAGACGGGCTATGTGCCTGTCCAGAATATTCTCACTCACCTGACTGGCTATTACGGCGCTGTTGCGTTTAAGTGCGTCGTAGTATTCGTTGCCAAGTTCGGCTGCAATCTTATAGCTTACATGAACCAACTGACGGAAATCAGGATTGTACAGTTCGTCCTGCTGGTTGTGTCTGAGTGCACGTGCATATTCGCTGCCGCTCCATGAAGCAATCTGTTCTGCACTTGGCAGGTTGGCGGGGTTGATGTCAATGACGGTAGCATAGGGGATGCACAGTTCCTCCATGCGCCCCAAAGCCGATATTGCAATCTTCTTGGCAATCTCAAGTGCGCCTGTATCGGCAAGTGCCAGGCCGATGTTCTCCTCCAGCCATGTGGTTCCTGCGGTCTTAATGTGAATGCCTTTGTCATACTGACGGATAAGACGTCCCATAATGGGATAGATGGAGAACTTGTCACTTCCGGAGTGGATGCTCAGTTTCAGGCTGTCAGGCAGGCCGAACTCCCGGACTGCAAAGTCAATCACCATCAGGTCCTCACGGAACTCTTTCTCAAACTGTGCGGTATCTCCCACGTAATCCACACCCTTGTTGAACCTTCCGGTAAACTTGGGGGCAATGGTCTGTGCAGGTACATTCTCCTGTGCCAGAGCGCTAAGGATAAAGAATATCTCGATAGGTGTCTGGGGTGAATCCACCTCATCCATTGATACCTCTGTTACAAAATTGTCGGCACCCTTGCGTTCGGCAATATGTCTGTAAATACGTCCTGCCTCCTGCGCGGCAAACAGATACTTTGCGGCAAGGCTCTCTATAAGCTCCCTTTCTATATTGAAAGGCTTCTCTATACCGGGTATGGCAAGGTCTCCTACGTACTTGAGGTTGCTCTCAGTGAACTTCTTTATATCGGTTTCCTTTGCCGGTTTGCCAATGTAATCAGCTACGTCAATGGTAAAGAAATCCGATGCTTCAATGAACTTGTCCACATTGTTCATGTTGATGTGGTCTGCGTCCACAAAGTAGGGCTTTCCGTAACCCATGGAATTGACGGCATCATCGGCCTCGCGACGGGTATCCATCGGGTCTGTAGATACTATCTGGTGTTCGCGGTTGGACTTGTTCCATACCGGGACAAAACTGACATTGAATTTTTTCTCGGCCTCGATCAGGGCTGACAGTTGGGCTTTACCTTCATGTGAAAAACGGTCACCTATGCCGAATGAGTATTTTCCTAACAGTCTCATGCTTAGTTTAGCTTTTTACAAATTTAGTTGTTATTCCGTTATGTTGAATCCGGCCTCCCTTAAAAATACGGTGGCGCGGCCGGAATCATCGTTAGTTAGTTTGACTGTAAAAGCGGGGAATTCGCGCCTTGTCTGATATCCGGAACGCAGTTTCTCAAATGCTTTTATGTCATTCCTCAGTTTGTGGTCATCCTCCATAACGTCATATGTGTACAGGATAGCTTCCGATACGATCCGTCTGGGATCCTTGCCGGCGGCATCTATGCAGAACTCCACAGGCTGGGCAGGTAGGGGTACCTCATCGGGTTCCCAGTCACCACAAGGCAGGTCAAAGAATCGGGCAAGAGCATGGACGCACATCATGGTTCCGGTAGCCTTGCCGTCAGCTGAGTAGCCGGCAATATGAGGCGTGCCGGAAAACAGCAGATTAAGCAGTTCCTGATCAATAACAGGCTCGTTTTCCCAAACATCAAGTGACGCGGCCTTTATGGCTCCGTTTTCAAGAACCTTTTTAAGTGCTGCACAGTCAACCACCTCTCCGCGTGACGTGTTTATCAGAATCTGTCCGCTGTTCATGGAGTTCAGTCTCTTGCTGTCAAACAGATGGAATGTGGCGTCCTCTCCATTGTAAGTGAGCGGGACATGACAGGTTATGATATCGCTTCTTTCTATTATCTCGTCAATGGTAACAAAACCGGATCCGCCTTCACGTCTTGCCCTTGGCGGATCACACAACAATACCCTTAATCCAAGCAGGGCAGCCAGTCTGGCAACCTTGAATCCCACGTTGCCTACTCCTATTACGCCAAGCGTCTTCTGTCTTAAGTCAAATCCCAACCGTTGCGACATGTTAACCAGAAGGGATCCCATATATTGCTGAACGGACCATGAGTTGCATCCCGGGGCGTTGGTCCAGCTTATTCCGTTTGCCTCACACCATTTGGTGTCGATATGGTCATATCCTATTGTGGCGGTTGCTATGAAACGAACCTTTGATCCTTTGAGAAGGGAAGAGTCGCACTTGGTCCTGGTCCTTACAATCAGGGCATCGGCATCATGGACGGTTTCCGGGGTAATCTCATTTTCCGGAATATAAAGCACCTCTGCATAAGGCTCAAGTGCACCCTTGAGGAACGGAATGTGCGAATCGCAGACTATTTTCACTTTTTCTTTTTTATGTGTGTTATGAATTGGTGACTATCCAGATTTTTGGAGTCATACCTGTCACTCTCTTGAATACGTTGTTGAATGCCGATGCATCCGGGAAACCGCAGGCGGCTGCAAGGTCTGACTGTCTTGCGTCCTTATGCTCGGTAAGGTATTGCTGGGCATATCTTATTCTCAGTGTGTTTATATAATCTGAGAAACTCATGCCGTATGTATCATTGACCAGTTTTGATATATATGTTCTGTTTGTCTTGAGTATGGTCGCTACATCGGATATCCTTATGCCCTGTTTCAGGTACATCTGTTCATTGATTATCAGGTTCTCGAATTTTGTCTTGAGCCAATTGTCATCGGTCTGGTCAGTAGTGGGAACCTCTGTGATGGAGACAGGGACGTATTTGCGTTCCTTCTCCTTCTTGCCCGCATCGGGGTCAGGAATCAACATGTATGAGGTGTTTACGACGTCTTTTATGGTCGGTATGTTGTCCTCGTTGAACAACCAGGAGAATGAATAGACAAACATCGTAATTGCCAGAATGGTCCACAGAACGGCGGCAACAGGAGCAAGGCCGGTGACATGAAACATGGAAAAGATTTCAATCATGATGAATACCGCAATCATAGCCGGAGTGCTGTAATAAAGAGGATGAACCTTTTCTGATGATGATATTCCACGAATTACTGTTGCCATAAATGGTATCACCTCCAAGGCAATAAGAATGTAGAACAGCCAGAAAGAGCATAAGTGAACCATTAACTCAATTCTGCCTACATTCTGTCCTATTATTGATAAACCCTGATGATTGCAGATGCAATAAGTGAAACGGTCTTTGCCCAGAATCATGAAGAGTATTATCTCTGCAAAGATCATAAGCAGCGGGCCTGTTACCCAAGCCAGAAACGGGGTCCTGAGCTTTTGGCCTTCCGTGGCCTGCAGATACAGTATGGCAGTGGGCATGACCAACACGGCAAGGGACTGCCAGATAAAGAAAAACAGAAGCCTGCCACTGTCAGGACCATACAGGAATACGGCTTGAGCCATGGAGGTGGTGCCAATTATGGCCAGCAGCATCTGTAGCAGCTTGAATGGTTTGTCTCTCTTAAAGATAAAAGGGTTTAGTGCCAGCCAGAAAAGGCAGGTGGTGAAGGGGAGGAACAACAGAACCGTTACAAGCATTTTGATGATACCTTATAATATCCGATGCATGATGCGAAAATACTGATTTTTTGTGATATAAAAAAGCCCGGCGTTGAAGCCGGGCTCTTTTAAGTATGAATGACTTTCTCAATCAATATGCGAACATCGGATAGTCCTTCATGATGCTGTTTACGCGGGCACGAACCTTTGCTATTACAGCCTCATCTTCAGGAGCGTTAAGAACCTCCTCAATCATCTCGGCGATGGTAACCATCAGGTCCTCCTTGGCACCACGTGTGGTGATAGCGGGAGTACCGAATCTCAGACCTGAGGTCTGGAATGCGCTGCGTGAGTCAAACGGAACCATGTTCTTGTTGGCGGTGATATCGGCAGCAACAAGAGCCTTCTCTGCAACCTTACCGGTCAGGTCAGGATACTTGGAACGCAGGTCAACCAGCATGCTGTGGTTGTCTGTACCGCCAGATACGATGGTGAATCCGCGCTTGGTCAGCTCCTCGGCCAGTTTCTTTGCGTTCTTCTGAACCTGGATCTGATACTCCTTGAACTCGGGCTGGAGAGCCTCGCCGAATGCAACGGCCTTGGCTGCGATGACGTGCTCCAGAGGACCGCCCTGGATGCCGGGGAATACGGCTGAATCCAGAAGCTGTGACATCATCTTGATCTCACCCTTAGGAGTCTTGCGGCCCTGAGGATCCTCAAAGTCCTTACCCAGCAGGATGATACCGCCACGGGGACCGCGCAGTGTCTTGTGGGTGGTAGATGTAACAATGTGAGCATACTTTACAGGGTTCTCAAGCAGACCGGCTGCAATAAGACCTGCGGGGTGAGCCATATCTATCATGAGCAGTGCGCCAACTTCATCGGCAATCTTGCGCATACGTGCGTAATCCCACTCGCGTGAATATGCTGATCCACCACCGATGATGAGCTTGGGCTTTACCTCAAGTGCCTGCTGTTCCATCTTGTCGTAGTCAACGCGACCGGTCTCGGGGTTGAGGTCATAACCTACTGCATGGTAGAGAATACCTGATGAGTTGACAGCAGAACCGTGTGACAGGTGACCGCCGTGTGCCAGGTTGAGTCCCATGAATGTGTCACCGGGGTTGAGTACAGCCTGGAGAACGGCTGCGTTTGCCTGAGCACCAGAGTGGGGCTGTACGTTTGCGTACTCAGCACCGAAAAGCTGCTTGATGCGGGCGATGGCAAGTCTCTCAGACTCATCGACTACCTCGCAACCACCATAGTAACGCTTGCCGGGATAACCCTCTGCATACTTGTTGGTCAGGCATGAGCCCATGGCCTGCATAACCTGGTCACTTACAAAGTTCTCGGAGGCAATCAGCTCAATGCCTTTTGCCTGGCGCTGGTGTTCGCGCTCGATGATGTCAAAAATCTCTTGATCTCTTTTCATATGGTTTATTGTGTTGGTTTTAATTCATCAGAACATTATTCCGTATGAGAATGATATAATACCTACACGCCTGTCCAGTTTGTAATCAGGGGCAGGAGTGGCTCCACTGGTTTCAATCATCTTTCCGGTTACGTTGTTTATGGTAGCCTCATATTCAAAGTCAAGGAACGTCCGTCCTATCTGGACACTCAGTCCGGCTGTCCATCCTATTATGAACTCTGAGGGTGATTCCGTGAACTGGTAAGGGTCCAGATTCAAGAGCTTTGAAGAGAAGTACATGTCGGGTGTGAACCTCAAACGCGGACCTGTGAATACGGACATGCAGTATGGGGCCCGGTTGATGAGGTGATATCCGAACTGGACGGGGACGGTCAGTGACAACATGGAGTAGGAGACCGTCATTTCATTGCGTGACACTGCCTGCGGATCCCAACTGTTCTTGTCAATTGAGAAAGATGACTTGTTTGAACTGATTCCTATTCCGGACTGGAACAGCAGTTTATGTGAGTTGAGCCTGACAAGAAGGGCCGCAAAGTTACCTACCTGGGTGTCTTGTGTGTAATCGGTCAGCTTGTGCCCGTCTATCACGGCATTTGTGACGTACGTTCCCGTTGCTGCAAAACCGATTCTTGCACCCCAGTTGAAACGCTGTGATGCAAACTTGCCGGACTCCTGTGCCGTAGCAGTCAGAAGCGGAAATGTGATGCAGATCAATAACAGTACGTACTTTCTCATCCTTTACAGCAGTTTTATCTCACCTTTATGGATATCCTTGTTGCAGTAACGGCAACGCAGTGTGCCGTTTGCCTTGTCCACTACATCAAAGACGGTCTGCATGGGCTCGTGGTTGGTGATGCACTTGGGGTTGCCGCACTTGACGATGCCGCGAACCTCATCGGGCATGGATATCATTTTCTTTTCAATCACCTCATAATCCCTGATTATGTTCAGGACGATGTTGGGTGCTATGACGGAGAGCTTTCCGCATTCCTCTTCTGTGAAATAACGGTCGGCTATCTTGATTATGCCTTTGCTTCCCATCTTGCGGCTGCTCAGGTTTGAGCCTATGGTGATGGGGTTGTCTATGCCTGTAAGTCCCAGCAGGTTGACTACGTCAAATACCTTGTCTGACGGGATATGGTCTATTACCGTTCCGTTCTGAAGTGCCGCAACCAGCAATTCTGATTTTCCTGTCTTTTCCATAGTGCTCATTTTAGAAGATTCAAAGCGTTGCAGATAAGCGCCTCACGTACGTAGAGACCGTTCTTGGCCTGCTGGAAATAGTAGGCGTGCTCATTTGCGTCAACATCCTGTGCTATCTCGTTTACGCGGGGCAGGGGATGCAGTATCTTGAGGTTGGGCTTGGCAGAGCGCAGCATGTCGTTCTTGAGAATGAACATGTCCTTTACGCGCTCGTATTCCATCAGGTCGGTAAACCTTTCACGCTGTACGCGTGTCATGTACAGTATATCGGCATCGGCTATGGTCTCCTCATCAAAACGGCTGTGCTCCTCAAACTTGATGCCGTTGTTGCGGCAGTACTCCTTGTACTCCTCGGGCATCTTCAGTTCATCGGGTGAGATGAAATGGAACGTGGGGTTGAAGAACCTCATTGCGGTGAGCATGGAGTGAACGGTGCGGCCGTACTTGAGGTCACCCACAAGATGGATGTGAAGGTCATCCAGGCGTCCCTGTGTCTTGAGCATGGAGTATAGGTCAAGCATGGTCTGCGAGGGGTGCTGGTTGGCGCCGTCACCTGCGTTGATGATAGGCACCGGCGATACTTCACTGGCATACCTGGCTGCGCCTTCCAGATAGTGGCGCATGATGATCAGGTCTGCATAATTGCTTACCATCATTATGGTATCCTTGAGCGTCTCTCCCTTTGATGAACTTGTCGTAGCGGCATCGGAGAAACCTATAACACGACCTCCCAGGCGGTTCACGGCAGTCTCAAAACTGAGCCTTGTCCTGGTTGAAGGTTCAAAAAAGAGGGTTGCTACTATTTTCCCGTCCAGAATTTTTCTGTTAGGATTGGCTTCGAACTGGGCGGCATGCTCCAACAGCCAGAGAATGTCTTCTCTGTCAAGCCCTTCGAGCGAAATCAGACTTCGGCCTGTTTGATCCATTTGAATATAGTTTGTTCGGGAGCCCAAAATTACTAATAAAATACCAACTGCGAGAGCGCTTGTTCATAACTTTCCATAAAAAGCCAAATTTTGTTTCAAGAGTGTTTTGAATACTGTCTTTTTGTGTTATTTTTGTAGAATAATGCATACATCACAGGCGTATGTCCGCCAGATGGTTTGCAAGTGAGGAAAATAAATGAGCAAGACAGTAAAACGTATCATTCTGGGGCTTTGGGCCTTATTTCTGGCTGGCATGCTGGCCGTATTTCTCATTTTTACAGGAATCAGTAAAGGGTGGATGGGAAACATTCCCTCGGTAGAGGACCTGGAAAGCCCTATAGATAAGTTCGCCACTCAGGTCATATCGTCTGACGGTGTGGTACTGGGTACATACAGTTATGCTTCCGATAACCGCGTATGGGTGGATTTTGAGGATCTCTCACCTTATTTGGTCAAGGCGCTTATCGCTACTGAGGATGTCCGTTTCCAGGACCATTCCGGAATAGACCTCAAGGCTTTGGTCAGGGCAATCGTGAAGCGTGTCATACTGCAACAGCGCAGTGCCGGAGGCGGCAGTACGCTCACCCAGCAGCTGGCCAAGCAGCTTTATACGGAGCATGTTGCCCGTAATTCCGTTCAGCGTGCCTTGCAGAAACCTACGGAGTGGGTGATTGCCGTCAAACTTGAACGCTATTATACAAAGGAGGAGATAATGACCCTCTATCTGAACAAATATGATTTCGTTCATCATGCTGTAGGTATATACACGGCTTCAAACACCTATTTCGGAAAGCATCCGTCAGAGTTGAATGCAGAGGAGGCTGCAACAATGGTAGGTATGCTCCAGAACGCTTCCCGTTTCAATCCCAGGTCGCACCCGGTAAGGTCACGTGAACGCCGTAACGTAGTACTGTCCCAGATGGAGAAGGCGGGATTCCTGACAGAGGCTGCAAGAGACTCATTGCAGCAGACTGATATCGTTCTCAATTTCCATGAGGTTGACCAGAAAGCCGGACAGGCTACATATCTGAGAGAACTTCTGCGTATCAGACTGTTTGAGAAAAAGCCGGATCCCAAGAACTATACTGCCAGTTGGCGTAAGCAGCAGTACTATGAGGATTCTCTGGACTGGGAGAATGACCCTTTGTTCGGATGGTGCAATAAGAACTTCAAGGAGAACGGAGAGCCATACAACCTATACACGGATGGTCTTAAGATATATGTAACGGTAGACTCACGCATGCAGCGTTATGCCGAGGAAGCTATGGCGGCACAACTGCAGGATTATCTGCAGCCTGATTTCTTCAAAGCCAAGAAGAATGTCAAGACCGCTCCCTACACAAGCAATATCACCTCTGAGCAAGCACGCAAGATGCTAGAGGATGCGCTGCTCAATGCGGGATACAAGACTCTTTCAAACAAGGGAGTCCCGATGGATTCTATCCGTAAGATATGGAACACTCCGCGGGAGATGGAGATATTCACTTACAACGGTTACGTGGATACTGTTCTCTCACCGATGGATTCCATCCGTTACATGAAACACTATCTGCGTTCAGGTTTCATGTGCATGGAACCCAAGACCGGATATGTAAAGGCATATGTCGGCGGACCGGACTATCGTGCCTTCCAGTATGATATGGTCCATACCGGACGTCGTCAGGTCGGTTCCACAATGAAACCATACCTCTACACTCTTGCAATGGAGAGCGGTTATTCTCCATGTGACCAGGTGATAAACCAACCTCAGACCATCCTCACTGAATCCGGCCAGATATGGCAACCCAAGGATGACGGCAAGCAGATGCTGGGCGAGCTGGTGACTCTTAAATGGGGACTGTCCCGTTCCAATAACAACGTTACGGCATATCTTATGAGTCAGCTGAGCCCATACTCTTTCGTGGACCTTCTGCATGAATTCGGACTCCGCAACCAGAAAATTGAACCGGTTCTTTCACTCTGCCTGGGCACATGTGACGTATCGGTCGAGGAGATGGTCAGCGCGTATACCACTTTCGTAAACCACGGAATCCGTACCACTCCTCTCTATGTGACCCGTATTGAAGACTCACAGGGTAATGTGCTGGCACAGTTCTCTGCAAGGAGTAATGAGGTGGTAAGTGAGGAGGCATCGTTCAAGATGATTGATATGATGAGGGCTGTGGTGAACGAGGGTACCGGAACGCGTCTGCGCAGTTCACGTCTGTTCCCCACATTCTACACTGTAGACTGCGGCGGCAAGACAGGTACTACCGATAACCATTCGGATGCCTGGTTTATGGGTTATACTCCGGACCTTGTGGCAGGCTGCTGGGTTGGAGGTGAGGATCGTGACATCCATTTTGATGATATGGATCACGGCCAGGGTGCCCATGCAGCACTTCCCGTTTTCGGCATGTTTATGGATAAGGTGTATGCTGATTCCGTAAATCTGGGTTATCTGCCCAGCACTAAATTTGACATTCCTGAGGATTATGATCCGTGTGCCGGATATCAGAACTCCGAGGGTGATATACTTGATAATTTTTCAATAGAATCTTTCTGATGGAATTTGCAGCAATCATACCTGCCCGATACGCATCTACCCGCTTTCCCGCCAAACCTTTGGCAGTTCTTGGTGGAAAACCGGTGATAATTCGCGTGTGCGAGCAGGCAAGCAAGGTTTTTGACCATGTGTTCGTGGCAACAGATGACGAACGGATATTCAAGGCCGTTCAGGATGGCGGTTTTACACCAATTATGACACGTGAGGATCACAAGAGTGGTACTGACCGTTGTTATGAGGCGTTCTGCAAGTGTGGTGTCAAGGCCGATGTCGTGGTAAATATCCAAGGTGACGAGCCTTTTATCCAGCCATCTCAGTTGCAGACCATAAAGAGTCTGTTTGACTCTCCCGATACAGATATCGCCACTTTGGTCAAACCGTTCGCTGCAGATTCGTCATTTGACAAGATAGCCAATCCCAACAGTCCCAAGGTGGTGGTTGACGATAACTGGAATGCTCTCTATTTCAGCCGCAGTGTCATCCCGTTCTTAAGAGGTATTCCTCAGGAGGAGTGGGCTGCGCGTCATACCTACTACAAGCATATCGGACTGTATGCGTTCAAGGCAAATGTGCTTATGGCGGTCACGGAACTGCCTCAGGCACCGCTTGAGAAGGCCGAGAGTCTGGAACAGCTTCGTTGGCTGTCTGCAGGTTACCGTATCAAGGTGGGCGTGACAGATGTTGAGACTATAGGTATTGATACTCCCGATGACCTTGCGGTAGCGGAGCTATTTCTTAAACAGCATTCATTATGAGGTTTACGGTTTGTCTGATCTCAATCTTGCTGGCGGCACCTATCCCATTGTCTGCCCGTCATGACAATCAGGATAGCATAAAGCAGGATAAGCAGGATAAAAAGAACCGTCTTGTTCTCAGTGACGGATCTGTATACACCGGGCAGATGAGACTTCATAAACCATCAGGAACCGGACGCATGGAACATGTTAACGGTGACGTGTATGAGGGCGCCTATGAGAAAGGCGTACGTAAAGGGGTGGGAATCTGCCACTATTCAAACGGAGACCTTTATCTCGGATTCTGGGATGACAACGTCCGTTGGGGTGAAGGTGAACTCCAGTATGCATCGGGCGATGTCTACAAGGGTAGCTGGAAATCCGGCGTACGTGAGGGGAAAGGCGTGTATATGTGGTCCGACGGCTCCTATTATTCGGGTGAGTGGGACTCCAATCTGCGTCAAGGTACCGGAACCATGTTTTGGAGTGACAGCTCTGAGTACCGCGGATCGTGGGATAAGGGTCGTCGAGACGGCCAGGGTGAATATCGCAGCGGTTCATACAGCTACTCCGGAACCTGGAAAAAGGATATGGAGCATGGAAACGGCTCATGTACCCTGCCTAACGGTGACTCATATACCGGTCAGTTCCGTAACGGCACCATAACCGGAACGGGAAATTATAAGTTTGCCAACGGTGATGCCTACAAGGGTACATTACAGAACGGACTGGCCGAGGGCAAGGGTGTATACTCCTGGGCTGACGGATCAGTATATGACGGAGAGTGGAAAGATAACCGTCGTGAAGGTACCGGACATATGGTATGGGCCAACGGTGACAGCTACACCGGAGAGTGGCAGAATGATATACCGTGGGGTGACGGATCACTGATCCTGGCCGACGGTACCAGGTTCAAAGGCACCTTCGTGAACGGTGTCGTTGATGGAAAAGGTGTTGTCGAGGAGGCTGACGGCACTCGTCTTGAGGGCGTATTCAAGGATGGTTTCCGCACCGGTACATTTACCGTTAAGGATAAATCCGGAAAAAAGATAAGGACAATAATTTATTGAAGTTATGATACTTGATACACTTGACAATTTAGAGAAATACGGATATCTGAGTCCGTTGATGGATAAGGTCCTGGAGTTCTTCAGGAATACAGACCTTTCAACTCTTGAACCCGGCAGAATCGCGTTGCAGGGTGATGACCTCTTTGTCAATGTGAACCGTCAGGGTGCTCAGACTCGTGATGAGGCTCCCATTGAGGCACATCGGGAGTATATAGATATCCAGGTCCCTATCTCATGTGATGAGGAGATGGGCTTTATTGCCGATGCTTTCATGCCGGCTCCCGTCAAACCATACAATGCCGATAGGGATGTTGCGTTCTATCCGGGTCTCTGTGATACTTATCTGAGTGTCCGTAAGGGAATGTTCGTGGTGTTCTTCCCTGGTGAAGGACATGCCCCGGCAATTACACCGGACGGAATTCTTAAACTCATTGTAAAAATACGCAAGTCATGATGAAGATAATAGAGAATGACCCTTGGCTGACACCTTATTCCGGTGCCATTGAAGGTAGGCATGATCATGCCCTTTGGCGTGAGAGCCAGCTTACCGGTGGAAAGATGAGCCTGAAGGATTTTGCCTCCGGGTATCTCTATTACGGACTTCAGCATACAGAAAGCGAATGGGTGTTCAGGGAATGGGCTCCCAACGCTACTGACATATTTCTGATAGGTGATTTCTCCGGATGGGAGGAACAGGAACGTTTTCGTCTTAAACGCATCAATGATGCAGGTGACTGGGAGGTTCGTATTCCTGCAGGCATGATAGGCCACGGACAGCATTACAAGATGCGCGTCAAATGGAATGGAGGTCAGGGAGACCGTATTCCGGCATGGTGTCGCCGGGTTGTTCAGGATGAGCAGTCCAAGATATTCTCCGCGCAGGTGTGGGATCCCAAAAAGGTATATAAATTCAAACACAAGGATTTCAAGCCCAAACATGATCCGTTGCTCATCTATGAGTGTCATGTAGGTATGGCTCAGGAACGTGAGGGGGTTGGTACGTACATCGAGTTCAAAGACAATGTGCTACCTCGTGTCAAGAAAGCCGGTTATAACTGCATACAGGTCATGGCCATTCAGGAGCATCCCTATTATGGAAGTTTCGGATATCATGTATCCAGCTTTTTTGCTCCCTCTTCCAGGTTCGGAACTCCTGAGGAACTCAAGGAACTGATTGATGCGGCTCACGGAATGGGCATATCGGTCATCATGGACCTTGTACACTCCCATTCTGTCAAGAATGAATATGAGGGCCTGGGTAATCTGGCCGGTGATCCCAACCAGTATTTCCTTCCCGGTGACCGTCATGAACATACTGCGTGGGGTTCGCTCTGCTTTGACTACGGAAAGGATCAGGTTCTCCATTATCTGCTCTCCAACTGCAAGTATTGGCTTGATGAATTTCATTTTGACGGATTCCGCTTTGACGGCGTAACCTCAATGCTCTATTACAGCCATGGTCTGGGGGAGGCATTCTGCAATTATGATGATTACTTTAACGGTCATCAGGATGATGATGCCATCTGTTATCTGATGCTTGCCAACCGGGTCATTCATCAGTTCAATCCCGATGCCATCACCATTGCCGAGGAGGTGAGTGGCATGCCCGGACTTGCAGCTCCTTTTGATGACGGCGGATTCGGATTTGATTATCGTCTGGCTATGAATATCCCTGATTATTGGATCAAGACCATCAAGGAAAAGAAAGATGAGGATTGGTCCATGGCCGGTATATTCTGGGAGGTGACCAATCGCCGTAAGGATGAGAAGACCATATCATATGTGGAGAGTCATGACCAGGCTCTGGTAGGTGACAAGACCGTTATTTTCCGTCTGATAGATGCCGATATGTATTGGCACTTCAGTAAAGATGCAGGTAATGACGTGACAGCCAGGGGTATAGCGCTGCACAAGATGATACGACTGGTGACAGCGTCTACAATAAACGGCGGATACCTCAATTTCATGGGTAACGAATTCGGTCATCCGGAGTGGATCGATTTTCCGCGTGAGGGTAATGGCTGGAGTCATAAATATGCCCGTCGCCAATGGAGTCTGATTGACAACAAGAGTCTGGCTTACTCATGGCTGGGCGATTTTGACTGTGCTCTGATGAAACTTATCGGTTCTGTCAAGGATTATCAGAAGAAAGATGTCGTGGAATACTGGCACAATGACGGCGATCAGGTGCTTGCATTCGGACGCGGTGATCTTGTATTCGTCTTTAATTTCAATCCCACGCGTTCTTTCTCTGATTACGGTTTCCTTGTTCCTCGTGGTTCTTACAAGACAGTTCTTGACAGCGATAGTATGGAATTCGGAGGTTTTGGCAGGGTGGATGACAATCTGGAACATTTCACTTTGCAGGACCCCCTTTATAAAAAGGTACGAAAGGAGTGGCTTAAGCTGTATCTTCCCGCACGTTCAGCTTTGGTACTCAAGAAAGTTAGGCATAATGCAAAAAAAGGTTGAAGACAAAGGGATGAGAGTCCTTTGTGAGGTCATGTTCCTGACCTTCACTGTCTGTTGGATCCATTTCTTCCAGAGAGATCTTATATGTGCCGCATATAAGAGCACTTTTCCCGGAACAGATAGTCTGTTTACGGCTATCCCACATTTCCGTCTTATTCTGTCGGTCGCACTTATAGCGATTGTATTGTGCATTTGTGCACTGGGTAGGCTGATCCTGCGGTTCAGGGGAGGGTTATATGGTTGTAACTACCTCCCGGCGGCAGTCTATGTGGGTGCAATAACAGGTTTTGACGGTCATGATCTCTTTGGACAGACCACTATCGAATGGTTTACTGCAACTGCTTTTTTTGTTGTACTGTTGATTGTCTGCAAGATAGTGGCATCAGTGCCCAAGTCATCATATAACACCAATCAGCGTGCTGTGGCAGGCAATCTGCTTATCATGTCTCTTCTGTTCATTCTGATAGGGATACTCGGCAATACAGATGAGAACCTGCACAGAAAACTCTACATGGAACGTTTGTACTCCGAGGAATACTATTCGGAGTTGCTGGAAGTTGGCCGTCATGAAGAGGAGTCCAATCCCTCTATAGACCTGCTGCGCGCCAAATCCATGCTCAATCTTCCCGCTACCCCCGCGGGCAGTGAAATAGGAGAGATGCTGTTCAGATACAATATATCTGATCCCAATACACTTGCGGATTCTCTGGATAATATGACCTATACACAGGCCTTCCTCTCATCCTGTCTGCTTAAAGGTGATATCGCCTCATTCCGCGACAGCATCCATCTGGAAGACTACAAGCAACTGCCCACCTATTACATGCAGGCCCTCATCCTGGCCGATGACAGCCTGGCATCCGTCCAGTTCCCCAATCAGTTCAACCAGGAAACAGAGCGTTACAACGCTTTCCTCAACGAACTGGATTCTGTAAGCTCGGAACCAATCCAAATCCAAGCCAACACCACCTTCATCGCCTTCCACGAATCCTACTACTGGTTCTACACCTTCCGCAAGTAAACTATAATCCTAAACGTGATTAAGTGAGTTTTCCGGATTAGGAATATGGGGTATAGGGGCTAGAAAACCGTCGCCACCCTCGGCGCGTCAGAGGGAGGGGCCCGCCGCAAAGCGGTGGGAGGGATAGCGCGAAGCGCGTAGTTTTCAGGCCCCTATACCCCATATTCCTAATCCGGAAAACGGGAATAACGCACAAAAAAAGTGGCAGACCTAAAAAGATCCACCACCTTAATTATATTCTCCTTTTGCAGTATTAGTACGGCTATCAGCCGTACCCGTCCGGAGGACGGCCGTTTCCGTCAGGAAACTAAAAGGAGGTCGTTTGGGTGTAATTGGAAATTGCGATTAGCAATTTTCAATTGCACCCTGAGCGGCTGCAAGACGAGCGATAGGCACGCGGAACGGTGAGCAGCTCACGTAGTTCAGACCAACCTTGTCGCAGAACTTAACTGATGAAGGCTCGCCACCATGCTCGCCGCAGATACCGCACTTAAGGTCAGGACGAACAGAACGGCCCTTCTCAACAGCCATCTTAATGAGCTGGCCAACACCCTTCTGGTCCAGAACCTGGAACGGGTCAACCTTAAGGATCTTCTTCTCCAGATATACGGGGAGGAATGAAGCGATATCGTCACGTGAGTAACCGAATGTCATCTGAGTCAGGTCATTTGTACCGAATGAGAAGTACTCAGCGTGAGCAGCAACTGCATCAGCGGTAAGAGCTGCACGCGGAATCTCAATCATTGTACCAACCTTGAACTCGAACGGCTTAACGCCCTCAGCCTCGAACAGCTTGGCAGCGGTCTCGCGGATGATAGCCTCCTGCTGCTCAAACTCGTGGTGCTTACCAACCAGAGGTACCATGATCTCGGGCTTGGGATCCATGCCCTCCTTGCGGAGCTGGATAGCGGCACCGATGATAGCCTTGGTCTGCATCTCAGTGATCTCAGGATAGGTGTTACCCAGACGGCAACCGCGGTGACCCAGCATCGGGTTGTTCTCTGACAGAGACTCTACGCGAGCCTTGATCTGCTCCAGAGTTACGCCCATTGCATCGGCCATCTCCTGCTGACCCTTAGTATCGTGGGGTACGAACTCGTGGAGAGGGGGATCAAGCAGACGGATGTTGACGGGCAGTCCGTTCATAGCCTTCAGGATTCCGTAGAAGTCCTTGGTCTGGTAGGGGAGCAGCTTGGCAAGTGCCTTCTCACGTCCCTCCTTGTTCTCGGCAAGGATCATCTCACGCATAGCCTTGATCTTCTCACCCTCAAAGAACATATGCTCGGTACGGCACAGGCCGATACCTACAGCACCGAATGTGCGGGCAACCTCAGCATCGTGGGGAGTATCAGCGTTGGTGCGTACAACCAGACGAGTATACTTGTTGCAGAGATCCATCAGCTCGGCAAAGTCACCACTGATCTCGGCAGCCTTGGTCTCAATCTGACCCAGCAGAACCTGACCGGTTGAACCGTTGATTGAAATATAGTCACCTTCCTTGAGGGTAATGTCCTCAATCTTAACTGTCTTCTTAACGTAGTCAACGCTCAGAGCACCTGCACCTGATACGCAGCACTTACCCATACCGCGGGCAACAACTGCAGCGTGGCTGGTCATACCGCCGCGGCATGTCAGGATACCCTCGGCAGCAGCCATACCGGCCAGATCCTCAGGTGAAGTCTCGATACGAACCATGATTACCTTGTGGCCGTTCTTGTGCCAAGCCTCAGCATCATCGGCATTGAATACTATCTGACCGCAGGCGGCACCCGGTGAAGCGGGAAGACCGGTGGTCAGAACCTTAGCCTTCTTAAGGGCGTTCTTATCGAATACGGGGTGGAGCAGCTCGTCGAGCTTCTGGGGCTCGCAGCGCTGGATGGCGGTCTTCTCGTCGATCAGACCCTCGTGCATCAGGTCCATGGCAATCTTAACCATTGCGGTACCGGTGCGCTTACCGTTACGTGTCTGGAGGAACCAGAGCTTGCCCTCCTGAACGGTGAACTCCATATCCTGCATATCGTGGTAGTGGTTCTCAAGCTTTGTCTGCAGAGCATCCAGCTGCTTGTAGATCTCAGGCATTGCCTCCTCCATTGAAGGATACTTGGCCTTGCGCTCCTCCTCAGATACGCCAGCCAGGGCAGCCCAACGCTTTGAACCCTCAATTGTAATCTGCTGCGGTGTGCGGATACCTGCTACAACATCCTCACCCTGTGCGTTAACCAGATACTCACCGTTGAAGAGGTTCTCACCGGTAGCGGCGTCACGGCTGAAGCAAACACCTGTAGCTGATGTCTCACCCATGTTACCGAATACCATTGCCATTACTGATACGGCAGTACCCCACTCATCGGGTATACCCTCCATCTTACGATACAGGATGGCGCGCTCGTTGTTCCATGAACCGAATACGGCGCAGATGGCACCCCAAAGCTGATCCATAGCGCTGGTGGGGAAGTCCTGACCGGTGCGCTCCTTAACGGCAGCCTTGAACAGCTTAACCAGCTTCTTAAGGTCGTCAACGCTCAGGTCCTTGTCCAGAACTACGCCGCTCTCCTCCTTAACCTTCTCGATGATAGCCTCAAAGGGATCTACATCGGTCTTGTTCAGGGGCTTCATGCCAAGAACTACGTCACCGTACATCTGTACGAAACGACGGTAGCTGTCCCAAGCGAAGTGGGGGTTGTTGGTCTTGCGTGACAGACCCTCAACAACCTCGTCATTGAGTCCCAGGTTCAGGATGGTGTCCATCATACCCGGCATTGAAGCGCGGGCACCTGAACGTACTGAAACCAGCAGAGGATTCTCTACATCACCGAATTTTGAATTCATCAGCTTCTCGATGTGACGGATAGCGTCCTCAACATCGCTCTTAAGAATGGCAACAACCTTGTCGCGGCCAATCTGATAGTACTCGTTGCAAACATCGGTGGTGATGGTGAAACCCGGGGGTACCGGTACACCAAGCAAATTCATCTCAGCCAGGTTGGCACCTTTGCCACCAAGCAGATTGCGCATCTGGGCATTTCCCTCAGCTTGTCCGTTTCCGAACTTGTAAACTCTTTTTTCGCTCATAAATAGTTGAATATGTTATGTAATCTATGTCGTCTGACAGTTGAAAGTCCTTTATTTTTCTTTTAGCGGGTGCAAAGGTACTCATTAATTATTAAAAGATGTGTAATTAGTGCTCCTTTTTGTGTGCTAAATCGAATTTTCCTGCAAAATACAAATTCATTATCTTTGCAATCCAAAATACACAGTTATGTCCAGAAAAAGACGCGAACAGCCCATAATAGAGAATGTGACCATTACTGATGTCGCCGCCGAGGGAAAGTCACTCGTAAGGATTAATGACCTGGTGGTTTTTGTCCCGTTTGTGGTTCCTGGTGATGTGGTAGACCTCAAGATTCTCAAGAAAAAGCACAGTTATGCCGAGGCTGTCGCCGTTAAGTTCCATAAGCTTTCCGATGTCCGCGCGGTGCCGTTCTGCCGTCATTTCGGTATCTGCGGAGGCTGCAAATGGCAGAATCTGCCTTATGAGGAGCAGCTCCGTTACAAGCAGAAGCAGGTAGTTGACAACCTAACCAGAATAGCAAAGGTTGAGTTGCCTGAGATAAGTCCCATCATGGGATCGGAGGAGACAGTCCGCTACCGTAACAAGCTGGAGTATTCTTTCAGCAATATGCGTTGGCTGACACAGGATGAACTTGATGCTCTCAACAATCCCGAGAATTCGTCGGAACGCAAGCAGCCGGGCTTGGGATTCCATATTCCGGGTGCGTTTGACAAGGTTCTTCACATAAACGAATGCTGGCTGCAGGATGAGATATCTGACCGCATCCGCAATTCGGCTTATGAATATGCCGTAGAACATGACATACCTTTTATTAATCTTCGTTCTCAAGAGGGCATGTTGCGTGACATGATGGTGCGTGTGGTTACCACAGGACAGATCATGGTACTTGTTCAGGCTAAGGTTGAAACACCGGCTCAGAATGAGCAGTTCATGGGTCTGATGCAGCACATATCGGACAACTTTCCTCAGATTACATCTTTGCTGTACGTCATAAACAATAAGTGCAACGATACATTCGGCGATTTGGATGTGCATGTATTCCGCGGTGAGGAATTCATATATGAGACTATGGAGAATCTCCGCTTCAAAATAGGCCCAAAATCATTTTTCCAAACCAACAGCCGTCAGGCGTACCGTCTCTACTCGGTGGTTCGCAAACTTGCCGCACTTGACCCGGATGATGTGGTTTATGACCTTTATACCGGAACCGGTACTATAGCACAGTTCATTTCGGCAGGAGCAAAGAAGGTTGTTGGAATAGAGTATGTGCCTGAGGCTATTGAGGATGCCAAGATAAATGCTGCACTTAATGGCATAGAGAATACAGAGTTCTTTGCCGGTGACATGAAGGATGTCCTGAATGCAGATTTTATTGCCAAGCACGGCACTCCCAGTGTAATTGTTACTGATCCGCCCCGCGCAGGAATGCATAAGGATGTGGTCGATGTAATCCTGGCTGCGGCTCCCAAACGTATAGTGTATGTGAGCTGCAATCCGGCAACTCAAGCCCGTGACATAGCCCTTCTGGATCAGTCATACAAAGTGGTGGCCGTTCAACCGGTTGATATGTTCCCGCATACCCAGCACGTTGAGGTGGTTACACTTCTGGAAAGAAGGTAATAATCCGCAGATTTGATTAAATGCGACGTTTTTGCAACGCAATTAACTTGCGATGCTGTGCTTTGGTGATCTATTTTTGCCATGTAGTTCTGGTCCGATAAGTAATCAGGATAGAAAAAATGTTAAGAAAGGATATTCTGATTTAACCAAAACAGCTAAAAGCTATCAAAGTAACAGCACTAAGATTATGAAGACAGTTATTGATTACAAAAAGGGATTTAGAAAAGGATTATTCAGTCCGTTCATGAAAAGATTCGCATTGCTTTTTGTGTTCGCGCTCCTTTCGAGTGTGACGTTTGCCAGGCCCCAAAAGGATTCTGTAGTGTCTGAGACCCCCAAACCAGTTGAGGAGGTCAAGGTTCAAGCTACAGAGGAGGCCAAGACTCAACCTACCGAGGATGTCATTACACAGCCGGAATTCAAAGGTGGTATAGAAAAGATGTATCAGTATATCTCTGATAATTTTGAATATCCGGAGGACGCAGCCAAGCGTTCGGTCAACGGAAAGATGGATGTGGAGTTTACGATTGAGAAGTCAGGTGATGTTACCTATGTGGGTATTCTCAAAGGTCTTGACTATTCAATAGACGGTGAGGTTCTCAGACTTCTCAAGGGAATGCCGCGCTGGATTCCTGCCACAAAGAACGGAGTTCCGGTCAGATACAAGGTCTCTATGCCCATTACCATTCGTGCATCGAGAAATAAAAATCAGAAATCCAGCATCTCTCTTAAGGATTATCGCGATCAATAATCGTATATTTGTGCGATTTTTTGCGTGAATCCTATTAACAAATTGTAGAATCTCACGTCAGTATTGTGAAACCATTAAAACTATTTTTATGAAAAAGACATTTTTCCTTTTATTGACCACACTCTTTGTTTTGTGCGGATGTGAGATTAACAATTATGATGACGACGGAGTTGAGATATATAACAGTGATATAAGACTACTCAAGAGGGATTGGCAGGTATCGGGAACTGAAGGTGAGCCTGGCTTCTATATCTATCAGCAGTTTGAGATCGATGCAATAACTCCGCGTGTATTTGAAGAGGGTGCAGTTCTCGTTTACTATAAGGAAAACATTGATCCCAGAACCAATAGCGTAGTAAAGCATATTCTTCCCTATGTGTACCCCAGAGACGTACAAGTTCAAGGCGGCTATCGTCAGATCATGCAGAATATCAGATATGAGGTTGAACCCGGTTTGCTGACCGTTGTTATAGAGTGGGAGGATTTCTATGAACACTCTATAGACAATATGGATTTCAGGGTATGTATCCTTAATCCTTACAATCAGAAAGAGAATAAGAGAAGATAATCTTAAAAAGGTAATAATAAGAAACCGCACCTGATAGTGCGGTTTTTTTATTTCTCAGGAGCCTGAAGTATGATGGTGGTGGCTCCCAACGTGATGATTGCACCGTCTTCAATCAGGACTCTTTCCCTGTCGCCCAGAATACGGTTGAACAGGAATGTTCCGGTCAGGCTGGGGAAGTCGCGCAGAGAATAGCTTATTTCGCCTGTGGGCTCCCGTTTTACGGTAATGACGCAGTGGCGACGGTCCATGCTGCGGTCGTTTGTGTCAATAGGGATAGTGACGTTGTCACCGGGGTTATATCGGCCTATTACATTCTCGCCTTCCTGCAACGCAAAGCTCTGACGGAAACCGAATACGTTCTCAACTACAAGTATTGAACCCAGTCCGTTGTCATTGATTTCTTTCTTGCGGTCTGCGTCCCTCTGTGTAGCTGCAAGTTTGCTGGTTCCTATGCGGATCTTGAATTGCTTGCGGCAATTCTCACATTCAAAAACAAGTGACTGACCCTCTTTGTAGAGAGTCTCGTCAAAAGTGTTGTAGTGGTCACATTTGGGACAGCGTACCCGTTTCATATATGGATTGTATGAGTTTTCAAAAAAAGCTGACCTGTAAGCCGGGTTCTGTGGGGTCGGTACAAGTACTTTCCCTGTCTGCCATTAATCTTGACCTGCCGTCACCGTCAGGCTCCGTAATCTTATGATTACGCGCGTTCTACCCTCCGGCTCAGGCGAGCAGCCCTCTGACGCCGGTATACATGAACTTGCAACTTCCAAGGCGCACAGCACCTGTGTCGCCACAGGCCTGGTGGGCTCTTACCCCACCTTCTCACCCTTACCTTGCGGCGGTTGTTTTCTTCTACGCTGATCAGCCGTCACCGACTGCTTCCCGTTGGGAAGTGGAATGCTCTGTGTTGCCCGGACTTTCCTCAGCCCCGTAAGGGACAGCGGCAGACCGGTCAGCTTTCAAGCTGCAAAATTAGTCATATTTTCCTACACTCCTAACTTAATAAAATGATATATTTGCACCTCGATAAAAAGGGTTTACATATGTTTATAAAAAAGTTATCGTTGATTGCCGTTCCCGCTTTCATGCTGTTTACGGCAGTATCGTGTTCAAAGTATGAGACTGTCAAGGGTGACCCCATGAATGTTAAGATCTACACTCTTGACAACGGTCTTAAAGTCTATATGTCAGTGAATAAAGAACAGCCCAGACTGCAGACATATATAGCTGTCCGTAACGGAGGAAAGAATGATCCTTCCGATAATACCGGATTGGCTCACTATCTGGAACATATCATGTTCAAGGGCACAGAGAGTTTCGGTACATCAGACTATTCTCTGGAGAAGCCGTTGCTGGATCAGATTGAGGAGCAGTTTGAGATATACCGCACCAAGACTGATCCCCAGGAGCGTCTGGCCATCTACCATATCATAGATAGTCTGAGTTACGCAGCTTCCGAAATATCCATCCCCAACGAGTATGACAAACTGATGGCTGTTATCGGTTCCCAGGGAACCAATGCCTTTACATCCGAGGATCTTACCTGCTATCAGGAGAATATCCCATCAAATCAGATTGACAACTGGGCCCGTATTCAGGCCGATCGTTTCCGTAATCTGGTTATCCGTGGCTTCCACACCGAGCTTGAGGCTGTGTATGAGGAGTATAACATGTATCTGAATGAAGATGGCCAGAATGCCATTTATGCTATGGATTCAGTTCTCTATAAACGTCATCCTTATGGCCTGCAGCAGGTTATCGGTACTCAGCAGCACCTTAAGAATCCGTCAATCAGTGCCATCAAGAAGCAAAAGTCAACGATGTATGTTCCCAATAACATCGCCATCTGTGTATCTGGTGATTTTGATCCGGATGATTTCGTGGCAACCATTGAGAAATATTTCGGTGATTGGGAGCCCAATCCGTCACTGCCTGAATTCTCATATGAGCCTGAGGATGCTCTTACTGAATGTGTAGAAAGACATGTCTATGGCAATGAATCGGATTTTATTCTCTTTGGCTGGCGTACACCGGGTGAAAAAGAGAAGGAGAGCGAGATAGCAGAAATAGTCAACTCCATACTTACTAATGGAAAGGCCGGTCTTATCGATCTTGATCTGAATCAGCAGCAGAAGGTCCTGTATGCCGGTTCACAGATATATGACCGTATTGATTATTCGGATTTCCTTATTCAGGGATATCCTAAAGATGGCCAGACTCTCGATGAGGTCAGGGCTCTGATTCTTGACGAGGTCGCAAAACTGCGTGACGGTGATTTTGACGAGTCTCTAATCGGAGCTGCCGTTGCCAATATCAAACTGCGTCAGATGCGTCAGCTGGAGTCAAACAGCAGTCGTGCCATGATGATGGTCAACTCTTTCATCAAGCAATCATCCTGGGCCGATGAGGTTTCCTCTCTTGACCGTCTGTCAAAGGTAACCAAGACTGATGTTGTGGAGTGGGCCGACAAATATCTGTCAGATAACTCATATGTCGTTGTCTACAAGCATCAGGGTGTTAATCCCAAGAATAACAAGATTGTCGCTCCCGCCATCACTCCTATCGCTACAAACCGTGATATGCAGAGTGAATTCCTGACAGAGATATCTCAAACCCCGGTTGTTCCCATCGAGCCTGTCTTTGTTGATTATGAGAAAGATCTCTCTAAGTCCCAGTTTAAGGACGGAGTCGAGATGCTCTACAAGAAGAATGAGAACAATGATATTGTGACTGTATCATTCCGTTTTGACATGGGAAAGAGTACAAATCCGGCTCTTGGATTCGCTTTTGATTACCTGTCATATCTGGGAACTGCCACACGCAGTGCGGAGGAGATTGCCCTTGAGGAGTATCAGATTGCCGGAAACCATAGCTTTAGCGTGAATGACAATACCATATCTTTTTCAGTGAGCGGTCTTTCCGAGAATCTGGGACAGATGCTTGATATCGTTGAGGACCTTATTCTGAACGCACAGCCTGATGAGGATATACTTCTCAACCTCAAACAGGATGAGCTGATGTCACGTCAGATGGCCATGGCCAACCAGAGCAGTTGCTCAAGCGCATTGAACAACTACGTCATTTACGGTCCTGAATATATTAAATCGGTTACTCTGTCTGATGAGCAGGTCATCGATCTTACATCTCAGGAACTTCTTGATATGGTTCGTGGTATACTTGGCAAACAGCACAAGATTCTCTTCTACGGACCTATTGAAGAGTCTCAGGCTAAAACTGTCATAGCTGAGCATCATAAATGCTCCGATAATCTTGAGAAACTTGAAAGGAAGTACACCAAAAAACAGTTGGTTGACAAATCCAAGGTGTATATAGCTCACTATGATTCCCGTCAGTTCAACTATATCCAGTACTCAGACCGTGGTGAGAAATTATCTATTGCCGATGTTCCTGCCATTGAGTTGTTCAATGAGTATTTCGGCGGTGGCATGAACACTGTGGTTTTCCAGGAAATGCGTGAGGCCAGAGCCCTTGCATACAGTGCCAGTGCATATCTTTCATCTCCTTCATATGTTGATGATACATACTGCTTCTATGCAAGAATCGGTTCCCAGAATGACAAACTTAAAGCTGCCGTTCAGGCTTTTGATCTCATAATAAATGATATGCCTGAATCAGACAAGTCTTTCCAGATTGCCAAGGCTGGCCTGGAGTCTGTTCTCCGTACAAGCCGTACAACCGGAATGTCAGTTCTTGCAAGTTATCTCAGTGCGCAGGAACTTGGACTTACGGAGCCGCTCAGTAAAGTTGTCTATGACAAACTGTCAGATATGACAATAGCTGATATTGTTGCATGTCAACAGAAATGGATCAAAGGCCGTACCTATCTCTATGGAATATTGGGTGATGCCAAGGATCTGGATCTCAAGTTCCTTAATACTCTTGGAACCGTTCAGCAGGTATCTCTGGAGGAACTTTTCGGATACGAATAATCTGATATGACTTAAAGAACGGGTGGGGGCTTATGCTCTGCCCGTTTCTTTTTATATAATTCTAAACTGTTAATTTGGAGTTCGTATGGTTAATTATTGGCAAAAATTGCCGTAGATGTGTAACATTGGTCCGGAAGTTGTATATATTTGGATGTGACAAGTGTTAATGCAAACCAATTAATTAACAAAAATAGGAGAATTAACTATGAAAAAGGTAACTAAAATCGTAGCTTATTCAGTCGTTCTTATTTGCTGCTGCATTGCAGCGTCAGTAATCACCACGGATCTGGTAAACAAGAAGAACAACAAGGTCGTATATGTCTCAGAGCAGAATGCTCCATATTCCACACTCTCTCCGTCATTCCTGGCTGCAGCAGGTAAAATGCAGCCGGTTGATCTCACGGAGGCTGCCGAAAAAACCGTACATGGTGTCGTCCATATCAAGTCTACTGTAAAGAGCCGTACCCAGACATATCAGGAGATACCTGATTTCATTGAGCAGTTCATGTTCGGTGCCCGTCCCAGACAGAGACAATATCGCACCGAGCCTCAGGTGGGTTACGGTTCAGGAGTGATTCTTACCAAAGATGGCTATATCGTCACAAACAATCATGTCATAGAGAAAGCTGATGAAATTCAGGTAACTCTTAATGATAACAGGGTATTCACTGCAACTCTTGTCGGTGCCGATGCCAATACGGATCTCGCCCTCATCAAGATTGAAGGTGATGAGTTCCCGATAGTTCCCATGGGTGATTCCGATGAACTCAAACTTGGAGAGTGGGTACTTGCTGTAGGTAATCCGTTTAACCTGACATCAAGCGTTACTGCTGGTGTCGTAAGTGCCAAATCCAGAAAGATCGGTATCTATGAAGGCCAGGAAAGCATAGAGTCCTTCATCCAGACTGATGCTGCCATCAACATGGGAAACAGTGGCGGAGCGCTGGTAAATACACGTGGCGAATTGGTTGGAATCAATGCCGCTCTTGAGTCGCCTACCGGAACATATGCCGGTTACGGTTTCGCTATTCCTACAACAATTGTAAGGAAAGTAGTGGCAGATCTCAAGGAGTTCGGAACAGTTCAGCGTGCCATGCTTGGTATAGAGGGCGGTGACGTGATAGCTATGCGTCAGATTGAGGACAATAAGGATATTGACTTTGGTGATGCGATAGACGGTGTGTACGTGTCTGGCGTAACTGATGGCGGTGGCGCACTTGCTGCCGGTGTCAAGGAGGGAGACATCATTGTCGCAATCAATGGCAAGAAGATCAAGACTATGAATGAACTGCAGGAGAATATCGTTCAGTATCGTCCGGGCGATAAGGTTACTGTAACCCTGCTCCGCAACAAAAAAGAGAAGAAACTTGAGGTTGAACTCAAGAACTCACGTGGAAATACAGATCTGGTAACAGATGCCAATTTTGAACTTCTCGGTGCTGAGTTCCAGGATGTTCCGGAACAGACACGCCGTCAGTTGAATATCGGATACGGCGTTCAGGTCAGTTCCATCAAAAACGGACTTATGAAAGATGCCGGTATCCAGCGCGGGTATATTATTCTCAGAATTAACAATCAGCAGATCAGGTCTATTGATGATATTGAGCGTATCTACAAGGAGGCTGCATCATCAACAAATCAGGAACTGTTCCTGTCAGGTGTTTATCCGTCAGGTCGTAGGGGAATATACGCCATCAGTCTGTCTGATGAATGATATCCGGAAATTGATAAATGACCATAAAAATTGGAGTGGCATTAAAAACCACTTCAATTTTTTTGCGTCCAAGACGGCTTTATATTTTTATTTTAAGTAAATTTGCACCCAATTCGCTTATTATATACTGAAGATGAGACAACTCAAGATTACAAAGAGCATTACAAACCGTGAAAGCGCATCACTTGATAAGTATTTGCAGGAGATAGGCCGTGAGGAGCTTATCACGGTTGAGGAGGAGGTAGAGCTTGCACAGCGTATCCGTAAGGGTGATCGTGCTGCTCTGGAGAAACTTACCCGTGCTAATCTTCGTTTTGTGGTGTCCGTTTCCAAACAGTATCAGAATCAGGGCCTGAGCCTTCCGGACCTTATCAATGAGGGTAACCTCGGTCTTATCAAGGCTGCCGAGAAGTTTGATGAGACCCGTGGTTTCAAATTCATCAGTTATGCAGTATGGTGGATCCGCCAGTCTATTCTTCAGGCTTTGGCAGAGCAGGCTCGTATCGTACGTCTCCCTCTTAATCAGGTTGGTTCACTCAATAAGATAAGCAAAGCTCTTTCCAAGTTTGAGCAGGATAATGAACGTCGTCCTTCACCCGAGGAACTTGCCGAGGTACTTGATATACCCGTAGATAAGATTGCCGATACCCTCAAGGTTTCCGGTCGTCATATCTCTGTAGATGCTCCTTTCGTTGACGGTGAGGATAACAGCCTTCTTGATGTGCTTGTCAATGATGATTCTCCTATGGCCGATAAGACTCTTGTTAACGAGTCTCTTTCCAAGGAGATTGACAGAGCTCTGTCAACACTTACTGATCGTGAGAAAGACATCATACGTATGTTCTTCGGTATTGGTTGCCGTGAGATGACACTTGAGGAAATCGGCGATAAGTTCGGCCTCACCCGTGAGCGTGTCCGTCAGATCAAGGAGAAAGCAATCCGTCGTCTGCGTCAGAATTCCCGTAGTAAACTGCTCAAATCATACCTGGGCTGAGTATGCGTCCGTTTTTCAAGCCGTTTTTGGCCGTTTTGCTGCTGATCCTGTCCTTGTCGGTTTCAGCACAGAGGTCTGGTGTTGCTAAAGATCCTACCCTTAATCGTGGAGAAGGTCTTGAGAGAACCCGTGAAGACCTGTCCAAGATGCGTAATCAGAATCAGGACAAGAACTCCCGTCAGGTGGACGTGTATATGTTCGCAGCCTCATTCTCTTTATTGGATTCTGTTCTTTATGTTTCCGATGTCCAGAAGGTGGATGATGTGATAGTGAACAACAAGTGGTTCGTCAAGGAGCGTCCCGCATTTGAGTCTCAGTTTACAAGTCACATCGGTGGAAATTATAACGAATCTCTCCTTACAACACTGTACTTCTCTGAGAAACTCAAGAAGGTGAGTAAGCGCAGGTCAAGGTTGTTGAAAAGAAACTCTAAAAAGAATGGCTTCGAACTGAGACCGGTTTCTGATTTCAGGTTTGTCAATCCTGTTCCTCAAGAGTAAAGATCCTCTTGATCAGTACTGCAGGTGAACTGCAATTCTAATGCCCCATTGGTCAACATCGGGGCTATTTTTGTATGTCATTCTTTTGAACCAGTTGATTGACATAAGCTTGAATATGTTTTCAACTCCGGCTCCTATTTCAACAAACGGTTCTTTCATGACTGTTCCGGTTGCCTTGCTGCGGTCTGTCGGGTACAGGAATATTTTTCCACTGTTGTCGATATTCGGATTGTTGCGGTTGCTGAGCGATCCCCATGTACCACGGCAATATAGAACCTCCCTTAATTTCAGATTCTTTATCAGAGGAGTCCTGTTGAAAATCAGTCCGTTCATGTAGTATACTACATCCCAGGTCAGATGCTGATCCATTACGAATTCCATCGGGGTCATGGTCTCGAAAGTCTCCTTCCTGTAGGTGTATGAAAGATTGGCATTCGGAATAATAAGAAGCGGGTAGGGGGCTTGTCCCCATATCTTTCCTGCGCGTAGCATAACGTCAAAGTATCCTATCGGGGCAGCCATCAGTCGCTGTCTGTAAGATAACTCTGTGTGTTGGATTGAATATTGGGATCCCAGAACCCCTTTGAATGCCATTGTGTGGTTCAAGGTAAATACCGGATGTTCCGGAGTCTTACTCTTCCTGTTCCATTTGTGCTGCACGAACTTCTCATGCGGTGCATAACGTAATCCTATCTCCAGTTCTGTCTGCATGATCTCACCAACAGAACCGCTTCCGTCATTTCTTTGCATAGGGATGAACTTTGTGGATTCGTTGACTCTGTTTCTGAGAACACCTGTAAAGGAAAAGCCGCTGTGTCTTTCCTGCGTATAAGTCAGCTCAGTATTGCGTACATAACCGATCATGTTGTCCGGAAGTCGCTTAAGTGAGAGCAATGCATTGTCCTTGTTGGTGTAAACGTACTGCTGTCCGTATTGATATATGTCATCTTCATACTGAAGCCTCAGGGAGTGAACCGGAAACTCGTTCCATTGTTCTTTCTTTGGCTTAAATGAATATTCAAGACGTCCGTAGTACTTAAATCTGTTGTCAAGACCGTAAATCAGATATGCGGTGGCAAACCAGTGCGGATTAAGGTAGGCAGTAGTCATACCGCCCAGCTTGAAACGGACATTCTCCAATCCGTTGTAGCTGATCATCGTATTTACCGGACCTATGTAAAAAGGAGTCCTTTCCTCCTTTATAGGGATAAAGCCGGAAAACAGCAGGTTTATGAATTGCTCAGTCCAATAATAAACAGGAACCTGCCTTAGTTTGGTAAGCATCTCGCTTACGTCTTTTGTCTTGCCGTGTTTTGTGGCGTTGTCATTCTGAGCCCTGTACTCCTCCCAGAAATCATCATCCCTTTCTCCGGCTTCAACCGGTTCAATGATCGGTTCCTGATGGGTGAACGGTTCTTTGTCAACCTCGTCGTTAAACTTGTATCCCGAGTAGTAGACCTCTCGTCTTCCGTAAATACCGTCAATGAAATCATATAACTTGAACTCGGCGGTGATGCATTCGTAAGTCAGTAGTCTGGGGTGTTCACTGTCGCGGGCAAATTTTTGCTCCACGTTCATATACTCCACAAAGTTCAGGTTTATGTCATATGGGACATTCATCTGGATCCACTTCACAAAATGGGTGGAATCTACAGTTATATAAAGGTGTCCTGTAAAACCGAAAGACTGAACGTTTCTGGGTACAAAAGCCAAATCGACACATTTCTCACCCTCCACTACAATTGTGTCCTGAAGATAGAATCTGTAATAAGTGGTGGCATAATCCGCAAATGGGCTTACAAACTCGTTCCTCATGATCAGGACCTTCTCATTGAAAAGGTCTACATCCCTCAATGTGGCTTCTACCGATGCACGCACCTCCTCATCCGGTAGGAAATCTTCTATTCCAATCCAGTCGCGGCCTGCTACTTTCTGTTTTTGTCTTGAAGGCTTACGCTGAAAATAGTCTGTAGCTGCAAGTTCACGTGTCGAAACATTCAGGATGGGCTTTCCGGATACCAGGGAAGTGTCGACATAATCTTTCAGGAATGGGAACTTCCTGAACATGTTTTTTTGCTGCTTCTCTTCCGTAAAGTTGTCAAGCGCTATGACAAAAGTCTCGTATCTCTCTCTGGATACGTAGTCGTTATTGAAAGGATTCTCTTTTTCTTTGCGGCTAATGATGTCTTCGGCCAGTTCAACAGCGGGATTGCCCTTTTTCTTGTATCTCTCTTTTCCTGGTTTTATGACAACTTCCTGAAGGTCATATGTGGCAGGCTTCAAAATGACGTTCAGCGGATATCTCGTGCGTGAATTCAGGACCAACTCAAAATCCTGGTATCCTATAGACGATATTACAAGAGTCTGTCCTTCAGCTCTAGCATTGAATGAAAAGTTTCCGTTATAATCTGTGATGCAGCCTATGGTGGAGTTTTTCAGCCTTACGGTGGTGTATGGGAGAACTTCTCCTTCATTGTCCTTGACGTTTCCGCTAATTCTGGTAAGACCGCTCTGAGCCATGATGTCCAGTGTCCAGATTGTGGTAAGGGCTAGGATTGACAATAATCTTCTCAATATGGCATTCATACCTTTTTATATTATTCTCATGTGCGCAGGCGCATACTTTCACTGCAAAGATAATATAATTATGTCGGATGTGTGTTTTCTTTGATGATATGTCACGATAGAATGTGCTGATATTCAGTGCTACTTTCAAAAAACTTCAGATTATTCAAAAAAAAGTACTCAAAATGTTTGGTCAGTTCCTAAACTCCCCCTATCTTTGCATCCGCTTTCCGAAAGGAACAGCGTTGAAAGACGAACATTGAAAAGATTTCATACAGACAAGTAGTACGACGGGCGTACTTATGATAAGTATGTCCAAGGGTAATACGAACCGTCAATTAATTCTTTAAAGAAGATTGAAACGGACCTGAGCA